>SXGT01764833.1_pt1 | contig 10807 bp, 14 predicted proteins | sample 3176221 | NCBI WGS metagenome assembly SXGT01 (sample SAMN11356862, study PRJNA531348) | freshwater metagenome | isolation source: freshwater sample F1-120 | place: China: Fuxian Lake, Yuxi | collected 2017-12-25
ATGGAGAAGGGTTTCTGATCACATGCTACCTGGCAGCGACGGTCAAGAAAGGAGCCGAAGTATGGAGACGAAAATAAAGCTCTTCTTCGATCCTGTTGGAAACACGCTGACCGTGTGGTTTGGCGATCCTGACCAGGAACACCTGTGCGAAGAAACCGGCAATGACGTGATCCTCATGAAGGATCGCAAGGGGCAGGTCATCGGCTTTGAAAAGCTCAACTTTGTCCCGTCAGGCACGGGCATGCCGCTCGTCAGCTTCGAAACCATGGCAACTCCGGGACGATAGCACCGGGTCAACCGGCTCTTTACGGGACCATCACAAAACTTGGTCCCGCGCATTGAAGAACTCAGACTAGCGCCCCCACCCTGAAATCGCAGCCCCGCGATATACACCGGTCAGGAGGAAAGAGATGGCGCTTCGCTCAGCCGTCGACTTCTTGCTTGCCCCATCCCTTTCACAATTGGCTACATGATGACGAGACAGACTTTGTGTGGGATCGTGATCGTACTACTCGTGCTGCTGGCCGGCTGCGCGGGGAAGACGACCCGGCAGGCGGAGGAGGCCGAGCTGAGGCGCCTGGCTTCGCTGATGGCACCGCTGGAAGCCCCACTCGATCCCAAGCCAAGAGCTTGCCTGGTTATCGAGAACACCGAGCAGATCAACGCGGCGGTCACGTTCGTCTCGTCCGACGACGAAGGCCGCTGCACGCACAGCCTGGTGGTCACGGAAGGAGCGCTCCGGTCACTGACGGACGAGCAGCTTCAGGCCATCCTCGCCCATGAACTGTCCCATTACACGCTCGGCCACCTGGACGCCTATGCCAAGCGGCATAAGATCAAGATGGCGTTCAAGTCCGTCTTCTTTGTGATCTCGCAGATCACCTGGATCGGCTATGCGATCGGAAATGTCGGCTCACTGGCGACCGATGCTGTCTCGAACGCCTACACACGCGAGGACGAAACGGCGGCAGACCTGGAGGGAGCCAAATTTTTGCGGGAGGCGAGCCTGAAATGGCACGGCCCCAACCGGCCGTCAGGCTGCGACCAAATGACGAAGATGTTGGAGGTCCTGCGCCAGCACAGCGGCGACAGCCTTTGGGCCGATTACCTGGGCGATCATCCGAGCCTGCCGACCAGGATTTTGGTAGTGCATGCCTATTGTGCGGGCTTTCCGAAGGCGTCGATAGAGTGGCCGGACTTAGAAGGTCTGCGTAGCCCTGGATAGCATGGCTATTCCTTACAATTTACCAACCAAAGAATGAAGAGAGGGCAGGAAAAGAGGAGCGTAATGGATGTGCGCTGCACAAGTCTCTCAAACGATAAGAACTTGCTGCGGATTCCTGTGTCCCCTTGGCTCAGATATTCTTGGGCTGGTTGCTATGAGTCGTTTCGCAGTAACCTCGTTGAGGTCATTATGCGACTCCGATATCAGATCAACTATTATCCTCCATAATCTGTCATAGTCATTCATCACTTTTTCCAGTTCGGGCGCAAGCACTGAGTGTATTACCGCTGGGTCACGTAGCCTACCTAAACCAAATAGTTCCGTATCTATCAAAACATGGATAATCCCTGGCTTGTGATCCCTCAGTTGCCTTCTGCAGGCATCCTTTAACGTATTAATAAGGCTTATGCGGTTGTCGCTTAAATACTCGGCCTTGACGCATACGATAGCTCGCTTCCCGATACCAACTACAAATCGCGGATCGCTGTTTGGAACCTGGAATTGTCCGTCTGGACTGACATAGTGCCAGTCATTCCACTCGTCGAAATCAAGAGCTATCTTCCAAATCTCTCTCCCGAAGGCTGGCACGGCTTTCGGTAGCTTGAAAACCTCACTTGTCCAAGACTCAATATGAATGCTGAGTGCTGGGATCCGCTTTTCACGCTCTCCCCTTGTGATCATCTCGCGAATCAGGACTGGAATCTCTTCTCGATAAACAGTGACAGGTTGTGGGGATAAAACAATAACGCGGACTATAAAACTGTCGGCGTACTGCATCAAATTCTGCTTGATCGGCAGCAGTGCTTCACGCATCCACATATCGGCGAATTGGATTATCTCTTCCTCATACTGCAATTTCGCTTTACATTCGACATAGCACAAAGGGTCAGTGCCGAGCATGATATCGGGCGCAGGGGAGGTCGTCTCTTCAATGAATTCAGCTTCTACGCCCGAAGCTCTATAGCTGCATGCAGTTATCAACTCGTACAAGACGCTCTTCCATTCTTTCCCTTTTAACTTTTGGATTCGGGGCTCAATACCGCGAATCGAAGTGCGATGCTGCGCGATATCCGCGAGTGATAGGACACGATAGAATAGCTTGCTCCCAACAGTAGGCTGCTTTTGCTCCAACTCTACAAGTGATCTTTCTGCCACCAAAAGTGATTCAGCAATAGGATGTATGGCATTTTCAGGCGCACCAAATCTTATCGAATGACCAATTTGCCCCATGGTCATTTGAACTCTTGCTGGCTCCAAATGCACCGGGTCTCTTGGGCGCTTTTGCCGCTCTCGCTCTACCCATCGAGGATCAAAGAGAGTTTTTGCCTCTTCTAATGCCCTACGGAGACATTCAGGGGAAAGATCTGGGGTAGAATCTATGGTCATTCTTTCAATAAATTAGTGTAGACAGATTGGGGTCAGGCCTTACTATCTTAACAATCTAGCGAGCTGAGAAAGAAAAAAGTGGTCAAGGACCATCGTGCTGCTTTGCCCTTCCCGGAACAGGATTCCCGCCAGAGCATGAATGCGAGGCCACCGGCGAGAAGAGCCCCAAGATAGCTGGCCCATATTGGGATCGCTGTACCGGCAACGGTGACTTCCCAGCCTGTGAAGATTCGGCAGAGATGTGTAAGCGAGACGAGGGTGAAAATACAAACGGCGGTGGTCGTGAAGGGCTTCATGGGGCCTCCATCGAAACCTGCCCAGAAGTACGCCGAACCGTAAGAAAAATCAACGGGCAGGTTTCGCTGACCTTCACGTGCCTACAAGTTGCGCCGCAGCGTGACTCTGCCTGCGACGCATGGTATAAGGGGGCGGGAACCGTATGCCGCTTGACGAAACGTTCATCAAGAAAGCGGTACAGGCAGAAGCCTACGAGCTTTCCCTGCATGCCGACGAAGAACGCCTGCATGACCATCTGACCATTACGGAGCTCGAAGCAGTCCTGCTTTCATGCGAGATTTTAGAACGGTATCACGAGGACCCGCGCGGGGAAAGTTGCTTGGCATTGGGATTCTGCGGAGAACGACCGGTCCATATCGTGTGCGGAAAAACCCGGCAAGACAAGCTGTTCCTGATCACCGTGTATCTGCCGTCTGAACCCAAATGGAAGAATCCCAGAATAAGACGGGAAAGAGAGGACAGGCCATGACGCACTCCTATTCAGATTGTTTTTTCTGCGGAGGCCGTGTCGAGGAAAAGCTCGTCCAGCGAGAGGTCTGGTGGGAAAATCGCTTGTTCATCGTGGAGAATGTTCCGGTCGGCGTGTGCAAGCAATGTGGGGAGAAGGTGGTGCTACCCGACGTGGCAAAAAAGATTGACGGACTCTTGAAGAGCCCGGGATCGCCCGACAAAGTCATCAGCGTACCGGTGTTTTCTCTTGCGTAGGATGGAGCGACTGTACCGGGAGTCAGTTTCGGCTTGGAAAGGCTTGCCGCGATAATTAATTCCCCTGCTTACGCTTCTTCAGCTCCTTTTCGAATGCCTTGTTGAAATCGAACCCCGCCGGGGCCTTCAATGGGTCCCACTCCAACAACATCTTCATTTTCAATGTGGTCTCCATTAAATAGCACCCATCTTGATCTCCCAACTGGCAGGCTTTCTGACAATCCAGGATGGTCTGCTCGGATTGTTTCTTTGCATTATAGGCCGCGCCGCGAAGGTAATAGGCCTTGGCATGGTTCGGGCGTAACCCGATGGCCTTGGTGTAGGCCTCGATGGCCGCATCGGTTTGGTCGTTGAGCCAGGCCTGCTCTCCCTTCTCAAGCCACTCATTGGCCTGAAAGAATCGTTCCTCATCGGTGATCTTGCTCTCCACCCGGCTCTTTTCCTGTTCGGTTTTGGCCTGCGCCAGCTGGCGTTTTAATGCCTCGATCTCTTTCTGGCTGTTGTCGTAGGCCTCCTGCACTTTCTTGTAATCCCCCACAGCCGACTTCTCTTTGACCCGCTTGGCCGTCTCCTCCATCTTGTCGGGATGCACGATCGCCCGGATCTTCACGGAGAAGTTGAAGCCGTCCCCCGCAATGGACCGTTTCTTGTCGAGTATCGTCACCTCCATCAAGCCCGAGGCAAGCACCTGGATCTCATCTTCGGTCAATCGAAGGTTTTTGACTTTCGAGTAGCTCTCCACATAGGTGCCTGCCTGCTCAACGGCCACCCTCTTTGCCTGCAGCAAGGCCCGGCTCTCCGCCACGCTCGGCGTCTCCCCGTCGCCCATGTGGTAGACGCCTTCGGCAACAATCTCCTTGGTTTCCGAGAAACCGACGGCGGGCGCCAATAGCAGCAGCGTCACGAGCACAAGCAGATGTCTCATGTTCGGTCTCATGTTGGACGTCACGTGAAACCAGGCGGGCGCGAAGAAGGCGGTGGCAAAGGGCTTCATGGCGGCTCCCCCAAATCAAGCTTAGGACTACGCCGATCCGGATGAAAAATCAAATGAGGCACAACGGGGGACGTTTGCGGCTTGGGCAGGCTAGATCTCGCCGCGGCGAAAGCGGTCGCGGATGGCTTTGGCTTGCGGGGTCATCGCCTGCCAGAGCAGGCGGTTGGCGTCTTCGAGCCATTGCAGTTTGACTTCCGGCGGCAAGGCCCGCCAGCGGCGAATCTGCTCGTCCGTCACACGGTACGAAAACCCGCCTCTGTGCTTCTGAGAAGGCTGTGCGCTCATCCCCGCCTCAGTCGGTCAGCCGTTGGATTTGCCGGAGCGCTTCATACAACATGCGCCAGTGTAAAGAATTTTATCGAGGCTGACAAGAAAAGCTGTGCCTTCAAGCGAAACAAGCTCCGGGGACCGCTTACTGAACCGGCTGTTTGGCGGAAGGTTTCTTTTTGGGGGCGGCGACGGGGCCGGATTTGAGCTTGGCGAGTTCCGCGTCTTGTTCGGCGAGACGGCGCTTGAGCTGCTCGATTTCGCCTTGCAGTTGTTGGACCGTCGCCTTGAGGTCCTCGGTCGCCGACGCGCTGGCCGCCTGAGGCGGAGGAGTGACGGCTGCGGCCGGTTTCGTTGGGACGGGCGGAGCTGGTTTGAGCGACGCCAGGAACTTGCGGTGGTCCAGGATCACCTCGCTGGCGGCGGGATTGTCATACCCGCTCATCCAGTTGTTCCGCGAGAGGACCACGGAGGCGACCGGGTCGAAGGTGAGCGTGCGGCCGCGCACCTTCAGCGGACGCAGAGGGTTGGCCTTCAGCGTCCTGGCCTCCTCGCCAGCCGGCACGGCCTCCCGGTCATTGGCCAGGATCACGTGCAGTTGTTGTTCTTCCACGTACAGGGCTCCCGAAGTGACCTCCTCCCCCTGCCCAGCCGGATACGCCAGGTAAAACGTCACCCATTCGTGCGGCTTGGCCAGCCGAAACGCTTCTCTGACCGCCGGCGTCACTTGGCCGATGTCCTCCGGGGAAAAGACGGGCCTGGGTTGCGGCTGCTTGTCGAGCATGCCGACCCGTTCGATCAGATAGAGCCGCGACAGGATGGCGTCCAGGTCCTGCTCGCTCCACTGGGCCGGATGGTCATAGCGGACCTCGCCGGCCTTGTCTGCCTGGGCATAGGTCTGGAGCCGGACCAACCAGGGAGCCCCTTCGACGACCGGCCGCGAGACGAACGAGGGGCCGCCGCAGCCAAGGCACAGGGCCAGGAACGTGGCGGTCAGGATGGGCGTACGTATGGAGGCAAACCGTGGCATGGGGTTGAGACTCGTGTTATACACGGATACGCATCACGGGGCAACGTACGGAGCGCGCATGACTCAGCGGCAGATCTGGCTGAACTTGGCGGGACTACTGGCCCTGATCTGCCTCTGCGCCGGCTGGTATTGGCAATCCACCGGAGTCAGGGCCATTCCGGCCTTGACCAGGGCGCTCAGGGATGAACAGTCACAGGCCCGCATCTTCGCGGCGCAGGGCTTGGCCGAGACCGGAGTCGCCGCCAAAGCGTCGGTCCCGGACCTGCTCGAGGTTGCCCTCCACGATCCCGTGCAATATGCCGGCGCCGAAGCAGCCAGGGCCCTCACGAGGATCGACCTCTTCGCGGCCCGGCAGGTCATGGCTTCCTACCTGCCCCTGTTACAAGACCAGGACGTCCAGGTGCGCCGCAACGCCTGTTCCGTCCTGGCGAGCCTTGGGCCGGTGGCCAAGCCGGCTGTGCCTGCGCTGGTGGCGCTGCTGGACGATCCGGACGATCTGGTCCGCGACCGAGCGGTGGACGCATTGGCCATGATCGGCCTTCCCGCCAAGACGGTGCTGTCCGCCTTGACCAGGGCCCTGGAGGACAAGACCGCTTTTGTCCGCTATACGGCGACCAGACATTATGCCTTCACCCTGACGCCGCCGCCGGACAGTTGGCCGTTATTGAGACGGCTGATGAATGACCGGGACAAGGGCGTGGCGTCCCTGGCGCGAAGCGCGCTGGATCGGGCCATGCGCGAACCGGCCCCCAAGGCGTCGGTCTATGCCCAAATGATCGGCATGAAGACCAGCACCGGCTACGCGCTTCAACAACTGGCCATGCTGGGGCCGGGGGCGGCCGAAGCCCTGCCGGTCCTCGTGCCGGTGCTGCAGGATGAACAGGCGCTGCACCGGTACCTGGCCGTCGAAACCCTGGGGGCGATCGGCCCACAGGCGGCAGCGGCGGTCCCGGCCCTGACCAAGTTGTTGACGGATGACGACCAGGTGGTGCGCGAGAGCGCCGCGGAGGCCTTGGCCTCCATCGGCGGAGCGGGGCCACCATGACCGGGCAGGCGAACAGACCGGACCTGACCAAGCTCACCCTGACACTCTATTGGGGGAGCATCTTCCTGGGATTGACGCTGCCCTGGATCGTCCGGATCGCCCATGAGGTCTATGCGGGCCATGTGCCCTGGATGGATGCGCTGCAGAGCCTCCACCGGCAGCTCTTTGCGCCCGGCTACAACCTCTTTCTGGTGGGCGCGATGAATGCGGCGCCGTTCGCGATCTTCGCCCTGTTCGTCCTGTTTCATCTCGGCCGGGCGCACTTGTGCGAACCGGCGATCATCCCCCGCCGCATCGGCGGAGCGCTCGGCGGCGCCACGGTGCTGCTGGGCGTCAGCCTCTGGGCCCATATCGGCACGGTGGTCTACCCGGACGCCCAGGGCGCGTTGGTCTATTTCTTTCTGCCCTTCTATTTATCGATCCTGATCCCGCTGGGCTACGCGGTCGGACGCCGGCTCGGCAGAGGCTGGGGCGGCCGGCTACCCGACCGGGACAGGGCTGTTGGTGAATAGGCGGCTCTTGTGTATGATACGGGTGTCGGCCGAATGATTCGGACCGAAACTCTTCACACGCGAGTCGGTGACGGATGACCATGAAACAAGTTTTGACGATTGCCGGATCGGATTCCGGCGGAGGCGCGGGCATCCAGGCGGACATCAAGACCCTGTCCGCCAACGGGGTCTACGCCATGTCGGCGATCACCTCCATCACCGCACAGAACACCCAGGGCGTGGTGTCGGTCTACGACCTGCCGGTCAAGATCATCGAGGCGCAGATCGACGCCGTCTTCGAAGACTTCGACGTGGCGGCGGTGAAGACCGGCATGCTCTCCTCGGCGCAGATCGTGGATACGGTCAGCCGCAAGCTCAAGCACTACCGCGCGGCGAATCTGGTGGTGGACCCGGTCATGGTGGCCAAGAGCGGCCATCCTCTCTTGCAACAGGACGCGGTGGACCACCTGAAAGCGACCTTGGTCCCTCTGGCCCTCCTGGTGACGCCCAACATCCACGAGGCGGAACAGCTCTCGGGCCTCTCCATCAAGTCCCTGGCCGACGCGCGGCAGGCCGCCAAGGCGATTCACAAGCTGGGCTGCAAGCACGTGCTGATCAAGGGCGGCCATCTGCTCGCCGAGCGGGGCACGGACCTGCTCTATGATGGGAAGTTCTTCAACGTCTACAAGGGCGAGTTCATCGAGACGCCCCACACGCACGGCACCGGTTGCACCTATGCCTCGGCCATCGCCGCGCAGCTGGCCAGGGGCAAGGCCCTGCCCGATGCGGTGCAGCAGGCAAAGCTCTACGTGACGGAAGCGATCCGCCACCACCTGGCCATCGGCCACGGCAAGGGGCCGACGAACCACTTTTATTTTCTCCCGCAGTGAGGGTACGCCCATGCACGTCCGTCCTCCGCTGTTCCTGCTGACCGGCTTCTTCTGGCTGCTGCTGTCCGGGCTGCTCGGCGTCGCGCTGTTCATCGGCATCATGATCGGCAATCCCCTGCCGCCGCAGACCCGCCTCGTGCACGTACACGCCGCGCTGGTCGGGGGCGTGGCGCAGATGATCCTCGGCGCGATCCTGGCCTTCGTGCCGGCCCTGCTGATGACCGGCAAGGACCGGCCGGAATCCCATCCGGTCCTCTATGGCCTGATCAACGGAGGCGCCGTCGGCATGGTCGCCGGCTTCGCCGCCGGGCAACCGACCCTCGTCGCAGCCTCCGGCCTGCTGGTCGTCCTGGCCTTCCTTTCCGTCCTGAAGGACGGGCTCGGCCAGGCCCAGAGCAGCCTGGTGTCCCCTCCGTTGAACCTCTGGTTTTACGGCGTGGCGCTGGTCGCCCTGCTGGCGGGACTGGGCCTGGGCGAGGCCATGGCCTTGCGGCTGTTCCCCGTCACGCTGCACGGCCAGGCCCGGCTGGCCCACATCCATCTGAACCTGCTGGGGTTCGCGACCCTCGCCATCGTCGGCACGATGCACAACCTGTTTCCGACGGTCTTGAACGTGCCCCTCTACAGCCAGAAGCTCGCCCGCTGGACCTTTGCCCTGCTGCCGGCCGGCATGGCCCTGCTGATCGCGGGGTTTCTGCTGGGCGACCTGCGGGTCGAGATCGCCGCCGGCGCGGTGATCATCGCCGGCGCCCTCCTCTACGGGTGCAACATCGTGCGGACCTGGATCGCGGCCGGCCGGCCAAGCCGCATCGCCTCGGACCATTTCATGCTGGCCACCTTCTTCCTTCTGCTGACGACGATCGGCGGCCTGTTCGTCGCCATCAACAGCCTCTGGGAGCCGGCCTACGTTCCCATCGGAAAACTCCATCTGGTGGCCTATACCCACCTGGCGCTGATCGGATTCATTCTGCAGACCGTCATCGGGGCCCTGTCACACCTGCTGCCGATCATGCTCGCGGTCAAGCGGGTCAAGAGCCACAAGAAGCGCGGCCCTTATCTGGAATCCCTCACCGGCATCGTCGAGCAATGGCGCCCCCTGCAGGTCGGGACGCTCAACATGGGAACGGTCGCGCTCCTGTTCACCGCCGGCCTCGTCTGGCAATACAGCCTGCGCGTGCCGGCCGTGCAAACGGCCGCCTGGATCAGCGCCGGCCTCCTGGCCGTCGCGTTGCTCACCTTCGGCGTCAAAGTCATCCGGCTCCTGCGGCATCAGCCGCCGGAGAAATCGGACGAGTAGCAGGCTCGGCTCTCTCCGGCATTTCTGCTACAATACCGCGCATGGAGCAAGCGCTGACGTTCCAGGATGGGGCCGGCCACAAGGTTTCCGCCGTCCTGGCCACCCCGGCCCAGCCGACCGACCGGATCGTCGTCCTGCTGCACGGCTTTCTGTCGAACAAGAACAGCACCACGAACAAGACCCTCACCAGAGCCTTTCTGGAGCAGGGCCTGGCCACCCTGAGGTTCGATTTCTTCGGGCAAGGCGAGAGCGACGGGCCCTTCGAGCGCATCACCATCACGACGGCCCTGGACCAGGCACAATCCGCCATCGCACTGGCATCGGCCAAGGGCTATCGCCGGATCGGCCTGATCGGCTCCAGCTTCGGCGGGCTCATCGCCCTCATGGCCGCCGCCGAGGAATCGGGCAAAGGACGCCTGGCCAGCCTCGCGCTCAAATGTCCCGTGCCGGATTTCGAAGAAATGCTCCGATTGGAATTCGGCCCGGAGGGCATCGTGGCGTGGAAACGCACCGGGACGATTCCCAACATCACCGGCGGAAACGAGCGCGTCCCGCTCCACTATGCGTTTTACGAAGAGTGCGCGCGCTACCGGGGCTACGACGCGGCCACATCCGTCACCGTGCCGACCTTGATCGTCCAGGGCGATCAGGACGAATTCGTGCCGATCCACCAGAGCCGGCGCCTGCTGGAAGCCCTGCGGCCACCGAAGCGTCTGGATATCCTCCCCGGCGCGGACCATGGATTCTCGAAGGCCGAGGACTTTCGCTCGATGGCCGGCAAGCTGATCGAGTGGACCGTGACGCACCTGTCGGCTCAATCAACCTAGGGGGCGCGATGCAGGAACTCCATAGCTTGGGCGAGGAACGGCTGGAGGTCTTGAAGATCCTCTATCCCTGGTACAAGGAAGAAGTCTTTCGCCGGCGGGAGCAGATGATGCGGCTGACGGCGTTCGCCAGCGCGTTTCTCGTGTTGTTGCTGGTCACGATGCTGGCCGTCCCCTCGGCGGCCCATTCGGGCGTGACCGGCGCGCTCTTCGCGATCACCGGCGTGGCCCTCTTCACCGCCATCTTCGCCTATTTGATCCTGCAGCAGCGCGACCGCCACCGGATGGCCAAACAGGCGTTGATCGAGATCGAACGGGCGATGGGGCTCTACGAGGAAGGGCTCTACGCGACCGGG
>SXGT01136673.1_pt1 | contig 10806 bp, 6 predicted proteins | sample 3176221 | NCBI WGS metagenome assembly SXGT01 (sample SAMN11356862, study PRJNA531348) | freshwater metagenome | isolation source: freshwater sample F1-120 | place: China: Fuxian Lake, Yuxi | collected 2017-12-25
CGACCGTCGGGTTCAGAGCCCGACGAGCGACCGGGCTGCTCCACCCCGCGGCAGGGGGGTAGCGGGGCAGGGCGCGTGAGTCAATCCGTTGCGGCGATTTCCGCTCGCGCGGTCCCCGCCGGAGGGCCGGCTCAGATTGCCAGGTGTGCTCGAAGTCGCGCGGGTTCGGTCTCGGCGCGCGCCTGTGCACACACCTGAGCGGGGATGATCCGGGCGCGCCCCAAGTGGTTAGAAGGTGCCCTAGTGACCGGGACCGGAAGGCCAGTCACCACCACATCGCGGACATTCGCGCGATGACGCGCCCGAGCGTTCCTAGCGGCGGGGACCGGAAGCCCAGCCACCACCGCCGCGCGGGCCCGGTGCCCCGATGGGTTCCACCTTGGGCAGACGCCACGGCATGTAGGGCGGGCGGGAGTCGCGAATCCGCTTGCGCAGCCGCTTGATGCGTTCGCGCAGGCGATAGAATGCCATGCCGCTGTCGGCGGCGGCGGCGATCTCTTCGGCGCTGAGCATTGCGCTGGCGTGGCCAGCGGGCAGGCGCAACGTGAACTCCAAGGCACCCTTCTCGCCGGGGCGGGTCTCCCAGGTGCACTTCTTGTCGATCGACCGAACCACCTCGCGGATCAGGGCCTGTTCTTCCTGCGCCATCGGGCTGGCGGTTAGCCGACAGAGGGATGGTTCTCAAGCGCCCGGCCCGGCTGCTGCGCGTGGCCGCCGCCAGAGAGGCATGCGGCGAACGAAGCCCATACGCACCGCCCGGCCCCGCTGCGCAGCCACAGGGCTCGGGCGGAGTGCTTGGAACGTCTCTGGCGGGCCAGGGAGAGCCGAAGATCGGCCTGCAACATTCTCGGCCGCCCATGCGCTCGGCGTCGATCGGCTGGCAGGCCTCGGAGAGCAAGGATCTGGCCCGCAACTGCGCCGCTACGCTCCCGAGTTTGCGTGCACCGGTGCTTTCGCCGCGCTGTCGCGTTGACAGCAGCGTTCGTTTGCTCATAACCGTGCCGCGATCCGGTCGGATGTGACCGGGAGGGGGGATTCATGACAGACGGAACTCGAGGGTTCAGGGCGCTTCGTTGGTGGAGCTGGCCCGCGTTACTGCTGGCGGCGCTGGTCGCATCGGACGCGCTGGCCATTCAGTTCGGTCCCGAGGAAGCCTTCGACTTCCGGGGCAAGGTCTACGGCCAGTACACCATCGCGACCGAGGATTCGCAGGCGTACAGCAACGGTACGGCGCTCGATCCGGCGGGCACGCCGCGGCGCGTGACGGGCAACATGGTGCAGAACCGATTCTTCTACGCACCGGAGTTCGAGGTCAACTTCAAACGTCTCCTGCGTCGGACCGAAGCTCGGAAATGGCTCGACGAGTTCGAGGGGCGGGTCAGCGTGTGGGGCTTCTACGACGGACTCTACGATTACGGCCCCAAGGGCTGGTCGCAGGTCGTCGCCGATTACCGCCGCCGAGAACTCCAGTTTGTCACGCAAGGCTACCGCATCTCCGAGGCGATGAATCAGACGGCAGCGCACCGGAATCCGCGCGATGTCTACGGCGCGAACACCCGCGTCAACGAGGCTTATGTCGATATCGCCAAGGGCCCGGTGTGGTTCCGGATCGGCCGGCAGGCCATCTCCTGGGGCGAGGCCGACACGATCGGGCTGCTCGACGCCAACAATCCCTTCGATACGAACATCCAGCCCGGCCTCTTCATGGATCTCGACGAGGCGCGCATCCCGCTGTGGACGATCCGCGGTACCTACGAGCTTTCATCGAGCTGGGGACCCTTCTCCAGCACCTTCCTCGAGGCCTACTGGGTTCCCGGGATGATCGACACCACGATCGGTCCGCTGGTCATCCAGAGTGCCAGCCCATTCTCCCTACCTCCGCCCGCCGCGGCCGGACCCAACGCGCGGCCCGGGACGGGCCCGAAGCTGCAACTCTTCCAGGAGCTGCCGGACCCGACCATCGAGAACTCGCGTTGGGGTGTGAAGGTGCAGACCGTCGTGGCTCGCGACTACAACCTCGCGACCTGGTTCTACACCACTTTCCCAACCGCTCCGGTGCCGGTGATGCAGGGAATCTCGACCGGTGGCATGATCACGACAGCGATCGTCGACAAGCTGACCAACGTGATCGGTGTGGCGGGCAGCTTCTACAGCGAGAACGTCAACGCCATCGTCCGCTCCGAGGTCGAACTCTTCAACGGCGAGCCGGCCTTCCTCGCTTACAAGAACCTGGGCCAGGTAGTCTCGAGCGGCTTCACCCGCCCCGGCCACTATGATCGCGTCAACATCCTGCGCGGTGAGACCGGCATGGACAAGAACTTCTTCATCCCCGAGCTGAATCCCACCTCGAGCTTCCTCCTGGTCACCTCGGTGGTGTGGTTTCTCAACACCGACGAGTCGACGCACAAGGACTACCGCGCCAACGGCATCCAGAAGCCCTCGGCAATCGAGCGACAGCAGCAGGGCGGCCCGCCGGCGGGTTTCTACAACGGGCCCGTTTGCGACAATCCGGACTACCGCGATCCCGTCACGGGCGAGAAGCCGCCCTGCGACTTTGTCAATATGAACAAGCTCGACGGTTTCATGCAGGCGACGGTTCGCACCGACCTGATGCATGGCACGCTGACGCCGCAGGTGACGACGCTGCTCACGGCGCGGGGCGCCATCGGGTTCGCGCCCGGCGTGGTCTACCGTCTCACCGACAACGTCCTGCTCGAGGCCAAGTACGTCAACATCCACACTTTCGGCTCGATCGACAACGGCTATACCTTCGGCATCGGGTTGAATCGCGATCGGGACGAATTCCTTGTCCGGGCGACATTCCAGTTGAACTGAGCGGGAAGCTGTCTGGGGCGGAAACGGATCCGGTCTGCAGATGCGGACTGTAGTGCAACTCAACGCAAGGATGGATCGATGAGAGCAGTGACGATGGGCTGGGCTGTGGCGGGAGCACTGGTGCTGCTGGCACCGGCGGGGGCGTGGGCGGCGGCGGGGAACGTCGACGAGGTGCCGTCGGGAACGGTGCTCGGCAAGGAGAACTGGGAGGTCGCCAAGGGGCACATGCCCGACGAGATCCTCGAGTTCTACAAGCGCGACGAATACCGCCACGAGATCATCAAAAAAGAGGGTGACGCTTGGCTGGTCGACCCCGATCTGATCGCAGCGTCGAAGAAGAACGCCGGCAAGTTCGACATCAATGAAAATGGCACGGTGGTCGACAAGGCCACCGGCAAGCGGCCGGATGTGATCACCGGGCGCCCCTTTCCCGACATCGATGCAAACGATCCGAAGGCTGGAACCAAGGCGCTCTGGAACTTCGTCTACACGCTCTTCTGGGAGGGGTCGTTCCACACCAACTCGCCCGTGAACTGGATCTCGCGCGACGGACTGCTCCGCAAGATCGCGACCGACGTGCATTTTAAGTACTACGATGGCCAGCAGCCGCACCTGCAGGAAATGATCGGGGAGAACCCGCTCAACATTCTCTCCCGCACCCTCGGCGTCGTGAATGAGCCGGCCGATGTAAACGGCATCGTTTCGCTGAACTGGCGCTATCGCGAGGGCGATCAGATCGATCAGTCGTGGACCTACGTTCCGGCGCTGCGCCGCGTGCGGCCGATCAATCCCGCCAACCGTTCCGATGGTCTGCTCGGTTCGGATATCTCGCAGGACGACGGCCCCTACTTTGACGGCAAGCCCGAGGACTTCAACTTCAAGCTGATCGGTGAGGGGGTCGCTTTGGCGCACTTTGACAAGCTCACACTCGACAAGAAGTCGCCGGTTCGCCCACTCGAGGAGGGCGAGGAGATCTCCGATCTCGTGCCGGAATCCGAGACGGGTTTCCGCCTCGAGGTGCCGGAAATCGACCTGATCGCCTCGCAGCAGGAAGGCTGGAAAAAGGGCAAGGGGCTGGTCGCGTGGGCGCCGCTCGGAGTCGCGCTCGTGCCGCGGCCAGTGTGGATCGTCGAGGCCACACCGAAGAACGCCTACTACGTCTTCGGAAGGCAGGTCATGTACTTCGACAAGAGTACTTTCCGAGGGTACTGGAAGAACAAATACGACTGGAAGGGCAACGCACTGGTCAACTGGGCCCCTCCCGCCATGGCGATGACACCGGTGAAGGGCGGCGACGGGCGTGAGTACCATCTGCGCGTTGGTGGGGGCGGCAACACGGCGACCGCACTCAACTTCAAGCAGGATCGCGCGACGGTGACCGGGATGCCGGTTGCGGCCAGCGACTACCACATCCAGATGGACGACGAGATCTTCCAGACCGATCGGCTGCTTCGCGCCGGCAAGTAGACGAGCGCGGCTCTCGAGGAGGGTGGAGTTCGCGGCGAGGGCCCGAGGCCTCGCCGCGGAGACCGCGAGAGGGACAGGAGTCGCTCGACCCACAGGCGTGAGTCTTGCGGCTGCGCGCCGTGCCCGGTAGCCCACGGGGCAAGTCCCCGTCGTCTAGCCTGGCCAAGGACACCAGCCTTTCACGTTGGTAACACGGGTTCAAATCCCGTCGGGGACACTGACACCGCCGAGAGGTCACCCGTCTCCGAGAGCCGGTGCCCGCCCCGCTGCGCCTCGTGCGCGAGGTCGAGCGTGGCTTCAGGGCCGGGGACGCTGTCGGCGCGGCCGAGCCGGTGGAGTGGGGAGGTCTGCCGGAAGCTCTGGCAGGCTAGCGGACTGGCCCGAGAGCTGCCGGGTGAGCCACGACCGCGCGCGAGCCGGGTTGCCCTGGGTGGCCCGTACGATCGCCGCGATCAGATCGAGGTCTAGAATCTCGCCCGAGAGCGCATCGAGGAGCCGGCCAAGGGCGTTTGCCTCGAGCCCGCCCAAGACCAGGAGATCGGCGGATCGCTCGCCGAGGATCGTGGCGATGGGGTCGGGCGGCGGGCGGCGGCTGGTTCCCAGGACGAGCCGGCTCGTCCCTGTGGTGACCGTCAGTTGCTCGACCGCCGTGGTGTGCGCAGCCGCAGTCTCGACGCCATCAATGACGACGAGTTCCGCTGTGCCTGGGCCCGAACTCGGCAGCGATTCGCCGCCGGGGCCTTCGCGCCCGGCGGACTCGAATTCGGGCAGCCCGAGCCAGCGCACCACGACTCCGCGCAAGCGCGCATAGGTCGCGATTTCATGCACCAGCCGAGTCTTCCCGATTCCGTCGTCGCCGACGACCCAGGCACAGGCATTCGCGCCCGAGAGCGCCTCCTCGACCCTTTGCTGCAGCCGCGCCAGCTCGGCGCCGCGGCCGACGAAGGGGCCTGGGCCCAGGAGTTGGCCAACCATTGGATGTTGTTCCTTGAGCGCCAATCCTGCGGTCTCCTCGAGTCGGGCGATCCTGCTCACTGGAAGGGGCGCCACTTTGTCCCGTGGCATCGCCACGCGGAGGACTTTTTTGATAAATGACTCGGCGTCGGGGAGCTTGATGCCTTGAGCCCAGCGGGACGCAAGGAAGTCGCCGTCTATATCGTCCGCCAGGGCGAGGTCGCACGGCAACCCCAGCGGGGGGCGTGACCAAGCCCCCCGCTGGGGGCTCGTCCTTCCGGCACCGGTCGAGAGCGCAACTCCTGTCCCATCCATCAAACTCGAGCTTCTGGTTTCACACTCAGCGGAGTATGAACGGCGGATGCGGCGCGGCCACGACCCCGAAGCCAAACCGGTACTGGCGTCGCCGCGCGCGCTGGGGGCACTCTTCGTCGGCCGGGGCGATCTGTTGGCCGCCCTGGAGAGTGGCCTTGATGAGGCGCTCGCCGCTCGCGGTCGGACGTTCCTCATCGCCGGTGAGCCGGGCATCGGCAAGACTCGCGCGGTCGAGGAGCTGATCTCGAGAGCAGCGCAGCGCGGCTTCACCACGCACGTTTCCCGCTGCCACGAGGTGCAGGGAGCGCCGGCACTCTGGCCGTGGGCGCGGATCGCGGAAGAAATCACCGGCGGTCGACGCACATCCGACCTCTGGAAGCGCCTCGGGGCCGGCGAGAGGCGTGCGCTCGCCAGTCTCCTCCCGGAGCCGGCCACGGCCATCGACGCCGATCCCTTCGCCACACGCGGCACGGAGGCGCTGTTCGAACTCTTCGAGGCGTTCGTCAAGCTGCTGTGGCGCGCCGCGCGCAGGACACCGCGCTTGGTCGTGCTCGAGGATGTCCACTGGGCCGATCCGGTTTCGCTGCACCTCGCGCGTTTCCTCGGGCGTGAGATCTGCACGGAGCGGGTCGTCCTGGTCGCTACGTATCGCGATACAGAAGTGATTGTCGGTGATCGGCTCGAGAAAGCCCTCACTGACCTGGCCGCGGACGCGCGCTTCGTCCAGCTCGGAGGGTTGGACGAGACGGCGACCGCCCGCGTGATGGCGTACGCCGCCGGTTTCGAAGTCCCCGCAGTACTCGCGGCTGCGGTACACGCACAGACCGGAGGAAACCCGCTCTTTGCGATCGAGGTCGTGCGCATGCTCGCCCAGGAGCGGCGGCTCGGAGCGCAGGACGGGCCCACGCCCACGGCGGTCCCGCTGCCACCGAGCGTCCGACATGTTCTCCGGCGACGCCTGCAGAAACTAACAAGCGAGACCGGCGCCCTCCTCGTGCGGGCAGCAGTGTTCGGAGCCGAGATCGACCTGCCGGTCCTCGAGAGGGCTGCCGATCAACTCTCGCGCGGGGCGCTACTGCGAGCCCTCGACGAGGCACGTGCCGCGCGGCTCGTCGAGCCGATCCCGGACGGCTCGACGCGACTTCGCTTTGCACATGATCTGGTCCGCGAGACGATCTACGAAGGCATCGGCATGGCCGAGCGCTCGCGACTGCACGCCGAGGCCGCCGCTGCCCTGCGCGCCATCCATGCCCCGCACCTGGATGATTGCTGGGGCGCGCTCGCCCGCCACCTCCTCCTCGCCGGCACGCCCGAAGCGCTGTTGGAAGCGGCGGATTGCGGCCGGCGAGCCGGCGACGTCGCCGCGCGGCGCGCGTCCTTCGACGAGGCGGCGCGACAGTACGAGAGGGCGCTCGAGGCCCTGGCACGGTGCAAGGAGGGCGGTGCTGGCGAGAAGGCGGAGACGGCGACCGCGCGCTGCGAGCTTCTGCTCGCGCTCGGCGACGTCCTCTGGCCGGCCGGACACCGGTCGCGCGCGCGTCGGCGCTATGAGGAGGCCGCTCAGCTGGCCCGTATCCTCGGTAACCCGACCTTGCTGGCACATGCGGCCATCGCCATGAGCGGTCGCACCGACCTGGCGCTCGATGTCCCGCAGGACGCGATCGCGCTCCTCGAGGAGGCGCTTGTCGCTCTCCCGACCGGCGACGATCCGCTGCGCGTCCGCATGCTCTCCCATCTCGCGCGCGCGAGCTACCACGGCGTGGAGCGCGTGCGTCTGGTCGGTATGGCGCGCGAGGCGGTCGGCATGGCCGAGCGCCTCGACGATCCGGTGGCGCTCTTCGGCGCACTCTCGAGTCTGCACTTCGGACTCCTGGTGCCCGGAACGCTTGACGAGCGCCTTGCGATCGGCGATCGCCTGCTGGCGCTCGCACGCACCGGCGGGTCGCTGCAATTCGAGGCGACCGCGCGGCTCTGGCGCATCGTCGACGCGCTCGAGATCCCCGACCTCGGGCTCTGTCATCGCGAACTCGCGCGCTTCGTGGCTCTCGCCGAGGAGATCCGCCAGCCGTTCTACCGCTGGCTCGCGACTGCGATCCGCGGCACATGCGCGCAGATGGAGGGTCGGCTCGAGGAGGCCGATACCCTCATCCATCGGGCCGTCGAGATCGGCGGAGAGGCCGGCACCCCGAACGCTCTCGCCGTCTACGGAACGCAGCTCTTTCATCTGCGTGAGGAGCAGGGCCGCGCTGCAGAGCTCGAGCCGATCATGCGCCAGGTCGTCGACGCGAATCCTCACATGCCCGTCTTCCGGATCGGCCTGCCACTGATCCACGCGCTCTGCGGCCGGCGCGAGGAGGCGCATGCAAGCTTCGGCGAGGTCGCGGCGCGCGACTTCGCCGACGTGCCGCACGACGTCCACCGCCTGCCGATGATTTCGTCGGCGGCGGTCGTCACAGCTTTTCTCGGCGACGAGCGGCGAGCGCGTCTGTTGCTCGAGGAGTTGCTGGCCGGCGAGGGGGCGGTGATCGTCGCGGGAGTCGCGACCTACTGGGGCGGATCGATCGATCGCATGATCGGTCTGCTCGAGAGGACTCTCGGCCGTTTCGACGATGCGGTGCGCTACCACGAGAGTGCGATCAAGTTGGCGACGCGTGCCGGTGCGCCACTCGTCCGGGCACACGTGGAGGTCGATCTGGCGGAGACCCTCATCCGGCGTGGCCGACCGGAGGATGCCGTACGTTGCCAGAGGCTGCTCGCGGGCGCGACCGCCACGTACCGCCGGCTTGGCGTCGAGTGGCGCCTCGAGGCAGTCGCGCGCGTGGCGGCCACGGTCGGCGCATCGGGTGGATCGCTCGGCCGGCCGGCGAGCGGCTCCGGTCGCTTCGTCAAGCTCGCAGGTTGCTGGCAGATCGAGTTCGACGGGCGCACGATCGAGCTATCCGACTCCAAGGGGCTCCAGGATCTTGCTCTCCTGCTGCGCTCTCCCGGTCGCGAGATCCACGTCAGGGAACTGATTGGCGGCGAGGCCGGCACTCCGGCTGCCCGCTCGACGGCGGGCGAGGGGCTCACGATCACGCGCGCCATCGACAGCCCGGAACCAGCGCTCGACGGGCGCGCCAGCGCCGAGTACCGTGCGCGCCTGGCCGAGCTGCGCGAGGAACTCGCCGAGGCCGAGAGCTTCTCCGATCTCGGTCGGACCATGGTGCTGGGCGAGGAGATCGCGGCGCTCGAGGCCGCACTGACGGCTGCCTTCAGCCTGGGCGGCCGGACCCGGCGCGCCGGCGACGCACTCGAGCGCTCACGCAAAGCCGTTTACAACCGCATCCGGGGGGCGATCGACCGCATCGCGGACCAGCACCCCGACCTCGGCCACCACCTTCAGCTCGCCACCCGCACCGGGATCTACTGCACCTACGAGCCCGAGCGCGTCATCGAGTGGACGATCGGCTGAGCCGTCGGCCGGGAGAGTGCTAGCCGCTACGCGCGGCGAGGTTGCCTGCGGTCGCGTCGCCGGTCGGCTTTGCACAAGCCCCTCTTGGCGCTGGCCGGTCTCGAGTCGCGCGAGGGCGGAGAAGCCTCGCCGAGGGCCACCGCTCCACGGACGTCGGGGGTAGCCTGGGGTCTTGCCCCCGGAAGTTCCCCGGCCAGCCTCGGGAAAGCACCTATTCGTATCCGGCCTAATGTCGGAGCAGGGGCGGCCAGCGTGAAGGATCTTCGCTCGGGCTGAAGAAAAAGAGCTGGAATGGCGCCCAAAAAAGAGCCAATGCCACGGGGTAGAATGGCGCCTCTTTGGCAAGACCAGTGATTCGCCACCCCAGCTATGGAGCCGCGCGCCGCGACGCGTTGAACCCGCTGCCGTTTGGGCACGTCGCCTCGATCGTAATCGACCGCGAGACGGGCGCAGCGCATCCCTACCCCGATCCCGCCACGGACTGCCGGCGTAGAGCCAAAGGACGGTCATCATGACGCCACGCGATCCCATGACTTCTGGTGAGCGGCCCTTGCCCCGTCCGTGGTTCAATCCGTCAAGGCGGACGATGGCACCCGCCCGAGCCCGAGAGCCGCGCGTACTCGGCCTTCCTGACCTTGTCGAGTGCGTCGCCGAGGTGGCGCACGACATGGAACTTGTCGAACAGAACGCTTGCCTGCGCGGCGTTACGCTGGGTCGAGTTCCGAAAGGGCTTCCACATGTCCATCACGGCCAGGCGGATGCCCGCGCTCTTCCTGGCTCCCAGCCCCTTGAAGAACTCGTCCATGCTGGCCTCGGAGCGGTCCGCGCCACCGAACCAGATCGGGCGTCGGCGAATGAGCTCGCTCACCACGATGCGGTAGGTGTGCCCCTGGCGGATCGAAATCTCGTCGATGCCGATGACCTTGGGCCCGGGTGTTCCGGCACGCCGCAGCCGCTCACGCATGTACTGCTTCTCGAGTTCCTTGACCGTGTGCCAGTCCAGCTCGAGTTCGTCGGCGATGTCCTTGATCGTCGCGGAGCCACAGCGCTTGCCGACGTAGAAGGCGAACCGCTTGGTGTAGCGGGGATTGTCGACCAGGAAGTCGAGCCGCTCGCGCTTCACCGCGCGGCAACTGCGGCAGGCGAGCCGGCGCACCTCGATCGCAAGCAAGATCCGCAGGCCACCGCAGCTGAGATCGCGGACCCGGCGAAGCGAGCGATCGTAGAAGCCCTGCTGAGCGCGGCCACAGGCCCCACACACCGTTTTTTTGAGCGCCGAACGAGGGTGACGACTCGTGCCCCGGGGTCACCGAAGATGCCGGCCACGGCCTGCTGCGGGCGGAAGCCGGGGAAGCGGTAGGAGTCGGAGAGCCGACGGCGGGGTCTCGATGATCGCATCGCCGAATCATGACGACTTTCCGCCCCGGCTCAAACGCGCCCCGAGCCGCTCCCAGAGCGCCCTTCCGCAGCCCGGACCCTGCCGATTCACGCACACGAATCCGCGAAGAGCGCTTTTTCCTTTGGGCTTTGCTCGGGGTAAATCTCAGCCGCCCGCCCGGCCAGCCGCTCGTGGCGTGAAGCTGCACGGCAGGTGCTTGATGCCGTTGATGAAGAATGACGCCAGGCGCTCGGGTGGGCCGCTCACGGCGATGTCGGGCAGGCGTTGCATGAGTTCGCGGAACATCACCGTGATCTCGCGCCGGGCGAGATGCGCGCCGAGACAGAAATGGGGTCCGGGGCCGCCGAAGCCGACGTGCTCGTTGGGCTTGCGGCGGACGTCGAAG
>SXGT01840621.1_pt1 | contig 10806 bp, 6 predicted proteins | sample 3176221 | NCBI WGS metagenome assembly SXGT01 (sample SAMN11356862, study PRJNA531348) | freshwater metagenome | isolation source: freshwater sample F1-120 | place: China: Fuxian Lake, Yuxi | collected 2017-12-25
CCTCGAGCAGGCCGATCGCGAAGCCCGAAGCGTACTGCGCCCAGTCGATCGCGCCTTGCACGACGCCGACCGTCGCGTCCCACATGTCCTTGATGATCTCTTGCGAGATCGACGCGCTGTTGATGACGCCGCTCGCCTTGAAGCGTCACCGGATAGTCGGGATGCGGCGTGCGGCGCCAGAACGGCCGCCGGGTCTTCTTCACGCCCGCGGGATGGTACGGCTCGTAGTCGGCGCAGCGCAGGACCACCGTGATCGTGTCCCTGGCGCTCCCCGGCGGCAGCAGCACCGACAGCCCGAGCGACGCCGGCAGCACCTGCGGCCGCCGCGACGCCTCGCCCGCCGGCCGCTCGTCATCGCCCGATCCGCACTCCTCGTCCCCATCGGCCTCGGCCTTTTCCGCCTCGACGTCGTCGTCGGGATCGGGGTCGTTGAGCGAATCGGCCACGCGATCCTCGCGCGGCACCAGGAACCCGGTCAGGTACGTCCGCGACGGTGTACGGGTGCGAACGCACGGCCGATGACGTCATGCTGCCCACCCGCGCACGGTATCCCGGCCAGCTTGTGGGCACCCGCGTTCGCCCGGAGATCGGTCGGCTCCCGATGGAATTACTCACCCTTCAGGGGTGATGTTCCTGACGAACTCGCTCCCCTACCATTGAGCGGATGTGCCTGAAACCGTGAGCGAAACGGAGCACGCGCGAATCGTACGCAACCGAATCACGTGGCGATCGATAAGACCGAGCGATGGCCAACGTCGACACTCCACGCGGCAGCGCGGCCGGCAGCACCAGCACCGAGCAAGGTGCCGCGACCGACCATGCCGGGGGCTCGCCGGGCGCGCGGACGCGGACCAGCCGGATCCGCGGCGCACGGGTGAACGACGAGGAGCGCGCTGCTGACGGGCTCGCGCGCGCGCGTCACGCCGTTAGCCTGCTCGACCACCTCGCGGATCAGCTCGACGCCGCGATCATCGGAAGGGACTACCGCGCTGCGCGCGCCGCCGCGCAGACGATCCGTTCGCTTCGCCCGGGATTGGTGTCCAGCCTGGCCGACGCCGACGCGAGCGACACCGAGCGCGATGAGCTATCGACCCGGGCCGAACTGTTCGATGCACGGCTCGCGCCGCTGCTGGCCCACTCGCCGGACGCGCCGGCGGGGCTAGGCGTCGATCTCATCGACGTCAACGCCGAGGAGGATCGCGAGGCAGAGTGGAAGGCGTCGCTGGGATCCCCGGCGGGCGCGGGTGCGGTGCCTCACCGCGCCGAGATGGAAGGACGCTTTGGGGCGTCCTTCGGCGACGTGACGGCGACGGTTGGCGACTCGTCGCTCGGCGCTCGTGGCCTCCGCGCATCCGCAGCGGGCAACGAGGTGCGGTTTGCCGAACCAGCACCGTCGCGCGATCTCGTCGCTCACGAGCTGACCCACGTCGTCCAGCAACGGCAGGCGGGGGTGGCCACGGAGGCATTCTCCGATGAGTCGCATCCCGCTGACGACGCCGAGGTGGAGGCGCGCGAGGTCGCCGACCGCGTGCGTGAGGGCGATGGCGGCCGTATCCACGTCCGCGCCGTTCCGACTGCGGCGGTCCAGTACAGCCGCGACGATGGCGAAACGGCCAAGGCTCGCACGGACGCGTACGAGGGGAACGCGCCGCTCTTCTTCGATCACAGCCTGCGTCAGACGCTGGCGACGCTCCGCGTGAAGATCGCCGACACCGAGTGGACCCTCGGTCATCCGCGTGTCGCTTGGTCGGCCTCATCGGAGCAGATCGCTCAGGTGATCGTCGCGCGCTTGCGCGAGCTGGCCGAGCAGCCGGCGGGCGCTGTCTACCGAGCCAAGCACTTCCCCCAGTTCTGGCACGGCGTCGACCTGTGGAACCTCGTCGACACCTACCGCTTCATCACGCAGGGCTCGCCTGGCGAGTACAAGGACGGCGAGCCAACCGCGAAGGGGCCGCTCCGGTGGAACAGCACCGTCGATGACGCCGTCGCGATCGAGTTCATCGCGCTCCTTCGGACGTCGCTCGCACGCATGGTGCCGCGACTCGTGGCCGCTGCCGACGATGCCAGGCCGGCGGGACGCGCCACGGAGAGCAGCCTCGTCACCAGCGCACCGATCGATCAGCTTTGGGCGCGCGTGCTCGCCGATCCGAAGCTGGTCACACATACGAACCCGACGGGCGCGGCCGGTGAGGCGCCGACGCCGGACGGCCCGGGCGTGTTTCGCAACGGCCTGCGTCCCGTCGTCTTCGAATGGATGGGCCAGGAGGACTTCCGCATGTGGAACGTTCTCCGCGTCACCTGGCCGAACGACGCCACTGCCGAAGAAGTCTCGGCGACCCTCTACAGCGACGAGAACGCCGCCACGCCGCAGAGCCACCACGCACACGCGATCGTCAACGCCGCGCCGCTGTTCATCCTGCCCAAGACCTGGGCGGCGAAGTTCCCGGCCGCCGTCAAGTGGGCGTCCGCCGAGCACGCCGGCAAGGGCGACGAACCACTCGACGACGCGCTCTCGTCCCACCTGACCAACGAGGCCGCGCTCGCCCAGGGCGCCGATGAAGGGCACCAGAAGCTCGCGAGCAAGGGCAAGGCCGGCCGCGCCGACACCCGCCGACTCACAGATCTCCTCTGGCAAGGCGCGGGGCAGCTGTCCTTCCTCTCCGAGCGGCTCGCTCCCTGGAAGCTCGATCGCCAGCTCGAGATCGAGAAGGGCTGGATCCAGCGGCGCGCGATGGAGCTGCACCAGGATCCGCCCGAGCGTATCGCGCAGTGGGCGCCGGTGATCGAGCATCAGCAGCATGTGATCCTGGAAGCCGGCGCGGCGATCGTCGACGTGATCGACGCCGCCGGATCGGCCGGCCTGGCGGCCGGAGCCCCGGCCGCGTCGCCGTTCCGGCGCACCCTCGCCGCCTACGTGCAGGCGCTCGGCGCCTCACACCTCGCCGACCTGGCGCGCTCGCGCATGTTCGAGGCCGAGGCCGAGCGCGGCCAGCTCGCATTCGCCTTCCTCGACGGCGCGCTCGCCGAGGCCACCACGGCGACCGAATCGTTCCGCGACAGCGAAGCCGGCACCTACGGACCCGGGGGCGAGGCGCACGACCTCGTCAGCCAGCGGAAGCAGCTCCAGCGCCAGCGGATGCGCCTTCGCCATCACGCGCTCAACGGCGAGGATATGGGTGCCGAGCCATACGAGGATCTCGCCATCAGCGCCGGGATCCTCACCGTGCGCACCCGGGCGAAGGAGCTGGGATCCAAGGCACAACTCCTCTCGACGTTGCTCGCGAACGCCAGCGACGACGCGATGGAGAGCGTCGCCGGCTTGTTCGAGTCGCGCTTCGACACGCTCCAGGACCAGCTGATGGCGCTGTCGGCGGACTGCCAGGCGATGGAGCTGAACCTCAACCCGCGTTACGAGGCCGTCGGCGTCGTGGTCCCCGAAGGTCGCGAGGCGCAGGAGGCGCAGCGCAAGGCCGATCGCGAGGAACGCCGCGCTCGACTCGCCCGCGCGCAGGCGGAGCTCGCTGCGCTTCCGGTCAGGCACAAGCTCGATCACCTGAGCCGCGAGGCAGTCGACACCATCACCGACAACCAGTATCGGATGCTGGCGATCGAGGTGGCGATCCTGATCGCAGCGAGCATCGCCACGTCGGGCGCGGCTGCCGCCGCGGGCGGCGCCGTGCGCGGCGCGATGCTGTCGCGCGCGGCGATCGGCACGGCGCGGTTCGCGACGATGGCGAACCGCGCGCGGTACATCGCCCCCGCCGTGGACGTGCTCGTCGATGCCGGGCTCACCGGCGCCGTACAGACGGCGGTGACGGGCGACGACTTCGGTACCGCGACCGCCGAGAACGTCCTCGCCAACGTCGCGGTTCGCGCAGCGCTGGCCAGGTTCCAGCCCCTCGTCGCCGGGCTCGACGAGGAGGCCATGACCGTTTGGGAGACCGGCGGCCTCGCCGCGAAGGGCGGCGTCATGCTCAGCAAGAGCGCCGTCATCACCGCCGAGATGGTGACCGCAGCGGGCGTGGGCTACGCGGTCCAGCGCATCGTCCGCGGCAAGCAACCGACCGACGACGAGCTGGTCACCTGGGTCATGCAGGGTGCCTCGATCGCCATCGGCCGCATGATCGCGTCGCGCACGACGCAGCTCACTGCGCGTCTCAAGCGCTACGGCACCGAGGCCGCATACCTCCACGGAACCACCAGGAAGCAGGCCGACCTCGCCGATCGCGTCGAGGCCAAGGGCGCCACGGAGGACGCGGTGAAGCTGCTCATCAGCCATCGCGCCCTCTTGTTCGAGGAGGCGAAGGTGCTCAGGGAGCTCGCGGCCGACCCGGTCAAGCGCGAGGCGCTCCACCTGTCGATGGACGACTACGCGGTGCTCAAGAAGGGCAACGCTGAGGCGCAATCCGACACGTCGAAGCAGGGCATGGACGTGATGACCCTTCGCTTCGCCGGCATGACCGAGCTGGTCGCGGGCGGGCTCTGGACCGGCGACAGCAAGCAACTCGCGACCGCGCTCCGCCAGGCGCGCGCGGCAGGTATCGACGTCGACATCCTCGAGACCGGCGGCCCTGGCAAGCGCTGGCGCGTCAAGCTCGGCGACCGCACCCTCGAGATCGAGGAGCGGACGACCGACGCCGCCGGCAAGACGACGAGCGCCGATCGCCAGGCGCGCGCGCTCCTGCGGGCGCGGGCCGCGAAGGAGCTATCGGACGTCCAGGTGAGCGCGGTCACCGGCGAGCGCGGCATGTCGTACTACGTGGCCCGCGAGGACGGCGAGCGCATGCTGGAATTGCTAGGCTCTATCGACGACGTGCAGGTGCGCAAGTACGAGAGCAAGGGCTTCACCGTCCACCACGCGGGCAAGGACTGGTACTTCCAGTGGGCGACCGAGGGCGCCACGGCCGGACACGCCGCCTTGCGCACGAAGGGCGCCACGTTGGGCCTCCCTGCGTCGAATGCGTCGGTGATCGAGTTCTGGGGGTTCCGCGGCGTCAAGAAGGTCAACGGCGTGTACTGGAAGAACCTCCCTCCAAAGGAGCGGGCGGAAGTCGAGAGATTCTTCAAACTCGATCCTCTGCTTCACTACGGCCACGTCGGCATCTCGTTCGATGGCGGCAAGACGATCTACGGCCTCACTCCACCGATCGAGGGCACCCCCACCCTGACGCCAGAGCAGGTCAAGCAAAAGGTGCTGAGCCACGAGCCCGTGCCTGGGATCGTGAAGGTGGACAACAGCACGTTCGGGCTTGCGGCGGAGGTCGCACGAGAACACGGTTGGGACATCGAGATGACCGTCGCGTCGACGCTGGTGGATGCGGACACGAAGAAGGCCGCGTTTGGTCACGCGCTCGCGCAGGCGGAGATCAACCCGGACAACCAACACGGCAAGCAGTACCAGTTCCCGTACGAGCAGCCGGACGTCAAAGGGGCGCACTACGCGGATGAAAACACTCGCAACTGCGCCACCTACCCCGGAATGCTCGGCCTCTGCGTCCCGGAACCATCAGGCCAGCTCAAGCAGTACATCGAGGCGTTGAAGGAATGGGAACGCGAAGGACCGATTGATCTGACCACGCAGGGGGAACCGTGACCGCGAAGGATTTCTACGATCAGGAGGCACTCGCGTCGCTCGCGAAGGTGTTCAACAAGCCCATGACAGCGCACTACGAGGCCGGGATGTGGCGACTGGGCTCGCTCGGTATCCCAATGACGCCTCACGACAGTCCACAGTCACGCGCAACGTATCTGCGAGGAAGCCTGACGTTCGATCTTCGTGATGACATGTCCTTCATCACGATCCCGTTCGTGCGCCTCGACGGATCGCCCTGGATCGCGATCGTGCTGAGGTCCAGCGACGAAGACCTGTTCGGCACGTGCTACCCCGCAAGCGAGGCGGATGAAGCAGCGCGCGTCGCGGCGCTAATGAATCAGACCCTCGACGAGCAACGAGCACACTTCCGCAACCGCGGCGAAGAGAAGGCTCCCAGAAGAGTTCCGTGAGCGATCCATGCACACCCTACAGCCTGGCGCACCTCGCAACGATCTTCGACGGCGAGGTGCGAGTGACCTCTACCCGGACCGGCGTAGGCTTATGAAGACGACGATCTCCTGCCTCCTTCTCGTGGCTGTCGCAGGCTCTCTGGGATCCGGGTGCAAATTCCCCGAGCTGCCCCCGATCTCTGAAGACGGACCCGGCGACACGGTGGACGCTGGCGAGGGCGACGGCATGCCGGGCGTCGATGGACCCGACGCGGCGAACCCCGTCGGGTGGGCGCTGGACATCCGTGGCCAGTACACCGAGTACGTGAACGACGTCGCGACCGATCCGAGCGGCAACATCTACATCACCGGCGCGTTCGCGGGGACGACCACGTTCGGCACGATGAGCGTGACGTCGGCCGGCAACCCGACCACCGGCATCGGCGACGCGTTCGTGGTCAAGGTGTCACCCTTCGGGACGGTCGAGTGGGCAAGGGGCATCGGCAGCACGGGCCAGGATGAGGGGCTGCGAATCGTCGCCGATGCCAACGGCGTCACGGTGGGGGGCACGTTCCAGGGATCGGTCTTCTTCGGCACTGGCATTGGCACCGATCGGATGAGCGCGGGTTCGACGGATGCCTTCGTCCTCAGGCTCAACCCGCAGGGCCAGTTCGTATGGGTCGCGACCGGTGGGGGGACGGGCGTCGACGCCTTCGCCGACCTTGCCATCGACGGCTCTGGGAACACGTACGCTGCCGGATCGTTCCGGACGTCCGCGACGTTCGGGGGCCCGGCGTTGACGGCGGACGGGACGAACGATATCTGGCTGGCGAAGTACAACTCGACGGGCGTGCACCAGTGGTCGAAGAACATCGGTGGCGCGACCAGCGAGAGCGCCAGCGGAGTCGTCGCGATCGGCGGTGACGTTGTCGTGGGCGGGACGTTCAACGATCAGATCGATGTCGGAGGGGTCTCACCCCTCATGGCGGCGGGCGCTTCCGATCTATTCGTCGTTCGCTTCATGGGCTCGAACGGCGCGCACGTCTGGTCTCAGCGCCAGGGTGGCACCAGCCTCGACTCGCTTCGGAGGCTGGCTCCGTCGGCGAACGGCGTCATCGCGCTTGGGTGTCACCAGGGCATGGCCTCGTTCGGCGGAACCACGTTCACGAGCGCGGGCGGCGACGACGCCTTCGTCTGGAAGATGAACGCGTCGGGCGCGCACGTGTGGTCGACGGCCTTCGGCGGCGCCGACACCGACTGCGCGCAGGCAGGGGTGGAGACGGCCGGGCAAGACGTCATCGTCTGTGGTCAGTATCGTGGTGGCGGCGTCTCGATCGGCGGCACCGTGCTCCCGATGCTCGGGAACTTCGACGCGTTCATCGCCAAGCTCGGGCCTGGCGGCGCTCCGCTGAGCGCCTCAGGTCACGGCGGCACGTATCCCGACGGCGTCGGCGGCGTCGCGCTTTCAGACGGGGACGTCGTCCTTGGCGGTACCTACTTCGGGACCGTCTCGTTCTTCGGGCGTATGCTCACGAGCATGGGCGACCCAGGAGAAAACGATGCCCTGCTCGTCCGCGAGTAGGCGAACGTTGCGCACCGCGTCCTTGCTGGTCCTCGTCTGTCTTGCCGCCGTCGCGTGCAAGAAGGAGAAGCCACGCACGCGGAGCGACGAGGCGCCGTTGTCGGTCTGGTCGGGCGCGACGACCGATGATCGCGTGCTGAACTGGCGCAAGCGCTGCGGCACGGACGCACGTGCGCAACGCAGTGGTCCCAACGTCAGTCTCGCGTTCAAGAGCGGGGACGGCGCCTCGCATCTCGGATGCACCCTCGAATATCGCGAGAGCAACCGCGACCTGCTGAGCCTGGCCATCATCGTCACCTCGGCGGACCCCAAGGCAACGGCGTACGGGCAATGGGCGAAGCTCGAGACCGAGGTCCGCGCGCTCGTCGACGGCCTCTTGACGGCGCCAGCCCGCACCAAGCTCTGGGAGGTGCTCGGTGCGAAAGCGGCCGGTGACTACAGCCTCGGCGATGGTCTTACCGCGCAGATCATCGAGGGCAGCCGCGACGGGGTTCTGACCGTGGTTCTGAACGTCCGCCTCGCCAAGCCCTCGTGAGCCTCTGCGGCAAAAGTCGCAACGCTCGCGACCGTCGCCTGGTACTCTCGGTGCCGATGCGGCCGTTCATGATCGTTGCACTCTTCGTCCCTGCCGTCGCGTGTGGCGGCGACGACGGCCCCGGCGACGGCGATGGCGGCGGTGGCGGTGACAGCGACGCCGACGGGCTCGATGGTCCCCAGGACGCTCGGATGTCCACCGACGATGCTGGCACGATGGCGCCGGGGTCGCTCCGCCTGTACGGAACGGGCAAGAACGGCATCGACCGCGCCGAGATCCAGATCGATCCACACGTCCCGGCCGATGTGGGTGCGGGCACCTTCACGATCGAGCTCTGGATCCGGCGGGATCCGCTCGCCACGCTCGTGCCCGGGCCGTGCAGCGCCACCGGCAACGGCTGGATCGCCGGCAACGTGATCCTCGATCGCGATGTCCGCGGCACCGCGGTGAATGGCGAGTTCGGCCTGTCGCTGGTCGGCGGCAAGCTCGCCTTCGGCCTCACCCGCGGCGGCCAGTCCGCTGGCATCTGTGGCACGGCGACCGTCCCCAGCGGCTGGAACCACGTGGCCATCACACGCGATAGTTCCTCGGGTGCGATCGTCGTGTATCTCCAGGGCGTCGTGGACGGCACGGTGACGGGTCCGACGGGAGACCTGAGCTACGCCAACGGCGTCCAGGGCGATCCGAAAGACCCTTTCCTCGTGGTCGGCGCCGAGAAGTTCGACCTGGGCGGGCAACACCCGGCGTTCTCGGGCTGGGTTGACGAGCTGCGACTCTCGACCACGGTGCGATACACCGCCGCGTTCGACCCGGCGATCGCGCCCTTCGATGTCGATGCCGACACCGCCGCGCTCTACCACTTCGACGACGGTGATGGCGCCAACCTCGGCGAAGTCCGCGGCATGAGCCCTGGCCAGATCCGGGTGGGTCTCGACGACAACGGCAGCACGGTGCCGACCTGGGCGTCCGCGACGCCCTTCCTCATTTGAAGCGGCCTGGTGCGGCGGTGAGTCGCATCACGGAGGCGCCGGACTTCGCCATCGACCGCTGGTGGCGCCGGGTGGGGAGCGATACCCTGGCCACGATGACGCTGAAGCTTCTCCTCATCGCTTCCTGCGCTGTGGCGGCGTGCAGCGATGATACGTCCGGAGAGATCGATGCAGCCGTGGATGCGGTCGATGCGGACGTCGACGCCATCGATTCGTCCGGCCGCTGCGGCGCCGAGTTCTTCCTGACGGGCGAGTACACGGACTGGGATTCCACCACTGCGAGCTTCGACGGCATCGAGTTCTCGACCTGGACCGTGCGCGGCGACACGGCGCGCACCGTCATGAGCAACCCGAACGGACGCGTCGAGCTGTGCGTGGTGCCCGGGGCGACGAGCACGATTTCTGTGACCCAGGGCGAGTACGTCCCCGCCATCTACGTCGGCGATCCGGTTGTGCTCCAGCCGCCCGGCCAGTTCTTCTTCCAGGTCAAGGGCATCAAGACCACCCGCGCGCAGACGTTCTACCAGGCGCTCGGGCTGACCTACGACGCACAACGGGCGCACGTGCTCGTCCAGAAGCAGGGCACCGGCATCCCGCTGACCCTCAGCCTGGGTGGCACCAGCTTCTCGGCCGACAACCCCGATGACATCACCTGGACCGCCGGCAACTCGGGTGGCCTGGTCCTGTTCGCGAACATCGACATCTCCGGGGCCCAGACCACAACGCTGACGTCGACATCCACGTTCGTCGGGCCGACCAGCCTGCCGCTCGAGGCGGGCACCCTGACGATGACGACGATTCGCTAGCGAGGCTCGTGCCGTGGCGCTCCGGTCAGCCGAGTACTCCAGGTCGCTCGCGCTCGACGAGCTCCGTCGGCGAGCAGCCAAGGGCGTCCTTCGCATCAACGACCTGCCTGCCCCGCTCCGGCGGGCGGTTCACCGGCACTGGCGGACCATGGCGGCGGCGCGCAAGGCGGCGAAGCTGCCGAGGATGGTTCCGGGCCGTCGACGTTGGACGACCGACAAGATCGTCGCCGAGGTCCGAAGGCTCGATCGTGCTGGTGTCCACCTCTCGTACAACGCCGTGGTGAAGGCCGGCTGCATGGACCTGGTCGTGGCGGCCTGCACCCACCTGGGCGGATGGAGACGGGCGCGCGACCTGGCGGGGGTGAGGTTCAAGAAGCGCCGGCCTCGCGTGGCAACGGCGTGGGATGCGAAGGGCGTCGTGGCCGAGATTCGCGCGCGGCAGGCCCGCGACGAGTCCCTTGCCGTGACCAAGACGCCCTCATCGGTCGTCTCTGCAGCTCAGCGCACCTACGGCACCTGGCGCGCGGCGATCGAGGCCGCCGGGCTCGACTACGATCAGATCCTCCTCCGGCGCGACCACTCCGACGCGGAGCTCCTGCAGTGGCTCCGCAAGCTCGCTCGCGCCCATCCACGAATGCGCTTGCACCAGCTCGAGCAGCGCGGCGAGCACGTCGTTTCCTGCCGCCGTCGCTGGGGATCGCTGGAGGATGCCGCGCGAGCCGCAGGGCTCAAGGGCTGGCCGGTTCGTAGTCGGCACGGGCTGTTGACCCGCGACCAAGTCGTTCACCAGATCCGCCGGCGGGCCCGGGCCGGGCTCACACTGAGCCTGGCGGCCGTGCGCACGGAACGTGGAACGCAACTCAGGGACAGCGCGCTGAAGTGGTTCGCGACCTGGCGGGACGCGCTCGCGGC
>SXGT01299593.1_pt1 | contig 10805 bp, 10 predicted proteins | sample 3176221 | NCBI WGS metagenome assembly SXGT01 (sample SAMN11356862, study PRJNA531348) | freshwater metagenome | isolation source: freshwater sample F1-120 | place: China: Fuxian Lake, Yuxi | collected 2017-12-25
GCGCCACATCGTCGGGTCGGACGCTGCAATGCGCGTAAAGTCACGAAAGCCCGAGGCGGAGAATTTCACCACTTCGCTTTCGGTGACGCTCTCCAAATCCTCCGCCATCGCGACGATGTTGAAGGCGATCAAGTGCGGCAAGTGGCTGGTGACGGCGAGAACCACATCATGTCGCGTTGCGTCCATGCGTTCGACATTGGCGCCGAGAGCGCGCCAAAACTCTTCCAATTGATCGACGGCCGCAGGGTACGCAGCGCCCTGATCCGCAAGCGGCGTCAGAATTTGCCAGCGGTTTTGAAACAGCGTGGCGAAACCGGCGTCAGGGCCTGAATGCTCTGTGCCGGCGAGCGGATGGCCCGGAATAAAATACACAAACGTCGGCAGCACCGCTTTCAGCGCGTCCACCACCGCCTGCTTCACCGAACCGACATCGGTGACGATGGCGCCAATCTTCAGCCCGCGCTTACACGCCTGCGCCGCCGCCGCCATGGCGCCAACGGGCACGGCAAGCACAACGAGTTCAGCTTTCGCCACCGCTTTTTCGGGGTCGTCAAAAACTTCGCCTAGTCCCAGTTCACGGGCGCGTGCGCGCACGGCGGGATTAGCGTCGTAGAGTTGTATCGTGTTCGCAGCGCCGTACTCACGCGCGGCGCGCGCAATCGACGCGCCAATGAGGCCGACGCCAATAATGGCGATGCGATCGAACACCATGGCCATCAGATTTGCGCGTAGGCGCCAAGGACACGGACGTTGCGCAGCCCTGCATGTTCAAGAGCCATCGCGCGCGGATCTTCAGAGCTCAAGAACCCCTGCACCCGGATCAGCACACGCGGTTCGGCGCGCGCGATCTCTCGGCCATCGAAGCCGGCCTCATTCAAGGCGCGCTGCACCTTGTGATGCGCGTCATTGGCAAACAGCAACGACACGTCGCCATGTCCCGAGGCTTCTGGCGATGACGCCGCGAACACAGCCGCTTCTGGTTCGCCCGTCGTCGAAAGGAGCGGCAGACCCGCGATCAGCCGCAAGCTTTGAAAGCGCGTCTCCGACAGCGCTGGCCACCAACCGCCGACACTCGGCGCCGCCGGCCACCAGGTGACGGCGACCGTATTCTCGGGATTCTCAGCCGCCTTCTGCAAAGCGGTTTGCGCTTCGCCGACATCCTTGATCCGCGTTCGGGCGCCGAAATGACGCCGCGCAATATCGAACAAGCGCGTGGGATCGCCGCGGCCGCCGCCGACGACAACGTCTATCAGACGTTGGCGGCGCAACGACGCGGCAATCAGCGAGCGCCACACCTCGACCACCAATTCGCGCTCAAGCGGCGCGGGTGCGGCTTCAACCAATCGGCGCAGCAGCGCCACTTCCCGGCCCGGCCGGATCGGCAGCCCCGCTTGCGGCGCCTTGGCGCCGGAGACTTCCTCGGCCAGCTGCAAACGTCGCGCGATGAGCGAGAGCAGCTCCGAATCCAGCGCATCGATCTGGCGCCGAACCGACCCGATCGGGTCGTTCGGATCGTTTGGCGGAGGGCTCGCATCGTTCATGGGCGGCGACCATAGCTGGCTTTCGGCGCTGCCGCCAACGCCCGCGCCCAGCTGGCGTCATTAACATGCGCGCGCTGCTTCGGGGGATGCTTAGGCAGCGAAGCAGTTTATGCAGAAGCACATGATTCATGCAGGCGGAGCAGCAGCGGCCAAGTTGCAGGCGGCGGGCGGCGTGCGCTCCATAACATTCGACGCGTCCGCCCCTTTGCAGCTTTCGAGCGGCGAAACCCTCGCGCCGCTGACTTTGGCGTTCGAGACCTATGGGGCGCTCAATGCCGAGCGCACCAATGCCGTGCTCGTTTGCCATGCACTGATGGGCGATCAGTTCGTCGCGAGCCCCAACCCAATCACTGGCCGCCCAGCTTGGTGGCCCCGCATCGTCGGCCCCGGCCGGCCGATCGACACCAATCGCTTCTTCGTCATTTGCGCGAATACGCTGGGCGGCTCGATGGGCTCGACTGGCCCTGGCTCGCTCGCATCCGACGCGCAGCCCTACGGCTTGCGCATGCCGCCGATCACACTTGCCGACACCGTGCGCGCGCAATCTATGCTGGTGGAGGCGCTCGGCATCGAAAGCCTGTTCTTGGTCATCGGCCCAGGCATGGGCGGCATGCAAGCGCTGAACTGGGCGAGCGCCTACCCCAAACGCGTGTTCGCGTGCGCGACCGTCGCCTCCGCAGCCAAGCAATCGGCGCAGAACATCGCCTTCGCCGAACTCGGCCGGCAAGCCATTATGGCCGATCCCGATTGGCGCAACGGCGCTTATCTCACGCACGGCGTCCGCCCGGCCAAAGGCGCGGCCGTCGCTCGCACCGCCGCGCACATCGCGGGCCTCGCCGCCGCCGATGTCCGCACCCGCTTCGATAGCGCCCGCACCAAGGAGCGCTTTGCGTTCACGTTGGAGGCCGACGCCGCACAACGCGCGCCGACCAGCGCCGGCTATGTCGAGCGCTTCGACGCCAATTCGTATCTCTATCTCTCGCGCGCCATGGACGGCTTTGATCTCGCTTCGGACTTCGGCGGCCGCCTCTCCAACGCTTTCCAAGGCGCCGCCACCCGCCACGGCATTTTTGCATTCTCCAGCGACTGGCGCTTCCCTATCGATGAAAGCCGCGAGATTGCGCGCGCATTGATCGCCAGCGGCGCCGAAGCTTCGTTCGTCGAAATCAAAAGCGAAAACGGCCACGACGCCTATCTCGGCGACGAGCCAGCGTTTGAAGCCGCACTGACCGGCTTCATCGATGCGGCCGCAAATGCCCGCGGCCTTGCCCTGAATGGTGGCGCGTGATGGCTCACCTCGAACTTGTCCGGCCTGCGCCGCTTGAACTCAGCACCGAGCCGCGCGCTGACCATGACGTCATCGCACAGATCGTTAGCGATGGCGCGCGCGTGCTTGATGTCGGCTGCGGCGACGGCGCGTTGATGCGTCAGTTGATGCGCGATTGCGGCGCGCGGGTGCGCGGGCTCGAAATTGATCCGATCAAAGTACACAATTGCGTCTCGCGCGGGCTCTCGGTGGTGCAGGGTGACGCGGAGCGCGATCTGGAGCACTTCCCGAGCGGCGCATTCGACTACGTCATCTTCTCGCATGCACTGATGAAACTGCGCCACCCGCAAGCGGCGCTGAAGACCGCTGCGCGCGTGGGCGCAAATGTCATCGTCTCGCTCAACAATAGCGGCCACATCTCAACACGGCTGCGCCATGCTTTTTCAGGTCGCCTCACCCGTTGGCAGGAAGACGCGCCGTGCACCGTGCGCGACTTTGCCGAACTGACGCGCGAGATGCGCCTCACGTTGGAACGCGGCGTTCCGATCTCGCGCCGCAATGCCGGCGCACCGTTCGCCAAAACGCTCTGGCGCGCCAACTGGTTCGCCGAACAGGCCGTATTCCTGCTCACCCCATGAAGCGCATTGTCATCTGCTGCGACGGCACATGGCAGAGGCTTTACAATGACAGCCTCACCAATGTCGCGCTGACCGCCCGCGCAATCGCGCCGCGCGACGCCAAGGGCAACGCCCAGATCGTCTATTATTCTCCAGGCGTTGGCGTTTCTCTACACGGCGTCAGCATGTGGCAGGGCATGACCGGCGCCGATCTCGATGATCATTTGCTCGACGCCTACCTCTTCCTCAATTTGAACTATGAACCGGGCGACGAGATTTTTCTCTTCGGCTATTCGCGCGGCGCCTACACAGTGCGCAGCCTCGCTGGCCTCTTGCGTAAATGCGGTTTGTTACGCCGCGCCCATGTCGATAAGGCCCGCGCCGCACTCGAACTCTATCGCCACCGCGAAGGCAACGCCGATTCCTTTCTCGCCTCGCGCTTCCGCGCCGCGCACGCCATCGCCTGGCCACGCATCAAAAAAGATGGCGCAACAATTGACACGCCGCCCATCGACCTCCGCATTCGCTATGTCGGCGTCTGGGACACGGTAGGGTCGCTCGGCATTCCCCGGGTGCTGCCGATATCCATCGGTCTCAACGACGGCTATCGCTTCCACGATACAGAACTCTCGCGCGCGGTGTTCTCCGCGCGCCACGCTGTCGCCATCGACGAACGGCGCGCTGCTTTCAAGCCGACGCTTTGGACCAACCTCGAACCGTTCAATCCGCCTGGCGGGCCGCAGCGTGTCGTACAGTCTTGGTTTCCAGGCGATCACGGCGCAATTGGCGGCAACGCTGAATCGCGCGGCATCTCAAATTGCGCGCTGCTTTGGGTGCTTGAAGGCGCCGAGCACGTCGGCCTCAAGCTTGCGCGCGAGCCCGGCTCTGTCATTTCCGGCGCGCTAGCTGACGTTGATCCGCTCAATGCCGCAATCGGCTCCAAGCGCAGATCGATGCTTGACCTGATGGGTCGCCGATGGCGCGTCGGCCCGCGCGACTACGCTGACCTCCACGAAGTCGCCCGCCTACGCTGGCAAGCGGATCACACCTACCGGCCAAAACCGTTGCTGCGCTTCGCAAGCGAAATTTCCGAAGAGCTTCGCGCCGCGCGCGCCGCCTAAAGGTGCCAAAAGTATCAACGACGAGGGCAAAAGCACCCAATCAGACGTCCGCGAACGCAAACGCAAGCTTACCGATCACGCCTTTCGGCTTCAGCCGACCCTCAGTCGCGAACAAGCACACGCACGGCTCGTGACCGACCACGACAGGCTGGTGATCAAGATCATTTTCGGCGGCGGCAAAGTCCCCTGCCCGGAAAACCCCGACCTCATCTCGAAACGCGCCCTGCAGCACGGTGCAGAACTCCGCCCCGCTATGCTCGTGACGCGCAGTCGGCATGCCGGGCGCGACAGACAAAAGATAAACCCTGTCCTCTTCAGCGTGGGGCGTGTCCACCGCCGCAACCCAAACGCCAGGCGCCACCCACCGCCGCGGCTTCAGCGGCAAACGCTCAAGGAGAGGCCGCGCATCGACTTTAATCGGCTCGGCGGCGGGCGCCGCCGCGATACGAGACATAACCTGCGTGAACGCATCGCCGCCAACCGGCTCCACAGGCAGCACCTGCAAAGCGGCCCCTGACGCGGCTTCATAAGACGCGACTTGCTTGCGACACGCAGCACAGGTCTCGACATGCGCGCCGACGACAAGGCCAAACCCCGGCGCCAGCGTTCCGGCGGCATACGCCGCAAGGATGTCAGGCGATGGATGATGACGCGGGTTCACTCGTATTTCTCCCAATGTGCCCTAAGCTTGGCAATCGCCAAGCGAAGCCTCGATTTCACCGTGCCAAGCGGCAGTTCGAGCCGCTCGGCGATTTCAGAATGCGGCCGATCCTCAAAAAACGAGAGCCGCACCACTTCGCGTTGGTCCTCCGAGAGCAGCGCCAACGCCTCCTGCATTTGCGCTTCGGTTTGCCCGCGCACAGCGGCGTCATCCGGGCTTTCGTCGTCGCTCTCTTCGCTCAGCATCAGCGATCCGTGGTAGGCGAGTTCGACACGTTCCCGGCGCAGCCGGTCGATCCAGGCGTTGCGGGCGATCACGAACATCCAGGTCGAAGCCTTAGCTTTGGCCGGATCGAACGAGCCCGCCCGCCGCCATACCGCCACCATGGCGTCCTGCGCCAGATCCTCGGCCTGCGCGCCGCGCGCGCCCAGCCGGATGAGATAGGCTTTCACCCGCGACGCATAGCGCCCAAAGAAGACCGCGAAAGCCTCCCGGTCGCCCTGGCTGATGCGGGCGACGAGCGCTTCGTCGCTATCGCCTACACCATCATGCACGGCGCGCGTCCTGATCTTGCGTGCCGTCCGCGTCGGCGCCGAATAGGCGGGAACCATGGCGATCGCACTCATACCCGGCCTTACGCGGAGCCGCCGCCGGCGGATCACCTGATCCGGCCCGACCGGACCCGCGTACCTGACCCATAGACCGGCCGGGACGTGATCCGGCGGCACAGGCGAGGGTCATGGCGTTCACTTCACTTCCTTCCACGCGCCGGCAAAATATAGCCGTCATCGGCTCCGGCATAGCTGGAATGTCCGCCGCCTGGCTGCTTAGCCAACGCCACGACGTCACCGTCTATGAGCGAAACGATCGGCTCGGCGGGCACTCTAACACCGTTGTGGTGAACACCAGCCTTGGGCCCACACCGGTGGACACTGGCTTCATCGTATTCAACGACGCGACCTATCCCAACCTCATCGCCTTGTTCGAGCACTTAGGCGTTCGGACGCAGGCCTCCGACATGTCTTTCGGCGTGTCGCTGAACGGAGGGCGCACGGAATACTCGTCCGTCGGCGCGTCAGCATTTCTGTGCGGCGGCCGAAACCTGATGAGCCCGCGCTTCTGGTCGATGACGCTCGACCTGCTCCGCTTCTACAAACAAGCGCCGCTGGAAATGTTGGATACGCGCGATGACATGACATCGCTTGGGGATTATCTGGAGCAGCGCGGATACGGCGAAGCGTTCCAGCGCGATCACTTGCTGCCGCAGGCCGCCGCCATCTGGTCCGCGACGATGGCTGAGATTCGCCACTACCCCGCCTGCGCCTTTGTGCGCTTCTTCGAAAATCACGGTTTGCTGAAGCTCAAGGGCCGGCCCAAATGGCGCACCGTCGAAGGCGGCAGCCAGGCGTACGTCGAGAAACTGACCGCTGCTTATGCCGACCGTGTCCGGCTCGGAGCCGGTGCGATGTCGGTGCGCCGCGAAGCTGGCGGCGCGATAGTGCGCGACGCCACGGGCGATGTGCAGCGCTACGACAATGTCGTTATCGCCACGCACGGCGACGAAGCATTGGCGCTGCTGGAAGACCCAACACCGCAAGAGCGCGCCCTGCTCGGCGCTTTCAAATACGCCAAGAACCGCGCCGTGCTGCACACCGATTCCGCGCTGATGCCAAAGCGCCAGCCGCTATGGGCCAGCTGGAATTATGTCGGCGACAATCCGGATGGAGGTTGCATTGTCAGCTATTGGATGAACAAGCTCCAGAACATCGAAAGCCGCGAGCAGATTTTCTTGACGCTGAACCCACGCACCATGCCGCGCGAGGAAACCATCCTCTACGAAAAGGAATACGAGCACCCGCTGTTCGATGCGGGCGCCATTCGCGCGCAGGAGCAAATCTGGTCCCTGCAAGGCGTGCAGAACACTTGGTACTGCGGCGCTCATTTCGGCGCGGGCTTTCACGAAGACGGACTGCAAGCTGGCCTCGCCGTAGCGGAACAACTCGGCGGCGTGCGGCGTCCCTGGAACGTGGCCGACGAGTCCAGCCGCATCTATCTAGGCAACACGCCGCAAGCGGAGGCAGAAGCCGCGTGAACGCGATCTACACCGGCCATGTCGCGCACAATCGCCCCGGCAAGCACCGGCTGCGCTACCGTGTGTTCATGCTGGCGCTCGATCTCGACGCAATGCCGTCGCTCAAACTGCTCAAGCACAATCGCGCCGCGCTATTCTCCGTATTCGACCGGGATCACGGCAACCGCAGCGGCGCACCATTGAAGCCGCAAATCGAAACAAGGTTGCATGAGGCGGGCATCGCTTGGGATGGCGGCCGCATCGTGCTGCTGACGATGCCTCGTCTCTTCAACTACGTGTTCAATCCGCTCAGTGTTTACTTCTGCTGGCGCAAGGACGGCTCGCTAGCGGCGCTGGCGCATCAAGTGTCAAACACCTTTGGCGAGAGCCATTTTTATGTGTTGCCGCCGCGCGTCGCCGACAACGGTGAGATCACGCAGAGCTGCGACAAGGACTTTTTCGTCTCGCCCTTCCTCGAAGGCGGCTTGCGCTACGAGTTTAACGTCACGCCGCCGGGTGAGAAGGCGATCGTCGCAATGACGGTCAAGCGCGGCTCAGACATCGCGCTCACTGCTTCGTTCGCCGGCCAACACCGCGATCTCACGGACGCTAATCTCCTGCGTGTTTGGGCGGCAAACCCGCTGATGACGTTCAAGGTCATCGCCGGCATTCATTGGGAAGCGATCGTCATGCTCGCAAAGGGCGTGCGCTTCCTCGGCCGCAGCGGCCAAGGCGAACGGGCCCGCCCAGCCCCCGTTCGCACAGAAACGGCGGCGTGATCGTCCCACGCCGCCGTTTCGCACTCTTCGCTATCAGCAATCCTTAGCCGCGCTGCACTTCCGCGACCCATTCGTTGACGAGGCTCTCAGTCACCGTCAGCGGCGTTGAGCCATTGGTCAGCACGCGATCATGGAAGGCACGCAGATCGAAGCCTTCGCCCAGCGTCGAACGGGCGCCATCGCGCATGCGGTTTATGGCTTGGCGGCCAGCCATGTAGCTGCACGCCTGCCCCGGCCACACGCAATAGCGCTCCACCTCTGTGGTAATGTTCGAGCGTTGATCGCCGGTGGCTTGCATCATCGAGTCGATGGCCTGCTCGCGCGTCCAGCGCAGGTGGTGGATGCCGGTGTCGACCACGAGGCGCGAGGCGCGGAACGTCATCGACTGCAGATAGCCAACGCGGCCGAACGGATCGCTGGCGTACATGCCCATCTCGTCGGCGAGCTGCTCGGCATAGAGGCCCCAGCCTTCGCTAAAGCCGCTGAAGCCCAAAAGCGCGCGCCGGATGAACGGCATCTCGCCGGCTTCCTGCTGAATCGAAAGCTGCCAGTGGTGGCCCGGCGTGCCTTCGTGGTAGGTCAACGTCGGCAGCGTGAACTTTGGCCACTCGTTCGCAGGATCGCGCAGGTTGATGTAGTAGGCGCCCGGACGCGAGCCATCGAGCGCGGCCACTTGATAGTAGCCACCCGGCGCGCCGGCTTGGATATATTCCGGCACAGCCTTGATCTCGAGGGCCGCGCGCGCCTGCACACCGCACACTTCCGGCATACGCGCGCTGATCGCCGCCATTTGTTGATTGAGCATCGCCAGTAATGCCTCGCGGCCGGCGGGCGTGCTCGGGAAGATCTGATCTGGACGACGGCCGAGCGCGCTGATGCGCTCGTTCAACGTTCCACGGGTCAGGCCTTGCGCGCGGAAAATCGCATCCATCTCACTCGTAAACTGAGCGATAAGATCGACGCCCATTTGATGAAGCTCTTCCGGCGACATCGTCGTCGTTGTGTAACCGCGCAGAGCGGTAGCGTACATCTCCGCGCCGTTCGGCAAACGCCAAACGCCCGCGTCAGCCGTCGCGCGCGGCAGCACCGCGTTCAGCGCATCGATCTGACGCTGATACGCTGGCAGCACCTGGTCGCGGACGATTTGCTCGGCGTTCTGCACCAAGGTCGCTTTGTCGGCGCCGGATATTTCCGCCACGCCAGCCAGACGCGATTGCAGCGAGGTCACCAGCACCGTCTGCGCTGGCGCAGTCGCCGCGAAGGCCCGCAATTGCGCAACCGCACCGCCGCGGCCATCGGCGCCGGCGATGGTGAAATTCGGTTGGATGATGCCAGCGGCAGCGTCTTCCGTAATGCGCGTCGTCTCTTGATCGAGGACGCGGCCGTAGGCCGTGAGGCGCGCGATGTAGGCGTCGGCCTGGTCACGATTGGTGACCGGATGCTGGCTCGCGAGGAAATCCGGGATGTTGATGTAAGCGCCGGTGAGCTGGGTCACGACATATGGCGATTGCGCACCGCCGCCGTGCTCGAAGCGGGCGGAGGCGACGTTATCTGTCAGCGCGGTGTGCACGACATCGTAGGTCACGCGATCGCCGGGCTCGAGCCCATCGCGATCGAGCGCGTCCATCTCGCCAAGTGCGCGCTCGGCGACACCGCGCAAACGCACCGCGCCCTCTTTCGATGAGTCGCTGAGGCGGTCGATGTAGCGGCCGCCAGCTTGCTCTTCAGGCACCGCCAAGCTGGTCGCGAACTCGGGGAGCTCCCGCAGGAAATCGATCGAAAGACGATCGAGAATGCCATTGAGATCGCCGCTCTGGGCCTGACGTCCGCAAGCCGAAAGCACCATAGTTGCCGCGGTCGCGCCAAGTAGCGCACGCCTTGAGAATTGCATGTTCGATGTCCCTTGCGATGTGTTGGGAAGAATAGCCGACGCACATTCTAGCGGAACTTCGGCGCCCCGCACGAGCGCATGCGACGAACGACGTCTGTCGCTACGTCAGCCTTCCACCGCCGCTTGCCCAGTTTCACCGGTGCGAATGCGCTGGATAGAGTCGAGATCGGCGACCCAGATTTTGCCATCGCCGATCTTGCCGGTCTTGGCAGCCACGGCGATAGCGTCAACGGCTCGTTCCACGATCGCCTCGGGGGCCACGATCTCGATCTTAACCTTGGGCAGCAATTTCACTTCGTATTCGGCGCCGCGGTAAACCTCTGTCTTGCCCTTCTGCCGGCCAAAGCCGCGCACTTCGGAGACGGTCAGACCGCCGACGCCAGCCTCTTTGAGCGCCTCCAACACAGGGTCGAGACGGCTCGGTTTGATGATGGCGGTGATCAGTTTCATGCAGAGCCCCTTCGCACCTGCAATATAAACGTCACCGATCGCGCTTGGGCAAGTTTCCCGGTGCTTCTTGCGTCGATCGGTGGGGCGCCTTGGCCAAAAGGACACGCCCGCGCGATCGGGCCGTGTCGGCATAGAGCCGCTTAACCGCTTCCATCAGCACGACCCCGCCCTGCGCCGGCCAGAGCAGTTCACCGACCCGCTCGAAAGCTTCCGAGGCGCGCACGAGCGGCGCCCAAGTAATTGGCGGCGCATAGAGCGCCCGCGCCGACACGACTGGCTCAAACATCGAATCTGAAAGCAACGTGCCGAGCTGCGTGCGTGAATACGGCCGACCATGGCCAAAGGGAGTAGCGCCCGATTGCGCCCACCAACTCCAGCGAATGGCCGCGATGACCACAACCCCCCCC
>SXGT01289543.1_pt1 | contig 10804 bp, 8 predicted proteins | sample 3176221 | NCBI WGS metagenome assembly SXGT01 (sample SAMN11356862, study PRJNA531348) | freshwater metagenome | isolation source: freshwater sample F1-120 | place: China: Fuxian Lake, Yuxi | collected 2017-12-25
AACGGGGCTCCGGTCCGGCCGCGTCGGCAGCGCGGCCGGACTAGGGCTCGGTCCCGGCCCTGCCGGGACGCGCCCAGACCTCTCACAAGTTGATCGGTGCTGCGCTGCTGCCGCGCGGCGACCTAGCGATAGCCCTGGCCCTTGGTCAGCCTTGGCCATGGTAGCGTGCGCCGCGACGGATGCCAACCGAGCGGCATGGTCGCGGCAAGGCAAGGCAGCTAGTGTGCCATGCTTGGCGAGTCCGCGTGCGCTGTCGCCACAATCCTACAAATTGTCCGCTTACCCTAGGAGGCTGTCGAACGATTGGTCAGCAGAGAGTTCCCTGCAAAAAACACATGAGCACGTCGCAAATGCTTCGACACGCTGCTAGTTGACCGTTGGCAGACCGCTACGCCAAGATGGCAGCCGCACTGCGCAGCAGGTGGAGGTCGGGGTGGGCAGCGAGCAAGCGGCGGCAGGTCGGCCGCGCGTAGTGATTGTCGGCGGTGGCTTTGGCGGGCTGTGGTGCGCGCGGCGGCTGGCGACCGCGGCAGTGGACATCGTGCTCATCGACCGCACCAACCACCACCTGTTTCAGCCGCTGCTGTATCAGGTCGCCATGGCGGGCCTGTCGCCGGCCGAAATCGCTGCACCAATCCGGTCACTGCTGCGCAGCCAGCGCAACACGCGGGTGCTGCTGGGCGAAGTGGCGTCGGTGGACCTGGCGCGCCGCCAGGTTGCGCTCGACGACGGCGCGTTGCTCGACTACGACTGGCTGGTGCTGGCGGCCGGCGCCAAGACCAGCTACTTCGGCCACGACGCGTGGGAAAACGTGGCAGCGGGCCTAAAGACCGTCGAAGACGCGCTGGAGATCCGCCGGCGGGTCCTGCTGGCCTTCGAGCGCGCCGAACGGGCGACGGACGTGGCGCAGGTCGAACAACTGTTGACGTTCGTGGTGGTCGGGGGCGGACCCACCGGCGTGGAATTGGCCGGCGCGATTGCCGAGCTAGCGCACACGGTGCTCGCCAACGAGTTCCGGCACATCGACCCCGAGCGCGCCAAAGTGGTGCTGGTCGACGGCGGCGATCGGATTCTGGGCGGCTTTCCAGCGACGCTGTCACAGAGCGCCGCAGAGCAACTTGGCGAGTTAGGCGTGCACCTGCGGTTGCAGGCGCGCGTGGAGGACATTGACGCGCAAGGCGTGACCCTGGCCGACGGTCAGCGCATCGCCGCGAGCACTGTGCTGTGGGCCGCTGGCGTGCGGGCGACGCGCCTGTCCGAATCGCTCGGCGTGCCGACCGACCGCGCCGGTCGCGTGGTCGTGGGTCACGACTGCGCGCTGCCCGGTCAGCCGCACATGTTCGCGATTGGCGACATGGCCAACCTCGTGCAAGACGGTCAGCCGCTGCCCGGCTTATGCCCGGTGGCGATGCAGCAGGGCACTTACGTCGGCGACGTCATCGCCCGCCGGTTGCCGAAGGAGCGCCGCGCGCCATTCCACTACATCGACCGTGGCACCATGGCCACCATCGGCCGCAGCCGCGCGATCGCCTGGATCGGCGACACCGAATTGCACGGCTACCCGGCGTGGGTGGCCTGGCTGGTCATCCACTTGATGCAGCTCATCGGCTTCCGCAATCGCTTCGTGGTGCTGGTGACCTGGGCGTGGTCGTATTTCTCGTACAAGCGCGGGGCGCGTTTGATTACCGAGCGCAAGGGCGAAAAGAGCCTGGTGCGTGCCGCCAAGGCCTGACCTGCGGCGTCGTCCCTGGGGCGCCCGTGCCCCCCGCGACGACGGCAAATGGCGGCAGGCCTTGCGCCCGATCGCACGCGGCGCTAGGTTTTGCCGCAGGTCGCGCGCCGCCTGTGCGCCTCGCACCGAAGGGGAAGGATGCCTGCCCAAAGCCGCCTCGGCGACAAATCGCAAGTCCCCGCGGACGCCCATGGCTGCCCGGCGTGTCCGCACCCGGCCATCGGCCCAGCCGTCGCCGGATCGCCCAACGTCAACGTCAACAAACGCGCCGCCCTGCGAGTCGGCGATCCGGGTGTGCACGCCGCGTGCTGCGGCCCCAACACCTGGACCGCCGCCAAAGGCTCGGGCACGGTGTTCATCAACAAGAAGGCCGCGCACCGCCTGGGCGACAAAGACACCCACTGCGGCGGCAGCGGTCAGATGGTCGAGGGCTCGGGCGATGTGATTACCGGCGGCTGAGCCGCTACGCCGCGCAGCACGACCGCGATTCGCCGCGCCAGTTCCGGTCCAATTCCAGGCACTTGCGCAATAGTAGCTTCGTCGGCCGCGGCGATCACCTTGATCGACCCGAGCGCGGCCAGCAGCGCCTTGCGCTTGGCCTCCCCGACCCCTGGAATGCCGTCGAGCTTGGAGCGCAGCGTGCGCTTGCCGCGGCGCTTGCGGTGCAGCGTTATCGCCAGCCGGTGGGCCTCGTCGCGAAGCCGGGTCAGCAGGTAGATTTCATTGCTGTTCTGTGGCAGTACCACCGGGTTCTTGATGCCGCGCAGGAACACGCGCTCAGCCGAACTGGCGCTGGGTCCGGCGTCGTCGCTGTCTAGCGTCCGCGCCTTGGCCAGACCGACCAGATCGATGACGTCGAGCAGCCCCAGCTCGTCGAACACCAGTTCCACGGCCTTGAGCTGACCCTTGCCGCCGTCCACGACCACCAGATCGGGCAGCGGCCAGCCGCTGGACTTGGCCCGCTCGAGGCGGCGCGACAGCACCTCGCGCATCATCAAGAAGTCATTGGGCGTCTCCTGCGAACGCACGGCGAACGTGCGGTACTGCGCCGGGGCCAGATCGCCGTCCAGCGCCACCGCCATCGACCCAGTGGGGTCGGTGCCGCTGATATTGCTGATATCGTAGCACTCGATGCGCCGCGGCAACCGTCGCAGGTGCAGACTGCGCTGCAAGCCGAGCAGCGCCGCCTGCCGCCGCTCGGTGGTGCGCGCATGGTCGGCGAAGACCTGCTCAGCGTTCTCGGCTGCCATCTGCAATAGTCGCAACTTGGGGCCACGCTGGGCGAACACCACGGCAACTGCGCTGCGCGGCGGCACTTGTCCCAGCTGCGCGGCGCGATGGCGGCGCAGGTCGGTCAGCCACTCGGCGAGCACCTCGCTGTCGGCGAGTTCCACCGCGACGACCAGTTCGTCGGGCACCGCACGGCCGCGATCGTAGGCCGACTGCACGAAGCCCGCGATGACTTCCGCGTCGGACCAGTGCTGGTCCTTGAGCACGTGGCCCTGGCTGCCAAGCAGCACACCCTCGCGAAACGGCAGCATCGCCACGCACACCCGGGCGCCTTGGCGATAGAGACCCACCACGTCCAGCGACCGCGGCTGGTCGAGCAGCACGGTGTGCTGGGTCTCCAGGCTGGTCTGCAGCGCCTTGATGTGGTCGCGAATGCGCGCGGCGCGCTCGTATTCCTCTGCCTGTGCGGCGACCGCCATGCGGTCCTTCAAGCGGTCCACCAGCTCTTTGCGACGACCCGACAGAAACAGCGACACATCGCGGACATGGCCCGCGTACTCGTCGGGGTCGATGGGCAGCGTGCACGGCCCCAGGCAGCGGCGAATCTGGTACTCGAGGCAGGGTCGGGTGCGGTTGGAGAAAATGCTGTCGGGACAGGTGCGCAGCTGAAAATGGCGGTTGATCTGGGCGAGCGCCGCGCGGGCCGAGCTGGCGCTGGCGTAGGGTCCGAAATATTGAGCGCCATCTTTGACGGGCCGGCGCACCACCTGCAGGCGGGCAAACGGCTGCGACGGATCCAGGCGCAGGTGCAAAAAGCGCTTGTCGTCCTTGAGCTTGACGTTGAAGCGCGGCTGGTACTGCTTGATGAGCTCGTTTTCGAGCAGCAGCGCCTCTTTGGCCGTGGCCGTGACCACCAAGTCGATGGCGCCGAGCACGTCGCGCAGGTGGTCGACAAAGAAGCGCTCGTCTTGACCACTGGCGTACTGGCGCAAGCGGGCGCGCAGGCTGGCCGCCTTGCCGACGTACACCACCTGACTGCGCTGGTCGCGCATCAAGTACACGCCGGGTCGGTCGGGCGCGGTGCGCAAGCGCACGTTGAAGTCAAACGGCCCGGTCGGCAGGTCGTCGGCGAGTTCACCCGGCAGCGCGGCGTCGTCGGGCTCTAGCGCATAGAACTCCGCCTCGTCGGCGGGGTCGCGCAGGTAAGTCTGCAGGCTGTCGGGGTCGAAGGGCCGGTCTTCGCTTGCGGCGGAACTCGGGCTCGCCGCGGTCGACGAACGCCTATTTGGCCGGGGCATCGCCAGCAGGCGCCGGCGCGGCGCCGGCAGGGGCGGAGGGCGCGGCAGGGGGAGGACCGGAGGGCGGCGCAGACGCGCCCGCGGCAGGTGGCGCTGCGCCCGGCTCCGGCGTACCGAGCTTGACCTCAACCGGCTTGCCGCCGACGTTGAGCTGCATCGACGGTGGCACACCCGGCACCGCCGGTGCGGCAGGCGCCTCCGCTGCGGATTTCTTGAGCAAATCGTCCAGTCGCGCCCGCTCTTCCTTAAGCTTTTGGGTGTACGCCTCGCTGGTCTGCACCAGGCTCGCCTTGGTCGCGTCGGCGACCAGCTTGACGGCGTAGGCCCGGTACGTCTCAACGCGGCGCAGGCCCGTTAGCGTCTTGGCCAGGCTGTCCTTGGCTTTGCCGTCGGCGACCGGATCACCGGGCTTGGCGTTGGCCCGCCGCACTACGTAGCGGGTCTTGCCGTCCTCGGACTTGAATACCTTTGGCACGATCGGCGCGTCGGCCTTGGTCTGGGCGGCCGCCTTGGCGAGTTCAGGGTGATGGCCCACGCCGGGCACGGCGTCCGGGTCGTCGGTCTTGGGAGCCGAGCCGAACAGCGCCGAGAAATCGCTCAACGACTCCAAGGGGCTTTTGCCCATCGGCGGCGCCTCGAAAGCGGCCAACGCATCTTCGGCCAGCCCGCGATCCTTACACCACTTCTTGACCACCTCAGGCAGCGCGGTGGTCGGCGTTGCCTGGGCGGCAGCCAGCACCGCGCCGGCAATGCTGTCGAGCTCCTTTTCGGCCTTTTCTTTGCTAATCAAACCCTTGGCGATCTCGTCGCGGGCGGCGTCCAGCGGCGTGTCTTTGCCGGCGATCTTCTTTTCGACGACCAGCACCCACCAGCCTTTCTTGCCCTCGACCGGACCCACGAGCTCGAGCTCCTTGGCGCCGGTGACCGCAGCTTTCACTTCTGGACCAAAGGGTTGCCGTTCAAGCCGCTCGGCGTCGTAGTCCTCGACGTACTTGCCGCCGGTCTCTTTGTACATGCTGTCGTCGGTCTTCTGCTCGGCGAGCTTGCCAAAGTGGTGCAAAAGTCGATCTGAGCGCTCGGTGCCCGTCACCTCGGTCGCGGTCTTGGGGTCGCCCACCGCCTCTGCGGGCTTGTCCGGGTCGTCGGACTTGGGTGGCACCGGCAGCAGCTTGACCTCACCCGCCCACGCCTTGTCGAGCTCGGCGCGAATGGCCTGGGCGTCCGCTTTCTTGGCGGCGCGGGCGTCGCCGGCCGCACCCTTCTTGGTGCCATCGGTCTCGTCGTCGGGGCTCGGCGCCGCGACCAGAATCCCGCGCAGGTTGAACTTATCCGGCACTTTGTACTTGCTGGCCTGCGCAGCGTACTCGGCCGCGATCGCGTCGGCGTGGTCCGCGGACCAGGCTGCCGCCTCTTCCGTGGTCACCGTCACGGCCTTGGCCGCCGCGGTGGCGTCTAGCGTCAGCACTTCAAGTCGCGGCCGGTTGGAGTCGGCGGCGTAAAGGGCGTCGACTTCAGCCGGCGCGACTACGATGCCCTGGGTGACGACCTGCGCCATCTTGTCGCGCAGGATCTCGCGGCGCAGAAAGTCTTCCAGTGCGGCCTTGCTGGTCTGCAGGCGGTAGCGCACGAACTGGTCGTACTTGCGCGGATCGAAGTTGCCCGACTCGTCGAGCATGTCCTGGCCAAACACGCGCTGCAGCGCCACTACGCGTCGCGCGAGCTCGGTGTCGCTGACGCCCAGGCCATGGCGAGTGGCGTCTTTGGCGACGAGCACGCCCTCCACGAGCTCGGCCAGCACCTTTTCCAGCTTGACCTGCGACGGCTTGCCGGCGTGGGGCACCAACGCCGTCGCCTCCGGATAGCCGCCGCTGTAGCGCAGCCGAGTCTTGTCGTACATCTGCTCCGCTTGCAGCTTCTCGAACTTGTCGGCGTTGGGCGGCGGCGGATCGGTGCTCAGCATCATCGCCAGGTTGAGCGTGGCCGAATCGATGGTGACCCCATCCACGGTGGCCATGACTTCGGCTTCCCCGGTGGCAGAACCCATCTTGGAAGCGGTATTGAACGTCAGCACGAACACCGCGATCAACATGCCGAAAAGCACGTAGATAAGCGTGGACTTGCTGTGGCGGCGCATCACATCGAGCATCGGAAGGTCTCCTGCGGCCCGGGTCGCCGCTGCCGGCGAAACCAGGGATCGGAATGCGACCGGGCGGTCCGGGGGGCCGCCGCGGGGCGCGGTATTTGAGCGGAAAAGCGGGCGCGGGTCAACGTACTTGGGCGCCGAAAGAATCGACCGGCCGGTGACGACCGCGCAAGCTCAAACGCGCACCCGTCGTTGCGACCTGCCACCCGGCGTAGCACGCCCAATTGCGCCCTGCCGCACCGCGAGGCAACCGAAGCGGCAGACCAACCTTGAAACCACCCGAAAACCCCATACAATGGTCGGCCTTTTGTGGCGGCGTCGGCCGTGGTTGCGCCTAGGGCGAACCATTGCCCCGCTCCGTATCGCCCCAATCCTCCGCCGCGCTGGCCCCTGTGCCCGCCTCAGAGTACGCCATGTCGCCACGCAAGCCTGTGCCGCTCGTTGTTGTTGCCGCTGCGATTGTGGCCCTGAGTTGCGGCTGCGTCGCCGTCGGTGGCGGCGGTGGCGGTGGCGGCGCGGGCGGCAACACTGGCTCGGCAGGTGCTCCCGGGATGGCATGCAACCCCGCGACGACCAAAGAAGGTTGCTTTGGCAAGGCGCGGATGACCTGCGACGCCGCGACGGGCAAGTGGGTGCAGGTCGAGAACTGCCCTGCCAACCAGATTTGCGTGGAGACGGCCGCGGGCAGCGCAGGCGGACAGCTGGTGGCGACGTGCTCCGCAGCGCCGATCCAGACCGGCGGCGACGCGGGCGCGACCGACAGCGCCAACACGATCAAAGACGGCAACACCACCACCGGTTCCGGCGACGGCGTGTCGGTGGAGGTCGGCCCGCCGCTCGACGTGCCGCAGTTGCCTGATACGCAGGTGGCGGACGAGTCCAGTGGCTCGGACGTGGTCAAGGAAGTGGTGGTGGTCGTGGACGTCGCCCCCGATCTACCGCCGACCGAAGTCGAGACCAGCCCAACCAAGCTGTCGCAGTGCCTGTCGATCAAGTGCACGGAGTTTTGGAGCGCTTGCGGCGCCGACAACAAGTGCATCGCGTACTTGCAGTGCGGCGAGGCCTGCAAGGACCTGACCTGCCTGTCGCAATGCGCCCAAAAGAACTTCAGCGAGGCGACGATCCTGCTCGGCCAGTGCGCCGAAACCAGCGCCTGCCTGCCGGGCGGCGCCGCCTTTTGTGGCGACGGCAAGTGCTCTGGCAGCGAGACCGCGACAAGTTGCCCGCAGGACTGCGGCACCAAGCCCGTGTGCGGCAACGGCAAGTGTGAAGCGGGCGAAACTTCGAGCAATTGTGCCAAAGACTGCGGCGCTACCGCGTGCTGCGCGTCCAAGGGCGCCCAGTGTGGTGTCGTCGCCGGTTGCCCGACCAGCTGCGGCACCTGCCCGTCGGGCCAGACCTGCACCAGCAACCAGTGCAAAGGCGGGTCCAGCGGCGACTGCATCAAAGACAAATGCGGCAGCCAACTGGCCGCGTGCCAGGCCGATCAGGGGTGCCTCGGCATCTGGGCCTACGCCAGCATGGCTGGCTGCGCTGAGCAGAATGGCTGTCAAGACAACGCGTGCGTGCAGCTCAACTGCCAGGATCAGCTCGACCAGTGCGACCAGATCGCGGCGTGCGGCTCGCTGCTCAGCTGCTTGAGCAAGTGTGCCGGCGACCAGACCTGCGCCAACAATTGCGCGCCGACGGCGGGCCTGTCGAAGTATCAGGCCATGGGCGAGTGCTACAAAGCCAATTGCGCGCCTTGATGGGCGAGATGGCGGCAGTCAGACGAGGACGGATACGGACACGGACTCTGACTCTGACTCTGACAGGGACGCCGACGCAGGTTCAGGTTTAGGTTCAGGCTCAGGCTCAGGCTCAGGTTCAGAGAAATACCAGATCAACGCCCGCACGAAGACGCGCCGACCGCGCTCAGTGCCCGGGCAGCTTGGGATACTTGACCTGAAAGGCCTTGACCTGCTTGTCGATGGCCGGGTCATCGGCGAAGCTGGTGGCGAGCGCAGCGGCGTTGATGTCCACCGTCGAGGCGTCTGGCGCGATGTTGGTCGCAGCATTTTCGATTTCGTTGGTCAGCCGTTGCAGCCGGGCGCGGGCAGCTGTGCGCTGGGCTTCCATTGTGGCCCGCGTGTCGGGGGTGAGCTTGAGCGCCCCGTCGGGTCGATCGGCGTCATCGAGCTGCGCAGTCAGGTCCTGCACCTGCCGGGCGGCGTCGGCGCGCTCGGTCAGCTTGGCGTCGCGCAGGTTGGCCGCCACGTAGCGGTCGCGGTTGGCGCGAATGCTGAGCGTCACGTCGACGGCGTACTTGCCCTTGGTAAAAGCGTCGACCCATAGCGTCTGGGCACCCACGGTCAGCGGCTGCAAAGTCAGCTCCATGTCCATTGAGCCCAGCACCAGATCGATGCCGGGCACCCGGTTGGCCAGCGTTTCGATCTCGCCGCGCCGCAGCTGGCTGAGCACCACCACCGCCTCGGCGCCCTGCTTGCGCAATGCGGGCACCAGCTCTTGCAGGATGGCGATCGGGTCCTGGATGTCCAAGCCCTGCTCGTCGATGAGGCGGCCGCGATCGGCCAGCGTGTGCGAGAGGACGCCGATCACCGCGACCTTGATCGGCCCCAACTGCCGCAGGATGTAGCGGTCAAAGGTCGGCGCGCCGGTCTTGGCGTCGCGCAGGTTGGCGGACAGCAACTGCGCTTTAGATGTCTTGCCGAAGCGTCGTAGCTCCGCTAGACCGGCGGCCAGCTCATGGGCGCCGACGTTGACGGCCGCGTAGCCCAGCTGCGCGTAGACCTTGGCGATGAAGTCGCTGCGCGCCGCAACTTCGCCCGGCCGCTCGGTTGGCAACGCCGGGTTGACGACGAGCAGCCCACCGGCGTCGAGCAACAACAGGTTGTGCGCGCCGCGGCGCAAGTCTTTGATCCAACTGCTGCGCCGGGCCAGACCGCCCAGCGGGTTGTGCGCTCAGCCGCAGGGGTCGATCTCGCCCATGGCGCTACTGGTGAACGCCAGGTGCACCTGCGACTCGGGCGGCACCGGCGGCAGCAGCGACGTCGAGCCAGCGGTGGGCGGCGGCGTGGCGATGTCGGTGTCGGCACCCACCACGGCGGGTAAGACGTTGGGACGTTGGAGCTTTGCGGCTTCTTGCAGCAGCGCTGCGTGGGTGTGCAGGAATTGCTCGGCGCCGGCGCTGGACGGCACGCGTGCGGCTGGGGCTTGCCTGGTGGCCGCAGGGTTGTCGCGTGGCCCGTGCCACGCCACCACCGCAGTGGCGGCGATCGCAAAGGCAAACAGAGCCAGCCATTTGGGTTTGTTCACGTTGCTTTCCTTTGGCGGCGCCTGGCGCCAAGGCGCCAAAGTAGCAGCCGATGTGTCGCGCACGCAAACGATCACGGCACACCATGCACGACCTGCCCAAAAAAGGCGCGGCCGCGCCGCCGCCCACCCAGCTAAGGATGGCGGCGGCACGGCGCGGCAAGCGCGAGCTTAGCGCCAAGTGGATGCGCTCACGCTTTTGCCCGCCGAACTACGCGGCGACGTTGACCCCCTCGCGACCCGGCGCCGGACCGCGCGCGCCCTGACCGGGCGACGCCAGGAAGTGCACATCGTGGGCGCGGATCTCGCGGTCGCGGATCTTGGTGCCGTCCTTGGCCACGTACTCGTCGGCGTGCAACCGGCCCTCGACGTACACCAGGCGGCCGGTGGTCAGGAACTCACCGCACTTTTCCGCCAGGCGGTCGTAGGCGACGACGGTGTGCCACATCGTCTCCTTCTCCCACTTGCCGTCTTTCTGGCGGTGCGAACTGGTGGCCACCCGCAGGCGGCACACGCTGCCGCCGCTCGGCAGCGTCTTGCACTCGGGCTGGCCGCCCAGGCGACCGATGATCATGACCTTGTTCAAATCCGACATGACAAACTCCTGCGGGGTCGCGGCCTGGGCGCCTTGCCCGGTGTCGCGTCCGCTCCTTGGTGAGCGCACCGCCGCTGCACGACGGGCGCGTTGGACCGCTCGCTGAGGCAACAAGCCCTGCCGCGGTGTGGGGTCGAATCGGCCGCAGACTACGCGGCCTCTTCGAGTTCGGGGGCGCACAACTCGCCGTTGTCGTCGGGCAACTGGGCTTCGACGCGGGCGCACAGGTCAGGTCGGGCTTTGAGTTCGGCGATCGCGCGATCGCGGCCCTGGCCAACCAGTTCGTCGCCCAGCCGGTAGAAGGCGCCTGAGCGGCTGATGACGGAGAGCGCCACCGCCAGATCGAACACCTCACCTTCGCGGCAAAAGCCCGAGCCGAACAGCAGGTCGATCTCCGGGTAGCCGTGCCCGATCGCCGTCGGCAACGCTTGCGCCGACGTCGATCTCGCGAGCGCACGCTGCACTGGACTTGCGCGGCCAGTGTGTCGTTCACG
>SXGT01322831.1_pt1 | contig 10804 bp, 10 predicted proteins | sample 3176221 | NCBI WGS metagenome assembly SXGT01 (sample SAMN11356862, study PRJNA531348) | freshwater metagenome | isolation source: freshwater sample F1-120 | place: China: Fuxian Lake, Yuxi | collected 2017-12-25
ACACCGATATTGTAGGCTCTGTTCAATCCAACAACACTCTGACCGGCACATCCAGCGCGGATACGGTCACCGGCACCACGGTGGCCGAGGGTATTTATGGTCTTGAAGGCAATGACATTATCAATGGTGGGGGCGGCAATGACACCATCGATGGTGGAACCGGTGACGACACGCTCAATATAAGCGGCAGTTATTACAATGACGGATACAGCATTAGCTACAGCGATGCAACCCAAACACTTACCGTATCGAATCGAATAGGGGCAGTTCTCAGTGTTAAGAATATTGAAAAAATTTCCTTCCTAACAGACAAGACCACTACCGGTTACATAGGTGGCACCACAGGCAACGACAGCCTGATTGGCACCAGTACCGGTGATGTTATTTTTGGGGGTGCTGGCAACGATACCTTAACAGCTGGTACCAAAGTTAATCTGTTAATTGGCGGCCCTGGTAACGACACCTATATTATAAAAAATGACGATGACAATATCGAAGAGGCGGCAAATGAAGGAACCGACAGCGTTCAATCTTCCATTAGTTTCCTCCTAACTGACAACATAGAAAACCTAACACTTACAGGTACGGCTGCCATCAATGGAACAGGTAACAGCCTAGCAAACCTGATTACTGGCAACGACGGTAAAAACTTGCTCGACGGGGGCGAGGGCAATGACACCATAAATGGCGGCAAGGGAGATGATGTAATCACGGTCAGAGCAGGCTATGTGCACATTGATGGTGGTGAAGGTGCTGATACAGCAAGGTTTTATAGCAGCTTCATGTTAAATAATGTCGACTTATACTACTCAGGTTACTCGAATACAATTGATGCCTATTCCTCATCAGGCCTTTATGCGCACATTACGAATGTCGAAAAATTCATTTTCTATGCCTCCCCAGGCTCAGTTTCTTATTCGATTTATACTGCTAACGGTAACACTTCAAGCACTGTCAATGGCTCAACTAGCCTAGACATACTATTGGGTGGTGAAGGTAACGACGTGCTTGATGGTAAGGCTGGATTAGATTACATGAAGGGCGGATCGGGTAATGACACCTATGTTGTGGACAACATAGGCGATGTTATTGTTGAAACCTCCAGCGGTTCATATGGGGGCACAGACACTGTACAGAGCGCAATAACCTATACATTGGCAAGCCTAGACAAGATAGAGAACCTCACGCTCACAGGCAGCGCAGCGATCAATGCTACCGGCAATACCCTTGCCAACATCATCACCGGCAATACGGGGAAGAACAATCTTTCAGGTCTAGATGGTAACGATACCATCATTGGAAATGCCGGTAGCGATACGATGACCGGAGGTAGTGGAAACGATACTTTCAAATTTTTAGCTAGCACCGACTCGGCAACTAACAGTGCTGACATCATCGCTGATTTTGCCAGGGACAGTGATAAAGTTGACCTACAAGCAATCGATGCAAATACATTAGTATCAGAAAATCAAGCCTTTACATTTATTAATGGCCTAGCGTTTAGTAAAGTTGCCGGTCAGCTAAGATTTGCAAACAGCGTTGTATTTGGTGACACTAACGGTGACGGAAAAGCAGATTTTCAGATAACTTTAACTGGGCTTAACTCGATTAGCAGCTATGATTTTGTCTTGTAATAAAAACTTTTATCTTCACTTGATTTTGGCGCGTTAAATAAACAAGGATCAAATTACACGACCCTAATTCTTGGAACCTTGGCAGGTATACTCAACTTGACTAAACAACATACTCCTAATCCTTACCAGTGATGTTGGAGGTGTTGCCAGTGAAATACGCTATAATGACGACCTTAAGCCGACGTGGTGGAATTGGTAGACACGCAACCTTGAGGTGGTTGTGACTTAGGTCGTAAGAGTTCGAGTCTCTTCGCCGGCACCAATAAAATTTAGCTCACAGCAATGTGGGCTTTTTTTATGTCCGCATTTCCAGTCGCTCAATTCAATAAAGCAAAAAAGGGCCGCATTGCGCGACCCTTTTTGGTGGCTAAGCCAATTACTGCTAATTAGAGTTTGCTGTGTGCGCCATCACAAAAAGGTTGATTGGCAGTAATTTCGCAGCCACAGAAATACACCGTTTTATTTTCCGTCGCGGTAAATGCCACAGGCGTGAATGGGCCACCCTGATGTGAGCCATCGCAAAAAGGCTGGCTTTTACTTTTCCCGCAAGAACACCAGTAATAGGTTTTGCCACTTTCAACGGCAACGGCATAGGGGTTTTTTGAGCGACTTCGGGTTTCATGCTCATCTCCATAATGGTTGTTTATTGTTTAATGGCTTCGACTGGAATATCAATTTTCACTTCATCACTCACATAGGGAACATGCTTGCCCATATTGAAATCGCTGCGTTTAATCACTGTGCTGGCATTCACCCCGCAGGCCTCTTTTTTTGCCATAGGATGAGGCATGCATAAAAATGAGTTGATAGTCAGAGTGAGGTCTTTGCTAATGCCTTTAATGGTCAGCGTGCCATCAATCGATTTGAGTGCATCGCCATCAAAATTAAATTGCTTGGAAACAAACGTGGCCGTTGGGAATTTACCGGTATCAAAAAATTCTTCTTTTTGTATGTGCTCATTAAATAAAGCTAAGCCTGTGTTCACGGATGTGGTATCGATGAGAACGTTAGCCGAGCCTTGTTTGGCCGCCGTATCCAACACGATGGTGCCGCTGGTTTTATCAAAGCGACTCAATTGCGTGGAATAGCCAAAATGGCTGTATGAAAACCTTGGGAAGGTGTGCTTGCTATCAATGACGTAGCTTACTGGGGCAGCCCAAGCCGAACCGATCACCGCCATTAAACCAATTACTGCTGTTATTTTTTTCATGCCTTGCTCCTTAATTTAGGTGTGTTTTTCCATGGCTAATCTTAGCTTTTTCAACGAGGCGCTTAGATTATGCATGTCTGCTTCGGACAATTGATCGAAGGCTTTTTGCAGATGCTGCATGTGGCTGGGGAAGGCCTGTGAAAAAATGCTTTGTCCGTATTCGGTCAGCCGAATTTTTTGACTTCTGCCGTCCTCATCGTTGCTGCTTCTTTCTATCATTTCCTTGATAACCAGCCTGTCCAATATGCCTGTCAGCGTGCCTTTGGTGATGAGTGTTTGCTCACCCAATTCCTTGCAAGTCATGGGCGGTTGATTGGCTAAGGTGGCAATCACATCAAATTGCGATGCCGTCAAATTCATCGATTTAATGTGCGGTGCCGAAAAGCGTTCAAAGGCTTGATAGCTGCTAGCCAGTTCTCTTAATAACGGTAAAAATTTCATATCACCCTCTAGTTAGTTCTAACCAGTACAAATATAGTTCTAATAAGAACTAAAGTCAACAAGGGCTACTGAAGTTTAATAATTTGGATTGCAAGCTAGGCAATTCATCGCACAAAACAAAAAAGAGCCACCTAGAAAGGTCGCTCTTTTTTGCTTATGCCAGCCATCAATCAAAGTGCGGCAGTTAGCCTAGCTGATCAGATAGCTGCTAGCGTTTTAATCAACATGACCATGGCAATGGTGGCAGACAAGATGCCGAATAACAGCACGCTATGGTGGCCGGAGATTTTGCTGTGCAGCATCCGGCCTAGCAACATGCCGATCAGTGTTGCCGCAACAAACGGCAAGGCAATCGACCATAAAATAACACCGTTGCCGGCATAAGAAAAAGCACCCACCATAGACACCAAGCTGATTACAGCCAGTGAAGTGGCGACTATCATTTTACTTTCTAGGTTGCTGATGCTGTGCAGGGTGGGCACAATAATGAAGCCACCGCCTACCCCCAATAGCCCAGACAAAAAGCCAGAAAAACCGCCGGTTAAAATCAGGCGCTTGGTGCAAGGCGCGGTCCAAAATAATTTAGAGGTGGCTGGATTAACCGAGCAAGCCGGCTCGGGTTTTTCATCGTCATCGCAACCGTTAGGGTCATCGCAATCGTCCCCTATCAACAGGGTAGGCGTTTTAAATTTTTGAAAAGACCGAATCGATACCACCAACAAGACCACGGAAAATAAAATCGCCAGCACCTTTTCTGGCAATTGATGTGCGGCCATCACACCCAATGGGGCACACAGCACGCCAAAACTGGCTAGCAGGGTCGCTGCTTTGTAGCGGACTATGCCAGATCGCAATCCTAAAGCGGCGGCTAAACCCGCCGATAAGGTAATGGCCATTAGCGATATAGGCGCCGCGTCTATCATTTTTAGATTTAAGAAAAATACCAACAGCGGCAAGGAAAGTATCGCCCCGCCGGCACCGGTGATGGCCAACACTAAGCCGACAAACAAACCGAGTAAAAGGCTTATATGGATAGGATCAAGCACAGATAGTCCTTAAAAAATTAAAGCGCTTTATCGGCATCAAGCTTGAGCGGCTTGGCCAGCCATTCCCTGCCTTTTAGCATCGCCCACCAGTAAATTGGCGGCAAGATACGCTCTTTTAGCAACCAAGCTAGCCTTGAAGGCTTTTGCCCATCAATAAACCATTTTGGAAAACTAGGCAACAAACGTCCACCAAAACCGAATTCGGCCAAGACGATTTTTCCGCGCTCTACCGTTAGCGGACAAGAACCATAGCCATCGTATGCGGCACGGTGCTGGCCTTTATTCAAATCGAACAAAACGTTAGTGGCCACCACCGGCGCCTGCTTACGCGCCGCGGCGGCTGTTTTTGCATTGGGGCAATTGGTCACGTCACCCAATGCGTAAATGCTGGGGTAACGTTTGTGTTGCAAGGTGTCTTGACTGACGTCCACCCAACCGGCTGCATCCACCAAAGCACTGGCACGAATAAAGTCCGGTGCTTGTTGCGGCGGCACCACGTGGATCATGTCAAAAGTGGTCTCTAGCGTCGAAGTATTGCCGTCGGCATCGCTAACGGTAAACCAGGCTTTTTTAGCCGGACCATCAATTTTTGTTAAGCGGTGGTTAAAGTTTAATTTAGCCCGATAGCGCTTTACGTATTCCATTAAAGCCGGCACGTATTCTTTGACGCCAAACAACACCGGCCCGGCATTGTAGAATTCAATATCAACGTCTGCCAAATGCCCATTTCTTAGCCAATGATCGGCCGACAGATACATGGCCTTTTGGGGCGCCCCGGCGCACTTGATCGGCATCGGTGGCTGAGTGAAAACAGCGCGGCCTTTTTTGAATGTTTTAACCAATTCCCATGTGTATTGCGCTAGGTCATAACGGTAGTTAGAGGTCACGCCATTTTGCCCCAGGGTTTCCACCAAGCCTTCTATGCCATGCCAATTGAGCTTTAAGCCTGGGCAGACAATCAGGGCATCGTAACTAATAGGACGGCAGCCTTCTAAAATAACCTGTTTGGCATCCGGCTCAAAGCCCGCCACAGCGGCTTGTATCCATTTGGCTTTAGCAGGCATAACCGAGGCCATGGTTTTAACCGTGGTGGCCGGCTTAAATACGCCGCCGCCTACCATAGTCCAACCCGGTTGGTAATAATGCGTATCGGCTGGGTCAATAATGACTACATCCAATTTGCTGTTTCGCGACAGCAAGCTGGAGGCGACCGCCACGCCTGCCGCGCCGCCGCCAATAATCACCACTTCATGGTGGATAACGCTGGCATTGTTTGCTTGCGTGCCAACTATTCTTTGTGTCAATCCTGACAAATCAAAACCGGCTTGCTTGCCGGCCTCTAAGGTTTGCGCCAAACCCAAACTCGCCCCTTGGCTTAATGCCCACAGCGAAGCGGCGCGCATGCCTGAACGGCAATAGCCTAATACCGGCTGTTTCGCCCCTTTAAACAATTCAGTAAAGGCCGTTACATCCGCATCAGAGATCTTGCCGCTGACCACAGGCAAATAATGCGTTTTGATTTTTAGCTTTTTAGCCGCCTGTGCAATCTCTGCAAAATTGGGCTGATCGGCCCCTTCGCCATCTGGCCGATGGCAAAAAATGGTTTTTATGCCTTGGGCAGCAAGGTCGTTTAAATCCTCAGGCAAAATTTGATCAGCAACCAACACGCCCTTTGCTAAATTCGCACACTTCATTTTTTCATCCCCTCATTATTTTTGTTCTAGCCTGCTGTTAGGCCGCTTGTGCCGGGGGCGCAATGCGCCCGCAAGCTTGGTTGGCTGGCAATGCCACGTCTATGTATTTTGGGTAAGCCAATTTAAGCTCACTCATGATTTTAATAAAGTCTTCACGGCTTCTGTTGTCGCCCAAGCGTTTGTTATTTTTGCGCTCGTTGCCCACGCTTGATTGGGTGTTGCCGTTGTAATCGTGGCCAGGGTAAATGATCACGTCGTCGGCCAAGCTGAAAATTTGCGCGTGTATGCTGTCGTACAATTGCCCCGAATTACCCTGTTGAAAATCGGTACGGCCGCAGCCACCAATCAACAAGGAATCGCCGGTAAATATACGGTCGCCGGCAAAGAAACTAATGCAGCCGATGGTGTGACCTGGCGTGTAGCGCACTTCTAAATCCAAGCTGCCCACTATCAAGTGCACGCCGTCAGTCACCAGCAAATCGCCACACATGGCCCCGGCGTCGCGGTGCACCACACTCTTGCTGCCAAGCTTTTGGCGCAAGCTATCGGCGCCGGTCACGTGGTCAGCATGCACATGGGTTTCTAAGGTATAGACCAATTTTAAATCTTGCTCAGCCAAGGCTGCTACGTACTTAGGTACTTCCGATTCCACCGTGTCTATCAAGACCGCTTGCTTGGTTTTTTCACAAGCCAATAAGTAGGTAAAGGTGCTGGTATCCGGCTCAAAAAATTGCTTAAAAATCATGTTATCTCCCATCGGTATTATGTATTCGCTTGGCTTTGCATGGCGGATATAAAGGTTTCATTGGCCGCGGCTGCCGTGCTCATTTGCATGGCCAATTGGCCGCAAACTAGGCCACATAGGTCGTAAATCTGCTGATCGACTATGCTGTAATAGGCTTTGGTGCCCCTGGCCTCGCGATTGATTAAATTGGCTGCACTTAACATGGTCAAGTGCTTGGACACATTGGCTTGCGTGCCGCCGGATAGGGCCACCAATTCGCCAACGTTTTTTTCGCCATCGCGCAGGCCATTTAGTATCTTTAGACGCATGGGTTCGGCCAAAAGCTGAAAGTATTTGGCTATACGCGCATAAGCTTGATCGTCCAATTGCATCATTCATTCCCTTCTAATAAACCCTGTTTGTTTATATTACACGAGTATATAGTTATATAAAAATATATTTGCTAGAATAATCGCCTTATACGCCGAGAATCGACCATGCCCATCACCATAGATTGGTTGCACTTCAACCCAGAAAACGCTTTATTAGGCGGAGTAATGCTAGGCTTGGGTGCCAGCTTGTTGCTGCTTTTTAACGGCAAGATAGCCGGAATTAGCGGCATTTTTGCCTACTTAATCAAACCAAAAAATATTTTCAGTGCGGATGCCGCTTGGCGCGCCCTATTCCTGATCGGATTAATCAGCGCCGCTGTGATTTATCCGCTTTTTTCTGCTTTTCCAACAGCGCCCATCGCCACTAGCAACGGCACACTCATTGTGGCGGGCTTACTGGTTGGCTTTGGCAGTCGCATGGGATCGGGTTGCACCAGCGGCCACGGCATATGCGGATTAAGCCGGTTGTCTTTGCGCTCGCTAGTGGCCACCATCAGCTTTATGACGGCGGGCTTTGTTACCACCTATTTTGTTCTGCACACGGGCTAAGCCATGAAAAACACCATCACTTTTTTAGCAGGGCTTATTTTTGGATTGGGTTTAATTGTCTCCGGCATGACCAACTCGGCCAACATCATCGGCTTTTTAGATATCGCCGGTCATTGGAACCCAAGTTTGGCCTTGGTCATGGCGGGCGGCATAGGCATCGCGTTTTTTGCCTTCCGCTACACGGAAAATAAAAAACTAACGCTATGCAACGAGCCGGTGCATTTACCTGCTACCCGTCAGCTAAACAAAGAGCTAATCATAGGCAGCCTATTGTTTGGCACAGGCTGGGCACTAGCCGGCTTTTGCCCAGGACCGGCCCTGGTTGTGCTTGGAACCGGTAATAAACAGGCTGGGCTGTTCGTGCTGGCCATGCTTATCGGCATGCATGGCCATGATATTTTTTATAAGCGTTTGTTTAACAAGGCTCAGGAAGGCAACTGAGTGTAAGCAACTTTTAGGCGCTTTAGATAAGACTAAGGCCAAGGTCACTTTTACCCGACCTTGGCCTTTTTCCGATTAGACCTTTTTACAAAGCGATGACTTCAACCAAGCAATCGTGCGAGGTTGGCGAATGCCCCATGTCACCAAACGCATTCGAACTCACCGAGTTAACAACCCCATTGTTCAGTTGCCGCCAATACCCTAGCGTTGTCACCACTATGCCTTTATTAACATCGGTGGTGACCTTCGCCAACGCCTCGAATGAGCCACGGTCATTAATAACCTTGGCACGCGCCCCATCCACCAGGCCTCTATCCAAGGCGTCCGCAGGATGTATCATGACAAACTGTTCGCCCTGACCCTTAATCTTGCTTTCAAAGTTAGCGTAGGACGAATTAATAAAGCCATGGCTCTTAGGTGCAAGAATATTTAACGGGTATTTCTTGGCAAGCTCTGGGTTAGCCAATGCCGTCTCTTTGGATGCCACGTAGTCTGGCAACTCCGGGATGTCTTCACCGGGTTGAAAGTCTTCGTACATTTGCCTAAATGGGCCCGCCACAAAATTCTTCGCGCCGACCACCCTAAACTCACATTTGCCAGAGGGAGTAGGGAAGTTACCTTGCTTATGCGGCGCACGGTTGTCTTTTGTGCCGACATTTAGCCTATAGTAGCCGTGTTCTTTCAGGTAATTCAGGTCTATGCCACCGCAAGCAGGCGAACTCCAATCGACATAATGCTCTAGGCATTGCGTATCAGTCCATTGGAAATTTTCTTCTTCAAAACCTAAGCGCTTGGCCAGTCTTCTGAAAATTTCATTGTTAGGAATGGCCTCGCCTGGGGACTCTATGCATTTGGTGTTGTAGGTAAGGTACAAATGACCCCATGACAAAATGATGTCCTCTTGCTCTGCGCCCATCGATGCCGGCAACAATATGTCTGCGTAGGCTGCCGTATCGGAAATGAAATGCTCAGCCGAGACCATAAATAAATCCTCGCGGCTCAAGCCCTCTAATATCTTTTCTGATTCGGTGGCCTGCGTCACCGGATTGGTGTTCCAACACATCATGGATTTAATCGGCACCGCCAACTTTTGTTCGCCAGTTAACACGCGGCCCAGCTGCAGGTTATTCACGACTTGGGTGCCTTTAGGGATTAAATCGGGGCGGCAAATCACATCGAATCGGTAGGGGTGTTCCCATACTGGAAATTGCAGTATGCCACCACCCACATGGCGCCATGCGCCCGTTAATGCTGGAAGGCAAGCGACGGCTCGAATGGCTTGACCGCCTCCCCAGCTTTTTTCTAAGGCCACGCCTATTCTTATGGCCGACGGTTGCGTTGTTGCATACTCTCTGGCTAATTTCCGAATGTCGTCCGCCGGGATGCCGGTAATGGCCTCTGCCCACTCGGGCGTTCTGTCCTTAGCTTTTTCTGCTAGCTCAGGGTAGCCAACAGTGTAATTATCCACGTAGTCTTGATCCACTAAGCCTTCGCCTATGATGACATTCATCATGGCCATGGCCAAGGCGCCATCCGTGCCGGGTTTAGGGCAGACGTGCCAATCGGCCTCTTTGGCTGTTTTAGAAGCGTAGGCATCAATCACCACCACCTTAGCACCATTCTTTTGCGCTTCCTTGATGATGTGCCAATGATGCAGATTGGTACTGACCGAGTTACAAGCCCAAATAATAATAAACTTAGCGTGGATGAAGCTTTCCGGATCAACACCGGCGGTTGGGCCAACGGTTAATAACCACGCCGTGCATGAACCTTCCCCACAAAACGTCCTTTCTGTGACGGTCGCCCCTAGTCGGGCAAAAAAGGCATCGCCGCCGTTTAAGCCATGAACCAAGCCTTGGTTGCCCAGATAACTATTGGGCATAATCGCTTGAGGCCCATGCTCTTGGATGATCGCCTGCCATTTATCCACGATGGTATCGAGCGCTTCGTCCCATGATATGCGCTCGAATTGTTTGCTGCCTTTAGGCCCAACGCGCTTCATGGGGTACAAAAGCCGATCGGGATGGTAATGCCGCTTTTCGAAGTCATTCAATTTAACGCAAAGACCACCGCGAGTCATAGGATGGTCAGCGTTGCCTTTTACCGCGATAAGCTTTTCGTCCTTGACGTGAAACACCATGGAACAGGTGTCTGGGCAATCATGAGGGCAACCCCCATGAAAAGTCTTGACTGAGCTATCTTTTACATCATCCATAATAAACTCCCGGAATTTATACTTAGGTATGGCAATAGAACTAATTGAAAAAATAACACAAATATAAACTTATTGTAATAAGCAATTTAAGTTGGGCCTTAGCCCATTCACTTGCCAAGCCTTCATACAAGCATCATAAAACTTTAATCTATTCTCACTAAACTGCTCTTGAAATGTGCAATAAAGTGAGCGTATTGGAGTAAAAAAATGAATAAATGGAATGTCATGGTTTGGTTGGTGGAGTGGGGATTCATGCCCTCCCTCATGTTGGTGTATTTGTTATCCATGTTCGCCTAATGCAGAATCAAAAAGTGGATTTGTCACTGCCCAAAAGACCTTCTAAACAATCAGAATGACCCATGCAAGCTAAGTCGTTTTATCGTATGATTTTAGCTCTGCAAGCAGATGGATTAGGATGCATAAATGAAAAAAATATTGATTGCCAATTCCAAGGGTGG
>SXGT01520003.1_pt1 | contig 10802 bp, 12 predicted proteins | sample 3176221 | NCBI WGS metagenome assembly SXGT01 (sample SAMN11356862, study PRJNA531348) | freshwater metagenome | isolation source: freshwater sample F1-120 | place: China: Fuxian Lake, Yuxi | collected 2017-12-25
GTGACGACCTCGTCGATCACCGTCTTGTTCTCGAGCAACTCATCGAGCGAGCGCGTGCCCACCGCCGCGCGCAGGCCGAACTGCAGTTCGCGGTAGAGGTGGTCCGCGGGCTTGGCCAGTTCCTTGTAGGCCTTCAGCACATCGGTGAAGCGCCAGGTCGCCGACAGGTTCAGCCGCAGCGCCACCTTGTCCTTGGTCAGGATCTCCTGGCCCGTGACTTCGAGTGCTTGCAGCCGCAGGTCCACGAGCTCGACCGACACGTTGCGGTTGAACTTCCAGAACGCGTACGAGCCCGGCGCCAGCAGGCGCTCGACCTTGCCGTCGATCCACAGCATGCCGGCGCCGTGTTCGGGCACCTGCACCTGCAGCACACCCGCCAGCCCCGCCACGGCGCGCTGACGCAGTTGCGTTTGCACCAGGCGCGCCACCACCGCGGCCGGCACTTCGGCCGACACGCTGATGTCGATCACCTCGACCTGCACATCGACCAGGCCCTTCCAGTACAGGCGCCGGGTGGCCGGCGCCAGCACTTCGACCAGCGCACCGTTCTCGCTGCGCAGGCCGACCTGGTTCTCGGTGAGTTCGACGCGCACGAACTCGGCTGCGACCACAGCAGGCTCCTTGGCCATCAGGTAGTCGGCCAGCGCGTGCGTGAACGCGGGTTGCTCCATGGCGAACAGCTGCACCTCCAGCTGATCCATGCCGGCGAACAGCCAGTGCGTTCCGGGCTGCAGCACACGCTGGAAGTCGCCATTGCGCAGCAGCAGGCCGCGCTCGTTCTTCTTGACCGTGACACGCTTGAACATCATGGGAGTTCTCCTTCTTGCTTGATGCGTGTGGATGGATGGATGGGTGCCGTTACAGCAGCGGCCGCGGACGACGGATGCCAGGGTTCGGGTCTCACGGTGCGCGTTGGCCGCCTCCTCGTGCAAGGCCACCTCGGCTGGCCGTGAACATGAAGCCCCGCGTGCCCTGCGCACGAGCGGCCGCCGCTGATGCACTTCAGGCTGGCGCCTGCGATGCACATTCGGCGTGGTCTTTCGACCGGTTTTGGATGGAGCGGGAGTCGAACCCGCGACAGACGACTTGACAGGTCGTTGCTCTACCCGACTGAGCTATCCAGTGGTGGCCACCTCGGAGTCGAACCGAGCACCCGAAGGTGCGATCCATCGATGGCCGGGCATCGGCTGATTCCGGCGGCGCGGCATGTGCGGCACCGACGGACGGATCCGGGTGCCGCACACCGGCGGGGCGGGCTTGCACCCGAACCCCGGCCTGTGAGCGTTCGCCTTGCTCGGCAGACTCTTGGGCGCCTGTGCTTCTCAGCTCAGGCGCGATCCCTTCGGCAGGCGCGCGGTCAGCCACCCGTGCACGTCGGCGCGGATGTGCCGGCCTTCGAGCAGGAACGCCTCGAAGCGGCTCGGCACGTACGGCAGGTACACCAGTGGCATGCCGGCTTCCTCCGGCGTGCGGTCGGCCTTGCGGCCGTTGCACACACTGCAGGCGGTGACCAGGTTCATCCAGCTCCAGCGGCCACCGCGCGCCTGCGGCACGATGTGCTCGCAGGACAGGTCACGCTCCGGGAAGCGCTGGCCGCAGTACGCACAGGTGAAACGGTCCCGTCGGAACAGCTTGTTCTTGCCGAAGGCCGGAACGATGTCGAACAGGTTGACCTTGGAAGCGCCGTGCAGCGCGATGATCGGGTGCACGTCGATGACCGACTGGCGGCCGCGAGCGACGTTGAAGCCCCCGCGCAGCGAAGCCAGCGGGCCGTCGCCGTCGACCCATGCGACCGAGCCACTTGCCATGTGCGTGGCAGCGTGCTCGAGCGAGATCCACGCCTGCGGCGTGCCCTGGATGTCGAGTTGCAGCACGTGGCTGTGGTGTGGGTGGTTCATGGGCGGCCTCCTTTCGCGGGCCATGGGTGGGTGGTGGATCAACAGATGGCAGCGGCGGTTGGATTGCTCGCTCCGCTCGGCCTTCGGCCCGCGCCTGCGGCGCGTCCAACGCGCTGCGCGCGTTGAGCGAACCAACGTCCCCAGCTTCAAAGGCTGGTGTCTGAGGCCTCTCGACTGCGCCGCGTCTGGCCTTCCCGAGTGCGCCCGGGGTCAGCGCCGATAGTGATGGCGATTCACACCGTCAAAAGCAGCCACTGCGCAGGCAGCAGCGCTTGAAACGACCTCGCGGAGCCACATGGGCATGGGTCATTGCGGCCGAGCTTCTCGGCCAACTCCTTGACGCCGCGCACGATGCGGTCGCCGCGCTTGACTCCCGTCTCAGACGGGAAGCCCTTGCGCCGCTTGCTCGTGACCTCGAAAGCACACGTCGTCTTCATCGATCGGCTTCATGACAGCCTCCATGGTGGGTTGTTTGACTGGGCAGTCCGGGGTGGGCACGATCCACCGGCCTTCGCCTTGTGAGAGCGCTGCTCTGCAGCTGAGCTGCCGGACTGCTGGTTGGTCCCCTCGGTCCGGGTCGAACGGACATGCCCGTGCGGGCCCCGGTTTCTGAGACCGGTGCGTCTGCCATTTCCGCCACGAGGGGGTTGCTGGTGCGTCGCCAGGGGCTTGAACCCTGACATCACGGCTTAAGTGGCCGGTACTCTGCCGCTCGAGTTCGCGACGCGTTGAAGATCCATGCGCTTGGGGGTGACCGGCCGGAGTCGAACCGGCACCGGCGGGGTCACGATCCGCAGCTCTCCCTTTGAGCTACGGCCACACCCAAGCACACGCTGGAAGCTGGTCTCGGTAGCAGGTCTCGAACCGCCATCGGCTCCTCCGCCCGCCGATGGCCCTCGTGATCCCAAATCACGCGCGCTCCCAACTGCGCCACACCGAGATGAAAACTGGTACCCGCGGGTGGTAACGATCCACCGTCCACCGCCTCATCAAGACGGCGCTCTGCCACTGAGCTACGCGAGATCAAACGGACTTGGCTCCGCGACGTGGCTTCGAACCACGGACCTCCTGGTCAACAGCCAGGCGCTCTGCCAACTGCGCTATCGCGGAAGAGAACTGGCGCCCCGTGCGGGAGTCGAACCCGCGGCTTCCGGCTAGACAGGCCGGCACTCTGGCCACTGAGTTAACGGAGCGTGGTGCGCTGGTGGAGGTGACAGGGTTCGAACCTGCAGCCTGCCGCTTGCAAGGCGGCTGCTCTACCGGGTGTTGAGCTACACCCCCAATGAAAGCCATCCGGTCACGGGTTCCGGCGCCGCCCAATCATTGCGGCCGATTTCCGCCCCCGAAGCGCGAGCTCGACGAGGGTTCCTTGTTCTGGCGTCGCGTGCGGGATTCGAACCCGCGTCCCCACCTTGAAAGGGTGGTGTCCTCGGCCGTCTAGACGAACACGACATGTCTGGTGCCCACGGCGAAGGTTGCTCACCGCGCGCGGCTTGCCGCTCACAGGGCGGCTGCTCTGCCTGCCGAGCTGCGAGGGCTCGTGGAATCCACTTCGGCTGTGCCCAAGCGCGAGGCGTCCCGTCGGACGTGGTGTCTCGCTGCACGGTGTCTGGCCAAGGACCACGCACATCCCGCGCCACCAACACCATGTCGTGTGGCAACGGAGTGCATGGACACACCCGAAGTGGAGCGGATGACGGGTCTCGAACCCATGTCTTGGCCATGGCGTGGCCTTGCTCTGCCTGCTGAGCTACATCCGCAAAGGTGCAAGGCATGCCTTCGGCCAGTACCGAGGCTGCCTCGCGGCAACTTGTTAAGGAGCGTCCACCGCGAGCGGTGGTGCGACCGGATCGATCGCTGGACTGCGCCACTGCGCAGGCCGGTTGGAGTCAAGAATGAAAGAGGCCCGGATCCTTTCGGAGTCCGGGCCTCTGCGTACAGAGAGTCGAAGGTGCGCGGCTACGCGCTCCCCTCGCCCGGATGCATTCGGTCCTCGCTCCGATCAAGCTGCTCGAAAGCCAATGGCTGGATCGCCGGATAGGCCGGATGCATGGTCGCGCCACAGGTGCCCAGCGACCCCATCGCCGCCGTCCTTGGCAACTGCGGTGCGAACGCGACCAGACCCTTCAAGGGTCGGCTGGTTCTGACGGCATTGCGGGAGGTCACGGTGAGTCCTTGGGAAGTGGAACGCCTTGCGGCGCAGGTTCTGGAACAGGTTCGGATACGACGGGGCGGACTGTAAATAGTCTTTACGCATGCGTCAACCCCCTGCGAGAATGGCGCATCGAAGTCGTTGCGCCGAGCACAACAGCCGTGGTCAACACCACCGTCACCCGAAGACAGAACGCGCTGGCGCTCTTTCAGGCCTATGCCGAACAGGCGCTTGCAGCGGGGGCCTCGCCCAAGGGGCTGGAGCAGGCCTTCGCCGCGACGCTGGAGATCTCGCCCAGCATGTGGAGCCAGATCAAGTCCGCTCGTCCGATCGGTGACAAGCTCGCCCGGCAGATCGAGCAGCACCGCGGCAAACCCGTGGGCTGGTTGGACGAAGCCCGCGAGGACACCTCACCGACGGCTGCAGAGAAGGCTCTGATGGAGCTGGCCCTGGCCGCGTGGCGATCCACCAACAGCGCGGGCCGCAAGGCCTTGCGCGCGCACCTGGCGTCGATGATTCCGTTGCGGCGCCCGGGATGACGGATGGCCGCTGCTCGAGCTCTTGTGCCGTCTGGAGAGAAGCCTACAAGCGGCGCGCAGCTTCGCTGCCGCGTTGCCGACGATGCGGCAGCGGGGTCCGGGCAATGCCCGCTCCCGCTGACCGAGACCAGACCCCTTCGGCCAGAAGCAGTCAGTCGCCAGTGACGGCTGTCGCAGCGCGATCTTCAAGCTGGCCAGCGCGATCCATGTGACGACCAACTTTGTGCTGCCAGCCACTGCTCGGCACAGCACGTTCTCGACGCCGGGCCGCCGCTCCTGAAATCGGAACAGTCAGCCCGAAGCCCAGAGATGTGGCTCAGCGCCGGCCGCCCTGCTTCTCGGCAAAAGCCGCGATCTGTTCCAGGCTGACGGAGCCGGTCTTCTCGGCATCGATGGCGTCGAAGCTGCGGTAGACCCTGGGCATGCCGCGCTTGGCCTCGTCGCGGCTGAGCCGGCCATCGGCATTGGTGTCGGCAGCGGTGAAGCGCTTCTGCAAGTCGGCACGCATCTTTTCCTGACGTGCCGAATCGGCACCCTGAGCGGACACAGGGGAGGTGAAGCCGGCGGTACACAGCAGCACGACCGCAAGGCCAAGGGTGGTGGAGAAGGACAGCTTGGGTTTCATCAGATTCTTTCGTTGGGTTGTGATCCGGGCCGATGCACCGCAGGCCTGCAAGCGCAGCCTCCGGGTGCTGGGCAAGTCGATCGGGGTCAGGGCGTGACGGTCATCGTGCGCTTGCGGTCCGGCCGTTGAGGTTGGCAACCGTCGCTGCCGTGACTGCGCTGCTGCGCTCGACGCCGCATACGGCAGTCTTGCCGTCGGAGTCGGTCACTGTGCGGGCCATGCCATTCATGAGTCGCTCCTGCAGCCCTTCTTCACCTGCACTGCAGTCGCCGGGTTGGGCTGGTTCAAGGGGTCAAAGAAGTAGCCTGCGGCAACCTCGACGCGTTCGGCCACGACGCCTGCGGGAAGATGGAGTTCAAGGTAGTTGTCGCCATCGCCGAGATCGTCAAACGCCAGTGGCGTGTGGGCATTGCCGTTGCAGTCGATGATGCGGATGGCATTCAGCTGGTCGGTGCCCACCTCGACCCCGTTGGGTCCGGTCACGCCACCTTGCCAAACCATCTGGATGACGCGCCGCGAACTCCCAGGAGGACCATCGGGCTTGTTCAAGACGAAGGCATGCACCAGAGAGGGTCCACTCCTGATGCCGATGGTGACGGGCGGAGAAACCTCGCCCTCCAGCACGTTGCCCCTCACATCTTCGACGGGACCGACGATCACGACATAAGCAGGCAAGTCGGCGAGATCGGCGATCGGACCCGCCAGCAGGATGGTGTGGAGTTCGTTGGCTTCATCGGCTGGGCGAAGGGTGGCGCAGTTGGGCGTGGATTCGACGCCGGCTCTGCTGATCACGCGAAACCTGTCTGGACGCAGCGACGATGCCTTGATGGGCACGGACATGACCAGGGGCATGCCGTCGTCACCGATCCACTGCGGACAACCCGTGATGGGCGAGAAGAACTGGGGAGGCACGTTGATCCCGCCGAGGTAAGCGGAAAAGATGGCGGGCTTCTTGGCCGTCGCCGATGTGATGCCCGCCGCGCCGTTCCCCGCATGTGTGCCGGTCGAGGCCACTGCAAGTGAAGCAGCGATGGCGAAGAGGCTGGCGGCGCGTTTCATGGGTTCAGTCAGCAGGGCGGCGGTGGTGCGGCGTCGCGACGGGTGCAGGGGGACGTTCATGGTTTGTCCTTGAGGTTGCATGGGTTGCGGTTGCGGTGTTTCGAAGGGCATGGCCATTCAGGCTGAGCCCTCCCTTGCCGTCGTCAGGCGCTCGCGTGCTGCCGGCGGTGCGAACAGCGCGCGCCAGATGTCTCTGGCGCCGCGTGCGTCTCGTACATCACGCGCCAGGTTGATCCACTCGTGGAAGGCGATGCGCAGCGGGTTGTAGGTCAGCAGTGGCGTGGTCAGGCCATAGCGCGGCGGCAGTTCGGCGCGCTCTTCCACGTAAGTGCCGAAGAGGCGGTCGAACACCATCAGGACGCCGCCGTAGTTGCAATCCAGATACTCCGGGTTGCTGCCGTGGTGCACACGGTGGTTCGACGGCGTGTTGAACCAGCGTTCGAAGGTCCTGCCCAGCTTCGGGATCCAGGTCGTGTGCAGCCAGAACTGGTAGAGCAGATTCGCCGACATCGCCAGCGCCACGGCCACGGGTGAGAAGCCCAGCCACAACAGCGGCGAGAAGAACAGCGCCGTGCCGGTGATCTTGCCCGTCCAGCCCAGACGCAGCGCAGTGGCCAGCGTGAGCTGGTTGGGCGAGTGGTGCACCGCGTGCGTGGCCCAGAACCAGCGCACGCGGTGCGCGCTGCGGTGGTACCCGTAGTAGCAGAACTCGTTGCCCACGAACAGCAGCGCAAGCGCCCACCACGAGGTCACGTCGATCGTGAACAGGCGGTGCTCGTAGATCCAGCCGAGCAGGGGTACCGCAAACGCCAGCCCAAGCCCGACTGACACCAGGTCGAACGTGCGCCGACCCACCGCATCGACGATCGAGGCCGCGAAGGCGCGCCAGTCGTAGCTGCCTGGGGAGCGGCGCGACATGACGAGACCTTCGATGCCAGCGATGCCCAGCAGCGCGACGATCAAGGCACCCAGCCAGGGCCTCAGGTCGGAGGCCACGAGATCATGGAGGGCGACGTGGTCCATGACGGGTCAGCGCTCAGGGCAGGTTCCGCGTGGCTTCGCGCGTGACCGTCCCGCCATGGGCCCGCGTGACCGTCGTCGAGCCCTTGCCTTGGCCGTCTCGCGTCGAGTTGCGACTGCGTGTCTGGCCGTTGGGGCCGGTGGTGGTGGTCGTGCCACCTTCAGCGGAACGGTTTGCGGCGCGCGTCACCGTCTGCCCGTCAGGGCCGGTGACGGTGGTCGCTGAGTCTCCTTGGCCCAGTGCCGAGCTGCTGCGCGTGGCAGTCTTGCCGCTCGGACCGACCACCGTGGCTTGGGTGCCTTCGGCGCTGCGATCGACATTGCGGCTCCTGGTCTTGCCATTCACCCCGGTCGAGCTGCTGGACCCGTCGCCGCCGGCGCGCTGCACGGTGCGCGTGGCGCTGTTGCCGTTGGAGCCGCTGATTTGGGTCTGGCGCTCGCGCGCCTGGGCCGGCGTGGTGACGAAGGCGGTCGAAGCGGCCAGGGCCAGGATGACAGCGCCAACGGCCGAAGACGCAGGCAGAGCGTGGAGTTTGTGCATGGTGAATTCCTGGGAGGTCGGCTGAGAGAACAGACACAACACACTTGGGTGCGTGACGACATTTCACGCTGCCCGGCCAGACCAGGCGCTGACGATGCGCGACGAATTGAGACAGTGCTGTCGCATGGACCTGCCCGGTCTGTCGCATCTCCAAGCCGCTCGGTCCTGGCCCCGGATGCAGGCGCCGGCCCTGAAGAGCATCGAAGGCCGGCCCACTCAGATGAAGGCGACAAACCCGTCGCCGAGCTCCTCGGAGCGGGAACAGCCAGGGCGGCAGCCCTGTAGGCGGCGGGCAAGGGCAGGTCATCGTTGCACTGCTGGCGCATTTCGCGGTCGAACTCAGAGGGCCGCTGTCGTGTGCTCCGTCGTGGCCCGACCGGCGGGTGGCCCGGGTTCAGCGCGAGCAAGGGGTTCTCGATGTCGTCGTGGGCACGATCCCTGGGCAAGCGCGGTGGCCGGTCGGGCCAGCCCGAGCCTCACGCAGACCAGAGACTCGACATCCGGAATGCGGCCCGCCCCGCGCGACGGACCCGACACGGCCAGCGAGGGCAGGCTATCGGTTGGCCGCAGCCTTCCTGACGTGCTCCACCGTCACCGCGACGGCCTCGTTGTAGACGGCCTCGACCTGGTCGCCCACCTTGACCAGCTTCAGCTGCGAGGGGTCGACCGTCACGTCGATGAAGTAACCCTTGGGGCCGCGCAGCGTGAGCACGTTGTCCTTGGCGCTTATCGCGGTGACGTTGGCCAACAGCACCACCCGGCGCCCCACGGAACCGCCGGCCACCGCACCGGCCGGCGCCGGAGCCGACGCGGCCTGCGAAGAACTCGAGCGGATGCTGCCCTTGCCCCTGAGCTCCAGCGTCAGCGCGCGCATGTACTCCACGGTAACCCGATCGCCCACGCGGATCTGGTCGAGATTCTTGGCCTCGGGCGGCACCACCACGTCGACGATGTTGCCCATCTCCCCCTTGAGCGTGGCCGTGCGCGTGGCTGCGTCCAGGGCCACGACAGTGGCGGTGACCTTGACGGCACCGACCACGCCGCCCTTGCCGGGCGCGCTGGCGGCCAGGACTGCGGCCATTGGCAGCTTGGCCTGCTGCGCGGTGGCCCAGGAGCTGAAGGCGGCGGCGAGCGCCAGTGTCGTCACCCTGAGAAGCTTCATGAGAACCTCGTTGTTGGTTGAAACGCCGACCTAGCGCCTGCCAAGCCAAGGAAGGCCCGGATTGGCCCACACGCGGCTGCACCATCGCGCTCCGCGATGCGTGTCGCCATTTGACGGGGCAGTTCACCGCCGGGCGCTGACGAGGCACGACAAATTGCGACGTTGCTGTCGCACTGGCCCGAGCGGTCTGTGGCATGCCCTGGGCTTTCGGCGCTGTCGCCTTTGCAAGCGCTGGCTGCGGGCCCTGCAGGCGTCATTCAACCTGGCGGGACTCGGTCACGCGAGCGTGGAGTCCGGTCGAACCCGGGAGGGACAAGCTTGGCGCCCGTCGCCAAAGGGTCACTTCAGCCTGCTATGAAGACGACGATGTTGCGAGCGGGAAGATTGCTCCGCCGCCACTCCACTTCTCGACGCGAATGCTCCCCGAAGCTGTCCAGCCAAGTACGCCGAGCCTGAGCGTGGGTCAGTTGCTGCGCCTGCATGGCGAAGCATCGGCCGCCGTGCTGCTCTTGATCGTGTCCTTGCTGAGCTTGACGCCCTTGCTGGGGGTGAGCCTGCTCATCCTGCTCATTGCCTTGCGTTGGCACAGGTCGGACGAGGCAATGCCGATTCCTGCCTGGCTCGCGGGGATGCCGCTTGGCCCGACGTGGTCGTCGCGGACCCAGGCCATGCTCGCTGCCGTGCAGCGATGGGCGACACGCTGGCTGCGCCCGCGCTGGATCGTGCTGCTGGCTCCGGTCACGCACCGAGCCTGGGGGTGCTGGATTGGCGCCTTGGGTCTGCTGCTCCTGCTGCCCCTGCCTTTCGCCAACGTGTTGCCGGCCACGAGTCTGGTGCTGCTCAGCCTGGCCTGGGTGGCGCGCGACGGGCTCGCGCTGGCCGTGTCCGCAGCGCTTGGTGGCGCCGGCCTGGGCTACGGTCTTCTCATGAGCCATCTCTTGCTGGTTGCGGCGCAAGACGGCCTGATGTGGCTGCTCTCTGTCGTGGCGGGACTTGGGCCGGGCTGAAGAGCAGATGAAGGCCAGAGAGACGCCCTGGCGGCACCGACCCACCAGCCGCACGGCCGCCCCTGGCCCGTGCCGGATGCCGGCCGGGAGCGGCGCAAGCAGCCTGGGGCGGCGGCTGTCGGCTTGAACCGAAGCGGCCACTCAACGCCGCGGAAAGCGGCCATCGCGCCTTCAGCGAGACACCGTCGCTCGACACTCTTTCGCCTTCGTCCCCCGACGCTTCGGTCACCTGAGTCCACGGCCGCTCAGTCATGGACTACGCGCCATAGAGGCCCACCAGAGCAGAAAGAAGCCCGGCAAAGAACCAAAGCAGAAGTCCGATGACCGTCAATAGGCCGGTGGCCCAGTGCGGGCGAGATGGATGTGCGGCGATCAGCAGCAGGCCTAGCCATCCGAGCGCTGTAAGCAACGGCGCGTTCGTCAAGCCCTTCAATGTGTCAAACACTGGGCCGCCCATGATCACCACCCATATCACCATCACTTCCAGCCCTTGAGGGCTGGAACTGGGCGGCAGCAACAACGCAGCGAGACACAGGGCGAGGAGAGCGGCGAGCGCCAGACCAGGGCCGATGATCCTCAGTCTTTGCCGAGGAGTGTGCGTCGGTGCCTGTGGCTGCATTGCGGCAATTCTCGCCGACGCCTCCACTGCGCGCTCCTGGCCGGTTGCTTGCGTTCAAGCGGTCGACGAACCCACGAGGACAAGCTCATCGACGGCTCGGAGCACCATCAAGTTCGACCGCTCCGAAGCAGCTTCGGAGGACGCTGGAGACATCTCTCAGGAGCGCACCCTGGGCCTCAA
>SXGT01541458.1_pt1 | contig 10802 bp, 4 predicted proteins | sample 3176221 | NCBI WGS metagenome assembly SXGT01 (sample SAMN11356862, study PRJNA531348) | freshwater metagenome | isolation source: freshwater sample F1-120 | place: China: Fuxian Lake, Yuxi | collected 2017-12-25
ACCACCACTACCACTACTAGAACTACTACCACCACTACTAGAACTACTACCACCACTACTAGAACTACTACTAGAACTACTACTAGAACTGTAGCTACACTCTATATCTATATTAAAAGAGGTTCTATTAGTATTTGGGCAATCTGTTTCGTCACAGTTACCTAAAACAAAAAGTCTAATCTTTTTGTACCAAGGATCTGTGTTATCATACATTTCTACATGGTTTTCTGTTATTTTAACAAAAATTATTTGTTCTTGTGTATTACATCCAGAATCGTATAACATTTCAACACTACCAATAACCGAAAAATTATTTTCACCAAAATAAGGATGATCCGGATTTTTATTAACAATATCAAACCATCCCTCTTTAGTATTTGCTGGACAACTTCCATAAATTTTTCCTGGATTCATTCTGAGTGTATTTGTAATCACTCCATCGTCGTTATGTTTACTCTGAACTACTATAAACCTATCAGGATATGTGTGTGTATTTAAAGTTAATTTTAACGTAATAGTATCAAGGCCATTTTCTTTAAATATTGGTGCTCCATGCAAAATCATATCATATGTGCGTAAACACCAACCCTGCTCTTCGTCAGCTTGTATATTAGCATCTACTCCACATGTTATAGTTTCTGATTGAACACAATCACAGTTTATACTAGTACAGTCTTCATCAAGACCCATAAACACACCACCCAAATCACGGCATTCAGAGAATGTTTTTGTTGTAACACACTCTGTATCAAGACAACAAGCTCCAGTGGGATTGTTTATAACATTGCAAGTCTCTGGGCATTTTTTAAAAAAAGTTCCAGATACTAAATCACATTCTGTTTTTGTATATCTTTGTCGGGGTGTATCTTCTCCATTAACACAACAACAAGATGGTTCATCGTAACACGGATCCCAGCAGAAAAATTTATCACATTGTTTTTCACTAAAAAACCTTCCTCCGTGTTTTTCACAAATTAATTTGGAAAATCCTTCTCGACATATACCATTAATACAACATGCTCCAGGATCTTCAGAAAGATCCTCGCACATTTTAAGTGGACAAAATGTTCCCGATATAATATCACAATCTTCTTTTGTTACATAAGATTCACAAGTGGCAATAGTACTACATCGGCCTAAAATCTGAGAAGGTAAACAATTATAAGGAGTTACTCCATAACCTTTACCAAAGAAATTTGCTTTCCATGTATTACCATTATCTTGTGTTGTTAGATTTAATATATTTTCTCCACAACTTAATGATGCTTCTCCTGGTCTAAACCAAACGTTTTCTGGAAAATTCCAAATAGAATCGTTTTGTATTATTAGAGTCAAAGATAGTATTTCACCAGTAGATCCAGAAGCACCAGAAAATCCAGTAAATCCCATGATTCCGTTTGGTGTGTTAATATAAAATAATCCACCCTCAGATACATCTAGATAAGAACCAGAACTTCCACGAACTGTCAACGGTATATTCTTAATAAGAGTGTTAGATAATAATCTAGTAGTGAACGGAATAACAGAACTAATATTATTAAAATGTAAAACGCCACCAGTAAATGACATATCAGTTGTTATGCCCACTAGTGATGATGTGGAGTTAAAATAAATTAATTTATCTGCACTCACACCAGACGAATGTATGCTAGATATACTATCGATGTTGATGAAGGTAACACCATGAGTCAGTGTGATATTGTTAGATACTGAAGATATTGGTTTAAATATAAAATTAGCAGTAGATCCACTTCCTAGTATTCCATCGAACGAAACTCCAACTAGTAAAGAAACTACACCGTTGGTTGAATCTGTTTTCCATACAGTTACTCCTGTAGCATCATATAGTCGATTTCCTGCAAAAACATCAGAAGTTATAGTAGTAGAAGAATTATCACTATATGTAATCAACAGATCTGTTGGATTAATATTGACAGATTTTATATATGATGCTGTATTTCCTTTTGCCAACGTACCACAGTCGATAGCAGTTGCCCCTGTTGGACCAGTAGGGCCCATTGCTCCATCTGGACCCATATCTCCTGTGAATCCTTTAGAAATTATTGCACTAGATTCTATCATAGCGTGCCACATTCCTCACAAAGATGACCAAACCCCAAGAAAATTCCATTTCCTTCATGACAGGCCATGGGCGTTAAATTATCACAGGAATTAGGGAGACAACATGGTCCCTTAAAATATAAACAACAATCTACACCGCCACCACCACTACTAGAACTACTACCACCACCACTACTAGAACTACTACCACCACTACTAGAACTACTACCACCACCACTACTAGAACTACTACCACCACTACTAGAACTACTACTAGAACTACTACTAGAACTACTACTGGAACTACTACTAGAACTACTACTAGAACTACTACTAGAATTACTACATGAATTACAGATTGTAGGATTACAAACTTGACCTGATATAAAACAATCACCGCTCTTTTCACTGCAATCTAGATTATCTGTCTGTATACATTTGCCAGATTTACAACAAACACCAGTTTTGAAACCACAACAATCTCTGTCATTGCCATAACTTACACTATTGTATCTGTTTTTTATCCACGCATTCGAGGATATTACAGGATAATTGGGTACAAATTGTAAACCAAATGTTTCTCTCATTTCTGGTAAAGCGAATTCTTTGATGCCAGACAATTCTACATGATTTCTACGAAGATCTCGGTTGTGTATCGACGGGAAAGCATCGCCGTGAGTGTTATCCTGTACTGGCAGTGTACGAGTAGTGTCACCAAATGAATTTTCTAATTTCCATTCATTTTTAAAATATTTAGTTTTTCCTCTTATATTATACGTGGTAGATTTAAAATCTACATATACACCAGTCTCGTTGAAAACATGTTTATTATCGTAGCGGCCAACTAAATCATAAGGATAAGATCTATAATATATGACAGGAGATGATCCTTTTATGTCAATTTGACATGGATGATAAGTGTTGGTAAAATCATAGTCGGTGCAGTCTCTATATTTGTAACCATTTTCTGTTTCTACTATCGGATTACTCATTGTCTCATCATCCCATGCTTCCAGGGGAATATTGGCCTGGTCATATCTATTTCCCCAACAAATAGCGTGTCTTTCTAATGTATCATCATTAAATTCACATCTAAGTATGGCACAAGATTCTCCTGTATTTCCTGCAGATATCCAGTCCCATGAGCATTTATTCTCATCTACTGTCCGAGGATGCAAATGCCAACAAATTTTTCCAGCACTAATAACAGAAACATATGGAATATTATCAACGCCACGGTTCCATATAGGATGATCTTTGTGTCCAAGAGTAATACCGTATTTGAAACAAGATGTTAGTCCAAAACCACACAGTAGAGGATTGATTACATTTCCATCTTTAAAAGAACAACTGTCATTTTCTATATCCCATTCTTGTGTAATCTCATTCTCTCCTGATATTCCAGTTTTGTATAATTTATCTTTTTCGTCAGAATAAGATATTCCAGTCACAATTGAATCTATACCACCGGCATTAGTAATTAATTTTCTAATAGAATATGATTCCGGGTTACTCAAACTTAAATCAAAATCCATTGTAGACCAATTAGATTTTACATCTATTCGTCCAAATGTTTGTCCAGAAAACTGAATCAAATATGGAAATGTTTTTATAGGACAATCTGAGTTCTCACCTGGGCTCGGGCCCTGTGATTCCACTATTTCATACTCTCCCATTGTGACCAATGCATGTCGCGCACCTACTGCAATTTGATTATAATAAACTTGACTCTGAGTGTATTTATTTGAGTTACATGTAGTGTGATCCACAAAACACGAAGTCTGGCCTTCTATTCTGTGACCTGCAAGAAAAGGAGCAGTACAACCAGAAAATCCAACCATCCAACTATTTGGATATATGTTGTTAGCTAATCTAAATAATATTAAATCTGGTCGTTCTCCGAAAACACCATCACGATAATTCGGATAATTTCTTAAAACTTCTGCAGAAGAGCCTTTCGGAGAAACAGAATAATAATCTAAACCGTATGGTTTATAGTCAGTATACCCAGTATAATTTTGCCAGACACTAGCAAAAACATCTCCTTCTGCTGTAGTTCCTGCGTCATATCCTCCAGTTGTTCCACAGATAACATTTGGAGGAAACGGCTCGCCGATATTATACTGAATACCATTTGATCCTATAAAAGATATTGTAGAAGAAACATCACCGTTATTATAATAATCATTAGCTTTGTCAACGCAATTCTGATCCCATCCAACTTCACAGCAACGTGGGTCGAAATTGCATACCATATCTGTACAGGCAGAACAACCACTAGCAGAACAAAATGATTGAGCTAAAGAAAAGTCACAATCTTTTACAACTCGAAATCCATATTCTCTGTTGACCGTTGTAGGGTTATCAGCGCGCCGCGCGGCGGCACGGCCGAAATTGGACTTGAAAGAACCACCGCGCAACACACGTTCCAAACCAGTCGCAGGTCCTGTGGGATTTGTTTGCTCAGCGCTTGAATAAGCGCCATACCAATCCTGGCACCACTCAAAAACATTGCCGCCCATATCATAAATACCTGCACCATTCGGCCGAAGAGATTTAACAGGTTGAGTATGAAATTGGGATGAAAATGGTAAGCAAGAGCCCATCATATAGGTAGCCCCTCCAAATTCAGATCTCTGTAGACCCACACAAGAAGTGTATCTGAACCAATGCGTCCAATGCAACCCTGCCCATTTGATATTCGGTTCACTCGGACAATCACCATGGCGCATCCAGTCTAAAAAACCACCCCAGACCATTCTCGGTTCGACAGGCCCCCATAGGGGGCCATTGCAGATCGGCAATGCCGCAGTCGAGCCAGGCCAAACGTACGAAAAGCTTTCCCATCTTACGTCCGTCCGTGGTGGTTGGGGAGGTATTGCGACGTATTCAGGATAACTATCTGCACGATAGGCATATTCCCATTCAGCTTCAGTTGGTAATCTAAATCCTGTCTTTTGATTAAACAACTGAATGTTGTTCCAAGAGACTCGTTCGACAGGCCGTTGAGTATTCTCTGTAATGTTCCAGCACCCCTCATACCATTGGCAATCACCGGGCCCGTTCGGATTCTTATATGAGTTTTCCGGCTGATTCCAACTCGGATTGTTCCCCATCTGCGCCATCCACTGAGCCTGAGTCACTTGGTGACGACTAATATAGAAAGATTTAGATATAATAACTGGGTGTATTGGTAGTTCATCAGTAACTTGGTTTTCTGGCGGGCACTGGCTTGGATCTGCCCAGCAATTAGAAGAATATCCCATCATGAAAGTTCCGCCCGGAATCAGAACCATCTCTATTCCAGTTGCTTTATCTTTTATTAACCAAGGCAAACCAGATTCTTTTATTGCTGTTCTCCACTTAGAACTAAATACGTCAAGACTGAGGGGAGCATTTTCATCCCCCCCCGGATCTTGTTGAAGAATTTCAGTACCACAATTATTACATGTACATCCTGTTCTACCAAATAGACCCACTGACCCACAATTATTCATCGATACTCCAGGTATTATTATTTGTGGTGTATTGTTAGCCTTATTTCCATCCATGAAATACGGATTTGCTAATATAGACAGACTTTCCCAGTCATTTACAGCGGGATATGTTGTTCCACGCACAATATCAGTATATAATAAACTCATACCACTTGTATTTTTATTAAAGGATGTAAAGAACGTCATACCCTGTGTATGTGCAGATCCGAATCCTATTTTTGAATTGCCATAAAAAACCCCATTTCTGTTGACTAAGGTCTTAGTTCCATAAGAAGATATTGAAGTAAACCATCTATATGGACCATTCGATGTCATGCCTTGGTTATCAGATAATCCGTTACGCATAAGAAAGTCTGTGTGACCACGCCAACAATAAAGATTCTCATCATTACATATAGGTGGTAAATATGGTGGTAGAGTTGGACCAGGAGATAAAGTAGAAAAAATTTGGCTAGGCTCAATAGCTTTATTATAAAAAGTAACTCCCATACGGGAGTTGTTGGCGAAGTTCACGCCCCCCGTGTCATCGTCGCAAACTGCAGTCTTAAAATCCACATACCATGGACACCATGATCTAGTAAGTCCAGGAATCATTTCATAACTAAACCAGTGCGGTTCTACGCCTAGAATTTGCGTTGGAACTGAACCAGCATACGTGAAACCACCAAATAAAGGGGCATACCAGGTGGCATAGAGATGGTGTTTCTGGAACATTTCCCAACCGTCAAAGCCAGGAGGCCTCCAATTAATACAATGAACAGCATCATCACGACATGCGGTATCAAGGATGTCATAACAAAAATTACAAGTATCCCGGCAAGTCAAATCTATGCATTCTCCACCCTCGCAACAGGTAGGCGTCTTCAGCGGGCCGAAGTAACTTCGGCCTATCCCCTTGCACATTATGGGACTACAATAGCCCCCGCCAGGCGCTCCGATTGCCGGGATCCATACGTATGTGCTGCAACTACCGTGCTGAACTTTTGGTATGGCTCCCACTATACAGACTCCAAAAGGTTAAAGATATAATATAAATTCATTAATATATGCATTTGGTTCTCTGTATATTATATATAATCATTGTCACCCACTAGAACTGTTAGCACAATTCTGTGCTTTAGAACACACATCATTTATTAATATATTACCATTACTAGTGATTATATTACTACTATATGGTGTAAATACACCACCTGTTGCATAACATGAAGTAAAATTAAATTCACCAGTAAATCCAACTGATGTAATTCCTTTACAACATAGACCATAATTTAATAATGAACTATAATCTATTATTTCGCTTATTCTAGATCGGAACTGTGTATTCATTATTGTTTATTTCCTTTTAGTGTCAACAATCCTCATCAAACCAGACGGACCCAGGATATCCAGTAAAACACTGTAGTTCTGTAAGAGAATAACATCTTCCTTTGAAACAACATTTACCTACATTACAAGAAAAACAAAGATCATCGGGACACAATTCCAATATACCCTCATACATTTCGCATGTATAATTACCAACTACTCCCATAAATCGAATACAATCGGATTCTGATGTATTTATACAAGTAATTCCACCTATAGTGTAATCATATAGACAACAAGCTTTATTAGAACCACTAATATTATCATTAAATGTTCCACACACAAGATCACAACTTACTTTTGTATAATAATTTGCAAGTGTTATTCCAATCAAACAAGATCCAAATGTCATTCCTCCAGCTGTCTGTGGACTAAAGGTTATATAATTAGAGGAAGTTATTGCTTGTTGTTGTGAGAAATATAATCCTTGTGTTGCTATTTCTTTAGTAACTGGTTGTTTAATATACAGTCCGTGTTGTGTAAATGTAGTTCCGTCTACAGTAGATATAGGAAGTGCATTTATACAATTAAACGTATATCCACTGATAGCCATATCATTGACAGTTTCTAGACCAACAGGACCTATACTAGAAGTTCTATAATTATTATCGCTTTGTGTAATTCCAGAAACATCTTTTTCTTTAGATGTTCTTGTTATTATAGTTATATTTTTATTAATTTGATCCCAACGATTTCCGCTAGCACCTTTAAGGAAAATAGTTCCACTTACTCCACCGAGATAAGCAAGGTCTCCCGTATTTCCTTGAAAATTATAACCAGATTGTGTAATACCTGTTAGGGTTATTCCTGCTGCAGAATTGGATACTAATATATTTCTAAAGGTCAATCCTCTTAATTCTACAACTCGTTGAGGTGTTGTAGTTGAGATATCGTAAGTAACAGAATTTGCTGCAAATTCCTGGGGATCGCGAGTTTTAATAACATAAATACCTTCAGTAGTAGTTCCTCTAATATTAAATGATGTTGAGTTACTTTTTGTTGTTCCTGTAGGACCTTTTAGAAAAGAATTTAATATTACAGTTAATGTATTTCCTGATCCAAAAGTTATTCCTAAATCGTTACCTATAATTCCTATATCAATTATACCATATCCGGTATTTCCTATCAGACATTCACCAGTTGCTCCAGTTGGACCTGTTGCACCAGTCGGTCCAGTTGGTCCAACATTGCCAAAAGAACCATTACTATAACTTATAAAGGTTGGAGAACTACCTATAGACATTATTTATTTATCTCCCATATTTCAGAATATTTTGTGTCTTTCAATGTTTTTCCATCACATCGAATAAGTCTAATAGGCCGTATTTTCTTTTGATTAAGTCTTTCCTCTTTTTTAACAGTATAAGTTCCATCAAAGTCGAAAGACCATGCAACGGATCCCCAAGTGTCCATTGTGATTCCATTTGAATAACCTTCTCCTCCTGTTACTCCATCATATCGAAAAGATCCTGTTGAAGACCAATACTCTCCAAATAGCGGAGTACCTCCAGCATAAATTAAATCTTGATTAAGAGTTCCGAATTTACAATTATAAGCAATAAATGACAACTCATTGATACTTGGTATAAACCAAGAACTTGTATTTTCCAATACAGGAATAGAATTTTTATTTATTTCTCGTATCGGTGCAGTTGCAGGAATCATATATTCTTTATAAAACTTATTTGACGGAGAATACAAAGATGGATATAGATTAGAATCTGTTGTTGTTCCTTGTTCATAATATATTTGTGCATTTACCATTCTTATAGTATTATGTAGACCCCAATCAGAAGACCATCTGCCATTAAAATTATGAGTTGTTCTGTTATATATTCTAGTTATAGGTGTATCCGTGTGTTGTCTTGAGCATCTTGATGTAGAATTTTCTTCTATTATTTTCTTGTTCACATCAAGCGAAAAGGTAGAATTAATCACAAATCCTTCTTTTAGAAGATTCAGTTTACTTGAATATGGTTCTACTATTTGTCCTGTATTTTTGATCAACGGACCATAATAAAATCCACCATGACTCCATGTGTAATTTTGATTGCCTGTTATTGAATCAGATAATGGATGAATAGACATTATCATAATATACGAATCTCTTGTATTATCACATAATTTTTCTGAAATAACTCCATATCCGCTATAATCATATAACGAAGTATAGTTAGATGCATCTACCGTATCATTACTTGTTAAATCTGAAAATCTAGAACCAGAAAATATTGGATTTCCATAACATGTAGAACCAGCAGGATTATATATTCCTACAACAATACCGTCTTCAAAAATATCTCCAATTTTTAATTTATATCCAACAATACTATCCAAACACGGAAGAAGTTCTGTTGATATACCAAATTCATAACACGATTTGGATTTACCTAAATATAATTTTTTCTGAGATACACAATAAGTTCCAGTTACTCCATTAGTACATGTTATACCATCACAACATCCACCTGTTCCTCCAATACAAATATCATTTTCACAAATACTACCAAGACCTTGAAAAAAATGGCTCATTTCAATACATTCATTTTCTGTTGTTTCGTGACACATACCATTTCCATCACAACATGCACCTGTATTTTTTATTACATTTTCACAAGAAGATTTAGAACAAAGATTTTTACTCCAATTGAATGAAAAATTGAAAGAATTAGCTAAACTTTGGCACTCACAGTATGTGGTTTCTTGACAAGGAAGTGTTGTATTGTTTTCTTTGTCTCGAAGACAACAAGAACCTATAGAAGAATTACAAGTTACTCCTTGTTCAAATACTCCTTTATTTTTAAAACAAGTATATGCGTCTGTATGAAAACAAGTACATCCCGCAATGGTAGTAATATTACAAGACCCTGTAACTCCACTAAATGAAATTATTTTGTCGCCAATATTAAGAGTTGCTTTTTGTCTCATGGTTTACTTTGATCTCTCATTCTGGCATACATCTCCGTATAACACGGAAGCCGTTCCTGCGCGAATCATTAGTTCCCCTGAAAAACGAAAACGCCCGATTTGAAGAATTGAGGGTAGTCGTAATGTTGTCACCGCTAAAGCTGCCGCCGCGCGAAATCCCATCGCAATTGTAACTGTTAACAATCTTGCAACAGAATGGATCAACAGGATCTTTCCAAACATTCTCGACCGTATACTCTGGGCAACGATAAGTATATTCGAATACATTACCAATCATATCGTAAAGGCCTAACCCGTTGGCCAACTTGCCGCCGACATCGTGGGTTTTGTTGCTTGAATTCGCGATGTACCACGCATTGTCATTAAGATTAGTAATAGTAAAATAATTTATTTGATTATCATATCCAGCACGAGCCGCATATTCCCATTCAGCCTCAGTTGGTATATCCACGCCGGGGTAATCATTAACAAAATCTAATAGCTCGAACTTGGTTAAATTCTCAACTGGTAATGAATCTCCCTTATAAAAGCTATTATTAGGTCTGTTGTGAGTATTGCGTGTCCAAACACTCTGAGTAACTTCATGTATACTCATATAGAACGGAAGTGTAATAAGAACTTCGTGTTGAGGCCTTTCATCCTCCGTAGCTGAGCCTGTCTGTCCCGGCACAGCTCCCATCATGAAAGTTCCTCCAGGAATCAATACCATATCCATACCAGTTGCAGAATCTTTGATTTTCCAGGGGTAAGTGAACCCACCGTTCGGTGGGTTCGTCAACAGCGACAGTCGATCTCGCATCCGCGGATTTGTAACAATGCTCGTATCCACGTCTTGTCTTACTACAGTGTGCGCTACTTGACTAAATTTCCTAGATAATAAACATGCATTACCGCCGCCACCACCGCCGCCCCCACCGCCCCCACCACCCCCGCCCCCCCCCCCCCCCC
>SXGT01582532.1_pt1 | contig 10802 bp, 15 predicted proteins | sample 3176221 | NCBI WGS metagenome assembly SXGT01 (sample SAMN11356862, study PRJNA531348) | freshwater metagenome | isolation source: freshwater sample F1-120 | place: China: Fuxian Lake, Yuxi | collected 2017-12-25
CGGTTCGGGCGCGGCCTACGTCTTCGTGCGCAGCGGGACGACCTGGAGCCAGCAGGCGTACGTGAAGGCCTCGAACACGGGCCTCAACGATTACTTCGGCTGGTCGGTCGCGGTCTCTGGCGACACGGTCGTCGTGGGAGCCATCTACGAAAGCAGCAACGCGACGGGCATCAACGGCAACGAGAGCGACAACAGCGTCTTCGGTTCGGGCGCGGCCTACGTCTTCGTGCGCAGCGGGACGACCTGGAGCCAGCAGGCGTACGTGAAGGCCTCGAACACGGACAGCCAGGACACCTTCGGCTCCTCGGTCGCGGTCTCCGGCGACACGGTCGTCGTGGGTGCCCTCGGGGAAGCCAGCAACGCGACGGGAATCGACGGCGATCAAGGCGACGACAGCGCCGTGAGCGCGGGCGCGACCTATGTCGTCGACCTCGACTTCCAGAACGGCTACTTCGCGACCTACGGCGCCGGCACTCCCGGCACGGGCGGCTTCGTGCCGAGCATCGTGCTCAGCGGTTCGTGGGCAATCAGCGAAGACGTGACGCTCTCGATCGCCGACGGCCTAGGCGGAGCGCCCGCGCTGCTGCTGATGGGGAGCGCGCAAGCCAACATCCCCTTCGCCGGCGGCGCGCTCCTCGTGGCACCGCCATGGAACAGCTTTCCGTTGACACTCGGCGGCACGCCGGGATACGCCGGTGCTGGCGCGCTCGATGTCACCGACACGCTCCCGGACGACCCCGCGATCGTCGGCTTCATCCTCGACTTCCAGGTCCTGGTCGTCGATTCCGCCGCGACCAAGAAGCTGGCGCTGAGCAACGGCGCCGAGCTCCTGATCGGCGGCTGATCGGCGGCCGGGCGTCAACGCACCGACAGCGCGGCGGCAACCCGCGGCGCGATGAGCTCGGCGGCGAAGCGGCCGATCTCGATCAGCGGAACGCCGCGACCTCGGCGTAGAGCTCGGCGTAGCTGGTGGGCGTGCCGCGCGCCGCGAGCGCGGCGAGCCAGGCCTTCTCCGGGAAGAGACGCGCGCCCAGCGCGATCACCTCGCGCGTCCCGGGATCGGTCACGGGATCGGGGACGCTGCCGGTCGCGCCGGGCAGGAGGTTGCCTCCATCGAGGTAGGGGCGTGAGCATTCGAGCAACGCGCCGAGCGACGCACGCTGCTCCGCCTCGGCGCCGACGGGGCCGAACGAGATGCCGCTGCGAACCAGTACCCAGTAGCTGGTGAGCATGTGGTGGGTGGTGAATCCGTGGTAGGCCATCCGCTCATCGGGGGCGTGGTCGACGAGGTCGAGGGTCGCTCCCAGCGGCATCCCGCGCCCGAGCCCGCGCGACTGCCAGATCGGCAGGTTGTCCTCGCTCAGCACGCCGATGTCGACCTGCGCCGTGAATCCGAGGAGTCCGGAGTCGCGCGCCGGGCCGCCGACCAGCGTCATCTGCGGCAGCGCGATCCCGGCGCTTACGTATCGCCGGAGCCGCGCGTCGGCGTCGGCTGGGGCGATGAGCGTCGGGTCGGTCTGCTCCGCGCGCACGAGCAGGATCGCCGCGCACAGCCCGGTCTGCGCGGTCGCGGCGGCGTGGTTGCCGCGGATCCACGGCGTCAGGCTCCACCAGTCGGCCATGCGCTCCTCGATCGTCTTCGCCAGATGGACGGCGGCCGCTCGGCCGGTCGGCGTCAGCGCGAGCCAGCAGTGCTCGGCAGCGCGGAACGCCCCGACGAATTCGCGGTGGTAGATGCTCGGCTCGCCGCCGGCTTCGCCACCGCCACCCATCGGCGGCCGATCGTTCGCCCACGGCCGCAGGTGGTCGTCGACGCGCATCGCGTACACGAGGTTGCCCGTCGCGGCATAGGCCAGCCCGAGCGCATCGACGAGCTGGCTCCAGTCGACGAGGAAGCCGAGATCGAGCGCGAGATTCGGTGGAACCCCTTGTTGAAGCGCCGGTCGATCAGGTGACGGCCGGGCCTGATCACGAGCGTCGGGTCGCCGAGGCGCGCGCGATTGGCAGCGAGAGTGCGCATCTTCTCGAGTCGCGAACCTGGCGCGGCGTTGAGCACCCGGGTGATCTCGTCGGGCGACAGCCCGAGCAGCAATCCGGGAGCCGGCACGCCGAGGCCGAGATCGGGCTCGGGCGCGCGCGGCGACGGCGAGCGCCGAAGCGAACGCGAGTTGCCGCGCGAGCCGTGGGACCGAAGGGAGAGTCATCGCAATTGGGGTCCGCGTGGTGGCGACTGGCATGCCCGCTGCTTCGGCTCCCACTAGTCCCAGCGGAACCGCGAAACGAGAAGCCCTCCGGCGATCACGGTGCCTGCGCGCTCGCGCCCTGCGTCACCCTCCCGGCTTTTTCCCGTCGTCCGCCACGCATCGCAGCAGGTCCTCGATCGCCGAGTCCACGACTTGCGGCGTGACCTTGCCGACCCACTTGTGCCGGATGACTCCCTTGGCGTCGAGGATGAAGAAGGTCGGAGTGCTCGGGGAGTTCCAGCGCTTCGCGATCGGCCCGGCCGCCGCCTGCCCGGGGTCGACGAACGAGCGCCACGGAAGGGACTCCCGCTCCATCAGCTCCTCCTGCTGCGCGGCGGTGCTGCCGCCGACTTGGACGCCGATCAGGGTGAAGGGCTGGTCTCGCATGTCGTTCACGAGCGACCGCTCGTGGGGCCACTGGTCCCGTCAGGTCAGTCAGGCCCAGCTCCAGAAATCGAGCAGGACCACCCGGCCGCGGAAGTCGCTGAGCTTGAGCTTCACGCCGTGCTGGGCCACGCCCTCGATCTCGGGTGCGGTCGCGCCATGCGCGAACGGCTACGGCGAGAGCTTCAACGGGAAGCTGCGCGACGAGCTGCTGAACGGCGAGATCTTCGAGTCGCTCAAGGAAGCGAAGGTCATGCGCCGCTCCGCTTCCAGCCCGTGAAAGCGCCGTCGGCGGCGCTGATCCGCAAGCTCGTCCGCGAGCGCATCGCCGAGAACGAGGAGATCGCCGAGTTCGCCGCCGAGCGGCGCCGCACGCAACGGCGGCGTTGAGAGCATGAGCAGAGCAGGGCATTGAAGCGGCGCGCCGCGCCGCGGCCGTTCCGCTGCCCGCTCGCGCCCTTCATTCCGCTGTGCTTCGCCGCCGTCGTCCTTGCCGTCGACGTGTTCACGTTCATCACTCCGGACAACCGTCGCAACCCGTCGATCGGGCTGGCGATCCTCGCAGCGGGGGTGCCGGTCTGGTTTGCGTTCGACCGCCGCGGCCAGCCGAGCGGAACCTGACGGCCGCTCGCGATGGTGCTTCGGCGCTACTTCGCGCCGACCGCGTCACCCGCGGGCCAGTCGGTGTCGCCGAGGCGAGTGAGCCTCATCTCGAAGGTCTGCACCGGCTCCTTGCCGGGGACGATGCGCTCGCCGCGCTCGGTCCACGAGGCGCCCTCGAGGACCGCCGCGCAGCGGATCGTCATCGGGCCGGCCGGGATCTCCACGTGAAGCCGTCGGTGGTCGGCTTCACTTCGTAGCCGCGCCCCTCGATGACCTTGATCGAGCCGTCGAGCATCGAGCCGACGCGCTCCGTCTGCGTCAGCTCGTGCTTCTCGCCGGATGGGAGCAGCGTCCACGCCGGACCGCGCCACGTCCCGTCCATCTCTCCGGCCATTGCCGCGAAGCGCTCCATCGCCGCGCGCTGAGCCGCGATGCGAGGCGCCGGCCCCGACGGCGAAGCTGCCAGGGGAGCCCGTCGTCGCTCCGCTCCTCCGGGCTCCCCTGCCGTCACCCGCGCCCGGGACTGCAACTTGAGGTGTGGTACAGCGATCGGGGGCAGGTCACTGCGCGACGCCGCGATCCGCCACTACCAGGCCGCGACGCGGATCAACCCGCATTACTTCGCCGCCTGGAACAACCTCGCCAACCTCTGGCTCGAGCGCGCCCGCCAGCTGCCGCCGGGCGACCCGCGGCGGCGCGGCTTGCTGCGCGATGCCCTGCGCGACTGCGATCAGGCCATCCGCCTGCGTCCGTCGTGGCACCTGCCGTACGACAACGCCGCCAACGCCTGGATCGAGCTCGCCGCGCACGAGGAGCCGCACCGCTGCTTCGAGCGGGCCGAGGAGCAGCTGAAGACCGCGCTGCTCAACCAGTCCAAGTACGCCGAAGCGCTGAACGACTGGGCGCGCCTCGAGCTGCACCGCGCACCGGACCGGCCCGAGCTCGCGTGGGATCGCCACCGCGCCGCGCTCGCCGCGTGCGACGCCGCCACCGACGGCGGGCGCCGCAACAAGCTCTGCCGGCAGTTCGCCGCCGACGCGAAGCTCGCCGCGAACGCGCTCACTCCCGACCTCGTCGCGGTCGGCTGCACCTGCTCCTCGCTCACCCGCTGAGGCGACCATGTTCCACGCGCTCGCTCGCCCTCCATGCCCCCCGATCCGGCGCATCGCCGCGGCGGCGACCGCGGCCGCGGTCTTCGCGCTGGTCGCCTGCGGCCACCTCCTGGTCGCGCCGCACGCCGCGATGGCCTGCGTCGCGCCGCCGATTGCCGCCGGGTCAAGCTGGTGGCTGCCCGACGAATCGACACCCCACGAGGGCACCTGGCTGCAGTGGCCGCACCACTTCACCTACGGCCGCACCTACCGCAACCGCATCGAACCGACCTGGATCGAGATGACACGTGCGCTGGTCGCCAGCGAGCGGATCCACGTGATCGCCTTCGACGCGGCCGAGCGGGCGCGGATCGAGGCGCTGCTGACCGCGAATGGCATCGCGCTCGACTCGATCGACTTCCTGCTGCGGAAGACCGACGACTGCTGGGTGCGTGACAACGGACCGCTCTTCGTCCGCAACGACGCGAACGGGGCGCTTGACGTGCTCGACTGGGGATTCGACGGCTGGGGCGACGACGCGCCGTCCGCGCGCGATGACACCGTGCCGCAGGCGGTGGCGACCGCGCTCGGCCTCGAACGGCTCGACCGTGGCAAGACGGTCCTCGAAGGTGGCGCGATCGAGGTCGACGGACGCGGCGTGCTGATCGCCACCCGCAGCTCGATCCTCGACCCGAAGCGCAATCCCGGCCTGCCCGAGGAGGAGCTCGCGAACCGATTCGCGCGCAATCTCGGCGTCGAGAAGGTGATCTGGCTCGATGGCGCGCCCGGCGGGAAGCTCGACATCACCGACATGCATGTCGACGGCTTCCTCCGCTTCGCCGACCCGCGCACCATCGTCACCATGGCCGATGCCGACCTGAGCTACTGGGGGCTTCCCGACGCCGACGTCGACGTGATCCGCGCGGCCACCGACGTCGACGGAAAGGGATATCGGCGCCTCGACCTGCCGCTGACCGCGGAGGACGCCGTGACCACCTACGGACTCGACCTCGACTTCAAGGGTTCGTACGTGAATTTCTACGTCGCCAACACGGTCGTGCTCGTGCCGACCTACGCCGACGCGAACGATGCCGTGGCGCTCGGCCTGCTGCAGGAGCTGTTCGAGGAGCGGACCGTCATCGGCATCGACTGCCGCAACCTCTTCCGCGACGGCGGGATGGTCCACTGCGTGACGCAGCAGCAGCCGCTGCCGTGACGGCGCGCGACGAACCGCCGGGTCCGCCGCGCGCCATCAACCGAGCAGCCCGATCTCGCGCAGCCGCTCGACCAGGTAGTCGTGCGCCCGGATCGGTGGCCAACGCGCCGGTCGCCCGGGCTCGACGCACGACGGCAGCGCCTCGATCACCACGTCGGGCTCGAAGTGGAGGAAGAACGGGATCGAATGGCGGGAGCGGGCGTCCCATGGCGCCGGCGGATTCACCACGCGATGCGTCGTCGACGGAAGGTCGCCGTTGGTCAGTCGCTGCAGCATGTCGCCGACGTTCACGACGATGGTGCCCGGGAACGTCGTGATCGGCAGCCAGTCGCCGTGGCGCGTCCGGATCTCGAGGCCCGGCTCGTCGCTGCCGACCAGCAGCGTGATCAGATTGATGTCCTCGTGCGCCGCGGCGCGGACTGCGCCGTCGACCGGCTCCGTCCCGGCCGTCCCCGCGGCCGGCAGCGGCGGGTAGCGGATCGAGCGCAGGATCGAGTTGCCTTGCGCGATCCGCGCGGCGAACCAGTCGTCCGGCAGCCCGAGCGTCGGCGCCAGCGCGCGCAGCAGCTCGCCGCCGAGCCGTTCCAGCGCCGCGAACAGCTCGAGCTGCGCCGAGCGGAAGCCCGGCACCTCGTCCGGCCAGAGGTTCGGCAGCAGCATCGCGGCGTGCGGATGGGCGCGCCCCACCTCCCTCCCGACGTGCCAGAACTCCTTCAGGTCGGCCGCGCGCTGATCGCGCGCCTTCTCGACGCGGAACCGGGTGTAACCGCGCTGCCCCGCGCCGCCCGCGACTTCGTAGCGGCGCTTCACCGCCTCGGGCAGCGCGAAGAACGTGCGTGCCGTCGCCTGCCCCGCCGCGATCACCGCCGCCGCGATGCCGTGGTCGCAGATGCCGACGAAGCCGAAGTCACGCCAGGCCGCGTGCAGGCGGGCGGCGAAGGCGGCATCGGGGCGGGAGCCGGGCGAAAGCGCAAGGATCGGCAGCGGCGAACGCATGTCCCGAAGCTAGCGCCAGCGGCCGAGCCGCCGGACTGCCCGGCCGCCGCGCTCGCCCTCCGCGCCAGCGACGGCGCGCCGCGCCTCGCTAGCCTGCCGCCCCATCGCTCGGGATGCCCCGCGCAACCGAAGGACCCGAAGGAGGACCGGATGAGAAGCTGGCTGTTGACGGCCTGCCTCGTCGTCGGCGCGAGCCCACCTGTGCTCGCGCAGGAAGACGACACGGCAGCCGCGGTGCAGAACGATTTCTTCGCCACGCTGCGCAACAACTCGGTGAAGGCGCAGGCCGCCGGCGCGACGGGCGTGCGGCCGCCGCTGATCACCGAGGACGAGCTTCAGGTCTTGATCGACCGCTGCTGGACGATCTACGACCAGAACGCGGGCGAGCCGGCCGAGTTCGAGGCGCTGAACCAGGTGCTGGTTCTCGCCGCGAATCCGTACCTGACGCCCACCAGCGAGAAGTCGCTGCAGGCGTGGCGCGATGCGGCGGAGAAGCTCTTCACCGGATTCATTGACGACGACCGCATCGCCGCCCTGGCGCTCGGCATGCCGTCGAACGAGAAGCTGAAGAAGCAGGCCGACGGCTACGCCGCGAAACTGGCCGGCTCGAAGAGCCTGGCGGTGAAGGCGGCGCTGGCATTCCGGCCGCTGGCGCAGCGCGCCGACGCGGCGAGCAACACGCCGCTGGACGCCGCCGGTGAGGCGAAGCTGATCGCCGACCTCGAGGCGTTCGGTGCGGAGCACGGCGCGCAGAAGCAGCAGCGCCGCGGCACCTACGGCGCCTGGGTGAAGAACACGGTCAACGCGCTGAAGAACCTGAAGATCGGCGGAACCGCGCCGGAGATCGAGGGCCCCGACCTCGACGGCGTCAGCTTCAAGCTGTCGGACTACCGCGGCAAGGTGGTCCTGCTCGACTTCTGGGGGTACTGGTGAGGCCCTTGCCGGGCCATGTTCCCGCACGAGCGGTCGCTCGTGAATCGACTGAAGGATGAGCCGTTCGCCCTGATCGGGGTCAACAGCGACGTCGACCTCGCGGCCATGAAGCCGAAGTTCAAGGACGAGAAGATCACCTGGCGCAGCTTCTGGTGCGGCGAGGACGGCACTGGCGGCGCCATCCCGACCGCGTGGAACGTCCGCGGCTGGCCGACGCTCTACCTGATCGACCACTCCGGGACGATCCGGAAGAAGTGGCTCGGTTCGCCGAGCGAGGAGGAGCTGGATGGCGAGATCGAGAGGCTGGTCGCCGAGGCGAAGTCGGCGGGCGGCGCGAAGAAGGACAAGGCCGGCGCCGAGTGACGCGGGTCGGCCGCCAGGCCGCCGACTCGCGGCGGGCGCAGTGAACGAACGGTCCGGGCCGGCGCGCGTGGCGCGTCGGCCCGGCTTGCTTCAGGTCCGCGAGACTCGACCGCGTCTCAGGGCGCTCATCGCTGGGTCCAGCTCCTGAGCCGCAGTCCCGAGAGCCGCTCGCCGACCGTGCCGAGCACGCTCGAGCTGTACTGGATGGTGGCATCGCCGCCGATCTGGACATCCTCGCCCGTCACCGTGGCGACGGTGGCCAGCGCGCCCCAGACGATCTGCTGGTTCGCACCCGGCTTGAACGTGGTGTTGCCGCCGACGACCACCAGGCCGGCGAAGTCGAGCGCTCCCGTCACCTCGAGGTTGCCCTCCACCAGCAGGATGCCGCAGCCGGTGGTGGTGCCGGTCAGCTCGAGGTCGCCCTTCGCGTAGGTGACCTGCGGCAGCAGCGCGGTCCGGTCGCCGAGTTCGACGTCGCCCAGCGAGTCGGACGGACCGTCGTAGCGCACCGTCGCGTGCGGCTCCCAGTCGTCGAGCAGCGAATCGACGTCGAGGTCCGCGACCTTGCGCACGCTCGGGAACTTGCCCTGTCCCTTCACCCGCGACTTCTGGTTGCTGGCCAGCTGCTTCACGATCGACACCGTGCTGCCGGGCGTGCCGATGCCGGGGATCGACGTGGCGCCGCCCGTCGTTCCGTCGGGGTTCAGGTCGTGGCCGGAGACGAGGAACACGTTGCCGATGAAGCTCCAGTCGGCCTCGGGATCGTGGCAGTAGAAGGACTGCGCCGCCGGCACCGCGAGCCGCTCGAACCATGCGATCACCTGCACGGTCGAGCGCGCCTCGCGCCGCGGCGCGTCGAGCAGCCCGCCGTCGCCGGTGCCGCCGCCCTGATCACCGACCGCGCCGCCGTTGACCACGCCTTCCGCAGTGATGGTCGACCAGTCGGCTTCCGTCGGGTCGTCCACGAGCCCGTTGCCGTCGTTGTCGACGCCGTCACCGAGCCACGAGGCGACCGCGACGTTGGCGACATGGCCGTCGACGCCCAGCACGTAGCTGCCGCTGTAGCCGGGGTCGAGCGCCAGCAGCGCCAGAGCATCGTGAGCTCCCGAGGCCGCCGCATCGTCCGCCGCCGCCTCCGCGGCGAGCTGCTCGTGCAGCGCGCGCTCCTGTACGACGACGCACAGCATCGTCCCGCCGGCCACCATCAGCGGCACTGCCGCGCCGAGCGCCAACAGCATCGCGCTGCCGCGCCGCCCGCGCGCCGTCCCGCCCTTGCCTGCCTTCGCGCACCGCATCGCAACCATCCTCCGCATCACGGCACCACCAGCGCGACTGCGAGCCGCATGGTGGAATTCGCGACCGCCGCCGGTCGCGCGAAATCGATCGCCAGGTCGAGCCGGCGGCCCGCCTTCGTGACCCGCAGGCCATCCACGTTGCGAACCAGCGCCACCGCGCCGGCGCCGTCATCGAGCCAGATCGTCCCGCCGGCCGCGCCGGCCGGCTCGAACCACAGCCGCATCGGTGCCGCGGCGAGGTCTGGCTCCAGCACGGGCGCGCCGCCCGCGAAACCGGTCACCTGCCGGAACGCGACGTTGTCGTAGGCCACCGCATCGGCCATCGCGTACAGAGTCGGGTCGTCGACCGGCGCCGCCTGCAACGTCGCGAGGCTGGCCGAGCCGAGCTGCCGTCGGGCCCGCTCGAGCGCCCGCTGGACCCGTCCGTCGGCGCTGTCGAGCGCGATCCCCTGTCCGGTCGTCGTCATCGAGCCGCGCGTGACGACGCCGGCCAGCAACATCAGGAACGACAGCAGCGCCGTCGACACCAGCACCTCGATCAGCGTGAACCCGTCGCGCCGCCCGGGACGCATCACGAGCCGCTCCCGATGCGCGACACGCGCAGCGTGCGCGCGACCGACTGCGGACCGTTCGCGCCGACCCAGTCGACCCGCACCAGGACTTCGAGCAGTTCGCCCGGCTGTCCGGTCGGCGCGGTCACGACGACGCGACCGGCACGTCCGTCGACGTCGCCGGCCTGCGGGCGCAGTCCGGCATGGGTCGCACCGTCGAGAACGACGTCGAAGGCCGTGTCGTTCCAGGTGGCGAGCAGCGTCGCGAAGTCGCTGGCCTGCACCTGCGCCAGTTGCTGCTGCACCGCGCGCGTCGCCGCGGCCTTCTGTGCGCCCGACTCGCGCAGTTCGCTGCTGGTCAGCGCGACCTGCGACAGGCCGAGCACGGCGACCGTCAGCACCGTCGCCGCGCACACGGTCTCGACCAGCGTCAGCCCGCGTCGGGCCCGCGTCCGCGCTCGCGCTTCCACGCTGCGGCGCTGCGCCCGGAGGGCGTTCGAGCCGGATGTCGTGGAGGTGGCCTTCATCGTGTGGCGTGGCTCCGTTCACCAGCGAACCGCTGCGGGACTCGCAGCCGCAACCGCCTCATCGGTCGGAGGTCTCGTGGCAGGAGCCGCTGATGACGAGGATCGCGGCGCGCGGAACATGTTTCCGGGTGATCACCGGTGGTTCCAGGAGGAGGCGGCCGGCGACCGCGCGCCGGGTCACTCCGCGTCGTTCGGCAGCAGCTCGGCGCGGTGGTTGGTCCACCACGCACGCCACGCCTCGGCATCGCGACCGAACTTCTTGCCGGTCAGCCGGCGCAGCGCATCGAACGCGACCAGCCGCTCGCTGCGGTCGTCGCACTCGTCGAGGTGCTCGAGCATGGTGTCAACCACGCGCAGGTCGCCCTGCCGGCCCAGCACGGCGATGGCGTCGTGATGCAGCAGCGGGTGGCGATCGAAGCGCAGCACGTCGAGCGCGGTCGCCACCAGGTCGGACGGCGCCAGCGCCGCGTACGCCGTCAGCGCCGCTCGGCGCACGGCCACGTCGTCGTCGCGCAACCGCTCGCGGATCCGCGCGCTCCACTGCTTCTGCGGCCGCTCGGCCAGCACCGCCAGCGCGGCGCGCCGCACCCGCGCCGGGTC
>SXGT01831456.1_pt1 | contig 10802 bp, 10 predicted proteins | sample 3176221 | NCBI WGS metagenome assembly SXGT01 (sample SAMN11356862, study PRJNA531348) | freshwater metagenome | isolation source: freshwater sample F1-120 | place: China: Fuxian Lake, Yuxi | collected 2017-12-25
CCCGTAATCCCGACTATCCATAATTTTTGTGAAGGATGGCCATACACATGGCTTGCGATCAGACCTGCTTTGGCTTTCAATTCGTCGATCGCCAACGCGGGAATTTGCCATGCCGGATTCCATGTAAAACCTTGCGGATCCCACAGAATCGCGTTCGCTCCCGCCGCAATGGCCTGCGGTATAAATTTACGCCCGTCGGTTGTTTCACCTGCGTATGCCAGGAAAGTATCCCCCGGTTTTATTACCCGGCTATCGGTTACCACATTCACAACCGGCACACCCAATTCATTCAATAAATGAAAATCGAATGATTTGGCCGTCTTTTGCTTAGCGGTCATCGGAATCATCCTTCGTCGCCCATTTCAGGGGTCGCGGTAAAAGTAACCACATTATTGGCGGGTGCATCCGGCGGAATATTCAGTATGCGCAACGCATTTGACATGACTCCGTTGAAAACGGGCGCGGCCACAGCGCCGCCAAAATATTTCCCGGCAGACGGTTCATCGATCATTACTGCAACGATCAAACGCGGATTCGATACCGGCGCATAGCCGACAAACGTCGAAATATAGCTTTTGTCGGCATACCGGCCATTGATGAGTTTATGTGCCGTTCCGGTTTTACCGGCGACGCGATATCCGTTGATTTGCGCCAGCGGCGCAGTACCGCCGGGTTTGGTCGCCATTTCCAGCATCATGCTCATGGCTTGCGCGGTATCTCGCGAAATCACGCGCTGTCCCATTACCGGCATATCCTGCTTAAGCAGCGAAACCGGTTTTAATTCGCCGCCGCTGGAAAATATCGTGTATGCGCGTGCCAATTGCATCAGACTCGTCGATATGCCATGTCCGTATGACATGGTTGCTTGCTCTATCGGACGCCATTTGTTGTAAGGCCGCAAAATGCCGCTGGCTTCTCCGGGAAAACCCGAATTTACCAGCGCACCGAAACCGGAGCGATTAAACATTTCCCACATCGTCTGAGAATCCAATGACAATGCGATTTTTGCAGTACCAACGTTGCTCGATTGCTGAATGATTTGGGCGACGGTTAGCTCGCCTTTGTTGCTGACGTCGCGAATGGTTTTTTTGCCCACCTGCCATGTGCCGGGGGAGGTTTGCAGCACAGTATTGGCGTTGACCTTACCGACTTCCATGGCTACTGCCACCGTGAAAGGCTTTAATGTGGATCCCGGCTCAAAAGTATCGATCAATGCGCGATTGCGCAGTCTTTCGTTATCGATGGTCGATCTTCTGTTGGGATTGTAAGCCGGCAAGTTGGTCAAAGCCAGAATTTCACCGGTTTGCGCATCCAACACCACGACACTGCCGGCTTTTGCTTTATTTACAGCGACCGCTTCCTTTAATTCCGCATGGGCGCGATATTGAATTCTTCGATCGATCGACAATACCAAGTCTTTCCCGGGCTTGGGTTCGCGAATATTTTCCACATCCTCGACGATTTGGCCTTTATTGTCTTTGATGACGCGGCGGTGTCCCAGCTCTCCGGCCAGCATTGCTTCCCACCCCCGCTCGACGCCTTCTTGGCCCTCATCGTTAATATCGGTAAAGCCCAATACATGGGCGGCAAACTCGCCTTCCGGGTAATACCGCTTGGATTCGCTGGCCAAATAAATCCCTTTGATTTTCAACTTTGCGATCTTTTCTGCGATGTCCGGCACTACTTGTCTTTTCAAGTACACAAACCGGCTATTCTCCCGATCGACTTTGGCGCTAATATCCGCGCTGTCCATTTCAAGCAGGGCGGCCAGTTGTTTTAATTTCTCAGGAGATATTTCCACCATCTTCGGGTCTGCATAAACGGACGCAACAGGGGAACTAATGGCCAGAATATGGCCGTTGCGATCCGTTATCATGCCCCGATCCGCGTTCATTTCCAGCACACGGCTATAGCGCGACTCGCCTTTTTTCTGCAAGAAATCGTGATTCATTCCTTGCAAGTAAGCGGCGCGCCCCGCCAAACTCACCAACCCCAGCAACAACAAGCAAAATATCAGCAGCGAGCGCCATGCCGATAATTTAATTTGTGGTTTTACTGGCTTAATCATGTTTATTTGTTATGCCGGTTATCTGTTTTCCGCAGTACTGATCGATACGATTTGTATGCTGGACGCAGCAGGTACCGCCATACCCAACTGTTCTTTGGCGATCTGTTCAATGCGTCCATGCATAATCAATGTGCTTTGCTCCAACTGTAGCCGACCCCATTCCACTTCCAGTTTTTGTTCTATTTCCTTTTCCTTCTCGAGCGCCATAAATAGCTTGCGCACCATATGCTGCGATGTAACCACGCCCAATGCGCACACAATCAATGCCACAACAAAAAAAATGTTCAATTTAAACATCGCATTTACCCGTTTAAATGCAATCGTTCCGCCACTCGCATCACCGCACTTCTTGCGCGCACATTATTCGCCACTTCCGATGCGTCAGGCCGTTTGGCTTTACCGATGATTCGCAATGTTTGCTTACTCAATTGCTGCAGCTCTCGCTCCCGCAGCGGCAAGCCGCGAGGAAACTCGTCCGTACTGGCTGCCGATCGCATGAACTGTTTGACTATCCGATCTTCCAATGAATGAAAGCTGATCACAACCAATCGCCCTCCCGGATTCAACATATCCACACTCTGCGGCAATACCAGCGACAACTCTTCGAGTTCCCGGTTAAGATAAATTCGAATCGCCTGGAAAGTACGTGTTGCCGGGTGTTTTGTGTCCTCCCGCTGCCGTTGTTGCGAATACACTGTCGCTGCCACAATCTCCGCAAGTTGTGTTGTTGTAACAATAGGCTGCTGAGTCCTCGCCTTAACAATCGCACGTGCGATCCGCTTAGCAAAACGTTCTTCGCCATACGTTTTTATCACCTCGGCCAGTTGTTCTTCCGTTACCGTTGCCAGCCAAGCTGCCGCCGTTTGTCCGCTGCTCGTATCCATGCGCATATCGAGCGCCCCGGCAGCTCGAAAACTAAATCCGCGCGAAGCTTCCTCCAATTGCGGCGACGACACTCCCAGATCAAGCAGCACACCGTCAACTGTTGCTACACCCAATCCCTGCAATATCAGCTTCATCCCGGAAAAGCCGCTATGCCGAATGCAAAACCGCTTATCGTCGATCGCCTCGCCTGCCGTTATCGCTTCAGGATCGCGATCCAAAGCGATCAATCGTCCCTGTTCGCCCAGCTGCGACAGAATGAGTCGACTATGCCCTCCACGACCAAACGTTGCATCGACATAAATCCCCTCCGGTTTTATTGCCAACGCTGCAATCGCTTCCTGCAACAATACCGATACATGCATCGTTTTAGCTACAATGTAAAGCCATGCAACTGCGGCGGCAGATCGCCGTCCTTAAAGCTCAATGCATCTTCAATTTGTAAATTCCATTGTGCTTCATCCCACAATTCAAATTTGGCTCCTTGTCCAACCAGCACCACATCTTTAGACAAGCCGGCAAACTCCCGTAGCGGCGGCGGTATTAGAATACGACCGGCAGCGTCCATTTCAACATCGCTGGCGTTACCTACGAGCAGTCTTTGCAATCTACGTGTTGTTGGTTCAAAACTAGGCAATTGGTTGATTTCTTTTTCTATGGGTTCCCACGCGGGCTGAGGATAAATCAACAGGCACTTGGAAGGATCGACCGTAACGATTAGACATCCGGCACAGGAAGACATTAGTTCGCCACGGTATTTTGCGGGAACCGCAAGCCTACCTTTTGCATCCAGACTAAGTTGCGTGACGCCACGAAACATATTGTCTCCAAAATTACGGGGAAATTAACTGGGATTTTCCATTTTCTTCCACATTCCCCCACTGTTTCCCACTTTAATAAAAAAAAATGGGATAGTCAAGCAACAAATTTAAGGTTTTAGTTATACGACAAAGACTTAAGATAGATGAGCGTTTCGTTATCGAGATTAAAAATACTCAAATAAATAGATAGATATATGAGAATCTCGATGTGATTAATCACTTTCGCGATAATTATTTGAAAGGATGGAATTCGAGAGAAATACGATCAACAGCAATTCGATGAAGAAATTAAAAAAGCACACCGGAGAAATCGGTGTGCTTTTTATTTTTGACGCGTTTAGCTGATACTTATTACAGCAACGGGATAATTAACAATGCCACAATGTTAATAATCTTGATCAATGGATTGATCGCCGGACCAGCGGTATCCTTATACGGATCGCCTACGGTATCGCCGGTAACCGATGCTTTGTGCGCTTCGCTACCTTTGCCGCCGAAATGTCCGTCTTCGATATACTTCTTCGCATTATCCCAAGCACCGCCGCCTGTGGTCATTGAAATCGCAACGAACAAGCCCGTTACGATAGAGCCCATCAACACACCGCCCAGCGCTTGCGGACCGAGAATAACACCGACCAGCAACGGTATTAAAACCGGTAACAACGAAGGAATCATCATTTCCTTAATCGCCGCTTTGGTCAACATATCGACCGCACGCGAATAATCGGGCTTCGCGGTGCCTTCCATAATTCCGGGAATTTCTTTGAATTGACGGCGGACTTCAATCACAACGGAACCTGCGGCACGACCCACAGCTTCCATCGACATCGCACCGAACAAGTAAGGAATCATACCGCCGATAAACAAGCCAATGATGACCATGTGATTGGATAAATCGAAGGTTATTGTGTGCCCGGCATGCTCCAGTGCATGCGTATAGTCGGCAAACAATACCAGTGCGGCCAAACCTGCCGAACCAATCGCATAACCTTTGGTAACCGCTTTGGTCGTGTTACCGACAGCATCCAGCGGATCGGTAATTGCACGAACGGAATCGGGCATTTCCGACATCTCGGCGATACCGCCCGCGTTATCGGTAATCGGGCCATACGCGTCCAGCGCAACGATAATGCCTGTCATCGACAACATTGAAGTCGCAGCGATCGCAATACCGTATAAACCGGCCAATGCATACGCCAGCAAGATACTGATACACACAGCCAGAACCGGTGCTGCGGTAGCGCGCATTGAAACGCCCAGACCTGCGATGATATTGGTCGCATGACCGGTGGTCGACGCTTCGGCAACATGCTGAACCGGCTTGAAATCCGTTGAAGTGTAGTACTCGGTAATGACGACCATGAGCCCCGTCAGCACCAAACCGATTGCTGCGGCCAGGAACACGCGCATAACCAGCATACCGCCCGCTATTTCAGTGCCGTCGACATCAAGCGACATACCGCTCATGAACCAAGCAGTCACGGGAAGATAAGCCACCAGAGCAATACCGCCGGCAACCGCCAATCCGCGATAGAGCGCATTCATAATCTTGCCGCCTTCGCGCATTTTGACATAGTAACAACCGACAATGGATGCGGCGATAGAAACCGCGCCTAGCATCAACGGATAAATTACCGCATCAACGGCGTTCGTTGTGAACAGCAGCGCACCCAGTATCATCGTAGCGATGATGGTAACGGCATAGGTTTCAAACAAATCCGCTGCCATACCGGCGCAGTCGCCCACGTTATCGCCCACGTTATCGGCAATAACCGCCGGGTTGCGTGGATCGTCTTCCGGGATACCTGCCTCTACTTTACCGACCAGATCCGCACCAACGTCCGCACCTTTAGTGAAAATACCGCCACCCAAACGTGCAAAAATTGAAATCAACGATCCACCGAACGCAAAACCAATCAGAGGCTTAATGACATCACTGACAGCCTGGTCGGGGTTAGCGCCGTTAAATAACACTGCACAGTATCCGGCAACGCCCAGCAAACCTAAACCAACAACCAGCATTCCAGTTACCGCACCGCCTCGAAAAGCAATCGCCAAGGCTTCATTCAATCCGACAGTCGCCGCCTGAGCGGTTCGGACATTCGACTGAACCGATACCGTCATACCCAGAAAACCTGCAGCACCCGAGAGAATTGCACCTAAAGCAAAACCAATAGCAGTACTCCCGCCTAATGCTATCCAAAGCGCAAAAAACAGAACAGCGCCTACCATACCGATCGTCATATATTGACGCTTTAGGTATGCTGAGGCGCCTTCTTGAATAGCTTTTGCAATTTCCTGCATCCGCTGGTTGCCTGTAGATTGTTCAAAAATACCCTTAATCCATATACCACTGAATATCAGGGCTACAATCGCACTAACAATTGCGATAACTAAACCACTAGCCATAGAGAGCTCCAATTAAAGTCAGACCATAAAAAATCACATGCGAGATTCTGATCTAATTAATCTCGCATTCTTAACCACTTGTCTTAAATAAAAATTCAGTGCGTATTTTAGCTGTTCTTGCGGACTGAATGCATCAATTATTTAAGAAGACACTATTACCCTGCAACCAAACGATCTCATCGGTGTTGCAATGAGACCGCGTCATATCAAATTACAGCTTGAATTCACTCAGTTTCTTGGCAACAGCGACGTTTCTCAAGCGCACATAATCCGGCAAGCCATCCCGATACGGCGGATAATCTTCGCCTTCGATCAGCGGCGCCAAGTATTCGCGGCACGCTTGGGTGATACCGAAGCCATCTTCGCTGATGAAATCGCCCGGCATCATTTTCTCGACATTCGCCACGCTTGAGAGCTGCGCCATACCGACCGACCATTTATACGGCGAATTGGATTCGCGAACGATCGTCGGCATCACGGAATTATGACCTGCCAATGCATATTCCACCGCCGCTTTACCCATGGCGTAAGCTTGCTCTACGTCGGTCTTGGATGCGATGTGACGCGCCGCGCGCTGCAGATAATCGGCAACACCCCAGTGATATTTCAAACCCAAGCCATCCTTGATGATATTGGCCACTACCGGTGCAACACCGCCGAGTTGCGCATGGCCGAACGCATCGCGCAATCCTTGGTCGGACAGGAAATTGCCGTCATCCCCCTTCACGCCCTCGGATACCACCACCGAGCAATATCCATATTCCTTGACGTAGCGGTCTACTTTGGCCAGAAACTTTTCTTTGTTGAAAGTCACTTCAGGAAACAAAATAATGATCGGAATCTCGCATCCAGGGCTTGAAGCCAAGCCACCCGCCGCAGCGATCCAACCGGCATGGCGTCCCATGACTTCCAGCACAAACACTTTGGTCGATGTTTTTGCCATACTGGCCACGTCAAAGCTTGCTTCGCGCGTTGACACCGCAATATATTTGGCTACCGAACCAAAACCCGGGCAGCAATCCGTGATCGGCAAATCGTTATCGACCGTTTTGGGAACATGGATTGCCTGAATGGGATAACCCAATGTACCCGACAATTGAGAAACTTTCAGGCAAGTATCGGCAGAATCGCCGCCGCCGTTGTAAAAAAAGTAACCGATATTGTGCGCCTTGAATACTTCGATCAAGCGCTCGTATTCGCGCCGATTCTGTTCCAGACTCTTCAGCTTGTAGCGGCACGAACCGAATGCGCCCGACGGCGTGTAACGCAACCCGGCGATTGCAGCGGCCGAGTCGGCATTGGTGTCGATGAGATCCTCGGTTAACGCGCCGATGATGCCGTTGCGGCCCGCATAAACGGTGCCGATTTTATCGGCATGCTGGCGCGCCGTTTCCAGAACGCCTGCGGCAGAGGCGTTGATAACCGCCGTAACGCCGCCGGATTGTGCATAAAATGCATTTTTAATTGCCATAATTTTCTCCTGATTGATCAAATCGTAAGCTCGTTAATTGTTTCTCCTAAGGAAACGCTGACTTATTGACTGTACGAGCGAATCACTTCGTTGCGCGGTACTCGTTCGCCGAACGAATCGGCGTCTCCCTAAATCTGTACAAACAAAAACTCAGGCCGCAATGCGGTTGCCGCCTGAGTTTTTGAAACTGTGCCGCTACGCCGGACTTAGCCGCTCAATAGTCACTCAAGCGCCGAAAAAATCCGATCGCGTATCTCTTCTACCGTACCGATTCCGGTTATTTTGATATAACGCGGCGCACCGCTTTCTCCATTTTTCGACCAATCGGAATAATAGTCGACCAGTGGTTCCGTTTGCCGGTGATAAACTTCCAGCCGCTTCCTAACGGTTTCTTCCTTATCGTCTTCGCGCTGAATCAGCGGCTCATCCGTCACATCGTCCCTATCGTTATTTTTAGGCGGATTAAAGTCGACATGATAAGTGCGGCCCGATGCCGGATGCACTCTACGTCCCGACATTCGCTTGACGATTTCAGCATCTGAAACATCGATCTCAACCACATAATCAATCCGTACACCGGCCGCTTTCATGGCATCGGCTTGCGGAATGGTGCGCGGAAAACCATCGAACAAGAAACCGTTTGTGCAGTCCGACTGTGAGATACGTTCTTTGACTAAATTAATAATAATATCGTCGGAAACCAAGCCACCGGCATCCATGATTTTTTTCGCCATGATGCCTAATTCAGTACCCGCCTTGACCGCATTACGCAGCATATCGCCGGTAGAAATTTGCGGTACGCCAAAATGTTCCTTAATATAATTGGCCTGAGTGCCTTTTCCGGCACCAGGGCCGCCTAACAAAATGACTCGAATAATAATCTCCCTTTTTTATCAATGACGCTAAGATATTAGATGTTGGTGACGAAGCAATTTCTGCCACTTCATAGCATGCCGCATTATAGCGCAGGCACGCCCGATTCTCGAGCCTTTTGCTATGCAATTTTTGTAAAGCTAAACCCTATCGCATAAAACAAGTTAGGTTGATCCAAAAGTGTTATGCGATAATTTGATCGACTCTTCAAATAGGATTCAGCATGGACGAAAACAGAAGCAAAGCGTTAGACGCTGCACTGGCCCAAATCGAAAAACAATTTGGCAAAGGTTCCATCATGCGACTGGGCGCCAACGATGTCGCCTACGATATCCAAGTCGTATCGACCGGTTCGTTGGGGCTCGATATTGCACTGGGCGTCGGCGGATTGCCGCGCGGCCGGATCATCGAGATTTACGGCCCCGAATCTTCCGGCAAAACCACGCTGACGTTGCAAGTCATCGCTGAAATGCAAAAAATGGGCGGCACGGCCGCGTTTATCGATGCGGAACATGCGCTCGATCCGCAATATGCGCAGAAAATCGGCGTCAACGTCAAGGAATTGCTGATTTCGCAACCGGATAACGGCGAACAGGCGCTGGAAATTGCCGACATGCTGGTTCGCTCGGGATCGGTCGATATCGTCGTGATCGATTCAGTCGCCGCATTAACGCCACGCGCCGAAATCGAAGGCGACATGGGCGATCCGCAAATGGGATTGCAGGCACGGTTAATGTCGCAGGCGCTGCGCAAACTGACCGCCAACATCAAGCGCAGCAACACCATGGTCATTTTCATCAACCAAATCCGCATGAAAATCGGCGTCATGTTCGGCAACCCCGAAACCACAACCGGCGGTAATGCAGTGAAATTCTACGCTTCGGTGCGTCTCGATATCCGCCGTACCGGTTCGATCAAGCAGGGCGAAGAAACCATCGGCAACGAAACGCGCGTCAAAGTGGTTAAAAACAAAATCGCACCGCCTTTCAAGCAAGCGGACTTCGACATTCTGTACGGCGAAGGAATCTCGCGCGAAAGCGAAATCATCGAACTGGGCGTATTACATAAGCTGATCGATAAATCCGGCGCCTGGTATTCCTATCAAGGCGAGAAAATCGGTCAGGGCAAAGACAACGTGCGCGATTTTCTTAAAGAACACAAAGCCATGGCGCAGGAAATCGAACAAAAAATCCGCGCCATCGTGGGCATCCCTCATCATGCCAGTCCCGCCAAAGAAAAAACCGGGAAAGATAAGAACGAAAAAGAAAAATAATTCTTATGGACGCTCGCTCTTCCCTAGAAATACGCGCATTGCGCTTCCTGGCGCAACGCGAGCATTCCCGCCGGGAATTGGAGCGCAAGCTTTCTTCACCGGCAAACGCCCAGTTATCGGCGGAAGCCGTCGATATTCTCGACAAACTGGAACAACAAGGTTTTCTTTCCGAAAAACGCGCTGCGGAACAAATCGCGCGCACCCGCCGCACCCGCTTCGGCAGCCAGCGCATTGTTCATGAACTGAAGACCAAGGGCATCGACGATCATTTAATCGGCGATATTCTGCCAGCGCTTAAAGAAACCGAGCTGGAGACCGCATTGAACATCTGGCGGAAGAAATTTGCGCAGCCGCCCGCCACGAGAGAAGAACGCGCAAAACAAATACGATTCATGATGAACAGAGGTTTTTCCATGGAAACGATACAACATGTGTTATCGCAGGCTGCCGAGGAAAACAAATGAAAAAATGGTTGGTGCAAACACTACTGATGCTGGCAATATTGCTAACCGGTTTTCCCGCCGTTGCGGATAAAATCACGCCGATCAAGGAAATTAACGACGCGCCGGTCAATTTTGACGGCCAAGAAGTCGTATTGAAAGGCATCCCCAAAAACCCCACGCGCATCCCGCTGGTCAATCTTAAGTCTTATGTGCTGGAAGACAGCAGCGGCGAAATTACCGTACTCACCGAATCCGATCTCCCCAAAATGAACGAAGAAATCACCATCCGGGCTAAAGTCAAAAGCCTGGCAATCGTCAAGGGCGATGCGTTGGGTTTAACAGTGACCGAACTGGAACGATACGAACAACAGCAAAAAATATGAACAGCAGCGAAATACGACAAAAATTTCTCGAATTTTTCGAATCCCACGGCCACACCATCGTAGCTTCCAGCCCATTGGTGCCGGGCAATGATCCGACCCTATTATTCACCAACGCGGGCATGGTGCAATTCAAAGACGTATTTTTAGGTCAGGATAAGCGACCTTATGTGCGCGCCGTC
>SXGT01057967.1_pt1 | contig 10801 bp, 7 predicted proteins | sample 3176221 | NCBI WGS metagenome assembly SXGT01 (sample SAMN11356862, study PRJNA531348) | freshwater metagenome | isolation source: freshwater sample F1-120 | place: China: Fuxian Lake, Yuxi | collected 2017-12-25
CGCAAATCGCCGCTCAATCAGATGATGCACGTGAACCGTGGGGTTACTGCCAGCGGTCTGATTACGCAGGGCGCCGGCGGGCTGGATCCCATAGTCCACGGCATGGGCAAACTGTGTCAAGTCCCCCGAAAACATCTGATGTCGCAGCCGACGCACCAGCCGAACCGGAATGGCGTTGGCCGCCACGCCCAGTTCCTGCTGAATGGCCGCCCGAATGGTCGCGTCCTCGGCGTTGTCCAACGCCGACAGCGATCGGGTAAGGGCACGAATCTGCTCGGCCGTGAACGCTCCCGTAAGGGTGGCGCTAACGTGGGCCTGAACCGCGTTGACGCCACGCGGCCAGTGACGAGAGGTGGAGATCTGGTATTACGATTTTGGAATTCGTACTATTCGACTCTCGCCCCTTTCTTGCCTCGCTAGCGTCAACGAATTTAGTATGGTGTCCCCCGAATCGGAACCCATCAAGCGACATGGCCATTTTCTCGGCCCCAAATGCGCCATCGCTCTAGGTCATCGCCGAAGTCCTTGCCGGAAAGCTCCTTTAGTTTTTGATGTGCTTCCTCCCTTGACATGTAATAAAGTGATCCCTTGGAAACCAATCCGGCAAAATTACCGAAATACCGAAGAAATCGCGGAGGATTCATGAACATTCGGTTTTCGAATCCCCATTCCTCCCACTTCATGGCATCGTAACCGAAATCCTGGCCAGAAATGCTTTTCAACTCTTCGTAGGCGCTCTCGACCGTCCTTCGATAGGATGCTTCGGGCATTTGTTGCCGCAGATTCGCGAGCATAATTTCGAACGGAGTAGCCCACATTTCTGATTACCTGTTGTAGCTCTGCCATCGGGGTTCCGGGGACACCACGATTCCGGGGACACCATACTTAATTCGCCCTTGCACTCGGTTTGGGAGTACGCTTCAACGGCTGCAACGCTCTGCCTAGTTGACCTTCCAGCTTGCCAAGAAAACTTCTCGCGCCCAAGGGCCGGCCAGTTCGCTCGTGTCGGCGCAACTTCTTCATGTCGGTGTCTTCAAGGCCGCTGTCGAGCAAGCCACGCCAATTCGGGACCAGCGCTAGCCTCGCCGATTGCTGCCCGCAAACCGCTCTCGGATTGAGGCACAGCGATCAGGTGCACATGATTGGGCATGAGGCAATAGGCCCAGATTTCCACCTTGCATGCCGCACACCAATGGGCGATGAGTTCGAGGTAGGCTGCGTAATCATCGTCGCCGAAAAAAGTTTGTTGCCTACGATTGCCGCGCTGCGTTACATGATGGGGCAAACCCGGAACAACCACGCGCGCGATTCTAGCCATGGGCGGAGGTTACGATAGAAAGGGGGTGAGGTCAAGAATTAAGTATGGTGTCCCCGGAATCTGGTGTCCCCGAGATGGGTGTGGCAAAACTCCCTCTTAACAACCGCAAAACCGCAATCACGCCCGAAATTCGTTGACAGGAGAGCCAATCGCCCAGTAAACTCAAGACGCTGCGGCATTCCAACTCCCTGCAACTCGCTGTGGCATCTGCGGTGCAGTCCAACCGGACCTTATCCTACGTGCTCCGGCTCGAGGTGAAAGCACGTGAGTGAGCTATTGCACGCGGAGCTCGCAGGATAACGTCCTTAACGTTTGGCGGCGTAGATAGGTGCTTCGAGGATTGGAATTTCACAAAAACTTAGGTGTAGCTCGCTCTGAACATCTACAACACTGGAGTTCTGACTGATAACCCAAGGGAGACATCATGGGACGCAGCATCTGGCCAACATTGTCGAAGCGGTTGAACAAGGGCGTTTCCCGAAGTACCTCGCACCCGTTTGAAGCCAACTTGGCCAGACCTCGGCTGGAGTTGCTCGAGGACCGTACTTTACTGACGGTATCCTTCTTGCCCACCGTCAACTACAGCTTGGGCACACGTCAAGTCGAAGTGGCGGTCGGGGATTTTAATGCTGACGGCAAGACCGATCTGGTCACCGCCAATGACATCTACGGCAGCAACAACGTTAGCATCCTGCTGGGGAACGGCGACGGCACGTTTCAAACCGCCGTCAACTACGGCGCGGACGGCGGTCCTTACGGTGTCGCGGTCGGGGATTTCAACGCCGACGGCAAAGCCGATCTCGCCGTCGCCAACGAGCAATCCGCCAACGTGAGCATTCTCCTCGGCAACGGCGACGGCACCTTCGGAGCTGCCACCCAGTTTTCCGTGGGCGCCAATCCCCATCGCCTAGTTGTGGGAGATTTCAATGCCGACGGCAAGACCGATCTCGCTGTCGGCAACGCAAACAGCAACAATGTGAGTATCTTGCTGAGTAACGGTGACGGCACCTTCCAGACCGCTCCCACGGTCAGCGCGGGCGGGAGCCCTATTTCCGTGGAGGCGGGGGATCTCAACGGCGATGGCAAGACCGATCTCGCCGTTGGCAATAACTACGGAGTCGGCCCCGGTATCCTGCTAGGCAACGGCGACGGCACGTTCCAGGTCGCCGTCCTCTACCCCGCGGGCGTTTGGCCCACGGAAGTGGCGCTGAAGGATTTCAACGCCGACGGCAAGACCGATCTCGCAGTCGGCGACGCACTCAGCAACAACGTGAGTGTCCTGCTGGGCAACGGTGACGGCACCTTTCAGCCCGCCGGCGCCTTTGATGCTGGTGAAATTCACTACGCCGTCGAGGCAGGCGATTTTAACGGCGATGGCAAGACCGACCTTGCCGTCGGTAACAGTAATATCACCACCATCAGCGTCTTGCTAGGCAATGGCAATGGAACCTTTCAGTCCCCCGTCAGCTTCGCAGCCGGCTCAGGTCCCTATTCCGTGGCGGTCGGGGATTTCAACGCCGACGGCAAGAGCGATCTCGCCGTCGCCAACGTTGGCAGCAATTTCTTGAGCATCCTGTTGAACGACACCACCCCGCCGGTCCTCACGCCGCAACAGCAAATTGTGATAATCGAAACTCAGGTGAACGCACTGGTGAGTGCGAATGTGTTGTCTGCCGGCAACGGCAATTCTTTGACCGCAAAGCTCAACGCCGCGATCAATAGCTTCAACCGCGGGAACAATAACGCTGGGATCAATCAGCTTAAAGCGTTCATCAATCAGCTCAATGCCTTGAAGAAGGCTGGCAGCCTTCCCAATGCTATTGCACAATCACTCATCGAGGGCGCCGAGGATGCCATCGCATTGGCTGGTATATAGCCCAGCGTCGCGAGCGCACGGCGGGAAAAAACGCACGCCGTTTTCGACCCTGAAGGGATCGGATCAACCGAGTTTTGCCAGGTTGATGTAACGCCTTCGGCGTAACTGATCGCGTGTTACTTACCCAGGGTGCGCTCGCTGCGTTCACGACCCTGGGCTTTGAGATTTAACGCCGTTGGCGTATGCGACAGCCGTGATAATCGAGATGCCGATGGCAGAACACTGCAGAACGTTTCGATAAATCTTTCACGGAGTTGCCGTGCCGGAGTTTTCAAGAAAACGCATAACAACCTGAAGCGTAAGCGGGGCAATCGATGAAGCAATCGATTACGGCCTCGCTTACGCTTCGGGTTGTTGTAGAAATCTCCAGACGGACCCACTGCCGGAAATTGGGCTCCGTTTGACGCAAACGGGAGCGATTGCGCGGCCCCGCACGTCGGACGTGTGATGGGTCACTTCTTGTTGTTCTCCAGTAGCTGGTGTTGTGATAGGGTCATGGTCTTCACCGTCAGGCCGGCGGTCGAGGACGTGATGACTGTCAATTGGGTCGGCAGGTCCAGGGAGCCGAGGCGGGTCCAGCGGTTCTGGATGGCTTCGGTGCGCTGGAGGTTGCCGGTCTGCGCGTTCCAGTACTGGACCGTGTACGAGCGGGGCAAGATCTTCTTGTCGGCGTTCAGGTCGTTCTCCAGGACGGTGATCGTCATGTTGAGCTTGGCCATGGCGCGGTTGACGACCATGATCTGGCGATCCTTGACGCGGTAGCTGGAGGCGAAGGTGCCTCCTTCGAAGATGAGCAGGCGGCCCAGCGGGTGAGCGAGATCGTCGTCGGCAAAGCGCACGACCGGTGGCTTGCCCTTGCCTCGTGACAGGCGGTGCATCACCATCGATTCGAGCTGTTCCTGCACCCACGGCGTGGCCACGTCGTCTCCCATGGTCAGCTCGACGTCGCCCTTGGCGGAGATGGTGGCCGAGCCTTTCCACGTTCGGCCATCGACGCTGGCCTTGATGTTGGCGCTGAAGCCGGGGAAGTCGGTCCAGGCGGCGCGCGTGGCGATGGCGTCCTGGAACAAATCGACGGCTTTGGAATCGGCCCCCTTGATTTCGAGGGGCCAGGGGAAGGCGATCGTGGTGAACTCGCGAATCTCGTCGTATTTCTGGCCTTGATGAACGCCGGGCTCCTTGAGCGTTTGGCTGGTGTAGACGGCATAGTAGCCGGGAGTCGCGGGCTTCCACTGGGCCTTGCCGGCGAGGTTGGCCGTGAACTCTACGTTCTTCAGGTCGGCCGCGACGGAGGTGAACGAAGCATCTGGAATGGGCTTGCCGTTGCGGAGGGCGATGAATTCGAGTTGCCCGTCGGTTTCACGGATCTGGATTTCGAAGGGGATGTCGGTCTTGCGCTGTAGCGCCCCGATGGCGTCCGCCTGTCCGGCGACGGCCTTGGGGTAGTGGCGCAGCAGGAAGGGAGTGCGCTTCTTGCCGCCGAGCACGCCGTAGGTGCATTCACCGATAATTGAGAAAGTTCCACTGGAGGGGACCAGGGTGCGCAATCGGTCGGGTGTTTTGTGTACGGTGAGCGGCTCGAATGAGCCGGGCTTGGTCTGGAGCCAAAGCTTGGTGTGGGCGATCTTGTCGATGAAGCGGGGATCGCCGGCGTCGGCGACATCGCTGAAGTAAACCTCGGCGTGGCGGCCTCCCTCGGCGGGGGGGCGAATCCGGACGAAGAGGAAGTGGGCATCGGCCAGGTTGGCGGAGCTGAAAAGAGTGGCCAGGGCCGCGGTGAAAAGAATGCCGGAACGAAGTCGGATAGTCATGTCGAAGTCTCCAGGTCAATGTCCGTTTCCGTACTGTTGGCGGTAGTAAGCGCGGTACGATCCGCTGCGTGCTCGCTCGAGCCAGGTTGCGTTGTCATTGTACCAGCGGATGGTTTTTGCCAAGCCGGATTCCCAGGTCTCGAGTGGGCGCCAGCCGAGTTGGCTTTCGACTTTGCTGGGGTCGAGGGCGTAGCGTCGATCGTGGCCGGGCCGATCGGCAACGAAGCGGATGAGCGACGCAGGCTTGCTCACGGCTTTCACGATGGCTTCGACCACGTCGAGGTTGCGGCGTTCGTTGCGGGCGCCGATGTGGTAGATCTCGCCTGCTTTGCCGGCAGCCAGTACGCGCAGAAGCGCCCGGCAATGATCGTCGACGTAGATCCAATCGCGGACCTGCATGCCGTCGCCGTAGACGGGAATCGGTTGGTCCTGACAGGCGTTTGACAGTACGAGCGGAATGAGCTTCTCCGGAAACTGGCACGGGCCATAGTTGTTGCCGCAGCGCGTGATCACGGCGTCGAGTCCGAACGTGCGATGGGCGGCGCGTACCAGGTGTTCGGCCGCGGCCTTCGATGCGGCGTACGGGTTGTTGGGGGCGTAGGCGGCATCTTCGCGGGAAAGAATCGCGTCATCGTCGGGCAAGCAGCCGAGCACTTCATCGGTGGAGATCTGGACGAAGCGAGGGATGGCGCGTGCGCGGGCCGCATCGAGCAGGACTTGGGTGCCCAGGATATTGGTGCGCAAGAATGCGTCCGACGACTGAATGCTGCGATCGACATGCGATTCGGCCGCGAAGTTGAGGAGGGCGTCTGCACCGCCATCGAGTGCGGCGTTCACGGCGTTGCGGTCGGTGATATCGCCGTGGATGAAGCGATGGCGAGCGGGGTCGAGTCCAGCGAGGTTGTCCAGGTTCCCCGCGTAGGTGAGGGCGTCGAAGTTGGTGATGCGCCACGAGGGATGTTCCACCAGCGCAAGCCGGACGAATGCCGAGCCGATGAAACCAGCGCCGCCGGTGACGAACAGGTGCATTGCCCGCGATCCTCCCTGTGTTAGCCGGACGCGCCAGCGACGGGTCGCAGCGGGCTCCGTCGCTGGCGCGTCCGGCTAACATGCCAGCGGGTGACTACGCTCCATGGCGTTCGCGCAGCAAGCGTCCGGCGAGGCCGAGGTTTTTCAGTTTGGCGTATGCTTCTTCCATGGGGATTTCGTGATCCTTGCCGGGCGCGAAGCCGCAGTCGGGGTTGAGGCTGATGCGTTCCTTGGCGACGTGCGGGAGCGCCTTTTCGACGCGCTCGACGATTTGCTCGGCGGTGTCGATTTCGGGAAAGCGCACGTCCACGCAGCCAAGGCCGATGCGGACATGCGGCGGCAACTCGCGCAGGATCGCCACATCGCCGGCGACGGGGATGCTGAATTCCATCAGGAGCTGATCGACTTTGAGCCGTTGCACGTGCGGCAAGATCGCCTCGTAACCGCCGGCGGCGCCCCAGCCGCGGCGGCCCCAGTTGCGCCGGCACAGGTGGACTGCGAGGGTGACACCGCTCACGCCTGCCACGATCTCGTTGATCCAGTCCACTGCGTGCCGCATCTCGGCTTCGGGGTCGGTGAACTGGGCGCGAATCTGCGGATCGACCAGCACGCACAGGTGCGGTTCATCGAGCTGGATCACATCGACGCCGACCGCGCGGATGGCGAGCAATTCTTGCCGCAGCACGGGCACAAGCGCCTCGCAGAAGGCTTCGCGGGTCGGATAGGCGGCTTGCGAATGTTCGGGCACCCACATGCGCTGGCCGATGAGGTACGGGGAGGGGAGGCAGATCTTGACGTGGCAATCGGTGTTCTGTTTGAGGAAGCGGGCCTCTTCGGCGACGATGCCGGGCTTGCGTGGCGTCATTTTTTCGGCAATGACCTGGTGATAGGCGAAGACGTCGCGTTTAATCCACTTGAATCCGTTCATGATCTCGCCGACCACGTCGACGTAGGTTTCGCGGCGCCACTCGCCGTCGGAAACTATGTCGATGCCCGCCTGTTCCTGCATGCCGATCGAGAAGCGGACGGCATCGTCCATCCGTTTCTGCCAGCCGGCGTCATGGGTTCCCGTGCGCGAGCCGGCGGCGAGGAGATCCTTGACATACTGCGGTCGCGGCATGGAGCCGACGACGGTGGTCGGGAAGAGGGGCAGGGGGGACGGCATGACAAAAACCTCCGAGCAGCGATCTTGAGCGTGTCGGAAATCGTATCACAAACATGCACTGGCATACTACGAAAATGGCTTTTTCGTTCGACATGGAAATGGCGCCTGTTAGAATCTGACCAATCGTGCTTGCGCAGATGGGCCAAGAGAAACAACCACCGTGCCGCATTCCGTCGGGAGCGTTCCAATGCCAAGATTTTTTATCGGGCTCGTAACAACGGCACTGATCGTTGGCTCGATTCCAGGGCCCGTCCCGGGCCAGCCGCCCGCCAAGGATCTCGCGCTCAAACCCGATGACCGCGCGTCGCCCGTCCATCCACGCCGATTCGGGTTGCCGGGCGGCATCGGGCAGACGCGCGGCTGGTACGTCTGGCGCAAGTTCGATGCCAAGACCTGGCAGGCGGAAGTCAGCCACGAGGGAACTGGCGCGAAGTACACCGTGCGCGTGCTCCCCTGGCTGACGACGTACCGCTATCTCGCGTATGGCGCCCATCCCGACGATCTCTTGCCAGGCGAGCGCGTCAATCTCTTCTTCAATCCCGACGACAAACAGCAGCGTGCCTATCTGGTGCACTTTCAGGATGAATTGTGCCAGATGAAAGGGCACAATCACGCCTGGCAAATCGAGACGGTCGCAGGCAACGGCTTCACCGCCCGGGTGATGGCCGGCGACAAGCCGCTCGATGACAAGCCCGCCGCGTTCACGTTCGATCCCAAGTGCCAAGTTTGGCGTGCCGGCAAGCGGATCGATGCCGCCAAGCCGATGCGCGGCGAACGTGTCTTTTTGACCTGGGTGTACGACGATACGAAGCGAGTAGTCAAGCTTTTCAGCGATGCCGCCAGCCTGGATGCCTTGCAAAAAGAAACCCGGCAACGCATTGGCGATCGCGTAAGAAAGGAAGGCATGACCGGTTTCGTCGAGGCCGTCGCGAAGGACAAAACCCGCCTGCTCGTGTTCGCGACCTGGTGGGCGCAGGCGGGCGACTTGAAGCCGGGCCAGGCTCTCCGCATCCAGGCAACCGACGGCGTATTTCAGCCGATGGGCCCCGTGCTCGATGTCAAGCTGGCGTCACGCAAGAACCTCGGCGCCTATGGTTCCGGCTGCAGCGAGTTGATCGTCGAAGGATTGAATGGCAAGCACGTGGACCTCATGCGACAATGGGCCGGCGGCAAGGTCGTTCGTGTGATCGCACCATAACACTCGTCACGCACATGAACCAGTTTCTGTTGAAAACCTTGAGGATCGGCAGTTCCGCCGGCGCGCTGCGCTCGACGCGCATGTTCCTCACCCGGCACTTATGGCTGTGGCCCGTCTTCGCTGCATTCATGCTCGGCGGCGTCGGCTGGTGGGTGCATGAATCGATGGAGCTGGCCATGCGCAGGCAGATGGCCGACGGGCTCACCACCATCCTCAACGCCGACGTCAATTCGATGCGGACCTGGATGAAGGATGGAGAGTGCAACGCCCAGATTCTCGCCCGCAACGACGCCATCCTTCCGCTCGCCCGCGCATTGCTCAAGCTTGAAGCTGAAAGCAAGGATCTGAAGCCCGCGTTACACGATTCTCCGGACCTGAAAAAACTGCGCGAGCATTTCGGCCCGCGGCTGAAGATTCTCCGCTACGACGATTTCTTTCTCGTCTCGCCCTCGCTGCGGGTGATCGGCGCCAGCCAGAATGATGCGCTGGCTCGCGATCTCGCCGGTTACCGCAAGCAATTCTTCGGCGATGTCCTGGCGAACGATGCGCGCGTCTCGCTCCCTTATCGCAGCAAGCTGGCGACCACCGACGAAACGGGCGAACTCAAGGCGGACCTGCCGACGATGCTGGCGGCCGCGCCGATCTTCGACGAGGCGGGGAAGCGGATCGCAGTGCTCGGCTTGCGCATCCGGCCCGATCTGGTCTTTAGCCAGATTCTGCAAGTCGCCCGCAGCGGCAACACGGGAGAGACCTATGCCTTCGACAAGACCGGCTTGCTCTTGAGCCAGAGCCGATTTGACGATGAACTCAAACAGGTCGGACTCATCGCTGACCTGAAGGACGCGAAATCGATCTTGACGCTGGAGTTACGCGATCCCGGCGTCAACATGGCCAACGGGGAACGCCCCGCGCTCAAGCGGGCCGAGCAACCGCTCACGCGCATGGCGGCCGACGCCGTGACGGGCAAGAACGGCATCGACGTCGAGGGCTACCGCAATTACCGCGGCGTCCCCGTGGTCGGCGCCTGGACGTGGATTCCCGAGTACGACTTCGGCGTTGCTACCGAGGTTACCGTTGCCGAGGCCTATCAGCCACTCCAGGTGTTGCGCGTCACCTTCTGGAGTCTGATGATCTTGCTCGGCGTCAGCGCAGTTGCGATCTTCATGTTTACGATCATCGTCGCACGGCAGGAAGTGGCGATGCAAAGGGCAGTCCTCGCCGCCAGGCAGCTGGGGCAGTACACGCTGGAGGAGAAAATCGGCGCCGGCGGCATGGGGGCTGTGTACAAGGCCAAGCATGCGCTTTTGCAGCGCCCCACCGCGGTCAAGTTGCTCGAACCCGACAAGATATCCGAAATCGCCATCGCTCGATTCGAGCGAGAAGTCCAGCTCACCAGTCACCTCAATCACCCCAACACGATTGCGATTTATGACTACGGCCGCACGCCGGAGGGGGTCTTCTTTTACGCCATGGAGTATCTGGACGGGATCAATCTGGAAGATCTCGTGACGCGTTTCGGCCCGTTGCCCGACGGACGCGTCATCGCCATCCTGCGGCAGATCTGCGGTTCCCTGGCCGAGGCGCATGAGCTGGGATTGATTCATCGCGATATCAAGCCTGCGAACATCATTTTGAATCAGCGCGGCGGCATCGCGGATTTTGTGAAGGTGCTGGACTTCGGCCTGGCGCGAGCGGTCGGGGTCGAGACCGAGTCGCGCTTGACTGCCGCCCACATCATGACCGGCACGCCGCTCTACATGGCCCCCGAGTCGATCGAGAATCCAGCGAGCGTGGACGCGCGGGCCGATCTTTACGCCGTCGGCGCGGTGGCGTACTTCCTGGTGACAGGCCAACCCGTTTTCGTGGGCAATACGCTGGTGGAACTGTGCATGGCCCACGTGAAGAAGCAGCCAACGCCTCCCTCCGAGCGGCTTGGTCGCCCCGTGTTCCCGCCGCTGGAAGCCCTCATCCTGAAGTGCCTCGAAAAGGCGCCTCGCGATCGACCGCCGACGGCTTCCGTTCTCGAAGCCGAGTTGGGCGTATGCGCCTTGGAGTGCTCCTGGCCTGCCGCCGACGCGGCCAAGTGGTGGCGCCAGTACAAGATTGCCAGCCATGGCGCGGAAGTGACGCTACGCCCGTCGTCGAAAGAACCAGCCCCGACGGTGATGTACGCCAGCGAAAAACTCGGGGGGTAGGCGTCTCGAAGGAGTAGGTTTGGATCCTTGTGGCGAAGAATCCCCAAATTGAGAATTCGTAAACGAGCTGCGACCGTCAGGAAGCGGTGGTCATTTTCGGTTCCCGCTCCCTGACGGTCGCGGCTCGTCCTAGAGAAGCGCAAGCGACGGAATGCTCGTCCGTCGTTCGATTACGTTAGCCGGAAGCGCCAGCGACGGAATGCTTGTCC
>SXGT01535309.1_pt1 | contig 10801 bp, 7 predicted proteins | sample 3176221 | NCBI WGS metagenome assembly SXGT01 (sample SAMN11356862, study PRJNA531348) | freshwater metagenome | isolation source: freshwater sample F1-120 | place: China: Fuxian Lake, Yuxi | collected 2017-12-25
ACGAGCGCAGCGATGACTCCACGAGGATCGCTGTCGAGCGAAATCTCAAAGTACGGAAACATGTCGTCTGGAAGCATGGGAAGCGCGCGCTCAACCGAAGTCGCGTCTGCGGCACGCATCTCGAGCGAATCGATTCTCATCGCCGCGGCCCCAACTTCGCTGTGCCGCTCGTTGAAGGCCTCGACGCGCGCCAGGTCGGCCTCAAACTCAGAGGTCCCCGCGGGAGAGAGCACACACGAGATCGCCCACGCTCCATGCGTCTGGGGGAGCACTGCGTCTGGAGCGTGCCCGACCGCCTGAACCGAGAGCAGATCGAGTTGTGCAACTGGCCAAATCAATCGGCCGAGCATCCACTGCCTCGTCGACCCGTGTACATGCGCATAGTTTCGTACGGTCGTCGCAGGGTCGAGTTGCGCGGGCGGGTACAGACCTGCGTAGTCGACAACGGATGCGACGAGTGCATGAACGCTTTGCATCGCCGCACGATACGCCTTCCGCACGAATTAGTCTTCGACGAAGTTGAGGTCGCGCCCGTATGTTTCAGGAAGAAAGCAGACCGAGACGATCGCGCACGGAATCACAATTGCGGCGACGATGAGGGCAGCCTGCCATGGAGCGTCGCTTGTTCGACCGAGCAGTCCCTCGCAGAGAGTCCACAGGAACGCGCTTCCGGCGGCAGACCACCGCACAAAGTTGGGGGCTGAGGTGGTCGCAGTTGCGCGCAAGTTCGTTCCAAACTGTTCCGCAACGACCGTGACGAAGACCGCCCAATACCCAGTGGCGATTCCGAGCGCGACGGTGCATCCATAGAAGGCTGTGAGCGATCTCGATCCAACGGTGAAGTAGAGCGCCACGGCCACCGCAGTGAGCAGATGGAAGCCCCACAGCGCCTTTCGGCGCGACTTCAGCCACTGGCTCAGAAGACCGCTCGAAAGGTCGCCAACGGCGAGGCCGATGTAGCACCACATGATGGCGAGTCCCGGCGTGGGTCGCGCTTCAACGGGCATGCCGAGGCTCGCGCCGATGGCGTCGCAGTACTTGATCAGAATCGCAACGACGAACCAGATCGGAACGGCGCACACGATGACGGCGAGGTACCGGCGACACCGAGACCATGGCGTGAAGAGCAGCCAGAACGCTCCACGCCCGCGGACCTCGCTTGTTCGCGTCGCAAAGAACATGCCGCTTTCGACGACTCCAACGCGCAGAAAGAGCAGTGCGAGTCCCATGATGCCTCCGATGAGGAATGCCGTTCGCCACTCGACGACGCGAGTGATGAAGAATGCCACGATGGCACCGCAGATGCCGACGGTCGCGACGGCGGTCGTGGCGAGTCCCCGTCGCTCTTTGCTCACGAGTTCGCTGACCAATGTGATGCCCGCACCGAGTTCACCTGCGAGGCCAAATCCTGCGACAAATCGCAGCACTCCGTACTGGTGGATGGCGCTCCCAAGTCCGCACATGTGTAGGAGTGCGCCGGCACCTTGGTTGGGAACATCGGCGATGAACGCGTTGAGGATGTTCGCGATCGAATAGACCATGATCGATCCGAAGAGCACAGAGAGTCGTCCCCGTCGATCCCCGAGGACTCCCCACACAATGCCACCGATGACGAGTCCCGTCACTTGGAGGTAGTTATCAAGCCAGAGTCCAACTGGCTTGAGTTGATCTGCGGCGACTCCGAGCGATTGAAGACTGTCGACGCGCACGATCGCGAAGAGCAGCAGGTCGAAGATGTCGACGAAGTATCCCAATGCGGCCACGAGGATGACGAGTGCGCGAGCGCGGCGATGTGACGCGGTGGGTTGAAGAGTCATCGAGTTCGAAAGGTACTCTGACCTCATGAGGACATTACCTACACAACTCCCAACGTCGCTGTGCATCGCCTGCGCCATCGGTGCAGCGGGTGCACTCCTTGGATCGCTCTGGGCCGCAGAACCACTTGTTGCACCGGGGTCACTCGGGAACACTTCCGACTTTCAGTACGCGCGCCTTGTGTTCACGGTCGCACCCCAGTCGACGACGGTCTGGATCAACACTCCGGTGGGAGCCGCGACTGCATCAATTGGCAAGGGCACCGGTGGGACGCTCGACGCGATTCAAGAGGCGATTCGCGCGACCGATCCTGCGGGCAGCTACGACACGCTCGGCACAGGTCTCGCAGTCGATGACATGGTGCTGATGCAATGGATGGGGCTGGCGAATTGGGAACTCGCCGCCGTGACACAAAACCAAATCGACCAAGGATCGACGACGTCCTACTTCTTCAAGCGGGCTCGGTGATCGCTGCAGCCCCCCACCGAAAGGTTGGATGAACGACCACTGGATCATCACGCTCCTCGCGGCTGCCGTGGTCGTGGAGCTCGCCGGGGTGTTCTTCGCCATCGACGCAATCGCTCGTGGACGTACGGCGCAAGGAACGGTCGCGTGGGCGCTCGCGCTCGTGTTCGTTCCGCCGGTCGCGGTCCCCCTGTACTTTTTGATCGGTGCTCGTCGCTTTGACGGCTACATCCGCGCGCGCCGCCGCGGAACGCTTGCCCTTGATCGGCTCGCCACTCGGGCAGTCGAGGCGATGGCACCATTTACGATCGAAGGTGGGCGTGGTGCCGCGGTTGATGAGCGCTCGGGCGCTCGGATCGCAATTCAGCGGCTGGCACGCACTGACTGGACGACTGGCAACCGAACCACGTTGCTGATTGACGGCGAGGCGACGTTCGATGCCATCGTCGCAGCGCTCGATGGCGCAGCGCATGACATCTGTATTCAGTTCTACATCGTGCGAGCAGACGAGATCGGCTGGCGAGTGCACCGAGCGCTCGTGGCTGCTGCGCGGCGCGGCGTGGTCGTGCGGTTTCTGTATGACTCGCTCGGATCGACTGAGATCGCCGGAGCGTTCGTCGATGAGTTACACGAGGCGGGCATCCACGCCGAGGCATTTCACAGCGAGCGGAACTCGACTTGGTTTCGGCTCAATTTTCGCAATCACCGAAAGATCGTGACCATCGATGGGGTCACAGCGTTTATCGGTGGGCACAATATCGGTGTCGAGTACCTCGGACGCGATCCAGCGATGGGCGCGTGGCGAGACACCCACGTGCGAATTGATGGTCCCGCCGTGCTCGCGGCGCAGCTTTCGTTCGCCGAAGATTGGAATTCAGCAACCGGCACGCTTCCCGAACTCTCGTGGACGTGCTCGGAACGTGGAGACGAGTGGGTACTGATCGTCCCCAGTGGACCAGGCGACCAATTCGAAACCTGCGCGCTGCTCTTTCATCAAGTGATTCAATCGGCGCGCGAGAAGCTCTGGATTGCCTCACCCTATTTCGTTCCCGATGAGGGAATCGTGCTCAACCTGCAACTCGCCGCACTGCGCGGAGTCGACACGCGTGTTGTAATCCCAGAGCGCTGCGACAATGCGCTCGTTCGACTCTCGGCATACTCGTACTACGAAGATGTCATTCCCGCTGGAATCAACCTGTTTCGGTATGGCGCTGGGTTTCTTCACCACAAGGTCTTTCTGTGTGACGAGATCGCGGGCGTCGGCACCGCAAACTTCGACAACAGGTCGTTTCGAATCAACTTCGAGATCACCGTGCTCACCGCAGGCGGACCAATGGCACGTCACATTCAGGAGATGTTTCGAAAGGACCTCGAACGGTCAACCCAAGCCACGCTTGCAGACTTCACCCGGAGGCCTTGGATGTTTCGGGCACTCGCGCGCGTCAGCAGACTCATGTCCCCTTTGCAGTAGGGGCTGGCTGCTTCAGCTGCTTTGCAAGTTTTTGTGCAGCGGGCGCATTCGTCACCGCGAGCTTGGCAACCGTCGCTTGAGCGGCCGATGCGTCTCCCGCCCATGATTGCACACGCGCGAGCGCACCAAGCGTTTGAGGCGAGTCTGGAGCCAGTTCAACGGCCCGCTCGGCAGCACTCAGCGCACCCTTCGAATCTCCCGCGCGAAAGAGGAATCCACACTTCCACACAAGCGGCTCTGGATCGAGAGGCGCATCCCGTTCAGCGGCAAGCCATGCAGAGAGCGCTCCAGCAGTGTCTCCGCTCGTCCACAGTGCCGACCCCATCCAGCAGCGCGCCTCGATTGACTTGTCGAGTTGAGCCCAGATCCGAAAGTCCTCTGCCGCACCGGCGGCATCACCGGTTCGAAGTCGGCACTTGCCAAGAATCTCGTACGCCTCACCAGAGGTTTGCCACTGCAGAGACTTGGTGGCGTCCTCAATCGCGCTTGCAAACGCGCCAAGCCTGTATCGCGCAAAGGCGCGCATACGAAGGGCGAGCGCATTCGTCGAATCGAGCGCCAGCGCGCGTGACGCCGCCTCAACCGCCGCGGGATACTGCTTTGTCGCAATGAATGCATACGCAAGGCAGAGTTGCGGCTCTTTTCTGGAGGTATTCGCCGCAGCCTGCGCGGTCAACGCCTTGATCGCCGCGGTCGCGTTGTCGTGAATCTCATGTGCACAGGAAAGCGACTGCTCAGTGCGCGCGGCCGGGGCGCACGACGCGACGATGCAGAGCAGTGGCACCGCTCCACACCGAACCGTTCGTGAGAGGTGATGCGTGCGGAGTGCTCGTGGCATGGTCATGTGAATCCTTTCGGTGTGTGGGGGTCCACGGTTCGTGAGTGTGTATCCGATTCAACGAGCACATGTCGTGCGCGCAGGCGACTGCGTAGACGCAGCGAGTTGGCGACGACGCTGAGGTTGGAGAGCCCCATGGCAATCGCCGCGATGACGGGGCCCTTGACACCGAGCAGACCGCATGCGGCAGCGGGGATCGCAATGACGTTGTAAGCACAGGCAAGCAGCAGATTCTGCTTCACCACAGAGAACGTCTCACGCGCGATCTCAATCAACGCGCTGACATCGCGCGGGTCATCCCGCATGAGAATCACATCGGCGCTCTCAACGGCGAGAGCACTTGCACTTCCCATCGCAACCCCGACGGATGCCGTCGCGAGGGCCGCTGCATCGTTGATGCCATCCCCAACCATCATGAGTGACTGCGGCTCGAGCCCTTCGAGCACGGCGCACTTCGACTCAGGCGTTTGATCAGCGAACAGGTCAGCGGCGTCGATCCCAACCTCGCTTGCAAGGTCGAGCGCAGCGCGCTGGCGGTCTCCAGTCACCAGATACACCCCACACGCCTGCGAACGAAGGCGCGAGATCGCTTCGCGCGATTGGGGACGCGCCGGATCGTGCAGGTGCAATCGCGCCGCCACCTGCCCATCGATCTCGAGCCGCGCCGAGGCGAGTTCATCGCGCCAGACTCCAACCGCATGCCCAAGGCACATCGCCTCGACACCTCGCCCCGCATGAGCTCGAAAATCAGTCGCCGCTGGAATCACCACGGCCGCTCGATGGGCAGCGTCGACGATCGCTCGTGCGAGTGGATGCTCACTTTGCGCTTCAGCGGCCGCCGCAAGGGTCAGTACCCGCTCAACACTGATGCCGCCGTCAACACAATCGATTCGGTCGAGCGATGGACGCCCACATGTGAGCGTGCCGGTCTTGTCAAACGCCACTGAACGAATTCCGGCGACCGCTTGCAACGCCGCCGCGCTTCGCACGAGCACTCCACGACGACTCGCCTCACCAGTGCCAACGACCAGAGCAAGCGGCGTGGCGATCCCAAGGGCACAGGGACATGAAATCACCAAAACGGTCACGGCGGTCGCGACGGCGATGGACAGTGAACTCAACACCCACCACGCAACAAAGGTCCCCAGTGCGATCAACAACACGGTGGGAACAAACACTGCGCAGACGCGATCGGTGATTCGCGCGATTGGAGCTTGTGAGATCTGCGCCTGATAGACGATCTGGGCGATGCGTCCGATGGCTGAGTTCCCTCCCGATGCCGTCGTGCGCACAACGAGAGCGCCATCGAGTGCGATGGTTCCAGCTCGAACACACGCGCCAGGCGACCGCGTCACGGGGACGGGCTCTCCTGTGAGCGAACTCTCGTCGATACTCGCCTCCCCCCGTTCGATGATGCCATCGACAGGAACTCTCGCTCCCGGCCGAACCTGCACGCAGTCACCCACGACGAGGGCGGAGACTGGAACATGCACAAGTGCCCCCTCGGCGTCGACCTGCTCAGCGAACTCTGGTTGCAGCTGCATGAGTTCTTGGATCGCCGACTGCGCACGATTCGATGCGCGTGCCTCGATCCAGTGCCCGGCGCTGATGATTGCAAGCAGCGCGATCGCTTCGGCAAAATAGAGGGGACCCCCGCTGCCGTTCGTCATGAACGCTGACGCGATTATGGTGGCGGTGCTGAGGCCGAACGCGGCGCCAACCCCGAGCACCACCAACGTGTCCATGTTCGTCGTCCCTCGGCGCAGCGCACGAACTGCGCTTTGACCAAATCCCCGCCCCGCAACCACAAGCGCGATGGCTGCCAAGCACAACATCACCCATCCAGTCGATTGTGATGTGTGTCCATCGTGGCCACTGGTCCAGTGCAACACCTCAAGCACACTCCAAATGCACCCAGCGACGATTGCGCTCCCTCTCCACTGTCGCAGCTTCGCCTCGTGCGCTGCGCGGGCACTCGCCTGAAGTGCAATCAATGCCGCGAATGGATCCTGTGATTTTTCTGGGGCACTCTGCTCCCGAAGCTCGAATCCTGCCTCACGGACCGCGGCATGCAAAGAACCCAGGTCGAGGGTCGACGTGCCTGCAGGAGTCACTGAAGCGATGCCAGTTGCGTAATCGACTTCCGCATGGTCCACCCCCGACAGTGCCGCGAGTCTGACCCGCGCCGAGGCCGCGCACCCAGCGCAATGCATTCCATCAACGACAAATCGAATCGGCTGTCGAATCGATGGCGCCGCCATGCACCCATGATAAGCGTGCACTGACCTCGTGAGGATGACTCGCGCGAGCCCAGTCGCGGCCAGCCTCTTCATCGAGTTGCCAGCACTCTCAGGTCGTACAGCGCGCACTGGGCGAACTGTTCACAGCGCCCTTCGCTACGGACACGCTCGCTCAATCCACCAGACAGGGACCCCACGCACCGAGGATGATGCCAAGGTCGCTTCCGTTGACAATGCCATCGGCGTTGACGTCGGCAGCACCAGCGCCACCCCACTCACCGAGCATGATGCCAAGGTCGAGCCCGTTGACTGTGCCGTCGCCGCTCACGTCGGCGGGACATGGTGTCTCGCCAGGATCACCGAGGAATGGGCGTGCGACGCGCGATGCGCTCCCTCCCCCGACGAGTGAAGCGCCTCCGTCGTCGACGAGGTAGAGATCATCGGCGCCAACGCCGTCGAGGTTGCCACGCGTGCAGAGTGTTGGATGCTGCGAGTCGATCGGCGTTTGATCGCCGATCGTCATTGCTCCACCCGGACCAGTCGTATCAATGCGGATCGTCGAGGCTGCGCTTTGCGATCCAAGTGTCTGCTGCACACTCACGAGATCTCGGTCGCCGTCGCTATCGATGTCGATCAGCGAGATGTCCATTCCAGCTGAGGCTCCCGTTGGAGCAATTGGGATCGCCGACCCGAATGGCGCACTCGCGCCGCCAAGTCCGCGGAAGACCGTGAGGACTGGCAGCGCGCTCCCGCCTTGCATTTGCGGCTCGCCGTTGGCCGTCACGATCTCGTCGGAACCATCGCCGTCGATGTCCGCCATCTCGATAGCCACTGGGATTCCAGGCACATCCATGACTTGCACTTCGACGAGTCTCCATGTGGATGGCACCCCGACCTGCCGCCACTCGATCACTGCGATGCGACCAGCGCTCACTGGCATGACTCCGTCGACCGACGAACTCGATGAGCCGCCAGTGGCGAGACGACCTCCTCGACGGGTCGTGGTTGTTGGCGTTGTCGACGTCACGATCGGTTCACTCGATCCACTCCCAGTGGTTCCCGAGTAGGTCGCGAACTCCGTTGGTCCAGAACTTCCGCCACCCGATCCAACACCGACATCCATGTCCATCCCTTGCAGCGATGGATGCGACTGCATGACGACAACACTCAGCGGCATTCCGTTGGGGTTGATCACTGGGCCAGCGGTAAACGACGGGGACATCATCGGAGCGTTGTTGTAGTAGACATGCACGAGCTCGTCGCTCGCCGTTCCGACGACTGCGTCACTCTTGCCATCCCCATTGAGATCGCCAACAGCAAGCGAGGTCGGCACCGGCGCCGTCGCGATGAGCAGACTCGTCAATCCAAGGTTGCCCGTGCCGTCATTGAGCATGACTTGCAACTGACCAGGCTGTGCTGGGCCGAAATCGATTGCGAGCGCGAGGTCATCGAACCCGTCAACATTCCAGTCCATCGCTTCAGCAGCGACCGCTGCACCGCTGAATGATCCGGTCGAACTGCCGACGAGTCCTGCGCCTGATTACAGCGGCAGGAGCCGTAGTGAATACAGAGTTTGGCCTTGCACACCATCACTTGGAACGAGTGCTAAGAAGTATCCAGCCGGAGCTGGAACTGTGGTCTGCACGATGTCAAATCCTGCCACTGGATTGCCCGCGCGAAGGACAGGAATGTTGAGATCAAGAGGCAGTGTCGCAGCACCGGTGGCGATGAGCCACACGCGGCCAGCGAGGTTCGCGTTTCCGCTCACATCGATCGAGTAATCGGGCTGACCAGTACTCGGCAGCGTCAGATCAACTGGCACCAAAATGCTCGATCCGCCGTGCGCATGCAGCGTCGCACACGACGCATCGCACTCGCTGCCGACTGACCCGTACGCACCAAGATCGACCGTGCTTCCTGGACCAGGGACATTCGCACCAAATCCGCCGGCCCACTCCCACACGCTGATCTCTTCCCAACGACTGCCGCTCACGCGCAGGGTTGCGGGGGTCAGGAATCCGTTATTGTGATTGCACGTTGCATGCTCGTAGTCAACAATTGCAATCGTTGACTCTGCCCCAGCGGCGATCGATCCCACATGCTGAACCCACCCAGGCGCGCTCGTCTGAGAATGCTCGTTCGATCCCCACGCAGCAACGGCTCCATATTGCAAGAGAGCAACGGTGTGATTCGCCCCAGCCGCCACTTCGATGACGGGACTCATGTTCGTAGGAACATTGCACTGCCCATCGATATCTGATCCCCAACAGACAACGGTGCGATCAGCCTTGAGCGCAACCGTGTGATACATCCCTGCATCAAGATCGATGATCATTCCCAATCCTGAAGGAGTTTCGGCCTGTCCGAAGCCGTTCCCTCCCCAGCACGCCACGGAGCCCATCGAGAGGCCACTTCCGTGGAGGGCCACTGAGTGCTCGTACCCCCCTGACACGACAGCGATGTCGACTGGAGCGGTCGTGAGCTGCGTCGGTGCGAGGCACTGGCCGTGCGAGTTGCTCCCCCAGCAGACCACTCCCTTTTGCGCAGTTCGAACTGCCATCGAATGAAAGAACCCAGCACTGATTGACGTGAAGGGACCGACTTCTGTCGGCACGCTGCACTGACCATACTCGTTGTTGCCCCATGCGTAGAGAGCACCAGTGGTCGAGAGAGCGAGGCAATGAAAGATTCCGGCGCCCACGGTCGAAATGGATGCCCCCTGCACAGCAAGTGGAACCTCTGCCACACGAAACGGATTTTCACCGAAGACTTCCACCGTGCCATCCATGCGCGCAACAACGATGTGCCTGAACGTGATGTCAACGCTCTGTACGAGTCCCGCACGCGGCGGCGGCTCGCATTGGTTCGACTCGTTGTTGCCCCATCCTCGAACTTCACCGTCGACTTCGATTCCGCCAACCCAACCTCCCCCAGCAGTGATTGACTTGCATGATCCAAGATCGCTCGGCGGAGTGCACTGGTTGAAATCGTTGCTCCCCCATGCCACGACTGAGCCATCGACTTTCAGCGCAACGGAGTGGTGGGAACCAGCGGCGACCGCTGTCGCTGGAGCGGCGCTCCACGGAACAGTGCACTGCCCCCGGTCGTTGCTCCCCCACGCGTGAACCTCTCCAACACTCGTGAGAACGACGGAGTGTCCAGCCTCACTCGTCCCACCTGGCAACTGGTACTCGAGCCCATTCCCACATGCGACCGCAACGCACGGCGGAGTATCCGTAGGGACGCTCGTCTGCCCCGCGTCATTGGATCCCCAACAACGAATCGATTCGTCGACGAGGATCGCCGTGTTGTGCTTGACTCCTCCGTCGACTGCACGAACCGAGTTGAGTCCGAGCGGGGGCGAGTTGGTGGTGCTCGCGAGACATCCCCACGCGCGAACGTGTCCGTCTACGGTGACTGCGAGTGAGTGCAAATGACCTGCTGCCACGAGTGAGCACGGCGGAAGGTCTATGGGCACCATCGACTGCCCCTGCTGCGGATCAAAGTACGGGACTGGGCTTCCAGGTGGTTGCGTTCCCGCTCCCCAACACACCACGTTTCCGTCGAGTCGGAGCGCCACCGTGTGGTACCCGCCCGCGGCAACTTGGCTCAGAGCGACAGCGCCAGCCGGTGACAGCGACTGCCCATACACATTCGAACCCCACACTCCAACTGACCCATCCGTTCGAAGGCCCACTGCATGATCTCTCCCTGCCGACACCTGCGTGTAGGGAAGCAGCGAGTCAGGAAGCTGGACCATGTTTCCCCACACCACGTACTGCCCGCCCTGCATCCCTTGAGCCAACGCGCACGATGATGAAAGGCCGACCGAAAGGAGCGCGGCGCCGACGCGCCAGCCGCGGCTGCGAGATGAGCGAATGACGTGGCAATCACTCATGATTCATCAGCTTGCCCGATTGTGCACCGTTGTCAAAGCCAAACTGGCCGAATCACGAGAAATATTCCAGGAAT
>SXGT01158385.1_pt1 | contig 10800 bp, 9 predicted proteins | sample 3176221 | NCBI WGS metagenome assembly SXGT01 (sample SAMN11356862, study PRJNA531348) | freshwater metagenome | isolation source: freshwater sample F1-120 | place: China: Fuxian Lake, Yuxi | collected 2017-12-25
CACCGTCGGCCGGGCCCTCGGCCCCGCCGTCAGCGCCACCGTCCTGGACGCCGGGCGTGCCCTCGGCACCACCGTCGGCCGGGCCCTCGGCCCCGCCGTCAGCGCCACCGTCCTGGACGCCGGGCGTGCCCTCGGCACCGCCGTCGGCGGGTCCTTCGGGAGTGGTCTGGCTCATGGCAACCTCCTCGTTCGCGGGTCGCGGCGGTCGCCGCTCTCCCCACGATGGCACCGGCGGCGCCGGCCGCAACTCCGCACCGGTGGCGGTGGCCCCAGCCCTGTGGTCAGCCCAGGTGCACGAGCAGGCCGCCGTCGACGACGACCGCCTGCCCGGTGACGTACGCGGCGGCGTCGGAGGCGAGGAAGAGGGCGACCCCCGCGACGTCGGCCGGGTCGCCGATCCGGCGCAGCGGGACGTCGGCCGCGGCGGCGTCGAGCGCGGCGCCGCCCGCGGAGTTGACCTCGTCGAGCGACTGCGCGGTGCGGATCATGCCCGGGGCGATCGCGTTGACCCGGATGCCGTCCGGGCCGAGCTCGGAGGCGAGGGCGCGCACGAGCCCGACGAGGCCGGCCTTCGACGTCGAGTAGTGGGCGTGCTCGGCCCAGCCGTACGCGACGCCGTGGACCGACGACATCGCGATCATGCTGCCGCCGCCGCGCGCCCGCATGCCCGGCAGTGCCGCGCGCAGGAGACGCATGACGCCGTTGAGGTTGACGTCCATGACCTGGGCCCACTCGTCGTCGCCCAGCGCGTCGAACGGCCTGCGCCGGGCGATGCCCGCGTTCGCGACGACGACGTCGAAGCCGTCGCCCTCGTGCGCGGCGACGGCCGCGCTGACCTGCTCGGGCGAGGCCGCGTCCATCCCGACGTAGGTGACGTGCGAGCCCTCTGCCGTCAGCGCCGCCGCGAGGGCCGCGCCCTCCTCGTGCAGGACGTCGGCGACGACGACGCTGTCACCGGCCGCGGCGAACGCGCGGACGCAGGCGGCGCCGATGCCGATCGAGCCGCCGGTCACGAGGACGTGGCGCGGCACCGTCCGCTGCCTACTCGGCCCGGCCGACGCTGACCACGGCGTCGCCGCGCAGCGCGTCGGAGAAGGGGCACATCTGGTCGGCCTCGGCCACGTAGCCGTCGGCCGCGGCGGCGTCGACGCCCGGGAGCTCGGCGGTCACGGCGACGTCGAGCCGGTAGCCCTCGGGGTACTTGAAGATGCCGACGCGGGCCGTCACGACCGGGTCGACGTCCGTGACGCCGTGCTGCGTGAGGACGGCGCGCAGGGCGGTGTTGAAGCAGGCGGCGTACCCGGCCGCGAACAGCTGCTCCGGGTTCGTGCCGGGTCCGGAGTCGCCGCCGAGCTCCTTCGGCGCCGACAGCTGCAGGTCGAGTCGTCCGTCGGTCGTCGCGACGGAGCCGCCGCGTCCGGTGACGGTGCGGGCCTCGGTGGAGTACAGGATTCTGGGCATGGAGCGTCCTTCGGCTGGGAGGGGACCGGGCCTCGGCGCGCGAGGCTCACGCGCTCGACGGTACCCGTCATGTATACGTATACGCAAGAACGAGTCCGATCCCGGCCCAGCGAGCCGGTCGTCGGGGAGACGGCCCTGTGAGATCAGTGTGCATACGTATCCCGCCACGGCCCTCCTGTGCCAGACTCGAGCCACCCGACGAGAGGAACCCCCATGACCCGGTCGTCCGTCCTCCTGGTGCACGGCGCCTTCCACGGCTCCTGGTGCTGGGACCGCGTCGCCACGATCCTGCGGGACGCCGGCACGCGCGTCACCGTCGTCGACCTCCCGGGCGACGAGCGCGGCGCCGGGCGTGCCGACCTGGTCGGCAAGGCCGCGCACCTGCGCGACGTGCTGTCGACCCTGGACGAGCCGACCGTCGTCTGCGGCCACTCCTTCGGCGGCGCCGTCATCAGCGAGGCGGTGCCGGCCGACGGCCCGGTCACGCGCCTGGTGTACCTGACCGCCTACCAGCTCGACGCGGGCGAGGCGGTCCGCATCGTCGACTCGCCCCGCAACCCGCTGGACTTCACCGGCACCGACGAGCGGCTCATGCCGACCCGACCCTGGTCCGACGCCGCCTTCGACGGGCTCACCGCCGAGGACGCCGCCTGGGCGCTCCCCCGCCTCACGCCGGAGCCGATGGCGATGTTCACGACGCCGCTGACGCGGGCCGCGTGGCACGACGTCCCGTCGTCGTACGTCGTGTGCACCGCCGACCCCGCGATCACGCCCGACGTCCAGCGCGACCTCGCCGTCCGCTCGCAGACCGTCTACGAGATCGACGCGGGCCACTCCGCGATGCTGTCGCACCCCGCCGAGGTCGCCGCGATCCTGCTCGCCGAGACCCTGCGCGTCGACGCGTCCTGACCGCGACCGTCCGGTGCGCGCCGTCCGGCCCCCCGCGGCGCACGCCGGACGTACGACCACCCGCGGCCGCGGCTCCGGGGGGTGGAGTCGCGACCGCGGGTGGCGTGGGCCGTGGGGTCAGCCGCCCCAGGACTCGGTGAAGAGTGCCTTGTAGTCGAAGCCCTCCGGCTCCCAGAAGTTCGGGAACGAGGCGGCGTTCTCGGCCGTCACGAGGCGCGCCGGGATCTCCGTCGCGTCGTAGAGCTCGACGCCGGCACCCTGACGGGCCGCCTGGTCGACCGCGACCCAGCCGAGGTAGCCGAACGGCGACGTCACGGAGACCGCCTGCACGCCGTCGGCGATCAGCTTGACGTTCGCCGGGGCGCCGTCGAAGCCGGTGACCGAGACGTCGTCACGACCCTGGTCGGCCGCCGTGGTGGCCATGGGCGCCGCGGCGGTGTCGTACGGACCGACCGCGTAGTCCATCTCGCCGCGCGGGTACTGCGCGAGCGCGGCGGTGAAGAACGGCGGACCGGCCTTGCCCTGGTCCGACGAGGCGACGTCGCTCTCGGTGACCTCGAGCGAGGAGCCGCACTCCTTCAGACGGTCGACGGTCGAGCCGACCTGCAGCATGGTGACGGCGTAGGCCGGGTCGTCGAAGACCCTGACCTTGCCCTCGCACTGCGACTCCGAGATGATCCAGTCTCCGATCAGCTGGCCGCGCTGGACGTTGTCCGGGGTCACCTGGATGACCTCGTCCTTGATCTCGTCCTCGACGGGGTTGTTGAACGCCACCTGGATGATGCCGGCCTCGGCCGCGGCCTTGACGGTCGGGACGATGTCGTTGGGGTTGGAGCTGGCGTAGACGACGACGTCGAAGTCCTCGTTGATGGCCTCGTTGACGAAGCCGTCCGTCTTGTCGGTCTGGAACGCGGAGTCGCGGACCGGGGAGGTCTCCCAGCCGGCGGCCTCGGCGGCCTCGAGGACGGCCTCGGACTGCGCGGCGCACGCCGGGGCGGCCTGGCCGCAGCTGATGACCATGATCTTCTTGTCGCCCGGGTCGAAGGACGCGGTCGGGGGCTGCTCGATGTCGTCGGCACTGGTGCTCAGCGCCGCCTCGACGCGCTCCTCGGCGGCGGAGACGACCTCGGCGGTGTCGCCGCTCGCGGCCTGGGCGTCGTCACCGCCGTCGGCGCCGCCGCCGCAGGCGGCGAGGACGAGGAGGAGGGACGAGCCGGCGACGGCCGCCTGGACTCTCCTGGAGCTGATGTGGGTCATGTTCGTTCCTTCGTGTCAGGTCGTGCGGTGGGGGGTTCGGGTCGGCGGTGGAGCGAGGACGACCCGCGGTGCCGGTCGGTCAGCTCTTCCCACCTCTCGTGAGCAGGCGCGAGGCGGCCACGGCGGCGACGAGCACACCGCCGTTGACGACCTCCGCCCAGGTGAACGGAACTCCCCCGATGATCAGCGCCTGGCGGATCCAGACGACGAAGACGGCTCCGAGCAGGCAGCCCCACACGTGCAGGCGGCCGCTCGAGAGCAGGACCGTGGACAGGAAGGCCGCGGCGTACGCCGGCAGCAGCATCGGCTGGGCGGCGTCGACGGACACCGTGCCCTGGTTCGCCGCGAGGACGATGCCGGCCAGCGCCGCGAGGACGCCCGTCAGGACGAACGCCGCGGTGGTCTGGCGCTGGACCTTGACGCCGGCCAGGCGCGCCGCCCGGGCGTTGCCGCCGGTGGCGTAGAGGTAGCGGCCGAAGACGGTGCGCGTGAACATCAGCCACAGCACGACGCCGACGACGAGGGCGAAGACCACCGTCAGCGGGACGAGCCCGGAGAGGGTCGGCCAGACGACGACCGCGAGCAGCGCGGCGAGCACGGTCAGGCCCGCCTTGACCCGCACGAGCATGGTCGAGCCGTCGGGGCGGCGCAGCATCTGCACGACGCGCACGGCGGCGAGCGCCACGATCACGGCGAGCCCGGCCCACATCACCACGCCGGGGACCTTGGTCGCGAAGCTGGCCCACGACTCCCGTCCCGCGAACCAGCCCGGCAGGGCGTCGGGCACCAGCACCGTGCCACCGCCGTAGACGCGCGACAGGCCGAGGTACACGCCGCCGGTGCCGATCGTGGCGATGAACGCGTTGATCTCCATCCGGACGATGAGCAGCGCGTTGAAGAGTCCCGTGACCACGCCGACGACGAGGCAGGCGAGCAGGGCGATCGGCATCGGCAGGCCCTGGTCGTTGAAGAGCCCGACGCTCAGGTAGGCCGTCAACGTGGCCGTCGCGCCGATCGAGAGGTCGAACTGCCCGACCGACAGCACCACCACGGCGCCGAACGCCAGCAGGATGAGCGGCACGTTCTGGTGGAAGTCGAACATCCGGCTCTCGGCGTTGACGAACGAGCCGCCCAGCCAGGCGCTCAGGCCCGCGAAGATGACCAGGAACACCAGGAAGGTGATGCTCGAGCGCACCAGCGTCGCCAGCTCGCCCGTGCGTGGGGCGGCCTTCGACGCCGGCGGCGCGCTGTGCCGGTGGCCGGGTTCGACGGTGGTCGGTGCTGACATGGTGTGCTCCAGGGTCAGGAGGGACGGGTGGTGGTCGGGGCGGCGCTAGAGGACGAGCGCCATGGAGTCCGCGTCGAGCGCGTCGCGGTCCCACGGGCCGCGGATGTCCCCCTCGTGCAGCACGCCGATCCGGTCGCACACGGCGAAGAGGTCCTCGGAGTCGGACGTGACGACGAGGATGGCGACGCCGGCCGAGCGGAGCTCGCCGATGAGGCGGTAGAGGTCGTGGCGGGTGGCGATGTCGACGCCGCGCGTCGGCTCGCTGATCACCAGCAGCTCGGCACCGGTCAGGACGGCGCGGCCGAACAGGACCTTCTGCTGGTTGCAGCCGGAGAGCGCGCCCCGCGGCAGGCCGAGGTCGTGCGGCACGACGTTGAGCGGGCCGATGCGCGCGTCGGCGTCCTCGCGCTCGCGGCGCAGCGACAGCAGCCCTCGACGCCGCCACGTCCGCAGCGCGGAGAGGGTGAGGTTCTCCATGACCGAGATGTCGGCGATGGTCCCCTCCGTCTCGCGCTGGGGGGCGACGATGGCGCGCTGCGTCCCGTGGAACTCGACCTGGCCGGACCGCGGCGACACGAGTCCTGCCGCCAGGTAGGCGATGTCGTGCAGGCCCGAGCCGACCAGGCCGGTGAGGCCGACGACCTCGCCGGCGGCGACGCTCAGGGAGACCGGTCCGATGCTGCGCAGGCAGACGTCGCGCAGCTCGAGCACCGTGCGACCGGGCTCGGACGGGTGCCACGCGGCCTCGGTCTGCACCTCGTGGCCCAGGAGGTCGACGAGCTGACGGTCGTGCCCGGCGTCGACGCGCTCGTCGAAGGCGATCGCGCCGTCGAGCAGCAGCACGACGCGGCTGCAGGCACCGCGGATCTCGGAGAGCTTGTGCGAGACGAACAGGACGGTCGCGCCCTCGTCGGTGAGCTGGCGCAGCGCCCCGATGAAGCGCTCGGCGTCGTGCGGGGGCAGCGTCGAGGTGGCCTCGTCGACGATGAGGAACCGGGCGCCGGTGCAGAGCAGCCGGGCGACGGCGAGCAGGGCCTTCTCGCCGGCGGAGAGCTCGCGCGCCAGCTGGTCCAGCGGCACGTCGAGGTCGACGCGCTGCAGCGCCTCGAGGGCGGTGCGGCGCTCCTGGCCGAGGTCGAGCAGCGGGCCGAACCGGGTGATGGGCGCCAGGCCCAGGCGCAGGTTCTCGACGACGGTCAGGTCGTCGACGATGCCGAGGTCCTGGTGCACGAAGCCGACCTCGTCGACCCGCTCGAAGGACGGCACCGACGTGCCGCGGAACGCGATCGTCCCACCACCGGCCGTGTACACCCCGTCGAGGATCTTGATGACGGTGCTCTTGCCCGCGCCGTTGGGACCCATGAAGCCGACGAACTCGCCCTCGCGGATGTCGAGGTCGAGGCCCTTCAGCACGGTGTTCGACCCGAAGGCCTTCGTCAGTCCCCGGAGGGAGACCACCACGGGGGGTGCGTCGGAGGTGTGCATCGAGCGGTCCTTCCTCACCTGTGATGTAGGTCGCTGTATACGTATTCAACCTACGCGGACCAGTGTTGTCAACGGGTTCGTGCACGCTGTTGCGGAAACGTCACACGGCCGTAACAGCGCCCCGGCGGCGCGTTGGAGCGGGCGGGTGGCACCGGGTTCCTCCGGCACCGCCCGCCCCCGTCCGGGGACGCCGACGAGGCGGACTCAGCGCTCGCTGATCGCCTGCAGGTGCTCCATCGCCGTGACGGCCGCGGGCCAGCCCGCGTAGAACGCCAGGTGCGTGATCGCGTCGATCAGCTCCTGCTCGGTGACCCCGTTGTGCAGGGCCCGCTCGAGGTGGTGGGTCAGCTGGTCGGTCCGCACGAGGGACAGCAGCGAGGCCACCGTGATGAGGCTGCGGTCGCGCTTGGACAGCCCCGGCCGCTCCCAGACGTCGCCGTACATGACGTCGTCGGTCAGCGCCACGAACTCGGGCGCGTACGTGCCGAACACCCGACGTCCCGGGTCGGCGAACTGGTCCTGCTCGGCGTCTGCCACGGCTCTGGTTCCTCCTGGGCTGGTGGTCGGGTGGGCGGTCGGGTCGGCTCAGATCTGCCGGCCGACGAGCTCGCCCTCGTAGGTGAGCTCGGCGAGCTTGCGGGGGGCGAGCGCGTCGCCGATCCGCTGGACCTTCTCGCCCAGGTCGGCGAGCTCCTCGGCCAGGTCGGTGCGGGAGCGCCGGTGGATGGACAGCACGAGCGTGCTCACGTCGGGGATCTCGACCTCGCGACGGTTCCACAGGTCCGAGGTGACGACCGACCGCCCCCGCACCGCGTCGAGGCGGCGCTGCGGGACGAACTCGACGCCGAGGTCGAGCAGCCGGGGCATCTTCCAGGGCAGGCCGAGGTGCCGCTCGAGCTCCGCGCCGACGTACATCTGCGGCGTGACGATCGTGACCGCGTGGCCGGCCTCGGCCACCAGCTCGGCGAGGCCGAGCGGGAGGTACTGGCCGGACTCGTCGACGATCACGACGTGCGAGCCGAGCGCGCCGCCGCCGTCGGCGAGGACCCGTCGGACGGCCTCGTCGACCGGGACGACGTGGGGGGCCTCGATGCCCGGCACCTCGTCGAGCTGCGGTGCCCACGGGCTCACGCCGCGAGTGTCGTAGTACGAGCCCACCGCGAGGTAGACGTGGTCGGCGTCGAAGGAGCGGACCAGGTCGGCGTCGGCCCGCGTGCCCAGCCGGATGTCGACGCCGGCGTTCTGCGCCATGCGCACCAGGTCGTCCGCCGCGACGGCCCAGCCCGGCTGCTGCGGCAGGGACGACAGCAGGTTGAGGTGCCCGCCCAGCGTGTCGCGCTCCTCCAGCAGGGTGACCTGGTGACCCCGCGTCGCGGCGACGGAGGCGAGCTTCAGGCCCGAGGGTCCTCCGCCGACGACGAGCACCTTCTTCGCGTCCTCGGGGCCCACCCGGTCGGTGGTGCCCCAGCGGGCCTCGCGGCCGGTGACCGGGTTCATCATGCAGATGACCTCGGTCTCGTCGAAGAGCCGCCCGATGCACTCGTTGACGCTCGTGCAGCGGATGATCTCGTGCTCGCGGCCCTCCCGGGTCTTGCGGATGATCTGCGGGTCGGCGAGCTGCGCGCGGCCCATGGCCACGACGTCGGCGGCCCCGCTCGCGATGACCTCCTCCGCGAGGTGCAGGTCCTTGATCTTGCCGACCGTGACGACCGCGGCGCGGTCCCCGACGATCTCCTTGGCGCGCCGCGCGAAGGGCACGAGGTGACCGTCGTCCTCCTGCATGGGCGCCGTCCCGCGGTGCAGCGTGTGGTAGCTGCCGGCGGAGATGCTGAAGTAGTCGAACAGGCCCGTCGCCACGAGCAGGCGCACGTGGTCGTCGGCCTCGTCGGGCGTGATGCCGACCCCGTCGACGAACTCGTCGTAGGAGAGCCGGATGCCCAGCGCGAGGTCGTTCCCGACCTCGGCGCGGATGCCCTGGGCGATCTCGACGATGATCCGGGCGCGGTTCTCCAGCGACCCGCCGTACTCGTCGGTCCGCTTGTTGTAGATCGAGCTGAGGAACTGGCACAGCAGGTAGCCGTGGGCCGCGTGGAGCTCGACGGCGTCCAGGCCGCCGTCGCGGACGTTGCGGGCCGAGCGGACGAAGCCGTCGACGATCTGCCGGATCTCGCCCGCGCCCATGACGGTGGGCACCTCGTTGTGGACGATGGAGGGGATGTCCGAGACGCCCCAGAGCGGGTGCCACTCGTCGAGCAGCATCATGCCCTTGTCGTGGACGCCCGGCCCGAAGAGCTCGACCCCGCCCATCGCGCCGTGCTCGTGCACGATGTCGGCCATCTTCTGGAACTGCGGCACCGCGTGCATCTCCCACGCCGAGCACGGGTGGTGGAAGGAGCCCTTGGCGATCGGGTAGGCGGCGTGCTGCTCGGTGACGATCATCGACGCCCCGCCCTCGACGAGCCGGCGGTAGTGGTCGAGGTGACGCTGGCTGAGCACGCCGTCCTCGCCCCAGTTGAGGACGCGCGGCGGGACGATCAGGCGGTTCTTCAGGCGCATGGGCCCGATCTGCAGCGGCTGCCAGACACGGCTCAGCGTCGAGGTGGCGGTGGTGGTCATGCGCGGTCCTCCTGGTCGGTCGTCGTGCTGCGCCCGGTCCCGTGCAGGACGGCGCTGAGGTGGCGGTACTGGGCGTCGCGCGCCGCCACCAGGTCGATGCGCTCCTGCTCGCCGTACGTCTTGAACCCGTGGCCGACCTTGAGGCCGAACCGGCCCTCGTCCGTCAGCGCGAGCAGCGCCTCGGGAGCCGCGAACCGCTCGCCGAGGCCGTCCTCGAGAGTCTGGAGGATGCTGCGGTACACGTCGAGACCTGCCATGTCGGCGATCATGAACGGCCCGAACATCGGGAGCCGGAACCCGAAGGTCGTCGAGACGACCGTGTCGAGGTCCTCGGGCGAGACGAGCCCCTCCTCGACGCACCGCAGGCACTCCAGGAACAGCGCCATCTGCAGGCGGTTCGCGATGAAGCCGGGCGAGCTGCGGACCGTGGCCGGCCGCTTGCCGGCCGACTCCAGCCAGGCGACGGCCTGGTCGACGACGCCCTGGTCGGTGGCCTCGCCGGCCACGACCTCGACGCCCGGGATGACGTCGGCGGGGTTGAAGAAGTGCATCCCCAGGAAGCGCTCGGGCAGCCGGCAGTCGGTGGCGAGGTCGTCGATGGGGTACGACGACGTGTTGCTGGCGATGACGCAGTCGTCGGGCGCGTGGGCCGACAGCGCCTGCAGGACCTCGGCCTTGACCGCGCGGTCCTCGGCGACGACCTCGACGACGAGGCCCGCGCCCGCGACGGCGTGGGCGAGCTCGTCGACCGCCTCGACCCGCACCCGCCCGTCGGCGGCGAGCCGGTCGGCGTCGTCCAGCGAGTCCACCCAGGTCGCGGCGAGCCCCGGCACGGCGTCGAAGACGCGGATGTCGTGCCCGGCGTCGAGGAAGACGCGGGCGATGCCGCGTCCCATCGTGCCCGTGCCGATGACGGCCACCGTCGTGGTGGCGCGGCGCTCGGACAGGGCGCTCTCAGTGAGCATGGTCATGGGGCTCCTCGGGTGGAAGGACGGCGTGCGGGGTCGGGGACGCGCGGGGACCCCACCGCTCGGGCTCGGGGGTGCTCATCGCCAGGCCGTCTGCCCGCCGTCGACCACCAGGCACGACCCGGTGGTCCACGCCGAGGCGTCCGACGCCAGGAAGCACACGGCCGCGGCGACGTCGGCGACGTCGCCGAAGCGCTGGATCAGGTAGGTCCGCAGGGCGTCGGCACGGGTGCCCGCGGGGTCGGGGGTCGACGCGAAGATCTGCTGGGTCATCGCCGTCTCGATCGCGCCGGGCGCGACCGCGTTGCAGCGGATGCCGTGCGGGGCGAGGTCGGCGGCGGTGCTGCGGGTCAGCTGGACCAGGCCGGCCTTGCTCGTCGTGTACGCGGGGCTCGCCGGCGCACCGACGAGCCCGAGCTGCGAGGCGACGTTCACGATGCTGCCGCCCCCGTGCTCGGCCATCGTCGGGGCCAGCTCGCGGGTCAGCAGCCAGGGCGCCGTGAGGTTCACGGCCATCACGAGCTCCCAGACGTCCAGCGCCAGGGTCGTGGTCGTGGTGTCGGCGGCCATCGTCCGCTCGTGCACGCCGGCGGCGTTGACGAGCACGTCGACGGAGCCGGCGGCGGCGACCGCGTCGCGCGCCAGGGCGACGACGGCCTCGCCCTGGGCGAGGTCCGCCTGCAGACCTCGGGCGCCACCGAGGCGCTGGCGGCCACCTGCTTCGCGCTGATCGAGCCGGGCGACGAGGTGGTCGTTTTCGAGCCGCTCTACGACTCCTATCTGCCGATGATCCGGCGCGCCGGCGGCGTGCCGCGC
>SXGT01196899.1_pt1 | contig 10797 bp, 10 predicted proteins | sample 3176221 | NCBI WGS metagenome assembly SXGT01 (sample SAMN11356862, study PRJNA531348) | freshwater metagenome | isolation source: freshwater sample F1-120 | place: China: Fuxian Lake, Yuxi | collected 2017-12-25
ATTTGAGCGTATCCATTAGCATAATGAATAATTAATCATTTCTTTCAAGTATTAAATTCATTACTTACTGGTTATTACAAACCAATAGCAACAATACAATCATGAAATAAAAACAATAGTTTTCAAATCTAAAATGATACGTTAAACGATTTTGTGTAAAATAATTAAATAGTAAAGTTCAAATAATTAATTTACAAAGGAAAATAGGTATTCCAATAATATGTTTGGTTAAATAAATAGTTGAATTTAAATATTTTATATTAAAAATATTTTTCTTATTATTTTGATAAATATTTATAAACCCTAATATTTTAATTTTTAATAAAGAATTGAATCTTCGAACGGTTTTTGTAGAAATATTAGATAAAGAAATTTCAGATTTAATAGCGAAATATAAGGTTATATCATTTCTTTGAATTGACAAGGGAACTAAATTATCTTTTATAATATTATTGATGCTTTTTAACTCCTCTTGGTTACCAGAGAATATTGAAAACAGCCAAAAAATTAAACAAAAGAAAAATTTCATCCTATTTTTTTAAAACACACAAATGTAAATACTTTATTAGAAATTAATCTAATAGAAACTTTAAATTTTAAAATTATTTTAAAAAAGAAGCCCGCATCAAAACATGAGCGGGCTTACAAGTTATACAAACAGGTCAAAACTATAGCGCAGATTTGACCGTCTTAATTATTACAGCAGCTACTTTATAAGGATCTGCCGCAGAATTTGGACGACGATCTTCTAAATAACCTTTCCAACCTTTTTCAACAGTTGCCACAGGAATTCTGATAGAAGCACCTCTGTCAGACACACCATAGCTAAAATCATTAATAGAGGCAGTTTCATGTTTTCCTGTTAATCTTAAGTGATTATCGGGACCATATACATCAATATGCTCTTTGACCCGAGGACGGAAGGCTTCTAAAATCTTTTTATAAGTAGCTTCACTACCACAAGTTCTTAGCGTAGTATTAGAGAAATTAGCATGCATACCAGAACCATTCCAATCGAGATCTCCCAACGGTTTACAATGCCAATTTACGTAAACACCATGAGCTTCTGCCGTTCTTTCAAGTAAATAACGAGCTACCCAAATTTGGTCACCTGCTTCTTTTGCCCCTTTTGCAAAAATTTGAAACTCCCATTGGCCAGCTGCAACTTCCGCATTGATTCCCTCAACATTTAAACCCGCATCGAGACAAATATCTAAATGTTCTTCAATTACTTCTCTACCAAATGCATTTTTAGCCCCAACAGAGCAATAATAAGGTCCTTGAGGTGCAGGGAATCCATTTGCTGGAAAACCAAGAGGTTTATTAGTTTCGGGATCAAATAAAAAGTATTCTTGTTCAAAACCAAACCAAAAATCATTATCGTCATCATTAATTAATGCACGGCCATTGGTTGGATGAGGTTTTCCGTCAGCGGTTAAAACTTCGGTCATCACGAGATAACCGTTATGTCTTGCAGGATCAGGATAAACAGCGACTGGCTTTAATAAACAATCTGATGAATTGCCAGGAGCCTGTTCAGTAGAACTTCCATCGAAGGACCACATAGGACAGTCTTCAAGATTTCCTGAGAAATCTTCTACAATTTTTGTCTTACTGCGAAGACTCTGCATGGGTTTGTACCCATCTAACCAAATGTACTCTAGTTTTGACTTTGCCATTTTTTATAGGATTTAATGAATTAATTCCAAATTAAAAACTGTAAACAACTGCCATTAGAAGACCCGAAATAGATTTATAGTTTAAAGAATCTAAACTAGTAAATGTCTTATCTTTAGATCCAGAATCCATTCGAAATTCAGGAATTAATGTAAGGTTACCAATTCGTACGTTACCAGAAATAGTAAATGCATTAATTGCATTATTTTCAATACCCGTAATCAAACCATATTTATCTAAAAATCTCTCCCCTCTTACTCCAAGTGTGAACGAATCATTAAACAAATACTTACCATATAAAACTAATCCTTGCCAATTGGAGGTTTCCCCACCAGATACTACCACAGATTTCTGAGAAATATTCAGACCTAAAGCTATCTTTTCTGTTAAAGAGTAAGATGCTGATAAATCTACTTGAGTAGCAAATTCTTCAGGTTTTTTCTCAAATGTTTCGGCAGATTTACCTGTTGTAAAATTTAAATAGCTAGATAATTTTCCTGTAATGTAGGAAAGTTGACCACCTAAATGTTTACCAGAAACTATATCTATCTTAGTATCCGTATCATTAAAAACGCCCAACATTAAACCAAATTTGTCAGAAATAGCATAATTTGCCTTTATGCCTGTGTGAAAAAATGGGCCGTTAGTAAAAACGTAAGAAGTTGAATAATGAAAATTGGTTTTCGAATCAATTACCTCATAACAATGATGTGTACTATAATTTCCCATTGTTATTAATAATTTTTCAGAAGGAGAATAAGTTACAAATAATTGTTTTATGAAAGATAAAGCAGTTCCTGTATAAAAATTTGCTAATTCAGCTCTGGGACCAACTGCAAGATCTGCAACAAAGCCAACTTTTCCAGTTTTAGTCAGAATGATATTTGCCATACCCAAAGAAAATGATTTATTTTCTGGGGTAAAACTAGTAGGAAAAGGCGTGTTTTTGAAACTTCCCAAATAATAACCATCTATAAATCCCGATATTTCAAATGGAGCTTCCAAAGCTTTTTCTTCTTCTTTCGCTTCTTCAGGAGCAGCCGTTGCTGTTCCCTGTGCAAATGTGTTGTTTACAAAAATAACTGCAAATAAAAGGCATAGAATGGTACCTCTAAATAAGTTGAACTTACTCATAGTGAATAATTTAAATAATGGATTAAAAAAGAGTTGATTATATCTACCGGCTTCCCTAAATCCATACATTAAATTCCACTAATGAATTATAAAAGGAATCTATGTATATTTGCTTTGCTTAATTAAGGAAAATGGGAAGCCGTTTTTCTGTTCCGACACCTGGTTTGCCGACCAGGTGTCTTTGTTTTTACATATTAAAACCAGCCATTTGTTCTGATGGTGAATCTGCATAAGCAGACATCTCATGTTCACAAACATCCAGTCCTTTAATTTCTTCTTCTTCAGTAACTCTGATTCCCGTAGTTATTTTCAGGACATACATAATAATAAATGCGGCTACAAAGGAAAATAAACCAACAGTGGCAACGCCCATGAATTGTATGCCCAATTGTCCCAAACCACCTTTTACTCCAAATATTCCAACTGCAAGCGTACCCCAAACACCACAAATCATGTGTACCGATGTTGCACCAACTGGATCATCAATTTTGATTTTATCAAAAAATACTACTGAGAAAGGAATAATAATTCCAGCAATACCTCCGATAACGATAGCATCAGTAGGAGACATCTGATCTGCACCAGCTGTAATAGCTACTAATCCACCCAAAATTCCATTTAAAACCATTGATAAATCATAAGATTTAAAAAGGAAATAAGAAGTAAAAAGTGCGGTTACAGCTCCGGCGGCTGCAGCTAAACTAGTAGTTACAAATACCAGGGAAACAGCCATGGGATTGGCAGAAAGAACAGAACCTCCATTAAACCCAAACCAGCCAAACCATAAAAGGAATACACCAATAGTTGCTAATGGCATGCTATGTCCGGGAATTGGTTTGATACCATGAGATGTGTATTTTCCACGCCTTGGACCCAATACAATAACGGCAGCCAAAGCAGCAAATCCACCGGCTGCATGCACTAGAGTTGAACCTGCGAAGTCATAAAATCCAGCTTCTTTTAGCCAACCCCCACCCCATTGCCAGAATCCTGTTATTGGGTAACAAAAAGCAACAAAGACAATAGAAAATATTAAAAAAGGCATCAGTTTTACCCTTTCGGCAACCGCTCCAGATACGATGGTTGCACAAGTTGCGGCAAACATACCCTGAAATATAAAATCCGTCCAATAGGTGTAATTACCTCCTGCATAATCTATCGGATCTCCTTCAGGTGGAGTTAATCCAAATCCACTGAAACCAAAAAATCCACCGGCAAAATCAGTTCCTGGATACATTAAGTTAAAACCGACTAATGCATAAGTTAATAAACCAATACAAACAATCATTGTATTTTTAAACAAAATATTAACTACATTTTTCTTTTGCACGAAACCAGCTTCCAATGTAGCGAAACCCAAGTGCATGGTAAAGACCAAGATGGTAGAAACCATCATCCATAAATTATTAGTTGTAAAAATTGCTTCATTCATAATATTACTTGACTTAATTAAGGAAATATTTTTAAAAAGTTAGGTGTTAAACTGCCGATGCACCTTTCTCACCTGTGCGAATTCTTACCACATCCTGAATATCATAGATAATAATTTTACCATCACCCACATCTCCCGTTTTACCGGCAGAAATAATGGCGTCAACTACTGCATCCACTTTATCATCCGTAGTTAAAATATCGATTTGTAAACGAGCTATGTAATCAGCATCATAAACACTTCCCCTGTAGACCATTTTTTCCCCTTTCTGAAGACCAAAACCTTTTACGTCCTGGAGGGTAAAAAAATTAATACCTATTAAGGCAAGGGAATCTCTAATTTTGTCAAACCTCGAAAGGCGAATAAGTGCTTCAATTTTTTTCATAAAAATTAGTTTGATCCATTTAATAATTCAAAAAACATCCAATTTTTAAGAAAATAATTGCCGACTTTGTTATTTCCTCTGTTTAATATTTGGTGTTCTTCTTAATTACATCACAAAAGTAACAGAGCAAATAAATACAGGATACACAATGTTATCTTATATTTGTTATGCCCAAAATCATAAATGATACCTTAAATTATTCAATTTCAATTATTTATATCAAATTTTTTGTTATGTTTAATCAATTTTCAGACCCTTTATTTACTTTAATTAAATCTTTAAATAAAGCAGAAAAGCGAAATTTCACCATTTATGTGGGTAGATTAAACCAAGGACCTGAAACAAAGTTTCTCTCTTTATTTCAAATGATGGAAAAACAAAAGAAGTATGACGAGGATGAAATTAAAAACAAACTACCCATTGAAAATGTAACGCAACTGGCCAATTTAAAAAGACATCTATATACGCAAATATTAATCAGTTTAAGACTTATACACACCCATAAACACATTGATCTGCAAATCAGGGAGCAAATAGACTTTGCACGTATATTGTATGCCAGAGGCATGTATATGCAGAGTCTGCATATACTGGAAAAAATAAAGAGTACAGCTGTTGCAAGCCATCAGGATGTATTACATCTGGAAATACTAGAATTTCAAAAACTACTTGAGACCAGGCATATTACGCGAAGCAGACAGGTTTTAAATAAAATGGAAACATTACTGGAAGAAACTGCCAGAAGAAGTTCCATCACCTATTCCACCAGCAGGCTCTCAAATTTAACCATACAAATCCACGGCTGGTATATAGAAAGAGGTCATGCAATTACAGAAGAAGCTCAAACCGAAGTAAAAAATTATTTTGAAGAGCAACTACCAAAAGAAATGAATGCCTGGCAACTCACTTTTTTTGAGAAAATCAATTTATATCAGGCATTTGCCTGGTACCATTATATATTACTGGATCTACCCTCAGCCGTCAATCAAACAAGACTTTGGGTCAATTTATTTCAGGCCAATCCGAACATACAAAGACAAGATCCCGATTTATATTTAAGAGGAATTTATTATCTACTCACCTTTTTATTCCTGCAAAAAGACCTTGAAGAATATGGAATATACCATAATGAGTTAAATCATTTCATTTCAACCAACGAGCTTAATTTTACCTTTTCTTCTAATTTATTAGCTTTTCAATATAGTTACCTCGCAGCCTTAAATTTATGTTTTTTAAATAAAAAGTATGAGGATGCTAAAAAATGGCTGCTTGAAAAAAAGGAAGATTTATTTAGATATTCCCTTTATATGGATACTCACAGAGTCCTATTATTTCATTACAAAGCAGCTTATATCTATTTTGTATGTGGAGATCATTCCAAAACACTTGACGAACTAAATTTAATTATTCATCAGCAACATAAATTCCTTAGAACTGACTTACATTTTAATTCTCGGTTATTACACTTACTTTGTCATTATGAACTTGGAAATTATGACTTTTCAGGGACACTTTTATTGTCCATCCAAAGGACTTTCGCCTTTTCGAGTGAGATTACGCCTATTCAACGATTAATGCTTAAATTTATTAAAGTATTAATTAACAGTCCATTAAGCGAAAAATTAGGTCATCTCATTAAAATGAAAAAGGAAATGGATACTTTTGAAAAAGACATTAAAGAATTGAGAAGCGTGGCCTATCTAAATTTCCCAATTTGGCTGGAAAGTAAGATTATCGGCTGTTCAATGAAAGACATTTTAGATTAATTTAGGACAATATACCCTTTTCTGAAACGACCTTCCTGATGATGAAAACCAAAGTCATGAAGATCTATATTATTCTATTTACCTTATTATTTGATGTAATTTATTGTCCCTTAAAGGCTCAGGTTACTGAGGCCCAACAAGTAATATCTGAGTTAGAAGATATCATTTCTTCATATTCCGATGTTGATTTTGATGTAGAAGATCAGTTAGAGCGCATGTCTAAGGTCAAAAAAGATGGTTTTTTGATACCATATTCTATTAATAATATAAATGAACAAGAGTTACATGCATTGAAATTATTAAGTAGGGAACAAATAAAATCATTTATCTCTTATCGCCTCCAGATAGGTAGTTTTAGTAATCTTTATGGTATTCAAGCGGTTCCGCTGTGGGATTCTCTCACCATCTCCAGTTTAATTCCATTCCTCGTTTTAAATAACAACAGTCTTATGCTGCCCGATAAAAATGAAATATGGACCTTTAAAGATCGCTGGCAAACAACCCTGAGACTTAGTCCATTTAATGTAAAAAAGCGAGAAAATTGGCAAGGTGATAATCAATATATGGGCATTAACCTTCGTTATTCTCCCTTCGACCGTCTTAAAATGGGGATTTCCATAGAAAAAGATCCTGGCGAAACACTTCTCAAGAAGGGAAAACCAGACTATTTTTCTTACTTCCTAACTTTTCAAAGTAAGATAAAAGATGGTCCAACTCTTTTTCTGGGAGATTTTAAAACATCCTGGGGACAAGGTTTATTAAATGCCTCCTATGGTAGCTTTAAGAGTATAAATACGACAGATATTTCAAGAAATCCAATTCAAATAAATGCGCATAAATCGTTTGCTGAAAACGGTTTTTACAGAGGTATCATTTTGAAATATCCCCTTTATAAAACCATCACCTGGATTCCTATGATATCCTTTAAAAAGAGAGATGCCAGTTTCCAGTCAGACAGCTTAAATGGAATTTCACAACTATTATTAAGCGGATTTCATAGAACGGAGTTGGAAAGACAAAATCAGGAAGTAACGCAAATTTTTCATTTTGGAAACAGACTTCAGTGGCAACAAAACGACCTGGTTGCAGGAATAAATATGATTTATCAAAAGATGCATCCAGGTCAGGGTAAGCCTAAAGAATTATACAATCAGTTCTATTATTCGGGTAAAAATTATCTGGGTTTTAGTTTAGACTATCATTATCAATTCTCGAGCTGGCTATTAAGTGGAGAGATAGCCTACAGTAAAACCACTGCATTTATTTTTCAATTACAGAATAGCCTCAACAAAAAACTGGATATTGCCATTTTGGGACGATATTACCCAAAAACATATCAAGGTATATTAGCCCAGGCCTGGGGAGAAAACAGCCTGAACAGAAATGAGTTCGGACTATATTTAGGACTTGTATATCAGCTTAGCACAAAATGGAAAATTTCCATTTTCAATGATTTTTATGTTCATCCTTGGATTAGGTATCAAATAAATAGTCCGACCAGAGGAATGGAACAACGAGGTAGGATTGCTTATGAGAAAAGAAAAGGTATAAAATTTTACATAGAATGGCACAGTAAAAATGAGGAGGAGACCCAAAATGCCATAGCAGGCATACTATTTTATAACAGAAATCAATATCGAAGCCATATTGAAATACCTGGAAAATCCATTTTATGGCGTGCGCGATTTGATTGGGGGCAAATCGTATTCGGAAAAAAAAATCTTACTGGTTATTCTTTCTGGTTAGAAGGTTGGTTCAAAAAGATAACGTCCCCATGGTCCTTTTCGACCCGATTAGGTATTTACAATACACCAGGATACGAAGTCCGGTTTTACCATTTCGAACAACAGGTGACCGGAGTATACGGATTAAAACCTTATTATGGACAAGGAATATTATTGCATCTGGTTGGGAAAATAAATATTGGAAAATTATTAAAATGGGAAATAATGATGCGAAAAAAATGGGGTCCTGACAAAAGTATTACCTTAACCAACCAATTTAAATTGGGATGAATTACTAAATAAATGTAAATTTGCGCTCAAAAAAAATCAAACATGCCATTTATTGAGATTTACAAAGAATTTAGTTTTGATGCTGCACATTATTTACCTAATGTACCTGAGGGTCACAAGTGTAAAAACATGCATGGTCATACTTATCATGTAAAAATCTCCGCGAAGGGTCCCATAGATAATGCGTTAGGATGGGTTGAAGATTTCGGTTATTTCAAAAAGGTGTGGGAGCCTTTAATGCATCAATTAGACCATAAAGTATTGAATGAGGTGCCTGGGCTGGAAAATCCGACCGCGGAACTCATTGCCGTATGGATTTGGAAAAAGATGATTGATAAAATTCCTTATTTATTTTCTGTGGAAGTAAAAGAGACGCAGACGAGCGGGGCAATTTATCGGGGGGAGTAAAATTATTTAAATAAAATGTATAAAAAAATAAGCCTCAAAAGCAACCATGAATTGAGGCTTATTTTCAAAAAATTATAAATAGAGGTTTTCCGTCTAATTCATATCCATATTATGGAACACATTTAACACGTCATCATCCTCTTCCATTCTTTCAATGAGGTTTACAACATCTTCTACCTGTTCATCCGTCAAAGATTTCGTATGACTCGGGATTCTGTAAAATTCTGATTGTTCTGGTTCAATCTGTTTATTTTCGAGTGCTTTCTGCAGTTTACCAAAATCTTCAAATTCAGTAATCAAAACAATTTGATCATCTTCCACTTTAATTTCTTCGAGACCATAATCAATCAACTCCAGTTCTAGTTCCTCTAAATCGAGTCCCGTATTTTTAATCCTGAAAACGCCTTTTCTGTCGAACATAAAACTAACCGAACCAGAAACGCCTAAAGATCCGCCATATTTAGAAAATACATGCCTAATATTAGCTACTGTTCTGTTTAAATTATTAGTAGCTGCTTCTACCACTATAGCGACACCATGGGCAGCATAACCTTCATAAACAACTTCGTCATAGTTTTCTGCTTCCTTAGAAGTGGCTTTTTTAATTGCATTTTCAACATTCACCTTTGGCATATTAGCTGCCTTGGCATTATTTATAGCCATTCTAAGGCGAGAATTATATTCCGGATCAGTCCCACCACTCTTAATAGCGATAGCAATTTCTCTACCAATTTTTGTGAAGGTTTTAGCCATATTGGCCCAACGCTTCATCTTTCTATTTTTTCTATACTCAAAGGCACGTCCCATAAAGAATTATTTAGGCGCGCAAAATAAGGAGAAATTTGTTCAATTTAAAATCCAATCCTTATTAATACAACTTTTACAACATTGTGACCAATAATTATGTAATAGTAAGAGATTGACATTAACTTTGCGATGAAAATCAAAAGAAATATGAAAAGGATGTATATTTTGGCCATGGTTTTAATTGGCATCTCCATTTTTTTACTGTTTAATGCTGCAGAAGATATGAGTACTTACGCTACCTTTTCTGAGGCAAAAATCAATGAAAATACCGTTAAAATTGCAGGAAATCTCTCCAAGGATAAAAAAATGGAATATAATCCTGAGAAAGATCCTAATTACTTCAGTTTTTTTATCAAGGATAATAAAGGGGTTGAAAAAAAAGTCATTCTTTTTGCTGCAAAACCTCAGGATTTTGAGTTATCAGAGCAAATTGTTGTTACGGGTCAAATGAAAGGCGAAGTATTTTACGCATCCGATTTATTGATGAAATGTCCTTCTAAGTATAAGGACGAGGAGATTTATATTAAAAGTGAAAAAAGGAGTTAACTATAATGGATCAAATCAATTATGTTGGGGAACACTTGTGGGCGGGGAAACTTGGTCATTTTTTAGTTCTTACATTATTTATTAGCAGTTTATTAAGTGCTTTTTCTTATTTTAAGAATGTAAGAAGAGAAGATAAAGGCTGGCTGATATTAGGCAGAGGTGCTTTCATTACACATGCATCATCCGTTTTTTCAGTCATTGGATTGATTTTTTATATCATGGTGCAAAAGTATTATGAATATCAATATGTATGGACCCACGTTTCGGATGAACTCCCTGTGCAATATTTATTCGCTGCGTTTTGGGAAGGACAAGAAGGAAGTTTTTTACTTTGGATGTTCTGGAATACGATCCTGGGATTAATTATCCTTAGCAGGAAAAACCAGTGGGAAAGCCCCGTTTTGGCCATATTCACCGTTGTTCAAGCTGTATTGGGCAGTATGATTTTAGGTGTATATATAGGTTGGGAAAATTTCAGTTTTAAGCTGGGAAGCAGCCCTTTTCAATTATTAAGAGATACTATGGATGCCCCTATTTTTGGGCAGGCTGATTATCTGGAGCTTATCAAAGGAAACGGATTAAATCCACTTTTACAAAATTATTGGATGACCATTCATCCACCTACCC
>SXGT01786999.1_pt1 | contig 10797 bp, 6 predicted proteins | sample 3176221 | NCBI WGS metagenome assembly SXGT01 (sample SAMN11356862, study PRJNA531348) | freshwater metagenome | isolation source: freshwater sample F1-120 | place: China: Fuxian Lake, Yuxi | collected 2017-12-25
AAAAAAACGGTTGACAGACCCCCCCCCCCCCATGCGCGATCATCCTTTTCGTCGTCAACATCGACGTCTTGAACGCTGTCGTCTTCGAGGGGGATCGCATGCGTACTGCACTATGGACCCGAACATTCCGGTCGTCCCACAATTCGGTCGCCTATCGTCGGGGGCTCAAGTCCGTCGTCGTCATGGCGCTCGTTGTGACGGGCGCGCGTGGCAGCACTGATGCCGTTGCCCAGTCCGCGCCGACCGCTCCGACCTCGCCGCCAAAGGCCAGCCGCAATGGCCTCCCGTCCGAGTCGTGCCCGCATGCGGGAGTCGCATGGATCAAGTCGCGGCTGGAAGTGGGCGACCCGCCGACGGCTCTGGAACTCGCCACCGCATGTCCCGACCTGGCGCTTCGACCCGTTGAACCCATCCACGCTGCGGAGGCGGCCAAGACTGCGAGCCTGCCAGCACCGCCTGCGTTCCATGCGTCGAAGAAGGCCGCGCTGAAGGCTTCGGGGTGGCTCACTTCCGGTGCACCACAGCCGCCCTCTGGTGTCGTCGGCGGTGGCGGCATGCAGGCGCTGACCGCGAGCTGCGGCGGTGCGTCGCCGGCCCTCCAGTGGAGCACCAATCAGGTCCTCCAAGTTGCGCGAGAATCGATTACGTTCAACGCAGCGGGGGCGGCAGAAGTGACTACCTCCGCGCTGGCCTCACTGCCGGCCTTCAACGGGGCCGCGTGCCATGGCAGCGGCGCGGACACGGTCATCGCGGTCGTGCGCGCAACGGACGGCGTCGTCGTGGCGACCAACGACGACACCACGGGCTTGGCGTCGCGGGTTACGTTCACGGCATCGGCCTGGATACCCTACACCATCCTGGTCAAGGCCTACGGTTTCGCGGCCAGCGGCTTTGTCTGTTCGAACCCTGGCACCGCGAGCATCACGGCCAAATTGGGCGGTGTCGTCGTCCAGACGTGGACGAATCGCGTCTTTGGTGGGATCACCGTCGCGCCGACCGACGTCGAGACCGGCGATCTCTTCCTTGCTGGAAAGCTCGACCCATCGGCTGGATGGACGCCTGATCCCGCGTATCATGACCTCGTGATCCATGCCTTCTCGCTCCCAGGCGGCTGGGACGCCTGTTCGACCGGCGCCTGCGGTGGCTACCAAATGAGCGATGACTGGGAGGGTCAGCTCCTCCCGCGGGCCTCGTGGGCCACGCTCGCGACCAGCTCCCCACAGATTGTCCTCGGATCGTACGACTACGACGACTACGTCCCCGGAGGCCCCACGCCACCACGTTGGGTCAATGGCCGTCTTATGCAGCTCCGCCGGCACGCGGCTGACGGTGGGACCCGCACCTGCGCGGAGAACCTCGATAACGACGGCGACGGACTCCCTTGGGACCTCGAGCAGCAGCTCGGCACCTGTGACGCCCTGGACGGAAGCGGAGGCGGAACGAACATCGGCGTACTCACGTTCGGCTGCGGCGGCTTTCGCGCCTGGCTCGACGCGCAGGTCGCGAGCATCGAGGGCGTCGCCTGCCCCGCCACGATCTCCGGTCATTGCGCACGGCATCCCATCGTCGCTGCGGGTCAGCCGTCCAACTGCTGGCACCCGTGCGACTCCGACCACGACGGCTTCCGCGACGATGAAGAGGTCTTCATCCGCCGCGTCGGCTGCCAGGGCGTGCCCGACACGCTGCCGAGCTGGCAGCTTTCGGGCTGTACACGGCTGTTCCTATCGGAGACCTTTGGCAACGCGTACACCACCAAGCTTGCGCTCGCCCTGAGCGCCGAGGACGGCCCGACGCCGGGAACGGCCGATGTCTTTGTCGAAGTCGACGCGATCAAGGTCGGCAGCGCGGACACCGGCGTTACCTTGGCACAGCGCAACGTGCTAGCGACGCTTTACGGAACGACCGGGTCGCTGTGCATGGACGGAACGGCGCCTCCGTGCGCGTACGCGTCCACGTTCGACCTGAGCTACACCATACGGATGCACACGATTCAGGATGAGATTCACGTGCTCCCCTATTTGCCGACGGCCGAGCTTGTCTCGTTCGAGGGTGGGGTGACCCTGACGACGCCTGGCTTCCTGCGCTCCCAGTCGGGCGCGGTGCGGTTCCTGCCGGCGCGGCGCGATACGGGCGTGTACCACTACACGACGGCCTACTGGGACGACGGCGGTCAGGCGACCTCGCGCCGAGCGGTCTTTGGAAATCAGACAAGGACTGCAGGAGCCACGCTGGCCACCCCGGCGCATGAGATCGGCCACATGCTGAGCCTCTCGCACGGCCACCAAGATGCGGCGTCGCCTTCCACGGAGACCTGCGGCGACGGCGGCACCATGACTCAGAACGAGCAACCGGCGTTCGCATCGCTGATGAACTACGCGTATGGCGTCTACGGCATGGCGGCGCTCACTGACCTCGGATTCGGTGGGCCCACGTGCAGCACGGTCAATGACCGGTTCTCGAAGGGCCAGGCCAACTGGGTCTATCAAGGCTACTATGCGACGCGTGAAGACAGCGTCAATGAGCTGTTCGGCGTGACGACCTTGCCCTACGCCCGGTTGGCGTCCGACCTCCGCTGCTTTCGCCGAAGCCAATGCAGCACGTGGGACCCCATCTACACCGCGAGCGGCTGCGGTGGAGGCACGTGCTGCCACGACTGGAACGACGATGGGAGCTGCCAGGCCTCGCAATTGCCACCCATTGACGTCGATCGGGACGACTCGTGGAACGCCGCCACCGGAGCACCGGGCCAGGATGGGAATCGCACCAACGACCGCATCCGCGACCGGAACGACTGGGCACACATGCACGTCAAGATGGACGATGTTTTGCTCGACGGGCCGCCGGGCACGGTCCTCATGTACGCGACCGGCTTCAACGATCACACGTCGGCCGATTTCACGGGCTGGGTCCCAGGGGTCTACACGGCAACGCTCACGAGTGATCCGGCGGACTTCGTGGACACCGGGCTCGAGACGGAGCGCTGCTTCGTCGACAGCAACTGCAATCTGTGGAACCTCGGGCTCGGCTGCCTGAAGGACGGCTGTGGCCAGAGCTCGGACTGTATGAACGGTCAGACCTGTGCAGGCGGCACCTGTACCTGCGCGACCGACGCCGACTGCTTTTCGGGAAGCTGCGATCAGGGCGCGTGCGGCCTGACGGACTGGGGGACGTGCAACTGCGGGATCTTCGGTGGCCGTTTTCCGTGCTCTCAGTACGATGCCTATCGCTTTGGCGATGCTCTCCGAGTGACGCAACCGTCCGACACGTTGGCGCTCAACTACGACGCAAGTACGATGCCTGCGCTCGCCATGGCCGCGGCCTCCTTCGAGATCCGCGCCGACGTGCGCATTGACACGTTCGCGCCGACGTACACGACGCCGCAGACGATCGTCGACACCGGGAACGTCAAACTCATCGCCGAGCCGCTCGGCACGACGCCCGCGCTGCGATCCTTCATCCGACTGAAGGTTGCCAACGCCTCGGGGCAGGTCGTGCTCAGCTACCCCACCGTCGACCTGCCCGCCCTGCGGGTCGACCGTTGGCACGCGGTGACCCTCGTTCGCGAGTCCGACGGCACGCTCGACCTGGACGTGTGGGCCTGGAACGTCATCGACGGGCTGAGCGAAGTGGGTCACGACGGCTACACGCGCGTCGCCTGCGTGAGCAAGAGCAATCCGTCGGTAACCGCGAACCCGAGCAGCGTTCGGTTCGGTGCCACGGTGCCCGGGACGAGCGCGCTCAACGGCAAGCTGGACAACGTATCACTCATGAAAGGAACCGGCTTCGATCGCACGAAGGCCGGTTGCGTGGCGCAATGAGTGGGCTACTCCCAACGCGGGTAGTGGGATGGGTCATGTTGACCGTGATCGGAGTGGCTCTTGCCGGATGCAAACGACCAGCCACAAGGGAGCCGGTCGCCGACATGGCGTCCACCGCGGCAGGGTCAGACGTGCCCGACCCGGACGTGTTCGATACCCCCAGCGTGGAGGCGCCCGAAGCCACGCCCGACACCGCCCCCGACGCGTACCTGCTCGACGCGACGCTCCCTCACGATGCCGCCAACGCCTTGGAGGTGATCGCGAGCGACCTCGGGCCGAAGGATGTCCCGATGCCCCCGGACGTATCGAAGCCAGTCGACGTGCCAAAGGACCTCTTCGCGCCCGATCTGGCGCTTGTCACCTACGACGCCGGGCCCGTCCCGGAGGCCGGTAGTCCGTGTACCGAGAAGGGAAGGCGCCGCTGTGTGAAGCCGAGCGATCAACTCGCTGCGGGACCCGAGATCCTCGTCTGCGACGGGCCCGAAGGCGCGCTGACATGGGTACCCTCGCTGTGCCCGGGCCAACCGTACACCAAGCCCGGACCATGCCAGGACACGCAGATCGATTTCGCCTGCCAGGAGAATCCTCTTGGGGGGCAGTGTTGCCCGCGGAACAAGATGGTCGCGACGGGAGACTCAAACGAACTGCGCTTCTGTGACACACCCGGGCTCTCGACCTGCATTTCGTCCGGAGGCCAGCGCACCTGCGTCCCCGGCGAATCAATCGAACCTGAGTACACAACACTTCAGCTGCCGTGTTTTGTCGTTGCGCCTGGCTGTCTGTACGAGTATGCGCTTCAGTGCCTCAAGATGGGCAAGGACGGCGAGATGACAGGCGCATGCAAGCCGGATCTCGACCCCAGCACGCCGCCGAAGTGCCCCGACGGGACGGTTCAGATTCCGTAGATGCACGCCAGCGAGCGCCCACAAGCGCACCAGGCGTCACGTTGCGGAACGCTCCTCGGCTCCGGCGCGTCAGGTCTCTGAGAACAGGCGCCAACGCCGCTCGGCGAACGCCACGACGCGCCCCTGGGCATCGAACGCGACGCCCTCGGCCTCGAGCTTGCGCTGCTGGAGCTCCGCGCGGCTCAGGTCCCCGCGAAAGGAGATGCGCCCCTGCCCGTTGATGATGCGGTGCCACGGGACGCTCGCGGCGTGCTTTTCGGGCAAGGCCGAGAGCGCGTACCCCACCTGGCGGGCGACGCGCGGGCTGCCGAGGAGCGTGGCGATGTCCCCGTAGGTCGACACCGACCCTTCGGGCACGCGCGCGACCCAGTCATAGACCTTCTGCCGAAACCCAGGTCCAACGATGCGGTCTTCCGGCGGAACGGGCATGAGCTCAGCGCTTGCCACCGAAGAAGTCGCCGAGCTTGCCCATGAGGCTGCCCGAGGCAGCGGCCTTCTTCTTGACCACGCCGTTGAGCTCGTCGAGCTCCTCTTGAGCGGCGTTCGTGCCCGAGGGCGCGAGCGCGGCCGCGAGCTCGAAGTGCCGCCGGGCGCGGTTGTTGTTGCCCGCGCGGACGAAGCGACGCCCCTGGTAGAGCTCCAGGCGGTAGCGATAGTCGTCGTTGCTGGGCTCGAGCTTCATGCACTGCGTCATGAGCTCGACGGCGCCCTCGTAGTTGCCCATGGCGGCCTGGACCTGCGACGCCTCCGACAGCTCCTCGGGGAGCCCGGCGGCCTTCTGGACGTGGCGCTGATCCCAGATGTCGTGGTCGTCCTCCGTCCCTGGCCGGGCCAGCTCCGGCGAGGGCGTGCTGGTCGCCGACGTCGGGCGCGACGGTGCGCCCATCGGTCGCTTCGAGCGCGGCACGAACTCCTCGCCGCCGTGCACCATGCCGTGGCGCCCTTGCATGGCGACGAACGTGTGAGTCTCAGGCGAGGGCGTGACGCTCCCCGGCCGAGGCGGCATGGCCGTCCTGACGTTGGGCGAACTCGACGCGCCAGGCCGCGGGGGCACCGCCGTGTGCGTCCCTGGAGGCGGCGTCGTGCTCCCCGGTCGCGCCGCCGGGGCCGGCCGTTCGCGTACGGGCGAGGCGTGGCTCCGGAGCTGCATGGCGTACGCGTGGCGCTTGCCGGGATCGAGCAGCGTGCGATACGCCATGCCGAGCGACTCCAGGCACTCGCGCAGCAGTCGGCGGTCCTCTTCGGTCAGCTTGGCGGTCGACATCTCCCGGAAGAGCGCGACGCGTTGCTGGTAGGCGGCGCGCACGGCGCGCTCGTCGTCATGCTCAGCGACGCCCAGGCGCTCGAAGTGACTCATGCGGGCGACGTCGAGGTGCACCTCCCGCAGGCGCACCGGCGTCAGCACGCTCTCGTACCACGCGACCTGGCGCGACGGGCTCGCCACCGCGACGGGCGGCTCGGCGGTCGTGACGGCCTGGGGCGTCTCGTTGGCGCGGCGCGTCCACTGCGCGACCTCTTCGGGGGTTGGGGGGTAGTTGCCGAGCTGGCAGTGACCGAGCGCGTTGCTCATGGCCTCCAGCCGCGGCCGCTCGACCGGGCTCGTGCGGGCGCAGACCAGGAACGGTGCGCCGCGCCACTCGGCGCGGGACCGGAGCTCGCCGAGAGCCGTGAAGGCGTCCCAGACGTTCTGGTCAAGGACGACGACGACGCCCGTGCTGCGTCTCGGTGGCACGGAGGCCACCAACTCCTTCAGCGAGCTCGAGAAGTGTAGCTCGACGCCTTGGTCCCGAACCAACGAGAAGATGCGGGCTCTGAACCCCACGTCCCCCGTGACAATGACGAATCGCTCGATAGCTTGCCCCATGCGTCAAGTGTATCACACCCCGCGGGCTGGAAGCTCTTGGAAAATTTAGCGAATGTGGTTTTTGTCGCGGTAGGGGTTTTGCCTATCGGCAATTACACTGTTTCAGACGAAGCAGTTGACATTGGAGACTGCGGCCGCCGCGCGAGGAGCCAGAGCATGATGAGCGACGTCACGAGCAGGCCCAGGCTGATGGTCTCGCTGGGGGCCAGCCCGAGCAGGACGCCCCGTTCGTCGCCGCGGATGCGCTCGATGGCAAATCGTCCTGCGGCATACATCAACACCGTGAGCCAAAAGATCTCGCCGTCGAAGGTGCGCTTGCGATGGAACCACCAGCGCCCGAACAAGAACACGCTGAAGCACAGGGCAGCCTCGTAGAGCTGCGTGGGGTGCACCGGCAGCGAGCCGTCGGTCGCCCCAACGAGGTGCTGATCGAAGTGGTCTTTCCAGGCGGCCGAGCCGTTCGGGAACGACACCGCCCACGGGACGTCCGCGGTGCCCCCATAGCAGCAACCTGCGAGGAAGCACCCGAGGCGCCCGATGCCGACCCCCAGGGGAATTCCCATGCCCGCCAGATCGCCCACGCGCCAGACCGGAATCTGGTGCTTGCGGAGGTATCGGATGCCGAAGGCCATCGCGAGCAGCAGGCCGCCGTAATAAGTCATGCCGCCGTACCAGAACTTGAGCACGCGGAAGCAGTCGCGGCTCCAATGGCACGTCCCGGCGGCGCGGCTGCAGAGCTCGCCGACGTTGGCCGCAACGCACTGCGCGTCGTCGGTGCACGTGCCGCCGGCGAGCCCCGCGCTCGGCAGCAGCTCGCCCTTGGTGCGCAGCGGGTCGACACAGAGCCAGTAGTAGAAGTCGAGCTGGCCATCGAACAGCACGTGCGCGAGCCGCCCGCCCGCGAGCCCCGAGACCAGCAGCACGAGGCAGAGGTCGAGCACCTTGCCCTGGTCGAGCCCGAGCAAGGGCGCCTTGCGCGTGCCGTAGAGGAACCCGGCCATGAGGCCCAGCATGAGAAAGGTGAAGTAGGACGGAAACTCGATGCCCAGGATGGTGAAGCTGCCGTGCATGTCGCTAGGCGGACGTCGGGCCGACCGCGGGGGCGCGGACCTTGGGCCCGGTCGACAAGAAGGCCTGATCTTTGCGCACGATGGCCTCGATGATCAGCATGCCGACGCCCACGGTGATGGCGATGTCGGCGACGTTGTAGGTCGGGTACTGATAGGTGCCGAAGTACATTTGTATAAAATCTATGACGTAGTTGAACCGCATGCGGTCGATGAAGTTGCCGAGCGCGCCCGACAAGATGGTCGCGAAGGCCCACGCCGCGAGGTTCTGCGTGGCGTCGAGCTTGAGGTACATGAACGAGATGACGCCGATGGCGATGAACGAGACCAGCATGAAGAACCACTTGCGGAAGCTCTCACTCTGGCTGTTGAGGAAGCCCCACGCCGCGCCGGGGTTCTCGGCGTAGCGGAACTCCATGAACGTCCCGATGAGGGGCACGACGCGGTCGAGCACCAGGAAGCGCTCGCCGGCCTTGACGGTGTCCGTCGCGCCCGCGGGAAGGTGGACCGCGGAGAAGAGCCACGCGTCCTGGACGTCTTTGCGCGCCGTCTCCGAGAGGTAGGGCAAGGCGATCGGCAGGTACTGGTCGACCGTCTTGTCGCCGTGCGGCTCCAGATCGCGCTTGACCATGTGCGTCTGGGGGACCCGCCGTGGCGGCATGTCCCACGTGCGCTGATGGAACGCCCACAGGTAGTTGGGGAAGCGCTTGTCGTTGACGGTGCGAAAGGCCGGATCGGTCGGCTTGGGCTTGAGCCCCGGGTCGAACCGGATGACGGCGCCGGGTGCCTCGGTGAAGGCCTTGTCGAGCTGCGCCTGGTCCCACCCGAAGCGCCCGGTGAGCACCTCGCTGAGCGGCTTGCCCGCCTCGCTCTCGGTGACGGTCACGAGCAGGGGGTGGTCATAGGTGCCCAGGTGCTTGTCGGCCAGGACCTTCGACCACTGGTCGAGGCCCGTGGACACGAGCAGCACTCCGCCCATCAGCAGCGCACGGCGCATCGTGAGGCTCATCGGCTGACTCCCAGGACGCGCGCGCAGCGGCCGCACAGGCACGCGCCCTCTGGTGGCGGGCGGACCTCAGGGGCGAGCTTCCAGCAGCGCGCGCACTTGGCGGCCTCGAAGACGGCGACGGAGACGCCCGTGCCCGGAACGAGGTCGACCTTCGAGACGATGAAGAAGTCGGCGAGCAGCGCGGCATAGCGGTCGAGCGTTGCGGCCGACTCGCCCTCGCCACGGCCAAGCTCCACGCGCGCTTCCAGCGACTGCCCGATGATCTTCTGCGCGCGCAGCCGCTCCAACTCCGGCAGGACGGCTTGGCGAGCTTGCTGTAGCACGGCGATCTCGGCATCCAGCGCGTGGTCTGCGTGGCCTAGCGATTCCCGCTCCGGCATGCGGGCCAGGAACACGGTGTCGGGATCCTCCGGCCGCTTGGGCAGATGCTCCCACGCCTCGTCGCAGGTGAACGACATGACGGGGGCCAGGACCGTGAGCAGGTCGCGGCAGATCTCGTACATCGTGGACTGAGTCGAGCGCCGGAGGTGCCCGGTACCGTCCTCGCAGTAGAGCCGGTCCTTGGCGATGTCGCAGTAGAAGGCCGACAGCTCGACGTTGGTGTAGTTGGTCGCCTCGTGATGCACGCGATGGAGCTGATAGCTCTCGTAGGCATCGATGATGGCCGCCATCCGGCGCCGGTGCACCCCGAGGATGTGACGGTCGAGCACGAAGCGCTCGGCCTCGGGCACCGTGTCGGTCGCGGGCGCGAAGTCGAACAGGTTGGAAAGCAAAAACCGCAGCGTATTGCGGATCTTGCGATAGGCCTCAGTCAGGTTGAGCAGGATCTGATCGGAGACCCGGATGTCCTCGGCGTAGTCCGCCGAGCAGGCCCACAGCCGGAGGATCTCGGCCCCTTGCGCCTTGAGGACCTTCTCTGGCGGCGTGTAGTTGCCGAGCGACTTCGAGAGCTTGCGGCCCTGGCCGTCCACGACGAAGCCGTGTGTGAGGCACTGCCGGAAGGGGCTCTTGTCGCGGGTGGGGACCGCCGCGAGCAAGGTCGACTGAAACCAACCGCGGTGCTGGTCGGAGCCTTCGAGGTAGAGGTCGACCTGGTCGGTGCCCATGACGGCCGCGAAGCTCACGCCCGACTCGAACCAGACGTCGACGATGTCGAGCTCCTTGGAGAAGCGGCCCGACCCGCACGCACCGCAGGTGGTCCCGGCGGGTGCGAGGTCCTGCGAGTCGCGGGCGTACCACACGTCGGAGCCGTGCTCCGCGACGAGCTTGGCGACGTACTCGAAGGTGGTGGCGTCGCCGATGATGTGGCCACAGTCGTCGCAGTGGAACACCGTGATGGGCACGCCCCAGCGGCGCTGCCGCGAGATGCACCAGTCCGGTCGACCAGAGACCATGCCCGTGATGCGGTGCTCGCTCCACTCCGGGATCCAGCGCACCTGCGCGATGGCGGCCAGCACGCGCTCCCGGATGCGCTGCGTGTCGTCCATGGCCACGAACCACTGGTGCGTGGCGCGAAACAAGATCGGGTTCTTGGACCGCCAGCAGTGCGGGTATTGGTGGCGGAGCTTGCTGGTCGCGACGAGCGCGCCGCGAGACTCCAGCAGCGCGAGGAGGTCGGCGTCGCACTCGTGGACCGGGCGGCCCTGCATGAGCGGAAACTCCGCCGTGTAGCGGCCATCGTCATCGACCGGTGCATACGGCTCGAGCCCGTAGTGGAGGCCGACACGGTAGTCGTCGGCGCCGTGGCCTGGGGCCGTGTGGACGCAGCCCGTGCCCGCGTCGAGCGTGACGTGGCCGCCCAGCACGCAGAGGCTGCTCTGGTCGAGGAACGGATGCTGCGCCGTACGTCGCTCGAACCACGTGCCCTTCTCGCGCCGCGCCTCGACGCCGCCTGTGAGCCCGGTGTCCTTCTCGAACGTCTCGACGAGGGCGGCTGCGACCACCAGCGTCTCGTCGTTCGGATAGCGCAGAAACACGTAGTCAGCGTCGGGGTTGAACGCGATGCCCAGGTTGGCGGGGAGGGTCCACGGCGTGGTGGTCCAGATGACCACAGACGTGCGGGACTCGCCGTGCAGCGCGAACCGCACGTGGACGCTCGTGCTCGTGTGCTCCTCGTACTCGACCTCGGCCTCGG
>SXGT01093869.1_pt1 | contig 10795 bp, 8 predicted proteins | sample 3176221 | NCBI WGS metagenome assembly SXGT01 (sample SAMN11356862, study PRJNA531348) | freshwater metagenome | isolation source: freshwater sample F1-120 | place: China: Fuxian Lake, Yuxi | collected 2017-12-25
GCGCAGGACGCGCCGGTCGAGGCGGCGTCCGACGGTGGCACCGATCTGGCCGCCGACGGTCGAACCCGCTGCGATCGTGCCTGCCACCTTCCAGTCGACGTCGGTCGACAGCACGAACACCGCCGATGCCATGAGGTTGACCGACATGGCGAGAACGTTCTTGCAGGCATTGAGGCGCTGGAGGTCGTCGTCGACGAAGATCCCGAGCAGCGCGATGAGGATGATCCCCTGGGCGGCACCGAAGTACCCGCCGTAGATCCCCGCGCCGCACACGAGCGCGAGCAGCGCCGGCCGCAGTCGGTGCGATCCGTCGGCATGCGGGATCGCGAGGCGCCGCGCGAGTCGCGGTTGCAGCACGACGAGGGCCAGCGCGACGACGATGAGCACGACGACGACCCGTCGGAACACCGCGCCGGGCAGCACGAGGAGGAGCACTGCGCCGGTGAGACTGCCGAGGAGCGACGCCGGGACGAGGCGGAGGAGCCGCGGGCGCTGGCCCGCGAGTTCGCGGCGGTACCCGTAGACACCCGAGAGCGCGCCCGGCACGAGCCCCACGTTGTTCGACACGTTCGCCAGCACCGGGGGATAGCCGAGCGCGAGCAACGTCGGGAACGTGATGAGGGAGCCGGAGCCGACCACTGTGTTGATGGTCCCCGCGGCCAGACCGGCGACGAAAATCACGATCGCGTCGGCGGCGGTCATAGGGTGAGGCGCGCGCCCGACATCGCGGTCAACGTACCCCCGGTAACCCGACGGAGGCGTCGTAGATCAGCACCCGCGCCGACCGAGGAGACCCCGATGACCATCGCCTCTGCGCACGAGATCGACCTGCCCCTCTACGAGCCCGAGGGCCTCGACCGCGAACGCCGACTCGTTCGGCTCGCCGAGCTGCGGTCCGAGCACTGGTTGGCGCGCACGCCGATGGGATTCGCGTTGACTCGCTACGACGATGTCGTCGCGATCCTGCGCGATCGTCGCTTCCACTCCGCGCTGTCGCTGCTTCCGCAGATGCAGGGCATGGCCGACACCTCGTTCGAGCAGCGCCGCCCCTCGATCCTGTCGATGGAGGGCGATGAGCACGCCCGCGTTCGACGGCTCGTCGCGCCCGCCTTCACCCCGACGGCGGCCGAACGGCTGCGACCGTTCATGCGCGAGGTCATCGGCGAGATCCTCGACTCCGTCGCGGATCGCGGATCGTGCGACTTCGTCGAGGCGGTGTGCGACCCGTATCCGATCCCCATCATCTGCGAGCTGCTCGGCGCGCCGAGCGCCGACTGGCAGCGATTCTCGCGTTGGGCGACCGACATCTTCCGGATCTTCAACCAGAACCTCGCCGAGGACCTCCCGGCGATCCAAGCGGCCGGCGTCGAGCTCGAGGAATACGTCGTCGCACTCATCGAGCGCCGCCGCCAGGACCCGGGCGACGACCTCCTCAGTGCGCTCATCGCGGTCGAGACGGCCGGCGACCGTCTCTCCACCGAGGAACTCGTGATGCTCGCCGAGGCGGTCCTGATGGCGGGAACCGACACGACGCGTAACCAACTCGCGTGTTGCATCGCGCTGCTCACGGCCCACCCGGAGCAGTGGCGTCGCTTCGTCGCCGACCCGGGCCTCGCGCCGCGCGTCGTCGAGGAGACCATGCGTTATCTCGGTGCCGTGCAGGGCACGATCCGTGTCGCCTCCGAGACGATCGAATACCGCGACGTGGCATTCCCGGCCGGTTCCCTCGTCTCGGTCGCGCTCGCCGCCGCCAACCGTGATCCCGACATCTACACCGATCCCGAGACCTTCGACATCACGCGCGAGGTCAAGGTTCCGCACATGACGTTCGGCTCCGGGATCCACCACTGCCTCGGCGCGCACCTCGCGCGGGCCGAGTTGCAGGAGGCGCTGACCCTGATCGCTGACCGCTGCCCCGATCTCGAACCCGACGGGCCGGTGGCGTGGAAGCCCGAGACGTTCGGAATCTGGGGTCCGTCGCGGCTGCCCGTCCGGTGGTGACCACCGCCGAAACCGCTCCGCCCCGAGGATCGATGTTCACGCGGGTGCTCGATCCGGTCCGACGCCTGATGCCGCGGCGCGACGACTACGAGGGCGTCGGCCGATCGTGGCGCAAGGACGTGGTCGCGGGCCTCACGGTCGGCGTCGTCGCGTTACCGCTGGCACTCGCCTTCGGGATCACGACCGGGCTCGGCGCCGACGCCGGTCTCATGACGGCGATCGTCGCGGGCCTCGTCGCCGCGGTGTTCGGCGGCTCGAACGTGCAGGTGTCGGGCCCGACCGGTGCGATGACGGTGGTCCTCGTGCCGATCGTCGCGCGCTACGGCGTCGAGGCCGTCGCGGTGGTCGGCATTCTCGCGGGCGCCTTCATCGTCACCGCCGCGTTCGCGCGCCTCGGTCGCTACCTCGCGTACATCCCGTGGCCGGTCGTCGAGGGCTTCACCGTCGGGATCGCGGTCATCATCTTCTTGCAGCAGGTCCCGGCTGCGTTGGGCGTGCCCAAGCCCGAGGGCGAGAACACCGCGATCGTCGCGGCGAAGGCGATCGGCGACGCATTTTCGGACGGTTCGACTGCGGCGCTCGGCATCGTCGTGCTCGTCGCGTTCGTGATGTTGCTCACGCCCCGACTGCATCGTTCGCTCCCTGCGTCGCTGGTCGCCGTCGTCGTCGCGACGGTCGTCGCGCAGCTGGCCGACCTCGACATCGGCCGCATCGGGCTCCTGCCCGATTCGTTGCCGGCTCCTGCCGTCCCGTCGTTCTCGCTCACGAGGATCAGCGAGCTCTTCTCGGCGGCGTTCGCGGTCGCGCTGCTTGCCGCGCTCGAGAGCCTGCTCTCGGCGAAGGTTGCCGACGGGATGACCGACTCGCGTAAGCACGATCCCGACCGCGAGCTCTTCGGCCAGGGCCTCGCGAACCTCATCACGCCGCTGTTCGGTGGGATGCCCGCGACCGGAGCGATCGCGCGTACCGCCGTGAACGTGCGCGCGGGGGCCCGGACCCGACTGTCGGGGATCGTGCACGCGGGCGTGCTCGTCCTCGTCGTGTACTTCGGCGGCGATCTCGTGAAGGAGATCCCGATCGCCGCGCTCGCCGGAGTGCTGATGGTCACCGGTGTGCGGATGGTCGAGGTCCACAACGTCCGTCCGGTGCTTCGGTCGACGCGCGGCGACGCGGCTGTCCTCGCGGTCACCGCCGCGGCGACGATCGTGTTCGATCTCATCCTCGCGGTCGAGATCGGGGTGGCGGTCGCGGCGGTGCTCGCGCTGCGGACCATGTCGCGCGCCGCGAGTGCAGTGGCCGAACCGGTCCGCGCGGTGGTCCCACCGATGTTCGACCGGCCGTCCGCGTTGAACGCCGACGACGGCGACCATGCGGGCGAGGCCGTCGACGCCGAGGTCGAGGCCGACCTGTTCTCGCGTCACATCGTCGCCTATCGCCTCGACGGCGCGCTCTTCTTCGGGGCCGCGCAGCGGTTCCTCACCGAACTGACGGCCATCGCCGACGTGCGGGTCGTCATCCTGCGGATGCCGCAATTGCAGGTGCTCGATGCGACCGGCGCGCAAGCGCTCGGCGAGATCGTCGCCGATCTCGAGGGTCGTGGAATCACCGTGTTGCTCGTCGGACCGCGTCCCGAACACTTGAGGGTGCTCGGCGCGGTCGGAGCGCTCGACCGCCTCGCGCACGAGAACCACCTGTTCGTCGAGCTCGATGCCGCGATCGCCCACGCCCACGACCACGCCGGACGTCAATAGGTCTCCGTCGTGTCCCGGCCGGCCGAGACGCGCTGCGCCGCGTCGGGGTGGCGGCGTTCGAGGTCGTCGGCGCAGCGGTCGCGTCCCGTCGCGCGCAGCCGGACGAGATACTCGGGCAGGTGGCCGCGAACGTGGTACGGGCCGCCGTCGTCGAGCACGACATCGAGTGGATCGACACCGCCGGGCACCGTCGCGAGCTGTTGTTCGAGCCAGCCGTCGAGCAGTCGTTCCGCACGGGCAGTCACGTCGGGACGGGTCGTGGCGAGGTCGTGCTGTTCGTGAGGGTCGTCCGCGAGGTCGAACAGCATGCGATCCGGCCAGGCGTGATAGCCGTCGTGGGTCGTGCGCAAGAACAGATGATCATCGAATCGGACGCCGCGCTGACACGCCCACGCGCCCTGCGACGTGACGAGGAACTCGCGTCCGTCGTCGCGTCCGGCATGCAGCGCCTCGACGAACGATGCGCCGTCCCACGCGCCCGGGCGGGGGAGCGCGACCTGCGCGTGGTCCGCGAGCGTCGCCGCGACGTCGAGGTGGTAGTGCAGGCCGCGGTCGACGCGAGGCGCGAGTCCCGGGACCCGCAGGATCATCGGGATGTGCGCGGTCGCGTCGTCGGCGGCCTGGTGGTCGGCGTAGACGCCGAGCTCGCCGAACGCCTCACCGTGGTCCGACGTGACCATCACGGTCGTGTCGTCGAGCACGCCGAGGTCGGCGAGCTGGTTCAACAGGCGACCGACGTGGTCGTCGGCGTACCGGATGCCGACGTCGTAGCCGTCGAACATCTGCTTGACCGCGGTGAGGTCGGCGAGGTCCCACGGATGACGCGGTGGCGGCGGTCCCCATTCGTCCGGTCGGAATCCCCACGGCTCCTGCGCCGAGTGCGGACCGGCAAGGTCCCAGTGCGCGGCGCGCACCGTCTCGGTGTACCAGGCGGGCATCGGATCACCGGCGAACGGATTGCCGTACTCGGCGGGCGCGTTGTAGGGCGTGTGCGGGTCCCAGAGGTGCACGTGGCAGAGCCAGTCGTCGTCGCGCGCGTGGCGATCCATCCAGCCGATGACCTCGGGGACGATCTGGTCGGCCCGCTCGATTCCCATGTTGTGAGCCGCGTTCACCGACTCCTGGAAGCCGAACGTCCACCACACCGCGGAGTGGCGCAGTGGGAAGCTCGAGAACGACGCGGTGCGGTATCCGGCCCAGTAGAAGCGCGAGGCCCACGAGTCGCGTGCGAGGCGAGACATGAACTGGCGGCGGGTGCCCTCGGGTGCGAGCGCGAGATCGGCGCCGCGCCCACCGTGGTCGACCACGCCGGTGTGGATCCCGAAGCGGCCGGTGCTGAGCGCCGTGCGGCTGGGCAGGCACGGCACGTCGGACGCGTAGACCTGCTCGAACCGCACCCCGCCCGCGGCGACGGCATCGATGTTCGGGCTGGTGTCGCGGTGGTAGCCGTAACAGCCGAGGTGGTCGGGCCGCAACGTGTCGATGTCGATGAACAGGATGCGCATGGCGGTCGCTCGCCCGATCGGGGGCAGAAGGCGGGACTCTAGGACCGGAGGAAGCGGTAGCCTGCGGCCACTCTCGGAGAGTCGCCTCGCTTGGGCCCGACGGCCGGCTGGCCGGATGGTCGGCCGGATGGTCTGATCGGCCAGTTGCTCGTGCAGGCTCGACGTCTCGACCGAGCCGTCATCGACGAGGAGGCCGGCATGGCCGAACGTTCACCGCAGAGGCCGACCGACAAGAAGAAGGCCGCCAAGTCGCTGAAGGAGAAGCGCAGCGACAAGAAGGCCAAGCAGGCAGAACGCGGCAAGCGGACGAACTCGTGACCACACACCGCGCGGTGATCACGTTCACCGCCGACGACGGCGAAGAGCACGTCGCCGCCGTCACCCTCGAGGTCGACGACATCACCGCGAACCCGTGGCACGCCACGATCGTGCCCGGCGATCGCCGCAGTCCCCGTTGGTCACCCGGCCTCGCCGTGATCACGATCGGTGCCCGTGCCGCAGCGGCGCGGGTCGTGGTCTCCGACGACCGAAAGGACTTCACGCTCGTGGCGCTCGGTCCGTTCGGTCCGCGCAGCGACCTACATCTCGCGGCCGCGGCCACCGTCGGCGACCCCGACGTCCCCACGGCCTGACCGAACCGTCAGCCGTCGGCGGTGTCGACGCCGAGGCGGTGCAGCACCGCGATGAGGTCGTCGATGTCGGCGACGGGGAGCACCTCGCCGGTGTCGACGACCTCGACCTGGCCGACGATCCGTCGCTCGCACGCGGGGCCCGGCAGCGCCCGCACGATGACGGTGATCGGCCGCGTCCGCGGGCCGGTACCGGCGGGTGGGCGCGACGGGACGAGCGGCACCGCCCGAGGCTCGCTCGCGGCCGTCCAACCGGCGTCCGAATCCGGACCCGCGCCGCACTCGGTGTGATCGCGGACGGTCAGCGACGGATCAGCGCGGCGAGGTCGGGCCCCACGACTTCGCCGATCTCGGCGAGGGTCGCGGCAGCTCGGACCGCGACCTCGCGGGCGCTGCTCAGCCGGCCCTGGGCGACGAGCGCGTCGCACATCCGCGCGTACCGATTCTCGTCGAGCGGTTCGGCGGCGATGCCGAGATCGAGCAGGCGGATCGCCTCGTCGATGTCGCCGCGACCGATCGCATCGTCGGCGACCGTGTCGACGAGCGCGAGATATCGGCGCTTCACTCGTTCGCGCGGACCCGCGGTCCAGTCCTCGTAGACATCGCCCGGCAGCAACTCGCCGGCGAACAGTGCAATGCCGTGACGCGCGAGTCCGACGCGTTCGTGCGCGGCTGCGCCGAGCGCGTCGGCGGCCGCTGCTTCGAAGACCGCCAGATCGGTCGTGACTCCGTCGGCGAGGCGGAGCGTGTCGGCGGCGCGCACGACGATCTCGCCGGACCGATCGCGCAGGCGATTCAACAGATTCCGCAGTCGCGCGCGCCCAGTGTCGATCTCGGCGTCGGGCCAGAGCGCGTCGATCGCGGCGTCGGTCGTGAGCACGCCACGGATCGCGAGCAGCTTCACGAGCCCCGAGGGGTTGCCAGCGGCCGGCGTCCGGTCGCGGCCGTGGTGGACGACCGAGAAGCCACCCAACAGCCGGATCATCGGGCCGCCCGGGTCGACGACTCCCCTTGTCGCCTCGCTCGCTGCGAGCGCGCCGACCTCGGCTTCGAGCAGGTCGACGATCGGGCCGTCGAGTCGTTCGACGAGGTCGGGGACCTGCATCGCTGCGGCGGCGGCCCGCGCGTGAGCGGCGATCTCACGGGCGCGGTCGTGCTCCCCGCGTCGGGCGTGCGCGAGCGCGCGCAGGATCAGCCGACCCGGACGGTTCGACGGGACGACGGCTTCGGAGGCGTCGAGGATGTCGAGGAGTTCGAGGGCTCGCCCGGCATCGCCGAACATCGACTCGTGGCGCGCTTCGGCGATCGTGATCGGGACGACGTAGCCGATGCGCCTTCCCACTTCGAGCCCGCGATCGCGGTGATCGACGTACCCCTCGTGATCGCCGAGCAGCGCGAGGAGATCCGCGCTCGAGCCGTGGTACTCGGCGCGCTGTCCTGGGCGGACCCACGGCCCGAGGAGGCGCTCGCATTCGTCGAGCGCGAGCCGGCAACCGACCAGGTCGCGCCGCCGGGCCGCCAGCCACGAACGGCTCCACCATGCCATCATCGTGATCGTCGAGTCGCGACGCCGGACACCGATCTCGAGCGCCTCGGTGACGGCGGCATCGGCTTCGGTTTCGCGACCGAGGTAGAGCATCAGGTCGGCGTAGTTCGTGAGCCAGAACGCGCGCGTGAAGTCGCCGGTCGGCAACAGCGCGAGCGCCTGCTGCATCTCGAAGGCACCCTCGATGGGAGCGCCCGCCATGTACAACGCCGTGTAGCCGCGGCGGGCGAGCGTCTCCGACAGCCAACGCGTCTCGCCCGCGGCGCGGAACAACGCCGCGGCCTCCTCGTATCCCCGTGCCCCACGGGCGAGCGATTCGGGCGTGCAGGCGAACACGTCGATGCGCGCGATCGTCGCGAGCGCGCGGGCCTTGGCGATCGCGTCCTGATGGGTCGCGGTGGCGATCACCGCCTCCGCGCGCGTGCGAGCGCGGTCGAGATCGGCGGCGGCAACGAGGTCGCGGGCGTCCTCGGCGTCGAGGGTCCGCGCGACGTGCTCATCGAGCGCTTCGGCACAGCGTTCGCGGGCGCGCGCGAGGCATTCGATCCGCAGACTCGGATCCGGGAGTTCTGCCGCGCGGGCGATCGTGACGAGCGCCTCGACCTGGAGCGGGCCGTGCGCGCTCGCGATTCGGTCGGCGACCCGCCGGAGTTCGCGGGGTCCGATCACCTCGAGGTCGGCCCACGGTGTCCGCGCGACGAATTCGGTGAGCGGCGCTGGGCTCGTCGCCGCGGTCAGCACCGCGATCGCGGCGAGGGTCTCGCCGTGTGCGTGGTAGTGACGAGCGATCGTGACACGGTGCCGGTCGAGAGTCTCGGCAGGCCCGTCGATGGTCTCGAAGGCGGCATCGGCGAGCGCTTCGAGCATCGGATCCGGGACAGTGTGCCAGCGGCCGTAGTGGCGTTGCAGCAACCCGGAGCGAAGCGCCGAGTCCCAGAGTGTGTCGCCCCCGATGGTCACGGCGACGTCGGCGTCGATGAGCGGGAACACCGCGAGCCCACGCAACATCGGGTTCGCGGTCGCGACCTCGGCGACGAGCTCTGCGAGCACCGACCGGTTGCCGTCGGCCCGTGCCGGCGACCACGTCGGATCCAGCCGGAGGCGAGCGACCGTGAGACCGACGGCCGCGCACCATCCCCCAGTGGCGACGGCGACCTCTTCGACCAACGTGTCCGAGGCGAGGTCGTCGAGCACCTGTGCGATCTCCGAGCGATCCATGCGGAGCGCGTCGGCGTCGAGCGGCCACGCGCCGGTCGTGGCGGTCAAGGTTGCGAATGCGCCGAGCGAACGACCGGCGACGACGAGCCGGCAGGATTCCGGGAGGTCGCGCAGCGTCTCGGCAAAGGCGGCGGCTGCGGCGCCGTCGAGGTGGTGGACGTCGTCGAGGAAGATCGTGGTGGCGACGGCACGTTCCGCCAGGGCACCCACGAACGTGTCGAGCGCATCGAGCGGCCGGTCCGATGTCGGGTCGGCCGTCGTGACCGCCTCCACGATGTCGACGAGCCCCGCGCGCCGAGCGCCGCGCAGCACGAGCGCGACCCCGCGCGCGAGATCGGTGTCCGGTACGAACCGGGCGCGCACGCCGACGTGCTCCCACGCGGCGATCACGGCTTCGGCGAGGGTGGTCTTGCCGTAACCGCCGGGCGCCTCGAGGAGCACGACGCGCGCCGCGGCGGCAGCGTCGATCAGTCGGTCGCGTCGCAGGATCGGCACCAAGGCCGTGCCGTCGCGGACGCCGTCGGTCGCGCTCCCACGCGCGTTCCCAGGCGGGTCGACGACCATCGGTTCACGCTAGTTCCGAGTTGTCGGGGAACCTCGGGCGCGCCCGTCGTCGCGATCGGTGGCCCCGAAAGGATCATCGCTCGCAACGAGCCGGTACGCTCCCGACCACGAACGGAGGCCACGCGGCGGACCGAGGATTCGGGACACGAACCCGGGAGAACGACATGGATCACCTTGTTCCCTCGCAGGTCGACGCGGTGCTCGCGCAGTTCGGGTTCGCAGCAGCGCCGGCGGCGGATCGCGCCGGGCTCGACGCGGTGTACGGCGCCTGGTGCCGGCAGGTGCCGTTCGACAACGCGATCAAACGGATCGATCTCGCCGCGGGCACGGCACCGTTCCGCAACGACACGCCGGCCGAGTTCTTCGCACTCTGGCTCGCGCACGGGGTCGGCGGTACCTGCTGGCCGTCATCGCGAGCGCTCGGAGCACTGCTCGCGGCGCTCGGGTTCGACATCCGACTCGGGTCGGCGGCCATGGCCGACGAGTTCGTCGGCCCCGTGCACAGCCATGGCACCGTCCTGGCGCGCGTCGGGGGCGAGCTGCTCTGGGTCGATTCATCGATGCTCACCGACGTGCCCGTCGTACTACGCGTCGGCGAGGCGACCTCACTCGCGCATCCGGTGCGTCCGGTGCGCGTCGAACCGCTCGACGACCTGTGGCGCGTCCACTGGACGAGCGGCGCCCGACCCGGCGAGATGGGATGTCGTCTGCTCGCGGACGATGTCGACGGCGACCACTACTCGGCGCGGTACGAATGGTCACGAGCGAACAGCCCGTTCAACGGCGGGTTGTACGCCACGACGAACCGGGCCGACCACGTGCTCAGCCTGGCCGGAGGTCGACGGATCGTGCTCGATGCCGCCGGCGCGACCGCGAGCGAACCGTTGGCCGCCGCGGCTCGCCGCGCATTGCTCGTGGAGGAGTTCGGATACTCCGAGGCCATCGTCGATGCGTTGCCCGACGACGATCCGATCCCGCCACTCGCCTGAGGCCGCGTTCGTTGTCGCATTCGATCGGACCCGACCGTCGATCGGGCGCGACCGAGGATCAGGCGCGACCGAGGATCAGGCCGCTCGTCGGGACCCCGGTGCCGGCCGTCACGAGCACGTGCTCGACGTCGGCGACCTGGTTCACCGATGTGCCGCGGATCTGGCGGACGCATTCGGTGATGCCGTTCATCCCGTGGATGTAGGCCTCGCCGAGCAGACCCCCACTCGTGTTGATCGGAAGCGCGCCGCCGAGCGACAGGCGCTCGACGGTCGCGAAGTCCTTTGCTTCGCCGCGGCCGCAGAAGCCGAGCTCTTCGAGCTGCATCAGGACGAACGGGGTGAAGTGGTCGTAGAGGAACGCCGTCGAGATGTCGCTCGGCCCGAGCCCCGAGTCGCGCCAGAGCTTCCGACCGACCGCTCCCATCTCGGGAAGCCCGCTGAGATCATCGCGGTAGTAGCTCGTCATCATCTCCGAGTCGTAGGTCGCGCCCTGCGCTGCGGCGGTGATGAGTGCCGGCGTCTGGCGAAGGTCGCGTGCCCGTTCGGCGGTGGTGACGACGAGCGCGACGCCGCCGTCGCTCTCCTGGCAGCA
>SXGT01853710.1_pt1 | contig 10795 bp, 9 predicted proteins | sample 3176221 | NCBI WGS metagenome assembly SXGT01 (sample SAMN11356862, study PRJNA531348) | freshwater metagenome | isolation source: freshwater sample F1-120 | place: China: Fuxian Lake, Yuxi | collected 2017-12-25
ACGCGGCCGGAAATCGAATACGGCCGCCCGAGCAGTTGCGCCGCCATCGCCATGTCTCCGGCTGCCAGCGCCTCGCGCACGGCAGTGCTGGAAGCGCGCTGTCCGGCTGCTTCCACGGTATGCAAGGCCTCGGCCTCGAAGCCGTGTTGCCGACCAAGCTGTTGCAGCAGCGCGAAATCGCCGGTGCGTCTGGCGCCGAAGCGGAAATCGTCGCCCACCAGCACATAGCGGGCATTCAGCCCGCGCAGCAGAATGCGTTGCACGAAATCCTCCGCCGACAGCGCCGCGAAGGCTTTGCTGAAGCGGCAGACATGCACATGCGCGACGCCGAGTCCGCGCAGGATTTCCAGCTTTTCGCGCAGCGAGGTCAACCGCGTCGGCGCCGAATCGGGCGTGAAAATCTCGCGCGGATGCGGTTCGAAAGTCAGCACGGCGGGCAGGGCGCCGACCGACGCCGCGCGCGCGGTGAGCCGCGCCAGCATGGCCTGGTGGCCGAGATGGATGCCGTCGAAATTGCCGATCGTGACGGCATTGGGGCGGCTGGCGCGACAGCGGGTGTCATTCAGGCTGCCGAACGTGCCGTGGGTCATCAACATGAACAGGGTTACTCCGTGAACCAGCTTGTGCTCGACAAGCCCGCGAAATGTTGGAAATCGGCCGGGTTGCGGCTCACCAGCGTCAATTTTCGGCTCGCCGCCACCGCTGCCACCTGGCCGTCGCGGAACGGCGCGTCGATCCCCTCGGCGGCCAGCCGCGCACGTTCGCGCGCATGCCACAGCGCCGCCTCCTGGTCATAGGGCAGGATCGCCATACCGCATTCGAGCAGACCGCCGATGAAACGCTGCAAGCGCGCCTTGCGCGCGCCATCCGGCAATTGCGCCACGCCATAGGCCAGCTCGTGCAAAGCCAGCGCGGAAGTGGCACAGACGGCGCGATGTTCGGCCAGCTTGGCCATGACCCCGGCGTTCGCCTCGCCGCGCGTGAGTTCCGCCAGCACATTGCTGTCGAGCAGAAAACTCAGACTTCCCATGCCGGCTCCCGCGCTGTCGCGAGATCGCGCGTGGCCGCGATCTCGCGTTCGGAAATTCCCCGCCAGTCGCCCGGCAAGGTGTCGCGCCAGGACTGCACGAAATCCAGCAGATCGCCCCGCGTCACGGCCGACTGGCGCAAGTTCTGATAGTCCGCCTCGGACAGCAGCACGGCCACCGGGCGGCCATGTCGGGTCAGATGCACAACTTCACCGCTCTCGACTTGGTGCACGAGCGCGGTAAACGTGTTCTTGGCTTCGGTAATTGGCGTTTCCACAGGATTTCCAGCAAGGCCGGCAGGGGTAATCTGGCTATTTGGTAGCCATTTTAGGCGGGGCGGGGGCGTGTGGCAATCTTCACGCTTGGGCGTCATCAAGATGTGCGTCCAAATTATGCTCACTCCATAAGCGAGTGCCACCCCATGCAGCCAGCCTATAACGCCCAAGCCCCCAAGAAGGCGCCCACCCTCAGCATTAACGCGGACTTGCCGGCCAAAGCCCGTGCACTCGACATCAACCTCTCAGTGGTTTGTCTTCTATTGCTGACGGGCATGGCACGGGCGCCGTTAAAACAATTGAAACTCGCTGCGGAGGCTCTTGCCAGGCGTTGTTTCACGCAAAAAAATCGGCGGCATTTCAAGCCGCCGATGCTGCGTCCAGATACTGAAAACTCAGGAGCGTTTGCGGGCGAAGCCAAGACCCAAGGCTGCAATACCCAGCAGTGCAAGTGAAGAGGGTTCGGGTACAGATTCGAAGCGAAGGTTGTCCACAGCAAAACGGGTGCCAAGATCCCAACTGACCTCGGCGCGTGCGAACTGAATATCACTTTGCACACCAGCAAAACCGCCAATAAATATCGGATCAGGCAGCCCGCTGAAGCTCAGGCTACCTAATGAAATGTTTGAAGCGTCAAACAATTCGATGGAAACGCCGCCACCAGAAGCGGTGGCCCAGCCGAAACCCATGCGCGATTGGAGGGCAGGAAAAAGAAATGAAAGGACTCCGTTTGTATTGCCTTCGATGTCCGCGACGGTGATGTTATTGGTATTACCGGGGCCGCCATCAATGACTGCATCTGTCGAAGCGATACCCCCAATCGTGAAACCATGCTGGACGCCACTTATGGTCAAGCCGTCTACGGGGGCAAACGTTTGTGTCACGCCATAATCGATGACAGTTTCACTTCCCGAGAAATTTGGGATATTGATCGAGACTAAAGCGGCTTCCGCGAAACCTGCCGAAGCGACGAACCCCAAAGCAGCCAAAATGCGCACCGATTTCAGAATATTCATGAACTACACCCCCTCAAAATATCGCAACATTACGATGAGTCTATCAAGCAATAAACGTGCCCTTATGGCAAGCTATTGATAGTTATGTTGTTTCTTTCCGAAGGTTAGCCGGCTGTAAAAAAATTCGACAGTTGGATACAGCGTGCGCATTTACGTAGACATCCGCGGATAGTCCTGATTCGGTCAAATTGAGGGTCTGCATCTGCGCGGCGGATCGAGTGGAGATCCGACCCCGGCGTCTACCGAAGCAGCTATCGACGACCAAATCCCGGAGGGTATAAGCGGGAAAAATCCGCCAGGCCCCTATTGATCCGGCCAGCTTTATCCGCGAGCTCGTTCATGCTGAGCCTGTCGAAGCACAGTAGCCAAGAGCCTTCGACAAGCTCAGGCCGAACGGGCATCGCGTTTATTCCGTGCAAGATCAATAGAATTCCCGCTCTTTCCTGCTCCAACCGGGTGCCATGCCGTTTCTGCTCCGTCTATTGCTCTGTGTGTTGCTCGGCATCGGGCCGGCGCGCGCGTTGACGGTGGAAATCGTCGCGCCGGATGCGCTCAAGGCGCTGCTTTCGAAGCATCTTGAAGCGGCGCGGGCGGCGCGGCTGGGCGAGGCGTTGGGCGCGGAGGAGGTGGCTCGTCTGCGCGATCTGAGCCAGACCAGCGCGCGTGAACTGCTGGCGACGGAAGGCTATTTCTCGCCGTTGATCGACGTCACCACGGAGGATGCAACGCTCTTGCGCTTCGCCGTCACGCCGGGCGCGCGCACGCATGTGCGTGGCGTCAAGCTGAACTACACCGGCGCGCTGGCCGAGGCGGGCGAGGGCAATCAGCGGCGCCGCGCGCGTGTCGAGCGGCAGTTTGCGATGCGGCCCGGCATGCCTTTCCGGCAGGCGGACTGGGAGGCGGCGAAAGGCGCGGTGTTGCAGCCCTTGCTGGCGGCGGAGTATCCGGCGGCGCGCATCGTCGCCAGCGAAGCGCGTATCGACCCGGAGACGCACACCGCCGACCTCGCCCTGACGCTGGACAGCGGCCCGGCCTTTCGCTACGGCGAACTGCTGATCAGCGGCAATCAGCGTTATCCGGCCGCCATCATCCGCAACCTGAGTCCGCTCAAGCCCGGCCAGCCCTGCCGCCAGCAGGATCTGCTCGACTATCAGGCGGCGCTGGAGGCGAGCGGTTATTACGCGCAGGCCGTCGTTCGCATCGAGACGGACCCGTCTCGGGCAGAGGCGGCGCCGATCCGGGTCGAAGTGGTGGAAAAGCCGTTGCACCTGCTCAGCCTGGGCGTCGGCATCAGCACCGACACCGGCGCGCGGGTGCAGGCGGCCTGGCTGCATCGCAACCTGAGCCAGCGCGGCATGCGCCTGAAACTGGATGCGCGCCTGGAAGAAACGCGGCAGAACGGCGCCGCCGAACTGATCTGGCCGCGCAATGCCAGCGGCTATGAGAACAGCCTCGGACTGCAACTCAAGCAGGAAGATATCGAAGGCCAGGAAACCCGCGCCAGCGTCCTCTCGGCGAAGCGAGGTCGCACGCGCGGCGGGATTGAAGTCACCCAGTCGCTGCAATACCAGACCGAGCGGCAACTGATCGGCAACGTAACCGAACTGCGCAACCGGGCGCTGACCGCCAATCTGGCCTGGACCCGGCGCACGCTCGGACGCGCGTTCTACCCGCGTCGCGGCGACGTGCTCAGCCTGCAAATCGGCGGCGCGACCGAGGCGCTGATGTCGGACACCTCGTTCCTGCGCTTGTATGGCCGCTACACCGAGTATTTCCGCGCCGGCGACACAGGCCGTCTGGTTCTGCGCGGTGAACTCGGCGGCGTGCTGGCCGATACGCGCATCGGCATCCCGACCGATTTTCTGTTCCGCGCCGGCGGCGACAACTCGATTCGCGGTTATGCCTACCAGAGCCAGGGCCGCGCGCTGGGCGGCGGCATCGCGTCGGTGCGCTATCTGGCCACCGGCAGCGCCGAATACAACTACTTCTTCAACGGCGACTGGGGAGCGGCGCTGTTCGTCGATGCCGGCGATGCCGCCGACACACCGTCCAGCCTGAAGCCGGTGGTCGGCGTCGGCATCGGCGCGCGCTACCGTTCGCCGGTGGGGCCGATCAATCTCGATCTGGCATATGGCGAAGCCACCGACGCGTTCAGATTGCATTTCTCGCTCGGAGTGTCGTTTTGAAACGCATCCTTCGCCTGCTGGCCTGGCTGCTGGCGGGTTCGCTGGTCTGCGCGCTGGCGGTGATCGCATCCGGCTTCTGGCTGGCGACCACGCCGGACGGCCTGCGCTGGCTGACCCGGACGGTCGCCGCATTGAGCCAGGATCGTATCCGCTTCGAAGCGGTCGCCGGCACGCTCGATGGCAAGCTCAGCATCGGCAAATTCAGCCTGCAAAGCAACACACAGCGGGTCGAAATCGAAGACCTGCACCTGCAATGGCAGCCGCGTGCGCTCCGGCAAGGCCGCATCGAAGTCGATCTGCTGGCTGCGCAATCGGCGAGGGTGACGCTGCTGAAACCCGATCCGACCCCGCCGCAAATGCCGCGCAGCCTGCGCCTGCCGTTCGATCTGCGCGTGCGCGCGCTCACGCTGGCGAACCTGGAAATCGTTCGCCCCGGCCAAACCCTCGCCTTCGGAAACCTGCGCACCAGCCTGGATGGAAGTGGCGACCGTTACCGGCTGCGCGGGATCAGCGCCGACACACCCTGGGCGCAGGCGCGCGGCGAGCTGGAACTCGGCAAGGACGCGCCGTTCGCGCTGCGCGGCCGTATTGCCGCCAGCAGCGCGCACCCGCTGCCGGCGCAGGCGACGCTCGATTTGGCCGGCAGTCTGCCGGCGCCGACATTCAGCCTCGAAGCCCAGGCCGAAGCCATGCGCTGCATGGCCAATGGCGAACTGGCGCCGTTCGCCCCGGTGCGCCTGACCCGGTTGTTGCTGGCCGGGCAGGGCATCACTCCGCGCCGCTTCGCCGCCGCCGCGCCCAATGCCGATCTCGCCTTCTCCGGCGTGTTCGAGGGAAAACTGGAAGCCGGCCGCGCCGGCGAGCGCCTGCTCGGCACCTTCAGCCTGAACAACCGCCTGCCCGGACGTCTCGATCAGCAGCGTATGCCGCTCGCCAACCTGACCGGCGCCGTGCTGGGCGACAGCGCGCGCGCCGATTTCAGCGCCCTGCTGATCGACCTGGGCGCGGCCGGCCAACTGACCGGCGACGGGGAATGGCGTGCCGGCCGGGTCCGGCTTGATCTGGCCGGCTCGCGCCTTGATCTGGCCGGCCTGCGCGGCGACTTCAATCGCACGCGCATCCAGGCCGCGCTGCGCCTGAGCGGCGACGCGACGCGCCAGCAACTGAGCGGCGAAGTCAGCGAAACCTGGGGTCGGGGCCAATTCCTGCTCAGCCATGCGGCCGGCGTGCTGCGCCTGGAATCGGCCGGCTTCGAAGGCCAGGCCGGCCGGCTGACGGCCAGCGGCGAACTGCAACTGGACGCCGGCCACGCGTTTGCCAACAAGTTCGCGGCCGAGTTCGCCGCGACGGCGATCAACCCGGCGCGCTTCGGCCGGTTTCCCGCCGCCCGCCTGAATGCGCGCGGCCGCATCAGCGGCGACCTGCTGCCGCAATTGCGCCTGCAAGCCGACTTGACGCTGCCGCCGGGCGAACTCGAAGGCCGTCCGGTCAAGGGCCGGGCCCGCTTCAGCTATACACGCGGCCGACTGTTCGATGCCGACATCGACCTCGATCTGGCCGGCAATCAGGCCCGCGTCAACGGCGCCTACGGCCTGGCCGGCGACCGCCTCGACTGGGACATCGCAGCGCCGGCGTTGGCGCGGCTCAAGCTCGGACTGGCCGGCGGCCTGAACAGCAGCGGCAGCGCCGACGGCGACCCGAAACAACCGCAAATCGACGCGCGACTCACCGCCACCGGCCTGCGTCTGCCGGGCGGAATCGCCGCCGACAGCTTGCATCTCCGGCTCAATCTGAGTGCCTCCGCCAACGGCGCCTTCAATGGCCAGCTCGACGCGCGCGGCGTCGAACTTGTCGGCCGGCAACTGGACCAGTTCAGCGCCGCCGCCGAGGGTCGCCGCGACGCGCATACGCTGAGCCTCGCTGCGCGTATGCAGGACTGGCGCTTGAACGCCGGTCTGAGCGGCGGCTTCGACGCACAACAGGTCTGGCGCGGCACATTGAATCAGGCACAGGCAAGCGGCGACTGGCCGCTGCGCCTGACCGCCCCCGCCGGCCTGCAACTGTCCCGCGCGCGGCAACAGATCGACAACCTCGCGCTCAGCGTGGCCGACGGCCAGATCAGAATCGAGCAATTCAGCCTGCAGGACGGCCGCATCGAAACGCGCGGCAGCTTCGGCAACCTGCCGGTACAGCCCCTGCTCGCCCGCCTGCCCGCGCCGCCGCCGTTCAGCACCGATCTGCGCCTGGATGGCGACTGGAACCTGGGCTCAGGCCTCGACGGCCAGGCGCATCTGCGTCGCCGTTCGGGTGACCTGCGCCTGAGCAGGCCGGCGCTGTCGCTCGGCCTCGGCGCCCTCACGCTCGACTTCACAGCCGCCGCCAACCGGATCGACGCGCGCATCGAGGCGAGTAGCAGCGCGGCCGGAAAACTGCGCGCCGCAGGCCAGGCCACGTTGCGCCGCGAGGCCGCCGGTTTCAGCCTGCCGCGCGACGCGCCGCTGGCCTGGCAGGCGCAACTCGACGTGCCCGACCTGCATGCGCTGCAACCCTTCCTGTCGCCCGGCCTGCGTGCCGACGCCCGCCTGGAGGCCAAGCTCGGCGGCAGCGGCAGCCTCGCCGCGCCGCGCATCGAAGGCCGTGTCAGCGCGAGCCGGCTGCGTTTCGCCATGCCCGAACAAGGCATCATCATCAGCGACGGCACGCTCGATCTGGAACTCGCCGACGACCGGCTACGCGTGCGGCAAGGCGTACTCACCGGAGAACAGGGGCGCGTCGTGCTGAGCGGCGAGGCGCAACTGAAAAACCCGCAAGCCGGCCTCACGCTCCATTTCGAACGATTCGCCGCCAGCAATCGCGGCGATCGGCGCATCCTCGTCTCCGGCGTCAGCCGCCTCAATCTCGACCAGAACCGCCTGCAACTCGGCGGCGAACTCGTCGTCGATCGCGCCCGCCTGCAAACCCAGGAGGCCAGCCGGCCCGAACTGGGGACCGACGTCATCGTCATCGGCCGGCCGGCGCGGGAAAAGACCGTTGCCCAGCGTCTGCCGCTGGCGCTCGATCTGAAGCTCGACCTGGGCAAGGATTTCCTGTTCCAGGGCGGCGGCCTCGATGCCCGCCTGGGCGGCCGCTTGCACGTGTTCAGCGTCAACGACGTGCTGCATGGCGAAGGCGACATCCGCACCGAGACCGGCCGCTACACCGCGTACGGCCAGGCGCTGGAGATCGAGCGCGGCATCCTGCGATTCATCGGCCCGCTCGACAATCCGGGTCTGGACGTACTCGCTGTGCGCAAAACAGAAACCGTCAAGGCCGGCGTCCTGGTCAGGGGCACGGTGCGGCGGCCGCAAGTCACGCTGTATTCCGATCCGGCGCTGCCCGACACCGAAAAACTGTCCTGGCTGGTGCTCGGGCATGGCCTGGGCACGGGCGGCCAGCAGGAATTCGCGTTGCTGCGCATCGCCGCCGGCGCATTGATCAGCCAGGGCGACTCGGTCAACTTCCAGTCGCAGCTTGCCGAAGCCCTGCGCATCGACAGCTTCGACCTGCGCGCCGGCGAAGGCGCCGACCTCGGCAGCACGGTGGTCAGCGTCGGCAAACGCCTGTCGGCGCGCGCCACGCTCAGCTACGAACAAAGCCTGGACGGCCTCAGCCAGATCGTCAAAGTGCTCTACCAGTTGTCGCCGCGCGTGCGCCTGGAAGCGCAGGCCGGACAGCAGAGCAGCATCGACGCGTTCTATAGTCTTGAATACGATTAGCCGGCTGGCTGGCAAGCGCGGCAGCCCCGGGCGCGGGACAAATTCTCGCCGGCCGGGCCTTCGCAAGTTATCCTGTAGCGGCCGTTTGAGGGGGAAAGCATGCTTGACGATTACAACCTGAACGCCTTGGTGGTGGATGACATGGGCGCCATGCGCAGCATGATGAAGAACCAGTTGGCCAGCATTGGCGTCACCCGCTCGGCCGGCACGCCGAGTGCAGCGGGTGCAATCGAAATGCTGCGAACGGCCGAATACAACCTGCTGTTGCTCGATTACTACCTGGGGGATGCCACCGATGGCCAGCAATTGCTCGAACTGATCCGCAACGAGCAACTGGTGCCGAGCAGCGCGGTGATCGTGATGGTCACCGCCGAAAAGAACTACGGCCTGGTTGCCCAGGTGGCCGAGCACTCGCCGGATGCCTACCTGATCAAGCCGTTTACCGCCGAATCCCTGCTTGACCATATGCGGCCGGTGATCGAACGCAAACTCGGCCTGCGCCAACCCAACCGGAAAACCCCGGGCCTGAAACCGATCTACGACCAGTTCGATGCAAAACGCTATGACGCGGTGGTCGCGCTGGTGGACGCCTATACGCAGAAGGAAGGCATTCATGCCGACACCGCCCGCCTCAAGGGCGAGGCCCTGATCCACAAGGGCGATTTCGTCTCCGCGCTGGCGCACTACCAGTCGCTGCCCGCCAGCTACGCCTGGGCCGGACTCGGCATTGCGCGGGCGCGCCTGCATCTGCGCCAGACCGCCGCTGCCATCCTCACGCTGGAAGATCTGGTGGCGCAGGCGCCCAAGTACATGCATGCCTACGACGTCCTCGCCGAAGCCCACATCCAGAACAGACAGCCCGACAAGGCGCTCGCAGTGCTGGAAAAAGCCTGCGCCAACTCGGCCACGATCAACCGCATGCGCGCCGTCGCCAAGCTCGCCGAACACATGGGCGATGACAACCGCGTCATCCATTGGGGCGGCAAGGTCATCGACGCCAACAAATTCGCGCTGACGCAGGACTACACCGACCACGCCCGCCTGGTGCGCGGGCTGGTCAAATCCGGCCAGGCCGACAAAGCCACCGCCGCCCTGGTGCGCTTCGAGACCGAGACACCAGGCGTCAAACAATCCGCCAGCGTGCAGGCGGCCAAGGTTTACACCCTGGCCACCCAGATCGCCGCAGAAAATGCCGCGCTGGCCACCGCCCCGCAGGGCATGAAGGAACGGCGCATGGCCCTGCTGGCGGAAAGGCAGACCCGCCTGAACGAACTGTCGGCCCGGCTGGATACCCTTGCAACCCGACCCGAAGACGCCGTATTCCTCGCCGAAGCCCACATCGCCACCGGGCAGACCGAACGCGCCGCCGATATCGCCGCCGCCGCCCTCGCGCATGGCCATCGCCTGCCCGAAGGCATGGGCGATGGCGAATGGCAGCGGCAGGTTGAAGCGCAGGCGGTGCAGAAGACCCGCGACCGGATCAAATCCGGGCTCGACCTGCTGCGCGCCGGCAAGACCCGGGAAGCGCTCGACCTGTTCATGCAACTGGTCAACCATACCCCCGCCGACCTCACCGCGACGCTGCTCGCCAACGTCGTCTCCACCGTCGTCATGCTGCGGCAGAAAGGCGAGGCCGTGAACGACATCCTGCCCTTCGCCCGCATCGCACTGGAGCGGCTCAAACACGAACACCCCGATTACGACCGCCTGCCCGGCCTGATCGAAGCCTTCGAACGGCAACCCCCGGCAGCGGGCTGAACCGGCGCCTCGCCCGCATCAAAGCGGGTTTGAACGCAGCTTCTCCGCTTCATCGTGATTTCTGCGCCAAACTGATTCCTTGAATCGTCGTGATTCAGTATATTTGCCACATGAGCACCGTCACTTTCGATACCCACGATTTCATACGCCGCCTCATCGACGCCGGGCTGGACAGCCGCCAGGCCGAGGCTGTGGTGCGGGTCATTGCCGAAGCGCAAAGCGACCTGACCACAAAGCGCGACCTGACCGACCTGGAAACTCGCCTGGTCAATCGCATCGAAGCGCTTGAATACCGCATGACCATCAAGCTGGGCGGCATCATGATTGCCGCTGTGGGCATCGTTGCCACCCTGGTCAAACTGCTCTGAAATCCCTCCCCGCCTCGCCCGCCTCCCGGGGAGAACGCCACATGACCGACGCCGTTGAAACCTTCAGTGCCCGCTGGCAGCCCGTAGCCCGTAGCCCGGATGCAGCGGAGCGGAATCCGGGAGCTTACGTCGCCCCCCCGTATTCCGCTTCGCTGCATCCGGGCTACCTGTCCAACGCGTAGGGTGCAATAAGCGCAGCGCATTGCACCAACGTTCGGCGCGTTTTGCCAAGGCAACCGGCGCAATGCCCTTCGGTTATTGTGCCCTACGGGATGAACCCGCCTCGCCCGCATCAAAGCGGATTTGAACGCCACCGCTACGGCTGGCCCGTAGCCTGGATGCAGCGAAGCGGAATCCGGGCTACCTGTCCAACGCGTAGGGTGCAATAAGCGCAGCGCATTGCACCAAC
>SXGT01475404.1_pt1 | contig 10794 bp, 11 predicted proteins | sample 3176221 | NCBI WGS metagenome assembly SXGT01 (sample SAMN11356862, study PRJNA531348) | freshwater metagenome | isolation source: freshwater sample F1-120 | place: China: Fuxian Lake, Yuxi | collected 2017-12-25
ACCGGCGGCTTCGACATGACGCTTTACGAAGTCGATCAAGCCGCCAATGAAATCCGCGCCGAAGTGGACGCGAACGCCAACATCATTCTGGGCTCAACGTTCGACGAAACGCTTGAAGGCCGCATTCGTGTTTCGGTCGTCGCGACCGGTATCGATGATGAAGCTATCGTCACGCAGCAGACTGTGGTCGAGCCCGCGCGCCGTGCCGCCGAGCAAACCACGCGCCGGCCGCTGGTGACGCCGCGCGCCGAGTCAGCGCCAGCGCCCGAGCCGGTGCGCGAGCGTTATGTCGAATCGCGTCCAAGCTTTGCCAACGATGTTGAGCCAGAGCCGCGCCGAACGGGTGGGTTCAACCTCTTCGGCTGGAGAAAGCCGGAAGTGCGTGATGACGAGAGCGCGCTGCACGACATGTCGTTCGAGCAGGATGACGAACCGGTCGCAGCGGGCGAGGCGCCGCCACAACCACGCCGCGCGCATGAAGACGTTGTGCGCGATCCAGCGCTCGATGAGGAGCTGGAAATCCCAGCTTTCCTTCGTCGCCAGATGAATCCGCGCTAAGCGGGCGTCTCTAGATGAACGTCAGGGCGAACGCGGCAAACGCACCAGCCATTGCGCCGGCGACGATGTCCGCGCGGGTGTGACGTTGTAGGTACAAGCGTGACCACGCAACGCCAACGGCGAGAACAGCCAGTGCAATGGCAATCGCGGGCGCGAGCAGCGCTAGAACGCCGGCGCCAAACACAGCAAAGGCCACGTGCAGCGAAAGCTTCAGTTTGCGCCGTAGCACCAGCGCCGTAATGACGATGGCGCCCGAGAGCGCGAGGCCCGTCACAAGCGACGGGGGCTGGTTGAGCCAATAGGCGAGCGCCGCCGCGCTGAACAAAAGCGCGGCGAGGAAAAGGTTTAGCTCTTTGCGCTCGTGCAGGGCGGACGCGTCGCTGTCTCGCCAGTGTCCAGATCGCACGCGCATCGCGCTATAGGCGGCCACTATTGTAGCGATCGCTCCTGCGGTAATCACCGGCACGAGCCCGCGCGTGCCGGCTGCGAGCAGCACAACGAGCGGCATCAGCAGCGCCGGGTGTCCGAGCAGAGAAAAAGCATGAGCGAGAAAGCGGATCACGCGTTAGCCGCCCCAGAGCCGCTTGCGCAGCGCGGCTTCGCGCTCGGTCATCACGCCAGCTTTCGCCAGTTCATCGAAACGTGCGAGCGCTGAGGCGCGATGTCGGTCGCTGTCGGGGCCGCCCACGGCGCTGAGATGCGCTTCGACGATGGCGCGGAAGCGCTGACCCTCGATGTCGGCGTCGTCAATGAAGATGCGATCGGCGAGCGCCAGTTCATCCTCCCAAGCGGCGCGCGCCGTGCTGATGTCGCCTTGCGCTTGCGCGACGAGGCCGAGCCGTTCCAAAGCAACAGCCAAGGCTTGGGCCGCGCGGGGATCGTTTTGGTCCGCGTCGAACATGGCCAACCGCATCGCTGCGCTTTCTTGAAAGGCCGCGCGTGCGCCGGCATAGGCTTTTGCTTCGAGCGCGGCTTCGCCTTGCTTGACCAGAGCCGCCGCAAGGCCGCGTGCGGATTTCGGATTTTGTGGTTCACGATCTAGCGCAATGCGACGAAACTCGCTCGCGCGCGCGAAGGCCTCTTGCGTTTGCATAGGGGTGTTCGCTAGCCGCGCGACTTCGCCCAGCCGATCCCACGCGGCCGCAAGGTCGGTGAACCAAACCGGCGCGGCGTTCGGCGCGCGCGCATAGTCCTCGGCATGTGCACGGGCGGTGTCTGCGGCTTCGCGCGCGACATTCAATGCGCCCGCTCGAAGCGCTTGGTCGGCTTGATCGAGCAAGGTGTGAACGAGAAAACGCGCCGGCGCGTCAGGGCAGGGCGGGCGCGCCAATTGCTCCGCTAGGTTGCGCGCTTGCTGCAGCGCTTCGGCTGCGCCTTTCGCGTCGCCAAGCGCAGAAAGCAATGCGCTGCGCAGACGCCACGTGCCGGCCAGCGCGAAGGCTTCACGCGGATCGCGCGCCGCAAGCCGCAGCCGCGCTTGAAGGGCTTTGTCCATCGCTTCGCGGGCGCGATCAGGCGCGCCGCGCACATAGTCTGCTTCCGCTGCGAGCGCCCAGGCGTCCGAGAGTACGGCGCGCCAGTGTGGCTCTTCCTTTTCGGTGACAGCCAATGCCTCATAGCGTCCGATGGCTTCGCCAAGCCGACGGCGCGCGGAGGCAGCTTCGCCAGAATCAAGTTCAAGCGCGGCCAAACGCATCTCTGCGTCGGCAATGTCGGCGGCGAGCACTGGCGGCTCGCCGATCGCCGCCGCCGAAGCGCGCAGCATCGCCAATGCCCCTTCAGCGCCTATGCGCGCGCGCGCCAAGGCGCCGTCAGCCGCGTCCAGTTCCGCAAGCCGCCCGCGTGCGCGCGCATACCAGCGGACGGCAGTCGGGTTCGATCTGTCGGCCGCGAGTAATGTGTCTTCGAGCTTCAGCGTGGTCTGGTAGTGATCCCGCGCGGTGGCGCGCTCTCCTTGGACGCGGGCGATTTCGCCGAGAATGAAGGCGGCGCGCGCGCGGGCGGCCATGTCGATGGCTTCAGTCAGCACTTCCTGTGCGGCTGCCGCCGCGCCAGGCAGATCGCCTTGTTCCGCCGCGAGGCGCGCCAAAGCCAGTTTTGGGGCGGGGTCGAGCGGCTCCAGGCGGGCCGCCACCACAAGCGCTTCGCGCGCCAATTGTGGGTCCTGGCGCTCGGCGAGCCATGCGGCACGCCGCGCCGCCAGCGCCGCGTGGGGGCCGCCGGCCTTCGCCAGCGCCAACATCGCCGCCGCGTCCCGTGGCGACGAAGCGCCAGGATAATCCTCTTTTTTCAGGGCTTTATGGCCTTTCGCTTAACAGTCACAAACCGTAACGCAACGTGTGTTGTAGCGCCAGGAACCGGCGATTAGATCAAGCGTCGGGTCGGGGGGCCCAGATCCCTTTGGGGGGCGATTAGGGTGGCTAATTTGCGTCGTCAGCAGACCATTGCGGGGCCGGCCATGTGCGCTGGCGTGGGTGTCCATTCGGGCGCGCATGTACGCATGGCGCTGAGTCCGGCGCCGGTCGATACGGGCATCGTCTTTGTCCGGACCGACGTCCGCACTGTGGATAACGTCATTCGCGCGCATGCTGATAGCGTGCACGATACCCGCAACTGCACCACCATTCGCAACAATTCTGGCGTGGAACTGGGCACGGTTGAACACCTGCTTTCCGCCTGTGCCGGCCTCGGCGTCGATAATTTGATCGTTGAGATCGATGGCCCGGAAGTGCCGATCCTCGATGGATCGTCCGCGCCGTTCGTGCAGACGCTGTTAAATGCGGGCATCAAGCAGCAACATACTGGCCAGCGCGTGATCCGCATTCTGGAACCGATCGAAGTCCGTATGGGCTCTAAAAGCGCGGCTTTGCTGCCGAGCGACGGTTTCGAGGGCCTTGATATCGACGTCACCATCCGTTTCGCCGATGCGGCGATCGGGGAGCAGCGCCGCCGCGTCCACCTGACGCCAGAGACGTTCCTCAGCGAAATCGCGGATGCGCGGACGTTTGGTTTCCTGGCCGATGCAGAAGCCATGCGCGCCGCCGGCCTAGGCCGCGGAGCATCTATAGCGAACACTCTGGTTGTGGACTCCGGCCGCGTCGTGAACCCGGAGGGACTTCGCTTCGATGACGAATTCGTCCGCCACAAGATGCTCGACGCGGTGGGCGATCTGGCCATGGCCGGCGCGCCGATTTGTGGCCGCTTTGTGGCCGATCAGCCCGGGCATGCGCTGAATGCATGGCTGGTACGTGCGCTCCTGGATACGCCGGACGCGTGGCGCTGGGAGTGCGATGTCGAGGCCGAAACGGTCCGTGAGCCGGCGCCGGCACTTATTGCAGCTGCTGGCTGAAACACCTGTTCGTGCGACAGCCGCAGGCGCTTTGCGCCGCGCCTTTGATCCTGTATCAGGCCAGTGAAGACGCGCTTCGGCGCATCCCTTGTGCGAAGCAAGAAGAGGCCGGGTGATGAACTCTCGACACATGCATGTGGCTCGCGCGCTTGGCGTGGCGCTTCTGGCCGCCAGCGTCGGTGCGTGCGGAACGCTTGGCCGTCAGCAAGTCGAGGCGCAGCAATACGACGATGAGCCGGTCGCACAGCTCTATAATCGCGGCGCTGCCAACCTTGATCGTCGGCGTTGGCCGCTGGCGCTCGCCACCTTCGAGGAGGTGGAGCGTCAGCACCCGTATTCGTCGTGGGCGCGGCGCGCCATGCTCATGGAAGCGTATGCGCACTACATGAACAACGATTACGATGAGGCGATTGCCGATGCGCAGCGTTTCATCGCTCTACACCCGGGCAATGATAGCGCGCCTTACGCCTATTATCTGATCGCGATTTCGCATTTTGAGCGCATCCTCGATGTCGGCCGCGACCAGGGCACGACTGAGCGCGCGCTGCTGGCGCTGAACGATGTCGTGCGTCGCTATCCGGAAAGCGCATACGCACGCGATGCGCGCTTGAAGATTGACATGGTGTACGACCAGCTGGCCGGCAAAGAGATGACCGTTGGCCGCTTTTATCTCACGCGCGATCAGCATCTCGCCGCTATCAACCGCTTCCGCAATGTCGTTGAGAACGAAAACTTCCAGCGCACGTCGCACACACCGGAAGCACTGCATCGTCTCGTCGAATCCTACCTCTCGGTCGGCATGACGGAAGAAGCGCAGCGTATGGCGGCAATCCTCGGGCATAACTTCCCGGGTAATGAATGGTACCAGCGCACCTATCGCATCATGACGGATGCAGGCGTCGCGCCGGTGGCCGAAGAAGAAGCGCGCCGTCGCGGCTGGTTTGGCCGCACTTTCGGCGCGGTGTTCTGAAAACGCGCTCGTGGTGAATGAGCGCGCGCGAAAAATCCGCCAATAATCTTACGCCGGAAGAGGCCGCAGCCGAACTCGAACGGCTCGCGGGCGAAATCGCGCGTCACGATAAGCTGTACTATTCCAAAGACGCGCCCGAACTGAGCGACGCGGAATACGATGCGCTGCGCATTCGAAACGCCGCGATCGAAGCGCGGTTTCCGGACCTGGTGCGAGACGATAGCCCCTCGACACGTGTCGGCGCCGCGCCAGCCGAGAAGTTCGGCAAGGTCCGTCACGCTGTGGCGATGCTTTCGCTAGATAACGCCTTCGATGCGGACGACGCGCGGGGTTTCGTTCAAAAGGTTCAGCGCTTTCTCAATCTCACAGCGCCGCCAGCGTTCACCGCTGAGCCGAAGATTGACGGGCTCTCCGCGTCGCTGCGTTACGAGAACGGAAAATTCGTGCAAGGCGCCACACGCGGCGATGGCCGCGAGGGTGAGGATGTCACCGCGAACCTGCGCACCATCAAGGACATTCCGCACGTCATCAAGGGCGCGCCGGCGGTGCTCGAAGTGCGCGGTGAGGTTTACATGGAGAAGGCGGCGTTCGCGAAGATGAACGCTGGCCTCGAGGCTGAGGGCAAGCCGGCTTACGTCAATCCGCGCAACAGCGCCGCCGGCGCGCTGCGCCAACTTGATGCAAAAATCACTGCCACGCGGCCGCTTCGCTTTTTTGCGCACGGATGGGGCGAGCTTTCGGAGCCGCTGGCGCCGACGCAGTACGAGTCGATGCGGCGTTTGGCGGATCTTGGCTTCCCTTTGGCGTCGATCAAGCGCGCTAAGAGCGCCGAGGAATTACTTGAGATCTATGAGCGAATTCTCGCTGGCCGCGCAAAGCTCGCTTACGAAATCGACGGTGTCGTCTACAAAGTTGATGATCTTGTCCTGCAGCAGCGACTTGGCTTTGTCTCGCGCAGCCCGCGCTGGGCGATCGCGCATAAGTTCAAAGCTGAGCAGCAGCAAACGATCCTTGAAGGCATAGATATTCAAGTTGGCCGCACCGGTGCGCTGACGCCCGTGGGGCGTTTGGCGCCGATATTTGTAGGCGGCGTCACCGTCACCAATGTCACGCTACATAACGCTGACTATATCCGCGGCGTCGGCGCTGATGGCAGCGCGATCCGCGGCGGCAAGGATTTGCGCATTGGCGATACGGTGATCATCCAGCGGGCTGGCGATGTCATCCCGCAAATCGTCGATGTACTTTTGGAGAAGCGTCCAAAAGGGGCGCGCAAGTATCAGTTTCCCGAGGTCTGCCCGCGCTGCGGCGCTCATGTCGCGCGTGAACTGGAGCCGGGTGAAGAGGGCGTCATCGCGCGTTGCACCGGCGGCCTTAATTGTCCGGCTCAGGCGGTGGAGCGGCTGATCCACTTCGTTGCGCGCCGCGCGATGGATATTGAAGGCCTCGGCGCAAAGCAAATCGAAGAATTCTATGAATTGGGCTGGGTGAAGGAGCCTGCCGATATATTCAGGCTCAGCGCCCACGCTGACGAATTGAGGACGCGCGAGGGCTACGGCGACAAGAGCGTCACCAAGCTGCTGGAATCGATCGACGCGCGCCGTGAACCCGAGTTCGCGCGCTTTCTATTTGCGCTTGGCATCCGCGATATTGGCGAAACCACCGCCGGCGTGATCGCGCGGCGCTATGAGAGCTGGAGCGCGTTCGAGGCGGCGGTTCGCGCGGCGGTGAGTGTGCGTCCCGGCGAAGCGTACGAAGCGTTGGAGCGCGTTAGGGGTGTCGGCGCGGGGGCGCGCGCAGCGCTGTTGGCCGCCGCCAGCGAGCTCAAGGCGCCGCGCGGCGATCTTTTTGAGGATGGCGAGGCGCCAAAGGTCAAAGGTGTTAGCGCCAAAGCCTGGGAAGGGCTTATCGACGCTTTCGGCTCGCTCTCAGACGCGATTGCCGCGATCAAGGCTGCGGCCAAGCAGGCGCCAGGGGAAGATTATATTGAGCTTGGGCGGATCGATGGAGTTGGGCCGGTCGCGGCTGATCACTTGGTCGACTTCTTCGCCGAGAAGCACAATACCGACGCGCTCAAGCGCCTGTTGGCGGAGGTGCGGGTTCAGGACCAGCCGCGCGCGGCGACATCAAGCAACGTTACCGGTCTTACGATCGTCTTTACCGGCACGCTTGAGAAGATGACGCGCGATGAGGCTAAAGCGCGGGCGATTGCGCTTGGCGCTAAGGTTTCAGGCAGCGTGTCGAAGAAAACCGACCTCGTTGTTGCAGGCCCCGGCGCGGGGACAAAACTGGCGGAAGCGGAGAAGCATGGCGTCAAGGTCATCGATGAGGACGCCTGGATCGCACTGAGCGGCTAGAGGAATCGCATGCAAAAGCCGCTGAGCAATGAGATATTGTCCGCCGCGTGGATCGAGATCAGCAAATACACCTCGCCGCGCAATTTCTTCGACGTTACGCAATTGGCAGGTGTTCCGCCACGCTCTCACCGTGATCGGCTCGGGCGATTGACCGGCTCTTCGGCGGCGCGGCGCCTTTTGAGCCGCCTAGAGCAATGCGATGATGGCGAGTTGCGCCAGCTTCAGGCCTTGGCCGAGGTGAACGCCGAGCAAGCGCAAGCGGCGTTCCGGCGTGCGTTTGTTGTCAATATCAGCGGGCCTTTCGCGGTGGTGGTTGCTTTTGGCCAGCTTGCGCCGACGCTTTTTGCCGAAGTGGTTCAGTCAATGACTACGCCGAGCTTGACCAGCGCGCTTATCGTGCTGTTCTCGGCGCTCATTCCATTGTCGATCGGTTACACCTATTTGCGGGCGACTGACGCGCGCGATCTTCACGATCTTGTCCGGCTATTTGCCGCCGCCAAGGGCGCTTAAGCGAAGCGTTGCGCGACGAGGTAGCCGGCGGCCGAGGCGGCTGCGGTCGCAACTGTGCCCCAAGCCATGTCGATCAAGGTCATGCGCAAATCCCAAACTCGAAGCGTGGCGTGGTTGGTGAGGTCGTAGGTGGCGTAGGCGACAAAACCGAACGCCGCGCCCGCAAGCAGCGCCCATGTGAGGCTCGCACGTTCGAGCGACGGCATCACGGCGAAGAACACGATGCCGCTGACATAAATCAAGTAAAAGGCAATCGCAGGCCCCAGACGCATGCCGTCCATCAGCATTTCGCCGATCAGCGGGCGATAGATTTTTGGCGCGGCGTTGCTGAGCCAGATCGCATCCAGGACAGCGAAGGCGACGGCGGTGGCGATCCAGGCGATGGCGATTTGCATCTCGTTCCTACGCGCGAGAGGCGGATTTGGTTCAGTCTGAATGGGCGTTTTGCTGAAAAATTAGCGCAGCACGCCGCGCCTGGACAACCAATACGCATAACCTAGCAGCGCTGCCGCGATTGCGATGATGATGATGGTCAGTGTCGCGTTCGCGCCCACGTCCGCCGGCGGCGGGTCGAATAGCGTAATGGCGTTAGAGCCCACCGCGCCCAGCAGTGACAAGCCGTAGGCCCAAACCGCCAGCCTGTTGCGCATCAGCAGAAGGATCGAACCAATAAAGCCGCCCCATGTGCCCAGCGCCCAGCCGATCCAATTCCACATCGGTAGTGCGTAGATGTAGTCAATCGCCGGCTGGGGAAATTGCGACACCCACGGCTCGAAGCGCGATGCTGTCGCTGCGAAATCGAACGCGCCAAAGCCGTTCCAGAGCAGCGCGAGAATGCCCACCAGCCACAAATGCCACGGCGCTTTAGAAGTGCTCGCCAAGTTGCTCTCCCTTATGCCTGCATCGCGCGCCAGGTGCCGAGCGTGTCGGCGTATTGCTGGAAGCCCGCGATCTTACCGTTCTTGACGCGGAAGACGTGCGCGAATTGCGCGCGCATCGGCTTGCCGGTGGCTTTGGATGTGCCGCTGTAATGGCCGAGAGAAACGATGGTGTCGCCGCCATCGATGATTTCGTCGGACACTGCGGCAAAGCCATCCCAATCGCCGCCGATGCGCGCGAACACGCCCATCAGCACGGCTTCCGGCCCGACATACGGATTGCGATCGGCGTAGGGATAATTCTCGGCTTCGTTCCAGACGATATCGGGCGCCATGCACGCAAGTGCGGCCGGCATGTCGCCTTTTGCGAACGCCGCATAGAGTGCGCGAACCGGCGCTGCGTTTGACATGATCGATCCTCCCCGGCGCAGTCGTGCGCCTTTCGTGAAAGTCCGTCAACGCGGTGGTTCCATCGGATCGTCCCGGCCCGTTCAGGCGCGGTTCAGCTTGCAGAGTGCGTGCTCGCGTGCTGACGTGGCGCGAGGGCCCTGTGACGCCAATCCGTCTAGAAACGCCCGCTGAGCCGCTTGCCGGCGTATGGCTTGGCGCCGCGCTCGCGCCGCCGGCGCTCGTCGTTTTGCTTGCGTCGTTGCAACCGTTCGTCGATCCGCGCCTGCTTTTTATCGATGCCGCCGAGGCGCGTGCTGAGACGTGTTGCGCGCCATATCTCGGCATCTTGTCGAATGCCGGCGTGACTATGCTTTGCATTGCGAGCGCCGCGGCGTTGCTCGCATGTGTGTCGGTCCGCGCGAGCCGGAGGGCGCGGCGCGCTACGGCTCTCGCCGCCATTTTCTCGGCATGGCTCGCGGTGGACGATTCTTTGATGCTCCACGAGTACGCTCTGCCTGCGGCCGGCCTCGCGGAGCGAGCCGTCATGGCCGGCTACGGCGTGGTGGCATTCGTGTGCTTGGAGCAGCGGCGCGTTTGGATGCGTCCGCAGGCGGCGTCGCTTTTGCCGCTGGCTGTGCTCATGCTCGCGGCGAGCGCGGGGATCGACGCTGTTTTCGATCTGGGGCAGGCGATGGCGCCGGCGCACTGGCAGGCGGTATTGGTAACGCCAATGACAATGACGATGGGCATCGTCGTCGAAGACGGTGCAAAGTTCGTCGGCCTATGGCTGTGGATGATCTGCCACCTCAACGTCCGCTGATTCAGAGCGGCTTCGTCGCCGCTTCCAGCCAAGCCGTGGGGCGGGTTGGTTCAGTCTTGGTCGAATGGCAGATCAATCTCGACTCGCACTCGGCACGCCGCGCCGTCTAGGTCGCTCAAAAGCAATGCGTTCAGCGTGATGCGTCCATTTGTAGGTCGTGCTCTGGCCCTGACCGCAAAGCCAGTGGTGTCCGGGTGCGTATATTGTGCGCGCGTGAAAGGTTCGAGACGCGGGGAGCGGCGCCAACCTTGAACGATTACGACCGATTGATCGGAGATTGGTACCGAAATCTGCCCGTGGCTCAAGGTACGATCCCAATAGAACGCGCCCAGCCTAGGCTCTAAATTTGTCGCGGCGTCTAGGCTCACCACTTCGCATTCGCGAGCGTTAGTGACGTTCGTCGTCGATTGCAGGCGCGCCGACACGACGATGCCGTGGGCTTGGGTCACGTTGATGTCGAACGATCTGTCGCCCACGTTCGCGAAGGACGCTGCGGTGAGATGAGTGAGTTCATCAAATCCATAAGGATTGGGCTCCTCCACCCACGCAACATCTGGCCGCGAGGCGCGCACGTCAGCCAATGTTGCGCCGAACCAATTGATATCGACGAGGGGTTCTGCGTTCGCCGGGATGGCGCCGCTCATGAGTGCTGCAACGGCGACAAGCGCGCGCCTCACAGCGGTTTCGTCGCCGCTTCCAGCCAAGCTTTCGCTTCGCCATCGACCAGCGGGCCGATCTTGTCCCAGACCTTGGCGTGATAGAAGTTGATCCAGTCTAACTCTTCCTTGCTGAGCATCTTCTTGACGATGAGCTCGCGCGCGATCGGCGCGAGCGTCAGCGTCTCAAAGCCCAGCATCGGCCGTTCGCCGCCTTCGATGTCGGCAGCGGGCGTCACCACCTGCAGGTTCTCGATGCGGATGCCGTAAGCGCCGGTTTTATAATAGCCGGGCTCGTTCGAGACG
>SXGT01531217.1_pt1 | contig 10794 bp, 12 predicted proteins | sample 3176221 | NCBI WGS metagenome assembly SXGT01 (sample SAMN11356862, study PRJNA531348) | freshwater metagenome | isolation source: freshwater sample F1-120 | place: China: Fuxian Lake, Yuxi | collected 2017-12-25
GCCTCATCGACCGCAACACCACGATCCCGGCCGCGGCACGCCAGGAGTTCACCACCGCTGTGGACGACCAGACCCACGTCGAGATCCACGTCCTGCAGGGTGAACGCGAAATGGTTCCGGACTGCCGGAGTCTCGGGCGCTTCCGCATCCCGATTGCGCCGGAACTGGCGGGGTTGCCGCGCATCGAAGTCACCCTCCTGATCGACGCCAACGGAATCCTGTCGGTTTCAGCGCGCGACCAGCGCACAGGCACCGAGCAGTCGATCGAGGTGAAGCCGAGCTACGGCCTGACCGACGCCACGATCGAATCGATGCTCGAGGAATCATTCGATCTGGCGGAGCAGGATTTCACCGCCCGCCAGCTCATCGAAGCGCGCGTCGAGGCCGAATCACTGCTGCACGCACTCGACCGCTCGCTCGCCAGCCAGGCCCACCTGCTTCTCTCCGGGGAGAGGGAGCAGATCACGCAGGCAGCAGCTGCCCTCGGGGAGGCGTGCCGGCAGGAGGACCACAACCTGATCCGCGACCGCATCGAGGCCCTCAACGAACTCTCGACGCCCTTCGCGCATCGGATCATGGATGCGTCCATCCACCAGGCCCTCGGGGCCCGCTCGGTCCAGGAGATCGCCGGGGACTGAAACACAAGGTCACCTTTCTGCCCTCGGGTCGCACGGTGGAGGTCGACGAGGCCAACTACCCGCTGGCGGACGACGGCCGGCCGGGCTCGATCCTCGATATCGCCCTGTGGGCCGGGGTCGACCTGGAGCACAATTGCGGGGGCAACTGCGCCTGCACGACCTGCCACATCATCGTGCGGGAGGGCGAGCAGAATCTCTCGCCCATGGACGAGGACGAGGAGGACCGGCTCGATCTGGCCCCCGGTCTCACGCCTCACTCGCGGCTGGGCTGCCAATGCGTGGTGCGCGGGAACGTGGTGATCGAGATCCCCGAAATCTGAAGCTCATCCCCAGCCGCCTGCGGGCCCCCCTTCAGGAGGCGCAAAAGCAGGGGGGCGGGCGCGCCAGGATCCTGCTAGTTTGCCCGGAGAAATCTTCCGCCAGCATGTGGCGGGAAGCGACGCGATCTGGACCGAGAACCCACCGATGTCATTGATGCAGATCAGCCGGCGAGTGGATTATGCGCTCCGCGCGGCGATTCATCTGTCTCGGCAGACGCCTGAGCGGGCGACCTCGGTCGCCGAGATGTCACGACTCGAGGCCATCCCGCGGAAGTTCCTCGAGAAGATCATCCAGGATCTGATCCATGCCGGCATCGTCGTCTCCCGCCGGGGCGCCCACGGCGGCTACGCGCTGAGCCGCTCGGCCAGCGAAATCTCCTTCCGGGAGGTCATGGAGGCCGTCGAGGGGCCGATCACGTTGAACGTCTGCGTGGGTGATCCCCATGCCTGCTCCCTCACTCTCGGCTGCAGCATGCACCACGTCTGGTCCGAGGGGCAGCGGCGCCTGGTCTCGCTCTTCGACGAAACCAAACTCTCCGCTCTCGCCGCCCCGCCCTCACGTCCGTCGGCCCCTCCGGCCCGGGAGACGATGGCCACGCTCTCGTCCCGGGAATAGCCCCGCCCTGCGGGAACCTGCCCCGCTCCCTGCTCGGGCTCGCTTCCCCCCGCGCGCCAGCCCTCTTGCCCGAACTCCCGGCTGCGACCTGGGACCGACGCCGGTCTCGGCGTGAATGGCTGCCGCGGCCGGCCGTCCAAGGGGCATGGACTACTCAGTGCTTTCACGGGAGGATCCCACCCACGAACTGGTCGAGCCGGACGTCGTCACGCCCGAACAGTTCGTTGACCTGCTGTCCGGTTCCGCCACGCAGAGCGGCGAACGGCGGCTCTTTGCCGCCGTGCTCATCGAGGCCGTCGAGACCTTCCACAAGAACGCATTCGCCGATCTGGCCGATGCCAAGGCAGCCTTCCGAGAAGTGAGAGCGTGGCTGGACCATCCCGAAGATCCCGGCCTTTTCGCCTACGAGACGGTCTGCGGGGTGCTCGGCATCGACCCGACCTACCTGCGCGAGGGTCTGCACCGCTGGCTGGACGAGAACCGGGCCGAGCAGCCCCGGATCTCCGCGCGCTTTCTCGGCGACGAGCGTCGCCGCCTCCACCGCGCCGCCTGATCGCCCACCACACGAGCGTCGCGCTCCTCGCCCGGATTCCTCCCGGAGAGACCGGGATGATCCCCTGATCTCCCGTTGACCACGCGCGGCCATTCCCCGATACATCCGGGGAGAGACCCCCGTGCCCGTCCACCACTATCCGCCCTGCCCCGAATGCGGCGAGAAGCTCATCCGAAAACCGGCAGGACGCTGTCCGGCCTGCGGTGCCGAGGTCGCAGCGTTCGTGGCGCGAGAGCGTCAGCGCGAGACTCGTATCGAGAAGGTCGTGGCAATCGTCGGCACCGCATTGATGCTGGGCGTGCTCGTGCTCGGCGGTGGGCTCGGAGTCGTCGAAGGGCTCTTCGCGTACACGATCGGCGGTGCGGCAGTCTGGGTTCTCGCCCGAGGCACATTCTACGGCCGTGACGACCCGGCCTGAGGAGCCCCATGTACGGCCTCGTCAATCAGGCAGTCCGCAAATTGATCCTGCACGAACACGGCCCCGAGACGTGGGCCACGATTCGGCGCCAGGCCGGGTGCGAGGACGATGATTTCGTCACGATGCACCCCTACCCCGACGAGCTGACCTACGCCCTGGTCGAGGCCGCCTCCGCGGTGCTGGGGGCGCCCCCGGAAGCCATCCTGCGCGAGTTCGGACGCTACTGGGTGCGCTTCGCCGCAGAGACGGCGTACGGCCATCTCATGAAGGCCGCCGGAAACTCGGTGCGCGACTTTCTCGCCAACCTGGATCACCTTCACGCGCGGGTCGGGCTGAGCTTCCCGGAACTGCGCCCGCCGCAGTTCCGCGTCATCCCCGAGGGCCCCGATCAAATCCGTCTCCAGTACTTCTCCGAGCGCGCGGGGCTGGCGCCGTTCGTGATCGGGCTCGTCGAAGGTCTCGGTCAGCGATTCCACGAATCCATTCAGGTGTCGCTGGCCACGCCCCGGGATCAGGACCACGCTTGCGACGAATTCCTCGTGACCTTCGCGGCGAGCGCGAGCGGATGACGGCGAACGGCGTGGGGATCTCGGCCGAGCGCATGGCCGAGGTCTTCCCCTTCCATGTGGCCGTGGGTGCCGACCTGCACATCGTTCAGGCCGGCCCGGTCATCCAACGACTGGTCCCGGAGATCATCGCGGGCGGCCGCCTCACGGACCACTTCGTCATCCGGCGACCGAGCGGCGTGTCCTCCTTTGCCGAGATCTGCGCCCGCACCGACGGACTCTTCATCCTCGAGGCCAGACGCCGGGCCTTGCTCCTGCGCGGGCAGATGGTCCGGCTCTCGGAATCGATCGCCGCCTTCCTTGGCTCGCCGTGGGTCACCTCGATGTCGGAGCTCGAGAATCTCGGCCTCTCCCTGCACGAGTTCGCGATCCACGACCCGATCGCAGACCTCCTCGTCCTCCTACAAGCCAAGGATCGAGTGCTCGCCGACGCCCAGCATCTCGCCGAAGAGCTGCGCGCCTCCCGCCGACCTCGTTCGGAGGGTTGAGGCAGACCTCGTGCGTGGGCCGTCTTCTATGCGGGGCCGTTCACCAGCAGAACATCACGCACGAGCTCGGCCAGCGAGTCGGCTTCCATCTTCGCCATGACCCGGGCGCGGTGGATCTCGACCGTCTTCTGACTGAGCCCGAGATCCTCGGCGATCCGCCGGTTGGGCCGGCCGGCCACCACGAGATTCATGACCTCGCGTTCACGCGGTGTCAGTTGAGCCACGCGCCCCTCGACCTGCACACGACGGGAATCGCTGGCACTTTCGGCTTGATCGCGCTCGATCGCCTGCCGAACCCGGTCGAGAAGAAGCTGGTCGCTGAAGGGCTTCTCGATGAAGTCGATCGCGCCGGCACGCATCGCCCGCACGGCCACGGGCACGTCGCCATGGCCGCTGATCATGATCACCGGTATCCCGACATCTCGCCGCACCAGTTCCGCCTGCAGGTCCAGCCCGCTCAAGCCCGGCATCCGCACATCGAGGACGAGACACGATGGCCGGGTCGGCTCGAGTCCTTCGAGAAAGCGCCCCGCCGATTCGAAGGTGCGGACCTCGAGATCGACCGACTCGAGGAGCCAACGCAGCGAGTCCCGCATCGCGGGATCGTCATCCACTACAAAGACTGTTCCTTTGGCGTTCATCACAAGACCTCTCCGAAGATGGGTAGAGCAAGGCAGAATACAGCCCCGGTGGGGGAATTGGGCTGGACCCAGAGGCGGCCGCGGTGGTTCTCGACGATCGTTCGGCTGATGGAAAGCCCCATGCCGAGACCCGTCCGTTTCGTGGTGAAGAAGGCATCGAACACCTTGTCGACGAGCAGGGGTTCGAGCCCCGGCCCGGTATCGGCGACAGAGATGCATACCTGCTCGCCATCGATAGCCGTGGACAGAGTGATCCGGCGGCTGCCGTCCCAGACGCGCAGCGCTTCGATCGCGTTGCGCAGCAGGTTCAGCACTACCTGCTCGATCTGAACCGGATCGATCAGCACGTCCGGGATCTCCGCGGCGAGATCGAAACAAAGTTCGATCCGAAGATCACCGAACTCGGTCTCGAGCAGATCCGTGGTGGCCCGCAACGCGGCGTTCAGATCGACCCGTTCGCGCTCTCCGTCCTCGCGCCGCGAGAGGCGCTTCAAGCGACGCACGATCTCGCTCGCTCGCATCGCCTCGCGGGCGATGTACCCGATCGCCTGCTTCACGCTCTCGAGGTCCGCCTCTGCTGATGCGAGCCGGCGCAGCGAGCCATTGGCATAGTTCACGATCGCGGCGAGGGGCTGATTCACCTCATGGGCGATCCCCGCCGCCATCTCGCCGAGGGTCGCAAGCCGCGTCGCGTGCGTCAGCGCTGCCTCGCGCTCGCGTATTTCCTCCCGGCTGCGCCGCACCTCGGTCACGTCCTCGACCATCTCGAGCACCGGGATACCCGCAAGCGCCGTGAGCGTGACCGATACCCAGCGGATCTCGCCGCCCGGCCGCAACACGCGCCGCTGGATACGAAATCCATCCACCTGGCCCGTCACGAGCTTCTGGAAGATGACCTTGTCGCTGACGGAGTCGTCCGGATGAAGGAACGCGCTGCCGGGACACCCGCTGATTTCGGCCGCCGAACGACCGAAGATCTGCGCATAGACATCGTTGACTTCGCGGTAGTCGCCCGTGGCCCCGCGCAGAGCCATGCCGAAGGGCGCGCTCTCGAAGACCCGATGAAAGCTGGCGCCGTCGGAGAACCCCGGTTCCACGTTGCCCAGCACGGCCCCGTGCCCCTCGGTCTCCCGGGCGGAAGCCGGGGCGTCCGATGACCTGCCCACGTCCGATTGCCTAGCAGAGGGATCGGGATCGAGGGAACCAACCGAGCTCAGCCGGGTCGGTAGGGGCGCCCGAGCGCCGCGGGAGCCGCGCCCCGCCCGCGTGCAGCCAGCAGGGCAACCAGAGTCGCGACATAGGGGAGGAGAAGGAAGAGCTGCCACGCGACGCCGAGGTCGAGCGCCTGCAACCGGAACTGGAGGGCACTCGCCAGTCCGAATACGAGCGTACCGGCGAGCACACCAAGCGCCGACCAGCGCCCGAACACGACGGTCGCCAGCGCAACGAAACCTCGCCCGGCGGTCACTCCCTCGACGAAGCTCCCCGCCGTGCCGAGCACCAACGCACCTCCAGCGAGCCCGCCCAGAGCGCCACCGAACACCACCGCCGCCGAGCGCCAGCCCCGCACCGAGACGCCCAGCGTGGCAACCGCCTGGGGGTGCTCGCCGAGCGCGCGCAGCCTGCGCCCCACGCCCGTCCGGGAGAGCATGATTCCAAGGACAGCCACGAGGAGGAGTGCAAACCACACCAGGATGTGGAGGGAGGCGAACTTCGGGCCGAGCCACCCGAACGACGGGCGCGGGATCGCGGGGAGCAGCGCGACTCCCCCGCTGCCGGTGGCGAGGACGCGGTAGAGCGCACCCGTGATCCCGAGGGCGAGCAGGTTCAGTGCCGCCCCGACAATCACCTGATCAGCTGCCAGATGGACGGCGAGACCGGCAAACAGAAGTCCACACACGACACCCGCTGCCAGCGCGCCGCCGAGACCCACCAGGGCGTCGCCGGAACTCGCGGCCAGCAATGCCCCGGCAAAGGCGCCGAAGAGCATGGTGCCTTCGACACCGATGTTGAGGACTCCGACCCGCTCCGTGACCAGCTCACCGAGCGCCGCGAGCAGGACCGGGCAGGCGAGCAGGAGGCCCTGCGCCACCACATCGACGACCAGCGTCATGCGGAGGGTTCCTCGGTCTCGCCCCACAGCAGGCGCAAGCCGCCGAGCAGCGCGACGACGATCAGAGTGGCGCCCTGAGCCGCCACCGCGAGCACCGAGGGAACACCGGCAACGCGTTCCATCGCCTGCGCTCCGGTCGACAGCAGCGCAAAGAAAATGGCAGCCAGAACCACGCCGGGGATCTCCAGACCGGCAAGAAAGGCGATGGCAATCGCCGTGAAGCCGTAACCGCTGCCGATCCGTTCGTAGAGCCGTCCGGTGAGCCCGGCGACCTCAATGGCCCCCGCGAGCCCGGCGAGCGCCCCCGATGCGGCAAAGGCGCCCAGGAGATCGCGTCGCACGGGAAACCCGGCGAGCCGGGCGGCCGCAGCGTTCTGCCCGGCCGCACGCAAGCGCAGGCCAGGAGCGGTGCGCGACAGAACGACCCCGACGACGAGCGTCACCACCAGCGCGATTGGCAAGCCGGCGTGAACCATGCTCCCCCCGAGGAGCGATCCCAGGCGCGCCGACGCCGGCAGCGGATCGCTTTGCGGGTAGGATCGCGCCACCTCCTGCAGCGGGCCATGCACCGCCCACGAGACGAGGTAGAGCGCAATGAAATTGAGCAGGATGGTCGTGATGACCTCGTTGACCCCGCGCAGGAGTCGATAGAGACCCGCAATCGCCGCCCACAATCCGCCGGCCGCGGCACCCGCGACGAGCACGAGCACGACCTGCCCCGGAAAGGGGGGGACCAGCACGCCCGCCGCCGACGCCGCAAGCGCGCCCATCAGGAACTGACCCTCGGCACCGATGTTGAGCACACCGCTGCGAAAGGCCAGTGCGACGCCGACCCCAGTCAGCAAGAGTGGAATCAGGACGAGGATCGTCGCACCCAGGGACTCGCTCGTGCCGACACTGCCCGACAGCAGGGCCAGCGCGGCCGCAGTCGGGTCGCTCCCGGCCAGGACGGCCGCCAGTGCCGCAAATCCAAGCGCCACCATCAACGCCACCAGACCGGCGACGACCGAAGAAGCGATCTTGCGTCCCCGCATGGCCGCCGTCACGTGCCTATTTCCATACCCGCCATGATGCGCCCCGCCGCCTCCCGGCGGTCGTTCGTGGTGCCCACGGGATGGAGCCGGCCCCGGACCATCACGGCCAGATCGTCGGCGAGATCGAGGATCTCCTCGAGGTCTGACGAGACCAGCAGCACCGCAACACCGCCCGCGGCAAGCTCCCGGATGCGGGCGTGAACCTTCCACCGCGCCATGAGGTCGAGACCACGCGTCGGTTGCGCGGCGAGCAGCACCACTAGATCGTCGCGGTCGAGTTCGCGGGCGACGACCAGCCGCTGCTGGTTGCCGCCGGAGAGAGCCGCGGCCGGGAGGTCGGGCTCCGGCGGTCGTACGTCACGCCCAACGAGCAGTCTCTTCGCCCACTCCACCGAGCGTCGCCGGTCGATCCAGCCATGCGGCGCGATCTCGGCCAGCCGGCTGTTGCCAAGCATCATGTTATCGAGCAGCGACAGGGGTCCCACCAGAGCGTCCCTCAACCGATCGGCCGGAACGAGCCCCAACCCGGCGGCCCGAGCCAGCGCAGGGTCGGTGATCGCCCGGCCGCCGATCTCGATGCGACCTTGCGCGCGGCGCCGGGGCAGCGCGCCCGCGATCGCCTGAACCAGTTCGTCCTGTCCGTTGCCCTCCACGCCGGCGATGCCCAGCACGCGCCCCGCCGGCAGATCGAGATCCAGTCCCGGCACGCGCAGCACACCACGTTCGTCGACCACACGCAGGCCACGCACGGAGAGAGCGTCGCGCCCGCCGGATTCGGGTCGCTCTCGGATCGCCGGCGCTGCCGTCGGCGTCCCCGTCCGCGCCGCAGCCGCCCCGACCATCTCTGCGGCAAGACGGGCGGCGTCAAACGCTTCGCGCGGGCCTGTGGCCACGACCCGTCCACGGCGCAGCACCGCGACCTGGTCGGCCAGCGCCAGCGCCTCGGTGAGTCTGTGCGTGACCAGGATGACGGCAACGCCGCGCGCAGCGAGTCCGCGCACGATCTCGAACAACACGTCGACTTCGCGTGGCGCGAGTGCCGCGGTGGGTTCGTCGAGAACGAGGAGCCGCGGCAGAGGAACCAGTGCCTTCAGGATCTCGATGCGCTGCTGCTCACCTACGCCGATGGCATCGATGCGCCGGCCGGTGTCGCCGAGATCGAAACCCACTTCCTCCGCCATGGCACGGGCGTCGGCCGCCAGCCCACGTGGTCCCCGGACACCGAGTCCGCCCCGCGCCAGCGCCAGATTCTCGGCAATCGTCATCGACGGCACCAGCATGAAGTGCTGGTGGACCATCGCTGCACCCTTGCGGTGCGCTTCGTTCGGCGAACGCCAGCGCGTCACCTGTCCGGCGAAGACGAGTTCCCCGGAGCTCGGCGTCAGGTGGCCGCAGAGAATGCGGCCCAGTGTCGATTTCCCAGCGCCATTCTCACCGAGAAGGGCGCAGATCACTCCAGGCGAGAGCGCGAAGTCGATCCCGTCGAGGGCGCGCATAGCGCCAAAGCTTCGGCCGATTCCTCGTGCCTCGACGACCGGCGCGAGCGCCATCAGGTCGATTCTCCCGAATCCGGGGGCAGTGCCGCCAGGACCCACTCTCTCGCCTCCGCTGTCGAGGCAAGCCGACCCTCGAGTTGCTCGTCGAGCACGCGCTCGAGAATCCGCCCGAGTCGCGGGCCGGGACGGTATCCCAGCGCCAGCAGATCCCGGCCGCGCAGCACAGGCTCGAGACGGCGGCCCTCTTCACCGAGTGCGGTCAGTTCGGACTGACAAAAATCTACGGTGGAGAGATCGCCCGAACCGGCCAGCACGTCGATGCGCGCCAGCTCGAGCAGCGCATGGATGTCGGGGGCGGCGAGCATGCGCCGCAGCGTCGAGCGTTTCATCTCGGGCGCGCTGCGGTGGCGGAGATGGTGACGAACCAACCACGCGGCCCGATCCTCGGTCGCGAGGCTCCGCCGCAGGCGCCGGCAAACCGAGTGGGTGCGCGTCTCGCCGATCACTTCATGGCCGTAGAAATGGATGCGACCGTCGTCACCCACGCTGGCCGTCTCGGGCTTGCCGACATCGTGCAGGAGCAGCCCCAGCGCGAAGGCCTCATCGTGGCGTGCGCCATCGAGACGCGCGAGGCAGCGCAGCGTGTGCGTGAAGACATCACCCTCCGGGTGCCACGATGGCGACTGGGCGATACCCCGCATGGTCTCGACTTCAGGCAGCACCGCAGCCAGCAGGCCGGTTGAAGCGAGCAGCTCGAAGGCCCGCGGGGCACCGCCCTGGAGCAGAATCCGGACGATCTCCTCGCCGATCCGCTCCCACGCGACTTCGGTGACATGCGCGGCCGCGGCCCGGATGGCCGCGAGCGTTCCGGGTTCGATCTCCGCCTCGAAGCGCGCGGCAAAGCGCACGGCGCGCAAGAGCCGCAGCCGATCCTCGCCGAAACGCTCTGCGGGATCACCAATCGCCCGGATCACCCGCGCCTCGAGATCGCGCTGGCCCCCGACGTAATCGATGATCTCGCCGCTCTCCGGATCGAGGAACATGCCGTTGATCGTGAAGTCACGCCGCGCAGCATCGCCCGCTGCGTCACTTGCGGAGACCGTCGTCGGGCGGCGGCCGTCAAGATAGGGCCCGTCCGTACGGAAGGTCGCGACCTCGACCTCCGCACCCCCGGTCAACACCAACACGACACCGAACCGTGCGCCGACCGGGACGGTCCGGGCAAAGAGCCGCTGCACTTCCTCGGGCGCCGCCGAGGTCGCGATGTCCCAATCGCCCGGCTCGACGCCGAGCAGCCGGTCGCGGACACACCCTCCCGCCAGCAGAGCCACATGGCCGGCCTCGCGCAGCCGGCGAATGATCCCGCACGCTGCGCGTCCGGCGGGTGAATCCAGACCGAGCGCGGTCCCCTGCTCCTCGCAGCCCTCCACCCCGAGAGGCTCGCACCGCCCGGGGATCGCCGCAATTTGCGCGCGGCCGGTGCGGCCAGCACCGGGCGGGTGCCGCCATCGCGATCGCGCGGCACTCGGCGACAGCCGAGCGGGTCGATTCTCACTCCGAACGTGCCGCCGCCGGCGCGAACGCGGGGGCCGTTGACCACCCCCGGGCGCGGAGGCATGGCTGGGGCATGGCATCGCTCGCGGCCTTCGACCCCCTGGTTCGCGCCTGGTTCGAGGCCCGCTTCACCGCGCCGACACCAGCACAGAGCGGCGGTTGGCCGGCGATCGTCCAGGTGCTGCCGTCGGGGTGGACCCGGCGAATGCTGTGCGAGCCGCGATCGGCGACCACCAGGCTGCCATCGGCGGCCAGCGCCATGTCGGTCGGGGCGTTGAGACGTCCGGCGACGCGGCCGGCGCCGTTTTGCCAGCCGACGGCCTCGCCGCCGGCGAGCGTCGTCACGAAGCCGTCGCC
>SXGT01122655.1_pt1 | contig 10792 bp, 9 predicted proteins | sample 3176221 | NCBI WGS metagenome assembly SXGT01 (sample SAMN11356862, study PRJNA531348) | freshwater metagenome | isolation source: freshwater sample F1-120 | place: China: Fuxian Lake, Yuxi | collected 2017-12-25
CTGGCGTCGGCGAGCGTGGCCCCGCCTCGGGCCCCCCCCAGGGCCACCAGGCCCTCAGTCGATATTGGTGTTCCTGGTGGGCTTGACGTAGAGCGCGGCCGCGTCGGAGCGCAGGGCCATGATCCTGCCGAGGTAGTCGCCGTCTTCATCCTCTATGGCGATGTCCCGCAACTGCCGGGCGAAGTGGTCCTTGTCGGCCTCGGTCAGACTCGACTTTCGCTGTTTTTGTCGTGAGTCGGGTCGTCCTATTCGTGAGTGCTGAGTCGGGAGCATAGGCCATCCCACTCGTGAGTACTCGCACGGTCGGCCATGGCACGAGTGGACATCGCCTAAGCGAGAGCGACTTCTCGGCTTCGCCGACTCTCGAGCTTGCAAAGAGGAGGCCGTCCTGCGTGCGGCTCGTCGCGCCCTGGATGGCGTGGACGTTTTGGTTCCATTGAAGGATATCAAGAGCTTGCAGAAACCCTCGCCTCCTCACGCGTTCCGAAAAATCGCCCTCTCGACACCGCTGCATGACGGCGAAAGTCGAGTCTGAAGTATCGCTCTTGGCGAAATGCGCAGGCTCCGTATTCTTACGGATTCCTTTGTCGCAACACTCGCGTTCTAGTCAAAAGCAGGCACGTTATGGACGGCCATGAAACTCGCAGTAGTGTTAAGCCAGGGTGACCGCCTCTCGGCCTCTGCCGGTGCCCTGTCTCCACGTCTTCACCAACGACGTCGTGGTCCACCGCGTCAAGGGGCTGACCTCGATCTTCGAGACCTTCCGCTCCCCTCGGGGGTAACCATGATTCTGCGACAACTCTTCGAACAGAGCTCTTGGGCGTTCACGTACCTGCTCGCTGATCCGGTCAGCGGGGACGCCGTGATGATCGACCCCGTGCTCGAGCAGCATCTGCGGGACGCGACGCTGCTCAGAGAGCTCGGCGTGAGGCTCGTCTACACGCTCGAGACCCACGTGCACGAGGACCACGTCACGGGTGCCTCGCTGCTCCGTGACCACACGGGATGCGAGATCGTCGTTTCGAAGCGCGCCGGGATCGAGGGGGCGGACGTGCTCGTGGACGACGGTGATCGGGTGTGCTGGGGCTCGCTCGCGCTAGAGGTGCGCAGCACCCCAGGGCACTCGTTGGGCTGCACGACCTACGTGACCCCGAAGCTCGACATGGCGTTCACGGGGGACGCCTTGCTGATCCGTGGTGCGGGGCGAACCGACATGCAAGGGGGCGATCCGCGCACGCTCTACCGATCCGCCCGCGAGAAGATCCTGACGCTACCGAGCGACTGTCTGCTGTATCCCGCGCATGACTACCACGGGCGCTCGGTGACGACCGTTCGCGAGGAGCGGCTCTTCAACCCGCGGCTCGGCGAGATGGTGCGCGAGGAGGACTTCATCGGCTACACGAAGAACCTCGGCCTACCCCATCCACTCAGGATCGACGTGGCGGTGCCGGCCAATCTACGATGTGGCCAGCTCGAGGCCGAACCGACCGGTCTCGAGACGCCGAGGTGGGGCCCTGTCGTCCGCTCACACGCGGGGGTATGGGAGGTGAATCCGCTGTGGGTGGCCAAGCATCGAGAGACGGTCCGGATCCTCGACGTTCGCACGGCGGGAGAGATCGAAGGCGAGCTGGGCCATATCCGAGGCGCCACCCTCATCCCACTCGACGAGCTGCAAGGGCGCCTGGGCGAGCTCGCTCGCGATCTGCCGGTGGTCGTCGTTTGCCAGTCCGGAGCTTGCTCGGCCCGTGGCGCCCAGATGCTGGAGAGCGCCGGTTTTGGCCAAATCGCGAAACTCACCGGAGGCATGCTGCGCTGGAGCCAGCTCGGGCTCCCCGTCGACCGCTCGATCACCCATGCCCTGGTCGGAGCACCATGAGCCACATACCCTCGCCTGACGTGAAGCTCTACCCCGGCACTTCCATGCCCGATCGTGACTGGTGGTCTGCGCTATGGCCCAATCCCGAGGCCATGCTGCGTGGGCTCGGGGCCAGACCTGGCCGACGGGCGCTCGACGTCTGCTGTGGAGACGGCTACTTCACCGTACCGCTGGCACGGCTCACGGCGCCGGCGACCACGGTGGGCGTGGACCTCGACTACGACGCGCTGGCCCTCGCCCGACGGGACGCCGCGGAGGCGCAGGTCGCGAACATCTCGCTCGTCCACGCCAGCGCGTGCGATCTCGGCAGCCTCGTCGACGGGCGGTTCGACTTCGTGCTCCTCGCGTCCACCCTCCACGGCGTGCCCGACCCGCTCGGAATGGTCATATCCGTGCGAGACCTAATGAACCCTGGCGCTCAGCTGGCGATCGTGAACTGGCACGCTCTCTCTCGCGCAAAGTGCGAGGTCCTCGGCGCCCCTCGCGGGCCGAGGCCGGCGCTTCGGATGCCTCCCATGGCGCTCCGGCACCTGACCGACGCCGCGGGCCTCAGCGAAGTCGCGTTCTACGACGTCGGTCCGTATCATTACGCCGCCGTCTTCGAGCCACGAAGTGCGGTCGGGTGTGGACCACGCCCGGATCACGCAGCTTCTTGAATGACAGCGGTATACCGCCGTGAAAAGCGATCCCAACGGTGGGGACCGAGGTCCTCGACGAGCATCGGCGGGCTGACGAGCGGAGCGCGGCAGACGACCGGGATTGAGGGTCGGTGAGCCACTGCTCGAGCGCCTCGAGATAGAGCACGACATCGCCCAGACGGGTGGAGCCGTGCGTGTCGAGACGACGGTCGCGGGGGCTGTAGCCCCCGTTGTATGGGCTGTAGATTTAATGTCATCGGGGTCACCGGGGTTGCGTTGGTCGGGCGAACCCGCCACGAAAGGCCCGAAAATGACGCTAGCCTGCTCTCCCTCGCCCCTCTCCCGCTCACCCTACCGCATGTCCGAAGCCCCCGAGTCCGACGACGCGCCCAGGGAAGGCGCCCGGCTGGTCACCGCCGACGGGCGCTCGCTCCCGCTGGCGTCGGCGGCGCTCACCGTGGTCGCCGGGGGCGGGCTGGCCAGGGTCGTCCTGGAGCAGCGCTTCGAGAACCCCTACAGGGAGAACCTCAGGGTCACCTACCGTATGCCGCTCCCCGCGGACGGGGCCATAAGCGGGTATGCGTTCCAGGTAGGCCAGAGGACCATCACCGGCCGCGTCGAGCGCAAGGAGCTGGCCAGGGAGCGCTTCGAGAGTGCCCTGGCCGAGGGCAAGACGGCCGCGCTCCTCGAGCAGGAGCGCGCCGACATCTTTACCCAGGACATCGGCAACCTCCCTCCGGGGGAGTCTCTGGTCGCCAGGATCACCATCGATCAGCGCCTCTCCTGGCGAGTCGAAGGCGGCTGGGAGCTCCGGTTTCCCACGGTCATCGGCCCTCGCTACATCGGCTCGAGCGAGACCGAGGAGGACGCCAGGGGGGTGCACGTGGACGTGGCCCCCGCCGGGGTTCGAGCCAGGATCCACCTGGAGCTCAGGGTGAAGGACGGGCTGACCCCTGGCTCTCGCGTGGAGTCGCCCTCCCACTCCCTCCACACCCGCTCGGATTCGGTCATCGAGCTCCAGGCCCTCGAGGGGGCTCGCCTCGATCGGGACATCGTGGTGCGCTGGGCCACGGCCAGGCCGGAGGTCGGGCTGAAGGTCCAGGTGGCGAGGCCAGAGGCCAGCGCGCTCCATGGGCAGAGCGCCTACGCGCTGCTCTCGATCACGCCCCCCGAGCCCGGGGCGGCCTTCCCGACCTTGCCCCGCGATCTGATCGTGCTCCTCGACACCAGCGGCTCGATGGGAGGTCCTCCCCTGGAGCAGGCCAAGCGCGTCGTCCTGGCCCTGATCGACGCGCTCGGCGAGCAGGATCGCCTGGAGATCGTCGAGTTCTCGACCCGGCCAAACCGGTATACGAAGGGCCCGGTGCCGGCCACCCCCCGGGAGAAGCAGGAGGCGAGCCGCTGGGTGACGTCCAGGACCGCCGGCGGAGGGACCGAGATGTACTCGGGGATCCTCGCCGCGCTGAAGAGCCTCAGGGCAGGCGCCCAGCGCCAGGTCGTCCTCCTGACCGACGGCTACGTGGGCGGCGAGGAGCAGCTCGTCACCCTCCTCCACGAGAGCCTTCCAGAAGCGTGCAGGATGCACGTCGTCGGCGTGGGCTCGGCGGTGAACCGTACGCTCTCCACGTCCATCGCCAGGGCCGGTCGAGGCCAGGAGATCCTGGTCGGTCCGGACGAGGACGCCAGGGCGGCGTCGAGGGCGCTCCTCCACAAGACCTCCTCGCCTGTCCTCACGGATCTCTCGATCGAGGGGGACGCGGTGATCGATCGCGCCCCCGAGCACGTCCCCGACGTCTTCGCGGGGAGCCCGGTCCTGGCGGCGCTCCAGGTCCGTCCCCAGGGGGGCGAGATCGTGGTGCGGGGCAAGCTGGCGTCCGGCTCCTGGGAGCAGCGCGTCCTTGTCCCCGCGGCCGGGGCAGGCGAGGGAGACCAGGCCATCGTCACGCTCTACGCCAGGGAGAGGGTGGCCGATCTCGAGCTCCGGTGGACGATAGGGCGGCAGAAGAGCGAGATCGATCGCGAGATCGAGAGCCTGGGCACAGCCTTCCAGATCTCCACCAGGCGCACCTCATGGGTGGCGATCGACGAGGATCGCTCCGTGGATCCTGGCTCGGGGACACGCCAGGAGTCCATCCCCCAGGAGCTGCCCTACGGCACCAGCCTGGCCAGCTTTGGCCTGGTCGCCGCGGTGCCTGGGGGCGCCGTGTTCGCGGCCCCAGGAGCGGCTCCGGTGAGCTTCGGGGCCAGCATGCCCATGCCCATGGCTCAGGCCATGCCAATCTCGGTGTCGGCCCTCGCGAGGAGGCCCACGCTGGAGTCGAGGGCGGGGATGGGGGCGCCGACGGGGCACATGGCGATGCCTCCTCCGTCGATGGCGAAGCGGTCGGGCTCGGGGCTCAAGATCCTGGAGTCGAGGGCGGGGATGGGGGCGCCGACGGGGCACATGGCGATGCCTCCTCCGTCGATGGCGAAGCGGTCGGGCTCGGGGCTCAAGATCCTGCTGATCCTGTTGTTCCTGCTGGCCCTCGTGGCCCTGGTAGCCTGGCTGCTCCTCCGCTGAGCGCCATGGATCTCGACGTTCATCTCCCGGCCATCCTCGAGCGCGACACCCGGGCCTTCGCCCGCTGGATGGCCGGGGCGGAGGGGCGTATCCGGGAGAGCCTCCGCTCCTTCGCGGCCCTGGTAGACGTCGAGGCGATCCTCCAGGAGGCGCTCCTCCGCGTATGGACCGTGGCTCCTCGCTTCGTCCCTGACGGGAGGCCCGACGGCCTGCTCCGCCTGGGCATACGCATCGCCCGTAACCTCGCCATCAGCGAGGTGCGCCGGACCAGATCAAGGCCCGCCCCCGAGGAGGATCTGGAGCGGGCCCTGGCCGAGTCCGAGTCCGTCGGAGGTGATCCGGATCCCATGCTCCGCCGCGCCGTCGCCAGGTGCCGGGAGGATCTTCCCCCGAAGCCCAGGCAGGCGCTCGAAGCCCGCCTGGAGGGCCGCGACGACGTGGAGCTGGCCTCGGCGCTGGGGATGCGCCTCAACACCTTCCTCCAGAACTTTACCCGGGCGCGCCGGATGCTGGCCGAGTGCCTCCGCAAGCAGGGAGTGGTCGTGGATCAGGAGCTTGGAGCATGACCGACGACGAAGAGCTGCTGATCGAGCAGGTGGCCGGCGCCCACCGCCCCCCCCCCCGCGAGGAGCTACGCTACCACCCCGCCTGGCACGATCTGGGCGAGGCCGGGCGCCTCCGGGCCTTCGAGCTGGCCCGCGCCCTCCGCAAGGTCGAGGCGGCGCTCGATCCCGAGGGCTTCTCCACGACCGTGCGGAAGGTGCTCTCGATCATCGAGGGGCAGTGAGGAGGGGGCAGCGGTCCCTTGCTTTGCCGAGTCAACGAAGAGCATCCGAGGAGGTAAGGCTCAGGTGGGCGGCTTGGGGACCACCTTGTCGTCCTGGACGCAGGAGGAGAGGTCGAAGAAGAAGAACTCCAGCGCCGTCTCCGCGTCCGTGGGCCTCGCACCGCAACGGCCAGGGAACGCGCCGCTGCCAGCAACGTCGTTGGCGTGGATGTCGGTGAAGATGAAGCGACCGCACTGCTTGGCCACGGGCTCGCCCAGCGGCGTGTTGAAGGACACGTACTTCACGTAGTCGTCGTTGGCGACCCAGGGGAGCACCGGAGAGCCGGACGTGAGGCCGTAGCTGCTCGTCCGGATCGTGTTCAGAGTGATCTCGCCGGCGCGGCGGGTCCCTCCGACCTCGTAGAGCCAGTCCGAGAGCGCCTGGCCCTTGGGGAAGCTCGTGTTGAGCTTGTAAGGATTGGAGTCGGTCCCGACAGGCGGCGGATTGCTGGGCCGGACCCACTTGAGGAGCCCGTTCCATTCGGAGTACTGGTTGTTCTTGATCCAGGTGTAGTGATAGTGCGTCGAGAAGACCCGGCCGCCCGCGTTGGCGTAGTCGCGCATCGCGTTGAGGTACGTCTTGGTGTTGTTGTACTCGTCGCACTCGCAGGAGAGGGCCACGATGTCGTACTTGGCCAGCTCCGTGGGGTTGTTCCACACCGTCTGGGCAGGCGGAGGGGGCTTGCCGTTGACCGCGCCCGCTCCGCCGGTGCCCGCAAAGATGTGCACATGTCCGGACACCGTGGGATCGTCGCCGGCCTCGAACTCCTTGTCATCGATGCCGATGCCACGGAGGAAGCACTCGAGCGCGTCGCAACCCCCGGAGGTCACGGCGATCTCGGGCATGTCGCCCTCCTGGCCGTTCTTTGGAAGACGGATGTCCTTGTCCTTGAGGGGGTTGGCGTCGCAGGCCTTGACCTCGGGGATGACGAACTTGCGGCGCCACTTGCCCACCTGGATCACCAGGGGGACGTCCTTGCCGGGCAGGAGCTTGGGGCTCTTGAGCTCGAACTCGCCCTTGGTGTTGGTGAGGCCCGCGGCGATGGGATTGAGCACCTCGCTGTCGCACGTCACGCACTGGGCTCCGCTCTTGATCTCGGGCAGAGGACCGCTGGGGACGAAGACCTGCACGTTGTACAGGGGGTTCCTCCCCGCTGGATCGTACACCTTGCCCGTGATCCGGGTCTCGCTGCCAGCCTCGCACTCGTTCCTGGCCTTGGCGTCGTCGTCGATGAGAAGCGGGCCGTCCTTGGTGGTGGAGACCTCGTCGAAGGTCTGGGCGTCGGGCAGGGCGCTGTCCGGCTCGAAGCCGGAGGTGCGCTGGGTCGAGCTGCAGGCGCTCATGGCCCCGGTCGCCATGGTCACCCCGAGAACCGTCACGCCAAGAATTTTCCGCAATGACATCCTTTTGACCTCTCGCCCATGGGTATGGCGGCAAATCGTGCGCGATTCAAGCCGTACCTGCCAGACCGCCACGAAAAATCAAACCCGGGGCGAGGGGACGCGCCATGCGAGGCCTCAGCGAGGCGGCCCTGGCTCCACCTTGTCGTCCTGGACGCAGGAGGAGAGGTCGAAGAAGAGGAACTCCAGCGCCGTCTGCTGCTCGTTCAGGGCCCGGCAGCTCGAGCTGGGGAAGTTGCCTGCCCCGCTCCCGGCGCTGTGGACGTCGCTGTAGACGAAGCGGCCGCACTGCTTGGCCACGGGCTCGCTCAGCGGCGTGTTGAAGGTCACGTACTTGGTCCTGGGCCCCGTGCCTATCCAGTCCTGGGCCGGCGAGGCGTTGGCCAGGCCGTTGAAGCTGGTGGTCACGTCGGTGAGGTTGACCTCGCCCAGCCGGCTGGAGGCCCGGACCTCGACCAGCCACTCGGCCAGCGCCTTGCCCTTGGGGAAGCTCGTGTTGACCGGATAGGCCCCCCCGCCCCCGGAGCCGTTCCCGGTGAAGTTGAGCAGCCCCTCCTTCCACTCGGAGAACTGGTTGTTCTTGATCCAGGTGTAGTGAAAATGCGTCGCGAAGACGCGGCCGCCCAGGTTGGCGTAGTCTCGCATCGCGTTAAGGTACGTCTTGGTCGTGTTGTTCTCCGAGCACTCGCAGGAGAGCATCACGATGTCGAACTTGGCCAGCTCCGTGGGGTTGTTCCACACGGTGGACGCCTCCGGCACGTTCTTGCCGTTGACCAGCGTTCCGCCGCCCGAGCCCTTGAACACGTGGATATGGCCGGGCACCGCAGGGTCCTCGCCGGCCTCGAACTCGGCGGGGTCGATGCCTATGCCCGCCAGAAGGCACTCCAGCGCGTCGCAGCCTCCGGAGGTCACGGCGATCTGGGGCATGTCGCCCTCCTGGCCGTTCTTGGGAAGGCGGATGTCCTTGTCCTTGAGGGGGTTGGCCTCGCAGGCCTTGACCTCCGGGATGACGAACTTGCGGCGCCACTTGCCCACCTGGATCACCAGGGGGACGTCCTTGCCGGGCAGGAGCTTGGGGCTCTTGAGCTCGAACTCGCCCTTGACGTTGGTGAGCGCCGCGGCGACGGGATTGAGCACCTCGCTGTCGCACGTCACGCACTGGGCTCCGCCCTTGATCTCGGGCAGGGGGCCGCTGGGGACGAAGACCTGCACGTTGTACAGGGGGTTCCTCCCCGCTGGATCGTAGACCTTGCCCGTGATCCGGGTCTCGTTGCCCTCGGGGCAGTCGTTCCTGGCCTTGGCGTCGTCGGGGATGAGAAGCGGGCCGCCCTCCCCGGTGGAGGTCTCCTCGAAGGTCTGGGCGTCGGGCAGGGAGCTGTCCGGCTCGAAGCCGCTGGGGGGACGCGTGGACGCGCCGCATGCGCTCATGGAGCCAGACGCCACTGCAAGACCGACCACCGTCACGCCAAGAAATTTTCGATACGACATCCCTGGAACCTCGTGCTCATGGATATGGAGGCAAAACGCCCGCGGTTCAAGCCGAAGGTGCGGAGGCCCCGGACGATGGCAGCCCCGGCGCGCATTTTCTGTCTTATTTCGGGGGTTGGGGGGGCTGCTTGTCGTCCTGGACGCAGGACGAGAGGTCGAAGAACATGAACTCCAGCGCGGTCTGCTGCTCGTTCAGCCCCCGGCAGCTGGAGCTCGTGAAGTCGCCCCCGCCACTGCCCGCGCTATGAACATCGCTGAAGACGTAGCGGCCGCACTGGTCCTTGGTGGCCACGGCCAGCGGGGTGTTGAAGCTGGAGTACTTGATGGCGGTCCCGGCGCCGATCCACGACTGGGCAGGGGAGCTCGCCGGGATCCCGCCGGTGCTGGTGGTCACGTCGGTGAGCTTCACGTCCCCCACCCGGTTGGAGGCCCTGACCTCGACCAGCCACTCGGCCAGCGCCTTGCCCTTGGGGAAGCTGGTGTTGACCGGATAGACGCCGGCGCCCCCCGCCCCGAACTCGTTCCAGGTGAAGAGATCCCTCCACTCGGCGTACCGGCTGTTCTTGATCCAGGTGCGGTGGTAGTGCGTGCCGAAGACGCGGCCGCCGTTGTTGGCGAAATCCCGCATCGTGTCGATCTGGGCCTTGGTCTCGTTGTGCTCGTCGCACTCGCAGGAGAGCGCCACGATATCGTACTTCAGCAGCTCCTTGGCGCTCCCCCAGAGCGTGGTCGCCGCGGGGGTGGCCTTGCCGTTGGCCTTGCTCCCTCCCCCCGCCCCCCTGAAGAGGTGGATATGGCCCTCGGTCCCCGGATCGTCGCCGGCCTCGAACTCGGCGGGGTCGATGCCTATGCCTGCCAGCAGACACTCGAGCGCGTCGCAGCCGCCGGTGGTCACGGCGATCTGGGGCATATCGCCCTCCCGGCCGTTCTTTGGAAGGCGGATATCCCTGTCCCTGAGAGCGACGTTGGTCTCGCAGGCCTTGACCTCGGGGAGGGTGAACTTGCGGCGCCACTTGCCCACCTGGATCACCAGGGGGATGTTCTTGCCGGCCAGCAGCTTCCCACCCTTGAGCTCGAACTCGCCCTTGACGTTGGTGAGCGCCGAGGCGACGGGGTTTAGCACCTCGCTGTCGCACGTCACGCACTGGGCCCCCGCCTTGAGGTCGGGCAAGGGGCCGCTGGGGACGAAGACCTGGATGTTGTAGAGCCCGTTGTAGCCCCCCGGATCGTACACCTTGCCGGTGACGCGGGTCTCCTGGCCCGCGGGGCAGTCGTTCCTGACCTTGGCGTCGTCGGAGATGAGCAGGTTGCCGTCCCCGGCCTCGGCGCTGGCGGCGGCCGCCCCGTCGTCCTCGAACACGTTGCGCTGGGGGCTGCTACAAGAGGCCGCCGAGGCCCCCGCGCAAGCCACGCCGAGCACCGCAAGCACCACGATCTTCTTGAACGACATCCTCGCTGCTCTCCAACGCCACGGTATGCCCGCAAATCGCGCCAGCTTCAACCTCCCGCGCCCGACCTCCCAACTCGAGGCCGATCCGAGCCTGTCCTGCCTCGGGCCTTCGCCGGGTGGGGGCGTGGTTCGATTCACAGGGAGCAGGCCACGAGGCAACGTCCTCGCAAAGACGGGCGAGGGGGAAATCACGGGGAGTGTGCGAGGAGGCAGCCGTCTCGCAAAAGACGGGCGAGGTCAAAATCACAGGGAGGAGACCAGCAGGCAACGCCTCGCAAAAGACGGGCGAGGTCCAAATCACAGGGTGCAGGCCAGAAGGCAACGCCTCGCAAGAGACAGGCGAGGGTTCACGCCCAGGCAGGAGGGCGAGGAGGGAACCACCTCGCAAATAAAAAACGACCTGTGCGGAAGATCGGCGGGGCCCTCGTGCACCCCGGCTCTCGATCGCCGGGGCATGGGCAGAGCCGCGAAAGCCCGGCAGCCGGGCTTGCCGTGGGGGCAGGCCAGTGGAGCCCCAGTGGCAAGCCCGCTGCGGGCTTTTGAGGTCTCTGCC
>SXGT01244883.1_pt1 | contig 10792 bp, 6 predicted proteins | sample 3176221 | NCBI WGS metagenome assembly SXGT01 (sample SAMN11356862, study PRJNA531348) | freshwater metagenome | isolation source: freshwater sample F1-120 | place: China: Fuxian Lake, Yuxi | collected 2017-12-25
CATGAGTCTTTTACTTGAGGCGCGAGGACGAAAGCAATATAGAGCATCCAAATGATGAGACCGATGTGCAGAACATCGTTTTCAGAGAACCAAAGTCCTTTTGCCCACAGAGATGCGGTGTTGCCAGAAATAAGATAAAGAAAATAGGCGACGATGGTTATGCCCAACCATAACCATGTGCCCAATAAAATAAGGTCGAGTTTTAGTTTGTATTTGAAATAGCGCCAGCCGTTTATGAAGAAGAAAGCAAGGATGCCCGGGGCACAAACAGCCAGGAGTAACTCAAAGGAGATCAGGATTTTGACAGGAATAAATACGCCGACCATGATAACTATGAAATATAAAATAGCGTTGACAATTGCATACACAGAAAGCGCTTTGCGTAATTTACCAGTTGTGCTGGAATAGGCGACTGCCAGCAGCATGGCATCCACGCTCCAGACTGTGACAATGAGATAGAGGATTTCCCACCAACTTGTCCAAAGACAGGCTTCACGCCCAGCGCATTTGATGGCGTAGCTGAAGGCTTCGTAACTTGTGCCTGCAAGAAGTGCGCCGATACCCCACAACACCAAGGCGATCCCCCACCACAAGCGGGAGCGTTGATGTTCACGGATTTTCAGGAAATATAATCCAACTGCAATGGTCAAGATGCCAAGAAAGTAAACAATGATCGAGGTGCTTGGCTGAACAAAAATAATATTCTGCGAAGCAATATTGAGCTCAGCAAATGGCTGAATTTGAAGCCAGTTTTCGGGAGTTTGCGCGGGCGTATATGGAATGGAATCCAACCGTCCGCAGGCGGTGAGTATTAATAGAATGGAAAGGAGGAAGATGATACGTTTCATAAACCTTGCTTGAGTGTGGGTATTTTCATTGAGCGCTGAATGATAATGGATTAAAATCAAAAGCGGAAGCATCACAACATCACGGAGGCAGCTATGAAACTCAGTTTTCACGGGGCAGCTCAAACGGTGACAGGCTCGATGCATTTGGTGGAAGTAAATGGTTCACGGTTGTTGTTGGATTGCGGGTTGTATCAAGGGCGGCGAAAAGAATCTTTTGCACGAAATCGAACATTTCCTTTTGATGTAACTAAAATTGATGCGGTCATATTATCGCATGCCCACATCGATCATTCAGGCAACCTCCCGAATTTGATCAAGCAAGGCTTCAACGGGCCGATCTACGCCACCCCGGCAACGGCGCATTTGACCGACCTGATGGTGCGGGATTCGGGGCATATCCAGGAGCGGCAGGCGGAGAGTACAAGTTATCACAATGCAAAACGGGGCGAGTCAGCTGTTGACCCGCTTTACACAGAAGCAGATGCGGAGCGTGTCAAGCCGCTGCTGCAAATTTACAATTACGACGAACCTTTTGAAGCGGCGAAGGGCGTGGTGGCAACCTTTTATGATGCGGGGCATATTCTTGGCTCCGCCTCAATTTCGATGCGTATGGAAGAAAAGCGGCAAAAAAATCATTTATGGTTTTCAGGTGACATTGGCAGGCGTGACATGCCCATTTTGCGAGATCCTGTTTTGCCCACAGAAGCAGACATATTATTGATGGAATCCACCTACGGGGACAAACCACACAACGATCCTGAACAAGCATATGTTGAGATGCGCGAGATTATCCTGCGGACATTGAAGCGCAACGGAAAAGTGATCATCCCATCTTTTGCTGTGGGACGCACCCAAGAATTGGTCTACAACCTGCACCGCATGTCTGAAGATGGGGACTTGCCGCACGTGCCGATCTTTGTAGACAGTCCGCTGGCGGTGAATGCTTCAAATATTTTTCGCGCGCACCCGGAATGCTACGACCCTGAAATGAATAAGTTGATACAAACTGGTCACCCTGCGCTGGACTTCAAGTATTTGAGGTATGTTGAATCGCTGGAAGAGTCGAAGGCGCTGAATGGGCGCACCGACCCGATGATCATCCTTTCCGCTTCGGGCATGGCAGAGGTGGGGCGTGTGGTGTATCACATTCGCTGGGCGATTGAAGATAAACGAAATACGATCATGATCGTCTCGTGGCAGTCACCTGAAACGATGGGACGCAGACTGGCGGATAGAGAAAAGAAGATAAAGATTTTCGGCGACACTTATAATGTCCGCGCCGAGATCGCCACCGTGGGCGGCCTTTCAGCCCATGCAGGTCAGGACCTATTGGTTGAATATGCTTCGGGTGTGAAGCAAAGCGCCAAGTCTATTTTTTTAGTACACGGGGAAGAGAAGGGTGCGCTGCCATTGATGGAGAAGTTAAAAGATAACCGCGTGAAGCATTTGCATTATCCCGCCATGCATTCTAGTGTAGAGTTGTGATATACGCAGACTTCGGAGTTCTTGAAGAACTCCGAAGTCTTTTAACAAGACAATTTATTTATTCCAAAACTTCGAAACCAGATTGAACACAATGGATAAATTTATCGATACCAAAATCGAACTCGTGATTGGGAAATAAAAACTGCCATTCTCCCCTTCAATTCGGATATCACCGGGCAAGCGTCCAAGCGGGATGCCGAATTTCGCGGCGAGATACACTCCCCCGCCAATTAGAAATAGAGCAACTCCAGCGAGCATAAGATAGCGGGCGATGGTTTCCATGATATAGCTATCGCAGGTCAGGGCTTTTGACCTTCGACAGAGTTTCTAAAGCAGCCTTTGTTGTCCCTGCTCCGTGTATGTGTAACCCAAATGTTCATACGCAGATTTGGTGGCAACACGTCCCTGTGGAGTGCGGTCAAGAAAGCCAAGCTGCAAAAGGTACGGCTCGACTACATCCATGATGGTATCCTGCTCTTCGCTGATGGAAGCGGCGATGGTGTTCAAGCCGACAGGTCCGCCGTTGTATTTTTCAATGATTGTTTTTAGCACACGCCGATCCACGTCATCGAGGCCAAGTGGATCAACTTGCAGCAAGTCCAATGCTTCCCTGGCGACACTTTTCGTGATGATCCCATCCGCGCGGACCTGGGCAAAATCACGCACACGGCGCAACAGACGCAAAGCTACACGCGGAGTCCCACGGGCGCGGCGCGCCATTTCAACGATGCCATCTTTTTCCGCTTCCACTTTCAACATGCCTGCGGCACGCGAAACAATAGATTGCATGGCGTTTATGTCGTAATAATCCAAACGGTAAACCGCGCCAAAACGCGCCCGCAATGGAGCAGTGACCAATGCCAAACGCGTTGTTGCACCCACAATGGTAAAACGCGGCAGCTTTAAGCGGATGGAACGCGCCGAAGGTCCCTTGCCAATGACAATATCCAACGCGAAATCTTCCATGGCGGGATACAACACCTCTTCCACAGCACGTCCAAGGCGGTGGACTTCGTCAATGAATAACACGTCCCCAGCCCGCAGATTGGTGAGGATGGCGGCGAGATCGCCCGCGCGTTCGATCACAGGTCCAGCCGTTACTTTGACATTGACTTGCATCTCATTGGCAAGCACATGTGCGAGGGTTGTTTTCCCCAAGCCAGGAGGCCCATAAAAGAGCACGTGATCGAGAGCTTCGCCGCGTTTGCGCGCCGCCGCGATCAGGATGGATAAATTCTCCTTGACCTGATCCTGCCCGATCAAGTCATTTAGTTTTTCAGGACGAAGCGCGTTGTCAACGCGGTCATCAGGTTTGGCTTCCGGGTCGAGAGGGCGGGGAGATTTGCTCATAGTTGGGATTATACCCTGCGGGCACTGTGTAACAATAAACCGCCTCCCAGCTTTCTATTAAGCGGGAAGCGATCTTAAACCAGACAGGGATGACCCAGCGTCGGTCATCCCTGTATAAAGATTTGCTCTTCGGCAGTCTGGCGATCTTGATCACGAAAAATAATTTTGTGATTTTAGACCCATGACTTTGCGCCATCAGGTTTCCCTGATTTTACCTTTCGGAAGTCGGTCAGTCCTGACCACGCTTATCGCGTTGGTTTTAGACGCCTGACTTTGCGTCGCCGTCTTTTGGCGGCTTTGCTTTTATCGGCAGTCTGGCGGTCGTGGCTCAGTTCAGCGTTAGACCCATGACTTTGCGTCACCGGGTTTTCCCGGTTTTGCTCTTTTTCGGAGCAAATTAATTATTGCACAAAAAAATAAAATTTCAATCACTCAGGTGTTCTATTTATAAAAAAGTCCCGAAGGTTTGCAAACCTTCGGGACGGCGTTCGAAAAACTTACTCGAAAGTTGCCTCCACGGTCATGCCCCACTTCAAACGCGGATCTGCATCTTTGACCGAGATACGCACTGTGTAAAGAATGTCTCCACCTTGCTGAGTGTATGCCTGACTGATTTCTGTTATTGTTCCATTGAAAACCAGGTCGGGCAGGGCATCAGGTACAAGGGTTACATTTTGACCCATGCTTAATTTCACAACTTCAAGCTCGGTCACATCTGTTGTTTCAACCGTCCATACAGTGAAATCGGCAATACTGATGGCGCGCATTTCGGCTGTGACCTGCTCGCCCACCTCCACATTGACATCTGCCACAACGCCATCAAACGGCGCTGTAATTACATAATTGGCCAATGTATCTTTTGCGGCATCAAGGTTGGCCCTGGCAATCGCAAGTTGATCTGCATTCGGACCATCAAGGCTGATCTCATATTGATGTTTGGCTTCGGCTTCAGCTGCGAGCGAGGCATCATACCTGGCGCGCACTTCATCACGCTCGCGGATGTTATCCTCGAGGTTTCGGACAGCTTGATTCAAATCCTCCTGCGCGCGTTCAAGATCATCTTCGGCGGTCTTGCGGCTGGAGTTATCCTCATCAAGATCTTTGTATTTATCGAAATCTTCCTGAGCATCTTTCAGATCCTGCTGACGGTCTTCAACTGTGGCTTTATCATCTTCGATATTATCTTCGATGTTTTCCACATTCAGATCGTCCCATTTTTGTTCTGCCTCACCGCGCTCGATCTGCGCATCCATATAATCCTGCCAGAGCCTGGCACGGTCACCACTTTCATTGCGGAGCAGACTATCGTAGGTAGTTTGGGCGATGACAACCTGCGCTTCAGCCCCGCCCGCATTTGAGAGGCGGAGAAGGACATCTCCCAGTTTGACAGAGTCTCCCGCACTCACCAGCACTTCCTCAACTATGCCGCGTGTCTGAAACGACAAATTCGTGCCGTGAATGGGCTCAAGTCGTCCTTCTGCCACGACTTCATTCGACAAAACAACATCCGCAGGTGCAGGGGTTGCCGTAGGCTGGATTCCGCAAGCGGTAAGAATCAACGCGAAGATCGCAAACAATGTAATAACACTTAATATATTTTTTTTCATAGGTAACCTTCTTTTCTGAAATTATTGAACCCTTTGACAAGCCCAGGGCAGCAGTAAACGATTAATATTTTTTTATTCGTAAGCCAGCACTTCGCGGATGGTCAGGCGGGCTGCATTACGGGCTGGCAAAATGGAGCCGATGACTGAAAGCAGGAGAACCAGCCCAAGCCAGATGGCGTAGCCTAAAAACGTAAACACTACTTTAATAGGTGTTTCAAATACAGCAGTGCTGACGATGTCGGAAAGGACATAGGTAAATGGAATGGATAAAACGATCGCCAACACAAAGGAAATAAAACCGATCACAAAACCTTCCGCGATCACTGTCCGCATTACGGCGCGGTCATCTGCGCCAATGGCGCGCGTAATACCGATCTCACGCGTACGCTCCAGAACATTCATTCCCATGGTACCTGTCAGGCCCATGGCCCCAACGATGGCTGTCAAGATCGCCATGATAAGTAAAAAAGTCACGAGTATATCCAAACTCTCCGAAGCAGTATCAAGCGAGGATAAGCCTGATTCGGCTTTTCGCACTTTGAATCCTTCGTCGCGAAAGTAATGATCCAGCCTCTCAGCCATCATATCCTGATAGGCACGGTCATGCTGATCTGCTACCACGCGGAAAGAATAGGAACGGTTTGCAAGGTTTGTGATCTGTGAAATATATTCGTATGGCGCGTATGCCAAGACTCCTTCATTGCCAACAAACTTAAAGATGCCGACAACTTCCCACGATTCGTCACGACCTTTGATCCTGAGAGGTATGTGATCGCCGGGCTTCAAATCAGGATAAAACTTGAGCGCCGCTTCACTGATCGCCAACTTACGAACATCGTCCTTGCGGATCCACCGACCCTCGGCCATAAGTGGATTTACCAATTGACTCTCGGCAGGCGGGGCAAGCAAGTTTACATTCTCTGCCACTAGACCATCGGGGTACAACAGTTCGGTTCCAATAAACTGCCAGCCTTCCACACGTTTAACTCCATCCACCAGCGATGCGAATTGTTCCACTTCACTCAAACGGTAGGCTTTGTCAAAATCAAGAGTCACATCCGCGCGGAAATAACTGCCGATCGCACCGATGTAATCATGCAAGGTCACACGCACATTAAACACCGCAATAAAGATCGCGCCTCCCATTGTTAAAGTGAAAAGGGTCAGCATCAAACGTCCGCGGCGGCGGAATGTGTTTCGCAGGGAAATAATGAATGGGCGCGGAAAATGAATACCGCGTGCGGAAAGAATATTGGTAATGCGCACCAACATGGCATCAAACCACGGCACACGGTCCTCATCCGCTTTGTGTGATTTATTTTCATCTCCAGCCAAATCGCCGCTGAGTGCGCGCAACACAGTAATGCGCGAGCCGCTGATCACAGGCGCAAGCCCCGCAATAAGCGGAACCAGCAGCCCTACAGCGATCTGAATCCCCAATGCCATTGGCACAATACGATAGCCCAGCAAATTAAATCGAAGCTTGTTCGCGATGAAGAGTGACAAGCCATACGCACCCTGTCCGCCCAGCGGGACAGCGATCAACAATGCCAGCGAGGCAAATGCCATGATGAGCATGAGATACATCACAAAGACTTGCCTGCTTCTACCGCCCACCAGTTTGATCACACCGATGTGACGCAAATGCTGGCTCAACAAAGCGCTCAAAGTATTCGCGATCAACGAGCTCGAAAGAAATACGATCAAAATACCAAGCGCCATCAAAATACCGAGAATGGCATTCACCGGGGCAGCCAGTGGATGTTTGTGCGTTTCTGAAAAACGAGTGCGCACTACCTCGGTGCCATTCTTTTCCAGCTTATCCTTCACGTCCACGCCCACCTCGCGGATGTGAGAAATATCCTCCTGACCTTCTGAAACTGTCGCGTATGAACGGTTGAACAATTCAGGCTGGCGCAAAGTTGGAAGTGTCTTCATCGCGATATATGCAAAAGGCGGGGCAAGAAAATCGCCCGCGCCTGTGCTTACATCCTGCACAATGCCGGTAACTCTCAACTCTTTGAGCGTGCCATCAGACAATTCAAAAATCTGGTCATTGCCCACTGCGACATTTAATTTCCCGAGTGCGTCCTTCTCCAACAGGATTTCGTCCTTACGCGCTTCCACCACCCCTGAAACTGGCACCAACAAATTGACATTGTTCTCTTCGAAGTTTTCCAGAGCCACAACATCCAGTGCCACCCATTGATCGCTGTCCTGCGTGCGCACGCGGAAGTTAACCACACGGCGGCCTTCCGCATCCAAAATTCCGTGCGAATTACGAATCGAAGTCAGCACGTCATTGTCGAAGTCATCGGTACGAAGTTCAATATTTGCAGGTTTGTTCGCCGCGTAGGAAATGCTCATGTCATTGGAAATGATCTGATACGCGCCGGAGATCACCCCAATTGAAAATACGCCTACTGCGATGGAAAAGACCACCAGCAATGTTCGGGCTTTGTTATCCCATAGATCATGTAAAACTTTACGCCATCTTGGTCGCATACTATTCTTATGAGACCTGACAGGTTTTCGCAAATCGACCTGCCAGGTCTTAATCTCCTACTTTAACAATTCACTAATTTCGCTGCCTGAATAAGGCTTCAAGGTCACATCCTTCACGCCATCACGCAGGAATTTTGTGACGCGTTCAGGATTGATCGCGGAGGTGAGGATAACTGTCTTTGAGCTGAGTCCTGCTTTTGAAAGTACAACCAGTACATCAGTCAGGGAAATGGCCGCGATGTGTTCATCGACCAGAATCAAATCAGCGGCGGGCAGCTTTTTCAAGTCGGTAGACTGGGTCAATTTAACTTTTGTATCCTTGAGCAGCCTGGCAAAAAGTTTTGCCCAATCATCGTTGTCATCGATCAATAAAATATTCCTAACACTGCCTGCTTCAATGGCGGCATCATTTGCATGTCCGCGTGGCATGAACATGGCAACTGTTGTCCCTTTGCCTGCTTCGCTGACAAGAGTGATATGTCCCTGTGCCTGTGAGACGACATGCATGGCGGCAGGCAAACCAAGTCCATGATGCCCAACATCGCGCGTAGTGAAGAAAGGCGACCATGCTTTGCGCATGACATCTTCATCCATGCCCACGCCATCGTCTTCGATATCAATCTCGAGCATGTTGCGTTCTTCAGTTGGGCGAACACTTACTTTGACTGACTTCGCGCCTGCCTCAACGGAATTTTGCAAAATGTTGCCAAGCGCACGCGCGAGTTGGGTGCTATCCGCAATAACGTATGCAGAAACGGGGTCAATTTCAACTTTAAGCGCACCCGCTGAAAAATCGCGTTGACGAGCGGCGGTCTGCAAGACATCAGCAAACAGAATCGCCCTCGGCTTTTGTTCGCGCACTGCACCGATCAACTGCTCCTTAACCTGGGTGATCTGAGCTGCACTTTCAGCAATCATATCCAGATCTTCGCGCAGTGACTCAAGGTCAACTTTGCCTTCCGCAATTTCTTCGCGGAGACGGGTAACGGTAAGCGAAATGGGCAGAGTCTTATTTCCGATCCAATGGATGGCCTCGGTGGAGGCAGTGGTCAGTGCCTCAAAAACTTTGTTACGCAGAATTTCATTGTGAGCATCCTTGAGTTCTTCAAGCAGGCGCGCATTATTAATTGCAACTGCCAGATGCTCCGCCATGGTCAATAAAGTGGTGATGTCATCTTCACTGAAGGCACGCTCTTCCGAGCTTTGAATTGTCACCGCACCTAAAACTCTGCCGCCGTAGATCAGAGGCAAAGCCATTTCGGAGTGGGTATGCGGCAAATGAGGATTCTTGAAATGCACACGTTCCTCGCCGACATCCAACGCAATACGCGCTTCGTTCATGGCAATGCACGCACCGATCATCGAATCTGTGCCGATCTTGAGTTTGTGACCGTCGGCAACCATTGCCCTGCCTGCCTTACCATAACCAGAGCGGAGAACGGCGTACTCACCCGCTTCATCCACAAGGAAAATGCCCGCGTAATAAAGTCCATAAGCCTCGCAGATGATGTTGACCGTGTGCGGAAGCAAAACCTCCAGATCAAGAATGGAAGTGACTTCCTTGCCCACGCGGTTGGCGGCTTTCAACAAACGGGAACGGCGCTCTGCCTGACGATGCAGATTGGAATTTTGGATTGCAATTGCCAGTTGATCTGCCATCGTTTGCAGCGCGGCGATATCTTCATCATGGAACGCGGCTTCTTCGGTGGATTGAACTGTCAAAGCGCCGATCGCTTCATCGCCAACGACAAGCGGAAGCGCCATCTCGGAGCGAGTCTTCGGGAGGTGGGGATTCTCAAAGAAAACCGCCTCAGTCCCAACGTCGAGCGCGATGCGCCCCTGACGGTTTGCAATGGAGGCTCCGATCATGGAATTTCCGCCGACGGCAAGTTTATGTCCGGCATTGATCATGGTCCTGCCAGCTTCGCCGCGACCGGCCTTCAGGACCGCATATTGTTTCAAATCATCGAGCAAAAATACGCCCGCATAATAAAAACCAAATTCATCGCAGATAATATCCACCGTACGTTGAAGCAGTTCATACGGGTCAAGAATGGTGGTGATGTTCTTGGCGGCGCGTGCAGCGGCTTTCAATAATGTTGCATGTCGTTGAATATCGTTTGTCATGGTTCCTCTTTTGATTATTGACGTTGAACATTAAACGTTTAATATCTTTTGAATCAAATCCACCAACCCCTGCTCACGCCCTTTGACAAAGAACGCACTCGCCCCGCCCGAAACTGCATCCTTCGCCTTGGTCACTTCATCATAGGCTGTGAGGATGATCACAGGTACGGATGATTTTTGTTTTTTGAGCTCCACAAGCAGATCCAGACCTGCGCCAGTCTTGGGCGTGCCGTCAAAGCTCGGCATGTTCAAGTCCAACACGGCGATATTGATCGTGTCCAGGTTTTGAGCAAAGATCTCACTACCGCTTTTACAATCTGTTGCTGTGACCACATCAAATCCTGCACGCAAAAGGGTCTTTTCAAGGCTTCGTAAAACCAATTTCTCATCATCCACCAAAAGAACAGTCGTCATTCATCCTCCAAATTTTTTATTATTTCTCCGCTGGCAGCCGCACCGAGAACATCGCGCCCTTGCCAACTTCACTTTCCAGCGAAATACTTCCGCCGTGTTGATTCACAATTTGCATCACTGAAGAAAGCCCAAGCCCCGTACCTCCGCTTCCGCCTTTTGTTGTAAAAAACGAAACCCAGATTTTCTCCTGGAGCTCTTTTGGGATGCCGGGTCCTGTATCTTTTACGGTGACTAGAACAAAATTCGGGTTGGCATCGCGCATACCTTTTACAAAAATCTTCGGTGAGGGTGTCTGCGCCATGGCTTCCCACGAATTCTTGAGCAAATTATTAAAGACCTGCTCAACCTGTCGCGCATCCACAAATGCGTTTGGCATATCTTTTACCCAGTCCAACTCCACCACGCCGTCAGGCAGTTGCTCCAATACCATTAACTCCCGGAATATAATCCGAGCAA
>SXGT01347852.1_pt1 | contig 10792 bp, 11 predicted proteins | sample 3176221 | NCBI WGS metagenome assembly SXGT01 (sample SAMN11356862, study PRJNA531348) | freshwater metagenome | isolation source: freshwater sample F1-120 | place: China: Fuxian Lake, Yuxi | collected 2017-12-25
AGGGCGGCGTTCTCCACCGGATCCCACGCCCAGTAGCCGCCCCACCCCAACTCCTCGTACGCCCAGCGCGATCCGAGCACGATGCCGACGGCCAGGAACAACCAGGAGATGACCGTCCACCGTCGCACCGAGGTGATCCACGTCGAGTCGAGCCTGCGCGTCACCAGTGCCGCGATCGCGAACGCGAACGGCACCGAGAGGCCCACATAGCCGATGTACAGCATCGGCGGGTGACTCTCCATGTAGGCGTTCTGCAGGAGCGGGTTGAGCCCGCGGCCATCCGCCGGTACCGGTGAGACCGTGGCGAACGGACTCGTCATGAACGAGAGGACGCTCGTGAAGAACGCCGCAATGCCCATGAGCACCGCGACGACGACCGGCATCAGCTCGCGGTTGCGACGGCGGTTGGTCACCACCACGATGACCGCGACGATGGACAGGAGCCACATCCACAGCAGGAGGGACCCGGCCTGGCTTCCCCACAGGGCCGTCAGCTTGTAGCGCCAGCCCAGGGTGCGGTTGGAGTACCCGGCCACGTCGGCCACGTCGAACCGGTTGGCCAGCAGCAGTGCGCACATGATGGCCACCGACGTGGTGGTGGCCACGAGCACCGCCCACACCCCCCGCTCGGCCGACGCCATGAACGTACGGCGCCCGCGCGCGCGGGACCAGAGGGCCGCGCCCACCGCATAGAGGGCGGCCGCGAACGCCAGCAGCAGCGCTGCGCGGCCGACGAGCGTCACGTGCCCGCGGAGCCCTTCGCCGTGTGGTCGGCGGGGATGTCGTTGCCCTGCGCCGCCTGCTCCTCCATGAACTTGGAGGGGCACAGCGTGATGAGCGACCCCCGCTCCGCCTGGAAGGTGCCGTTCTCCATGCGGCCGGTGACCACGATCTCGCGCCCGTCCCGGAAGGCGTCGGGCACGGTGCCGCGGTACACGACGGGCACGGTCACCGTCGTCCTGACCTTGTCGCGCACCACGAACCGCAGGCCCTCAGCGGTCTGCGCGCGCTCAGCGGCATCCGCCGGGGTCCCGGGGGCCACTTTCCCGTTCAGGCGGTAGGTCGTGCCGTCGGCGCCTGTCACCAGGCCCGACGGGCTCGTGTAGGTCTCGAGGCTGCCCCCGATGCTCGTCCAGATGAGCCATCCGCCGAGCAGCCCGGCGAGAGCCAGCGCAATCGCGAAACGGGAACGTGACTTCATGTCAGCACCCGACGGTAGCACCGGGCGGCGGGCCGACTGCCCCTATCATCATGGGACCACCGGCCCATCCACGTGAGGAGGACGCGTGGCACGCCCGTCCGGCGCTGACGACGAGAAGTACCGCGGGATGCTCTCGGACCTCCAGTACCGGGTGACCCGGGAGGCGGGCACCGAGCCTGCGTTCACCGGCATCTACTGGGACCACCACGACGAGGGCGTCTACCGCTGCATCTGCTGCGCGGCGCCCCTGTTCCACTCGTCCGACAAGTTCGATTCAGGGAGCGGCTGGCCCAGTTACGTCACGCCCATCGCGGGCGGGGCCCTCACCGAGCACGAGGACGGCTCGCTCGGCATGCGCCGGGTCGAGGTGCGCTGCGCGCGCTGCCACGCGCATCTGGGGCACGTGTTCCCCGACGGCCCGTCGCCCGCGGGCCTGCGCTACTGCATCAACTCCGCCGCGCTGGGGTTCGATCCCCACGGACCGCAGGGTGACACCGCGACCTGAGGGGCGGGTGCCCGGGTGCGGGATCCCCGCGCCCGCCCCCGCAGGGCGGTCCCGGCCGCCCGACCACCGGGATCCCGGTGCCGGGGCACTCCCCTGCGCACCCCGGCGGAGCGCCGTTGCCACCGTGCCGGAGCCCGCAGGCGTCACCGCGATCTGCGTCCCCACCCCATGGGAGATCCCGGGGATCGGCCGCGGTGAGCGAGGTAAGGGACCTGTAATGACCACAACGCTGCGTGCACGGCCCGCCGCGGCGTTGTCCTAGCATCGCCCCCCGTGCGGATTCCCACCATCCTCGCCGCGGCCCTCCTGCTGGCCGCACCGACCGCCCTCCTTGGGCAGTCCCCGTCGACGGGGTCACAGCCGCCCGCCCCGCCCCCCGGCACCGGAACGCCCACGACGAGCGCGCCCGACCTCACCGCGGTGACCCCCGTCATGGGTCCGTCGCGCCTCACCGCCGAGCAGATCGCCGCATGGTTCGCCAAGCAGAAGATCACGCCGGCCATCCGGATCCCCATCGCCGACCTCGCGCGCATCTTCGTGGCTGAGGGAAACGCGCAGGGCGTCCGGGGGGACATCGCCTTCGCCCAGTCGGTCCTCGAGACGGGCTGGTTCCGCTACGAGGGCAGCATGGTGAAGCCTGCCGACAACAACTTCTCGGGGCTCGGCGCGTGCGACACGTGCTCGCGGGGCAACATCTACGCCACCCCCGAGGAGGGCGTGCGGGCGCAGATCCAGCACCTGTGGGCATACGCCGACCCCGCTGCCGACCCCGCGCGCACCGCCCGCCCGCTCGCGGACCGGCGCTTCACGTACGTGAGCCCCTACGGCAAGGCACCCACCTGGGAGGCCATGGGCAACGGCAACTGGGCGACCGGACACGGGTACACCGAGAAGATCCTCGCCCTGTATGCCTCCATGCTGCGCCACAACGGGCTCGTGCCCCAGCCCACCACCCTGCGGCAGGTCGCCTCGGGCGCCCCGTCGGGCCCCCTCCGCGTCCTCGTCACGCGCGCGGGTGCCGTACGGCTCGGAGACCTCCGCGGGGCCGCCGGCACCGTCGCGGCCGCGATGGACGCGTATGGAGCGGGCGCGAAGCGGGCGGCGTACGGCAACTGCCACGTCACCTGGGCGTCGCTCGGAGCCGTCATGACGTTCTCCCCCGCCCCGGGCGGGAGCCCGTGCGGCGACGCGTCGCGCATACGGGGGGCCGTGCTGACCGGCCCGCAGTGGGTGACCGCCAAGGGGCTGGCCCCGGGTGACCCGGTCTCCAAGGTGCGACGGCTCTATGGACGCAAGGCCACCCGGGGACCGTCGGCCGCGATCGTCTCCTCGCCGTCGGGCGCACGCCTCACGGCCCGCATCGGCGGGGGGGTCGTGAAGGCCCTCACCGTGGCCGTACCCCGCTCCCGCTGATCCGGGCGGCGCCGGCCTCGCCGGCCGGGCCGTTTGGGTTGGGGGAGTCCATCCGCGGCCGCGCCGCCGCAGGTGACCGGGGCGCAGCGACCCGGACGGCGGCGGCCGGGGGTGCATGACGTCCCCGCGGTGCCCCGGGACCGCGATAGGCGCGGCGCGGTCGGGCACGAAGACGCGTGCCGGATGCCCGCCGCGCGACCGCGCCACCCGGGCTATCGCTAGGGTGTGAAGGGTGTTCTCCTTCCGCCGTGCCATCGCCCGCCGGGTGCGCTTCCTGCTCCTCGCCGCGGCCATGCTCCTGGCCCCGACCGCCCTCGCGGGCGCGATCCCCGGGGCGGGCCTGATGGCCACCGTCCAGGGGCCCGGCGCCACCGTCCGCGCCGACCAGCCGGTGACCGTGCGCGTGACGCTGGCCAACCCGACGCCCAACGACATCACCGTGCCGGCGTGGGAGACCCCCGCACGCGGCGTCGCGGGTCCGATCTTCACGATCACCCGGGATGGGGTCCCCGTTCCCTACGCGGGAATGCTCGCCAAGCGCGGGGACCCGGCACCCGGCGATCTGGTGGCAGTCCCCGCGGGCTCGTCGCGATCGTGGGATGTCGATCTCGCCGAGGCGTGGGTGTTCACGGCGGGGGGCACCTACACCGCCCGCTTCGACTCGCCCGCCGTGGCCGCGCCATCGGCCCCCACCGTGCTCGAGGTTTCCGCGCGCGTGATGCCCCCGGCAGCGTCCGTGAGGGGAATGACGACACGCGTCGGCGCGCGCTCCATCACGTACGTGTCATGCGGAAGCCTCCAGCGGCAGGCCCTGCCCGCGGCGCTCACTGCGGCCGACGTCTACGCCGCGGAGGCGGAGGCCTACTTCTCGGCCAGGCGTTCCGGGCAGCGCTATGTGACGTGGTTCGGTGCACATGAACCGGGGCGGTGGCTCACCGTGGCCGATCACTTCGACCGTATCCATGCCACCACGTCCGATGCGAGCATCACCTTCACGTGCGCCTCACCGGATGACTGCGGGGGCGCCTATGCCTACGTCTTCGCCTCCCAGCCGTACGGCATCTACCTCTGCCAGCTCTTCTGGGACGCCGCGGTCACGGGCACCAACTCCCGGGGCGGCACCCTGATCCACGAGATCTCGCACTTCACCGTGGTCGGGGGGACGGGCGACCTGGTGTACGGCGAGGTGCCCGCGGCGAACCTCGCGGCGGGCGACCCCACCCGGGCCGTCCGGAATGCCGACAACCACGAGTACTTCGCGGAGAACACCCCCGCCGCCACCGACACCGGCGGCGCCTACACCCTGAGCGCCGACTCGCTCGACTTCGGCAGCGTCACGGTGGGCACCACGACCACCCGGACCATCACACTGACGAGCACCGGGGGCGGGCCCGTCACGATCAGCGCCGTCGCCCCGAGCGGCGCCGGGGTTGCCATCTCATCCGATGCATGCAGTGGCCGGACCCTCGCCGCCTCCGCCACCTGTGCAATGGCCATCGCCTTCCGGCCGGCCGAGGGCGGCGCACGCACGGGAACGATCGTCATCACCTCGGATGCGCCGGCGGCTCAGGCCTCGATCACGCTGACCGGCAGCGGGGTGTTCCCGGTGCCACAGTTGTCGTACCCGGCGGCCGTGGGCACGGTGGGCACCCGTCTCTCCATCGCGCCCGTGGAGTCCCATTCGGGCACGCCCGCGTTCGCGATCGGCGCCCCCCTGCCGCCGGGGCTCGCTCTCGACCCGGCCACGGGAGTGATCAGCGGCACACCCACCACCGCCACCCCACGCGCCGCCTACCCGATCAGCCTCACCGATGCCGGGGGTGGGGTCACCGCGACCGCCGCCCTCACCATCCAGGCGGCGCCCTCACGCATGCGATCCGTCAGCGTCAGGGTGCGAACGCTCATCACGCCAACCCGACTCGCGGGCGTGGCCGGCCTGCGTGTGCCATCCGGGGCGAGGGTCACCATCGGCAAACCGCCGCCCGGTCTGTCGCGCACGGCCGCGGGTGTGCGTGCGACGCGGGCCGGGACCTACCGCCTGGTCATCACGGTCGTCCCGCGCAAGGGGCGATCCACCTCGCAGACCATCACGCTCATCGTGAAATAGGACGGCCCCACACATAGGGTCGGCGCGTTGAAGCGGGCGACCGGGCTCGAACCGGCGACCCTCAGCTTGGGAAGCTGATGCTCTACCAACTGAGCTACACCCGCGGGTCCCCGCAAGGGTAGCGCACCACCCGACGCCGTCGTCGGGTGCCTCCGCACCCATCCATGCGGAGCCCGCAGGATCCCTGGGCATCGCGCCTGTGGCGCGGGGGGAGGGCACCTACATCCGGTCGGGGGCCTCCACGCCGATGAGGCCGAGCCCGGTCGCGATGACGGAACGGGTCGCGCGCAGGAGGTGCAGGCGGAAGGCCAGCACATCGGGGGGCTCCCCCACCACCCGGCACCGGTGGTAGAAGGCGTGGAAGTCGCGGGCAAGGTCCATGAGGTACGAGGCGACCCGATGCGGCGAACGCCGGTGCTCGGCCTCGCGCACCGCCTCGGGCCATCCGCAGAGCGTGAGCAGAAGGGTGCGCTCGGAGGGGTCGAGGTCCGGCGGCGGACCGGCGTCGCCGGGCTCCCCGGGCGCCTGGGCGAGGATCCCCGCGATGCGCGCGTGGGCGTACTGCACGTAGTACACGGGGTTCTCGTTGCCCTCGGCGCGGGCAACGTCGAGATCGAGGTCGAAGGCCGTCTCGTGACTGCGCTGCACGAGGAAGAAGCGGGCCGCGTCCACGCCGATGTCGTCCATGAGTTCACCCATGGTGACCAGCGTGCCGGCCCGCTTGCTCATCCGCTTGGCCTCTCCGCCCTCGGTCAGCGACACCAGCTGGACGATCGGCACCTCGAGGATGCCGGGGTCGTAGCCTCCCGCCGCGACCACCGCACGCAGGCGCGCGATGTACCCGTGGTGGTCAGCACCGAGCACGTCGAGCAGGCGGTCGTCCCCGCGGCCCGCCTTGTCGAGGTGGTATGCGACGTCGGCGGCCAGATACGTGCTCGAGCCGTCCGAGCGCCGCAGCACACGATCCTTCTCGTCACCGTAGGCCGTGGTGCGGAACCAGAGGGCGCCCTCGTGCTCGTAGGCGTCCCCCGACCCGATGAGCGCCTCGAGGCCGCGCTCGACGGCACCGCCTTCGTGGAGGGTCGTCTCACTGAAGAAGGCGTCGAAGCGCACGCGGAAGCGCTCGAGGTCGCGCGTCATGGTCGAGAGCATGAGCGCCTGCCCGCGGGCGGCGAAGAAGGCGAGCACCTCGGCATCCGGCGGGTCCACGCGGTCGCGGTAGGCGTCGCCGACCTCGTCGCGCATCGCCTCGGCGATGCCGTTGACGTAGTCGCCCTGGTAGCCCTCCGCGGGGACCTCGACCGGAAGGCCCAGCAACTGGCCGTAGCGGGCGGCGACCGAGGCCCCGAACAGCTCCATCTGGCGGCCCCAGTCGTTCACATAGAACTCCCGGGTCACATCGTGGCCGGCGTACCCGAGGATGCGCGCCACGCCGTCGCCGTAGGCGGCCTGGCGGGCGTGGCCCACATGGGGCGGCCCGGTCGGGTTGGCCGATACGAACTCGATGAGGATGCGCTCGGGGGGGTCGGCCTGCCCGCGCCCGTAGTCGTCGCCCGCCTCGGCGATGGCCCGCGCGGCCCCGGCGAACCACCGCGGGCTCAGCGTGAGGTTGATGAACCCCGGACCCGCGACCTCGGCGCGCTCGATGTACCCGGCAAGGCCGTCGGCCGATGCGAGGGAACCGGCGATCGCCTCGGCGATCTCACGCGGGTTGCGCTTGGCGGCGCCTGCGAGCGTCATCGCCACGTTGGTGGCGAGGTCGCCGAACTCCGCGTTGGCGGGTGGCTCAAGCACCACCATGGCGGTGGCCGTGCCCGCGATCCCGGACGCCTCACGCGCGAGGGCCCGCGACAGCGGCGTGATGGGGCTATCCGTCGGCACGGCGGGCGATGCTAGCGCCCCCCACCCGCGCGCGGGTAGGGATGCCCGGCGAGGTCGGCCAGCGCGCGGTACACCTGCTCCGCGAGGACCACGCGGGCCAGCTGGTGCGGAAGGGTCAGCGGCCCGAGTGACATGCGTTCGTCGGCCTCCGCGACGAGCGCCGGGTCCAGGCCGATGGCCCCACCGATCAGGAAGCAGGTGGGCCCGCGCTCCTCGAGGCGGCGCCCGACCCAGCCCGCGAAGGCCTTGCTGCTCGCCGGTGGGGTACCGCGCGGGTCGAGCGCCACGAGGTGCGCCCCCGGCAGGACCTTGGCGCGCATCCGCCCGCCCTCGCGCCGGAACACGTGGTCATCGCCGCGTTGCACCGCCTCGGCCGCCACCTCGTCCACCCGGAGATCCGCCATCCGCGCGACGCGCTCCTCGAAGTCCGCTCCGGCATCGGCGAGGGGCGGGCGCAGTCGCCCGACGACCACGAACTGGATGACGCGGCTCACCCGGTTACTGTAGGTCCCGGTGAGTGACCGCATCGCGATCATCAGTGACGTCCACGGCAACCGCCACGCCCTCGAGGCCGTCCGCCGGGCCATTCGCCAGGCATCCATCACCCGCATGTGGTGCCTCGGTGACATGGTCGGATACGGGGCGCATCCGGCGGAGTGCCTGCGGGTGTGCGTGCAGGAGTCGGAGCGCTGCCTCGCCGGGAACCACGACCTCGCCGCCGCCGGTCGCGAGCCCGTCGAGTCCTTCTCCGCGCTTGCCCGGACAGCGATCGAGTGGACGCGCACACGCCTCGACCGCAACTCGCTCGACCGCCTGATGGCGCTCGAACCGCACGACATCGCCGACCCGGTCCCGCTGTTCCACGCGAGCCCGCGTGACCCCGTCTGGGAGTACGTGATCACGGGCGAGCAGGCGCGTGCCGCGCTCGACGAGGTCCCGGCCCGCATCGTCATGATCGGGCACACCCATCTGGCGGGTGCCTGGCGGCTGGGGGACGACGGTCGCCTTGACGGCGGGCTCGTGCGCGGCGAGGAGACCCTGTCCCTCGCGACCGGGCGCTGGCTCATCAACCCCGGATCCGTCGGCCAGCCGCGTGACCTCGACCCGCGCGCGTCATGGGCCATCCTCGACCTCGGCGCTCTCACGCTCAGGTTCCGGCGGACCCCGTATGACGTCCCGGGGGCGCAGAACGCCATCCAGGCGGCCGGCCTCCCCGCCGATCTCGGCGCGCGCCTCGCGGAGGGCCAATGAGCGCCTACCTCGACCACGCCTCGGGATGGCCGCTGTCCGACGAGGTGCAGGACGCAATGGCCCGGTGGACCCGGCATGTGGGCAGCCCGATGTCGCTGCATGAGCAGGCACGGGCGCCCGCGGATGCGATCGAGGACGCACGGGACGAGGTGGCGGCACTCACCGGGTGGGCGCCGGAGGCGGTCATCTTCACGGCGGGCGCCACCGAGGCCCGCAACCTCGCCATCAAGGGTCCCCTCGGGGCCGCGCACCGCGTGGCACCGGTCATCGCGGCGGATCCGCTCGCCCACGCCTCCACGCTCGCGGTTGCGCGGTCGGCCACGCGCCACGCGGGCGCGCTGCGACTGGCCGGCGTGGACGGTCAGGGGCACCCCGCTCCCGGTGACGTCACGCGCCTCGCCGCCGGAGCCGATGTCGTGGTGATCACCCACGGGCAGGCCGAGGTGGGCACCATCCGCGACGCGGCGATGCTGGTGGCGCGCATCCGGGACGCCGCGCCCGGCGCCGTGATCGTGCTCGACGCCGAGGAGACCGCCGGGCTCGTGCCACTCGACGCCGGCCTGGGCGCCGACCTCGTGGTCATCGGCGGGCGCTCGCTCGGCGGACCCGCGTGGGCCGGGGCACTGCTGGTGCGGCCCGGCATCCACCTTCACCCGCTGATCGAGGGTGGCGTCGAGGAGGGCGGCAAGCGGGGCGGCCCCCACGACGTGCCGGCCATCGCCGCCCTTGCCATGGCGGCCCGTCTGGCCCGGCCCGCCATGCGCGACCGCGTGGCCCGCATGCGCGCGGTGGCACACCGACTGGCCAACGGACTCCTGTCCGTGCCGGGAACCCGTCTCAACGGCCCCCCGGTCGATGAACGCCTCCCGGGGCACGTGCAGGTATCGACCGCAGGCGTGACCGGCGAGGCCGTTGCCCTCGCAATGGCCACACGCGGGGTGGCGGTGTCACCCGGTTCGGCCTGCGCGTTCGGTGCCGGGAAGGCATCCCCCGTGCTGGAAGCCATGGGCCTCGGGGACGACGCCGCGCGGTCGGCCGTGCTGCTCACGGCCGGGCCCGGCACGACGGACGCCGACGCGGATTCCGCCATCGCGGCGTTCGCGGCGTCGGTCGCGGCGCTGCGGGCCATGGCGCCCGGATGACGGGCGCGCCCGATCGTACCGTGGATGCGCTGGGGACCTGGTGCCCGGTGCCGGTCTCGATGGTGCGCCGAGCCCTCACCCGCATGTCCCCGGGGGAGGTGCTCGAACTGCTGGCGGACGACCCGATGGTCTTCCTCGATGTTCCGGCGTGGTGCCACGACGCGGGGCATGAGGTGCTCTCGATGGAACAGCGGCGCGATGTCATCACGACGCGCATACGCGTCGGACGGTGAGGCCGGTCAGCCGTCGGCGGCGACCGCCTCGGCGATCATCATCCGGTTCCAGGTGTTGATCCCGGCGATGGTCAGCACCAACTGCACGAGTTCATCCCCGGGGAACGCGGCGTCCGCGGCCTCCCAGACGGGAGCCGCCCCCACGTCGCCGGCGCGGGCCAGCGTCTCCGTCCGCGTCAGCAGGTCGGTGAGCGCGAGGGCGGCGCACTCGCGCGGGTCGAACCGCCCCGAGGCCTCCCAATCGGCCGTGGCCGCGATGTGCTCATCATCCAGCCCCACCCGGCGCCCCGCCTCGGTGTGCACCTCGACGCAGTGGCGGCAGTTGTTGAGCCGCGAGGCCCGGAGCTTCACGATCTCGGCGAGGGCGTGGTCGGGATGCCCCGCGCGCGTCAGCCCCGCCAGAGCGCGGTAGCCGTCGGGCGACTGGGCCTTCGTTCTGAGGCGCCCGCCCGTCATGCGCGTCAGGCGAAGCGGTACGCGATGAGGGCGATTCCCACCACCAGACCGGCGATTCCCAGTCCGAGGCCCCACCACGCCATCTTTCGGCCGGAGATGGCGTCACTGTCACCGATGTCACGGAGCGCGAGGGCGCCGAAGATGATGGCCAGCGTGGAGCACACGACCGGGAACACGAGGATGCCCACGATGCCGAGGACCAACGCCGCCGTGGCACGGCCGGACCGCTGCCGGGGCGCGCCCGGGTCCGGCGCGGCCGGAGGCGGGGGCGGCGGGATCTCGTCGCCTCCGGGCTCGTCGGTGCCGGCCACCCCTCCGTCACTGACGTGCTCGGTCCACGCCCCGCCATCCCACCAGCGCAGCTCGTGGCGACCAGACGGGTCGGGCAGCCATTCCTGGGGGTGTGTGCTCATCCGCGCGTGATCCTACGCGCCCGCATCCAGCAGCACATCGCCCGTCATCGCCGCCGGGGCATCCCAGCCCATCAGTGCGCAGGCGGTCGGTGCCACGTCGCCCAGGCGACCCTCGCGCAGCGGCACCCCGGGGCGATCGATCCACAGCGGCACGGGGTTCGTGGTGTGGGCGGTGTTGGGGCTTCCGTCC
>SXGT01469137.1_pt1 | contig 10792 bp, 6 predicted proteins | sample 3176221 | NCBI WGS metagenome assembly SXGT01 (sample SAMN11356862, study PRJNA531348) | freshwater metagenome | isolation source: freshwater sample F1-120 | place: China: Fuxian Lake, Yuxi | collected 2017-12-25
CATCCAGCGCTTCGGCCGAATCGACCGCATCGGCTCGCCCAACCGCAGCATCCAGCTGGTCAACTTCTGGCCGAACATCGCGCTCGACGAGTACATCAATCTGGAGCAGCGCGTCAGCGGGCGCATGGTGCTGCTGGACGTGTCAGCCACCGGTGAGGAGAACCTCATCGAGCAACAGTCCGGCGACCCGATGAACGACCTGGAGTACCGCCGCAAGCAGCTCTTGAAGCTGCAGGACTCCGTCATCGACATGGAAGACCTGAGCAGTGGGGTCTCGATCACCGACCTGACCCTGACCGATTTCCGCATCGACCTCGCGCAGTTCCTTCGCGACCATCCGGCGGTGCTGGAGGGCATGCCGCTGGGCGCGCACGCCGTCACGAGCAGCATCGACGCCGACATCGAGCCCGGCATCATCTTCTGCCTGCGGGCCGCGGGCGCTGGCGCAAGCAAGGCCCCAGCCGGCGCCGGATCCGGCGACTACCCACTGGCGCCGATCTATCTGGCACATGTGGGCGACGACGGCACCACGGTGCTCGCCTACCCTCAGGCCAAGCGCATCCTGGACCGCCTCAAGCGCCTGGCGCTGGGCCGCGAGCTGCCCGACCTGGGCGCCAGCAGCCGCCACGACAAGCTGACCCGCCAAGGCGAGGACATGCGGCATGCCCAGAAGCTGCTGGCCTCGGCCGTGGCTTCAGTGGTCGGCAAGGCCGAAGAGCGCGCCGTTGCCAGCTTGTTCTCGCCCGGCGGCACGCACGCCATGAAGGGCGAGTTCGCCGGGGCCGGTGACTTCGAGGTGCTGGCATTCATGGTGGTCCTGCCTGCTGACGCGGGCAGGGGCCCGAAAAACGAACACTCAGACAAGGACAGGTGAAGCATGTCCAACGCAAAGCTACTCAGGCAGTTGATCAAGGCCGGCATCGAGGGGGACTCCGACAGCTTCAAGGCTGCCTCGGAGGCCGTCATCCGTGAAGAACGCGAGAAGAAGCACCACCTGCTGGCCAACGACCTAGAGCGCCTCCTGTACGGCGAACGGTCCAACGCTGGCCGGGGCCACCTGCGCCTGCTGCCCGCCAAGGAGCTGCCCATCAACAAGGACAGCGGCCTGGCACTGGTGGAAGAGCGGCCAGCCGTCCGCGACGAAACCGACATCGTGCTGGGCGACGGCGCGCAGTCGGCGCTGGACGAGGTGCTGATGGAGCACCGGCGCGGCGACGTGCTGCTGGCGCACGGCCTGCAACCGGCCCAGCGCCTGCTGTTCTGCGGTCCTCCGGGCTGCGGCAAGACGCTGGCCGCCGAGGTCATCGCCAGCGCGCTCGAACTGCCGCTGGTGGTCGTTCGCCTGGACTCCGTCATCTCCTCGCTGCTGGGCGAGACCTCAGCCAACTTGCGCAAGGTCTTCGACTACGTGTCGGCGCGTCCCGTGGTTGCGCTTTTCGACGAGTTCGACGCCCTAAGCAAGGATCGCGGCGCCAGCGATGACCACGGTGAGCTGAAGCGCTCCGTCAACGCCGTGCTGCAGATGATGGACGGGTACCGAGGCCCGAGCATCCTGATTGCGACGACGAACTACGAGACCCTGCTGGACAAGGCCGTATGGCGACGCTTCGACGAGGTCATCCGCTTCGAGCCCCCGAACCTGGAGCAGGCTAAGCGCCTGCTGGCCCTGAAGCTGTCCGGCGTGCGCCGGAACTTTGAGACCGACGACTCGAAGATCGCCGCCCTCTTCAAGGGCCTGTCCCACGCCGACATCGAGCGCGTACTTCGCCGCGCCGTCAAGGACATGGTCCTGTCCAACCGTGAGTTCCTCGCCAAGGCCCACCTAGAGGCTGCGCTGGCGAAGGAATACCAACAACCCCACTGAGTGGCCTAGGGAGGCAACTGGATGGCATATGAGCACCTGCGACTAGACAAGGAGACGCCGACTACGGATCGGCACCGTCGCCAGAACAAGAAGCCAGCGTTCCGTCCCGAAGATCCGCGAGCGTTCGGCAGCGCACTACTTCGCGGATTCCGCGCTGCGCGCGAGGTCGCCGCAAACGAGGACCTTGGTGGATTTGACGACCGCAAGCTGCTGAAAATCCGCTTGCGCGAAGGCGAGCGGCAGCTTCCCGAGTTTGAAGCAATTGCGGGCCTTGAGATCGTCAGCCAGGAAGATCGTGAGGTCGTCCTAGCGTTCGCCACCGCAGCAGCGCTCGACCTGGTCGAAGGGCGTCTGTCAACGCTGGCACGCGACGGGCAGGTGACGCGTAAGGAACTGCTGTTCGTCATTGACGCCTTTGAACACTGGACGCCCGCGGACAGGATGGGCGCAGCGCTGGCGGAACAGGGCCTACCGCAAGACGGCCTGTGCACACTGGATGTCGAGCTCTGGCCTCAGGAGCAACTGGCTCGTCGGCAGTCCACGATGGAGTCCTTCACGGCGTTCGCAAGGGATCAAGGAGCGGAGGTCCTGGACCAGGTTATCTCGGCATCCTTGCTCATGGTGCGGCTGCGCTGTGGCCGCGACACGGCAGAGCAGATTCTTCGCTACCGCGATGCACGGACGGTCGATCTACCACCCCGCTGGGGCTTGGCCATCGGCACAGTCACGGCGGACGTGAACCGCTTCCCGCAACCGGCCCAGCCAGAGGCAGACGCCCCAAGGGTCGCCGTGCTGGACTCTGGACTGGTCACCGGGCAACCACTCCTGGCACCTGCGGTCGGACATGCCCAGGGCTACGTTCTACCGCATCGCAGCCCGGACGATGCCGACCCGTGGCACGGAACGTCGGTGGCGGGTCTTGCGCTCTATGGCGACATCGAAGCTGCGATTGAGACCGGCGGATTCATCCCCAGCCTCTTCCTCGTGTCTGGCCGCGTGTTCAACCACGACGGCAACGACCAGACCGAGTTCGTGGAGAACGCAGTTGAGCGAGCTGTTCGAGATCTCCACGCCGAGTTCGGCTGCAAGGTCTTCAACCTGAGCTACGGCGACCTGAACAAGGTCTTTACCGGCGGGCATTTGCGTGGCCTGGCCTACACCTTGGACCGCCTGACCCGCGAACTTGGTGTTCTGTTTGTCGTGTCCACTGGGAACCTCACCCCTGAATGCCTGCCCGCTGACCCGCTGGCGGACTTTCCGGAGTACCTTCTCCAAGATCAGGCTCGCTTGGTCGATCCCGCCACAGCGCTCAACGCCGTGACCGTAGGCGGCATTGCCCGGCACGAAGCCACGCGCGGCCAGCAGGTTCGGCCCCACCTCATCGGCGACCGGCCCATCGCGCGCACAGGGCACCCGTTCCCATTGACTCGTTCGGGCCCATCCATCAACGGCGCCATCAAGCCGGACTTCGTCGACCATGCCGGTAATCTGGCAGTTGTTCAGCTCACCCGCCGCACAACCCATCGCGGCTTGGGCGTCGTCACCACGAACGGCGGCTTTGCCGGCGGTCACGCCTTCAGGGAAGAGGTCGGCACCAGCTTTGCCGCGCCAGCCGTCGCCCACCGGGCGGCCAAGCTGCTGCGCCGTGTGCCCGACGCCAGCCCCAACTTGCTGCGCGCGCTGCTGGGCGCCCACGCCAAGTGGCCTGACCCATCCGTCCCCCTGCTCAACCCGAACAACAATGCCGAGGGCTACGAGAAGCTGACGCGCCTGGTGGGGTACGGCTGCATCAACGACGGCGCGCTAGAGCAGTCGCTCGACAACGTCGTGTCGCTGATCTGCGAGGAGCAGATCGGCAACGACCGCTGCCAGTTCTACGCGGTTCCCATCCCGGATGAATTCTGGGAGGGCGGGCGACGTACACGGGAGGTGACCGTTGCTCTGGCCTACAGCCCCGTGGTGCGGACCACGCGGCTGGACTACCGCATGACCAAGCTGAAGTTCAGCCTGGTAGTGGCCAACAACCTGGACGAAGTGGCGGCGGCCTTCCAGCGCAACCGGGACGAGGGGATGCCCGAACGCGACTACAACCGCTGGCTGTCGGGTGCAGCACGCCAGGCTGGCACGCTGCAGGTGTCGCGTTGGACCTTCAAGCAACGACCTCCTGGGCTCTTGTTCATCGTGGTGACCCGCCAAGACACGCCTTGGTCCACCGTCAACGACGAACCGGAGCCCTACGCGCTGTGCGTCAGCATCGCCGACCGGGCCAACGTCCAATCGCGTCTGTACGCGCAGATTCAAGCCCTCCTCAGGGCCCGGGTCGAGCAGCGTGCGCGTGCACGTCTCGGAGGTTGACCGTGCTGGGCATCGCCGACCTGGTCGACGCGCTGCGCCTGCCCGCATCCTGCCGGGTGGACCAACGCGTGCCCAAGAAGATGTTGGCCGAGCACGGCGCGCCGACGGCGGCCGACCGGCGGCTGCTGACTGACGGCATCGAGGAGCTGCAGTGGATCGCTGCGCTGAAGCCCGGCACCGTGGCCATCCCGGAGCACCGTGCCGACGGGCGCGAGTACCTGGAAGTGGCCGTGCTCAGCGTGCAGGTGCGTGCCACGCATGGCAAGGCATCGCAGTGGCTGCGGTTGGCCGAGCTGGTGCACCGGGCGGTGCCCTACCCCGTGCTGCTGATCCAGGCGCTGACGCCGGGCGCCGCAGCAGCGGCCGGGGCCTCGACACCGACGCCGCCGACCCAGCTCGCCCTCAGCCTCGCGCACAAGCGCGCTGCGCAGAACGAGGCGGGCAAGGTGGTGCTCGACGGTGAACTGGTCCGCTCCGAGCTGATGGGCGCCAACAGCGCCGCCGCCTCCGTGGCGGGCCCGCTGCTGGAGGCGATGGCTCTGGACCGCCAGCCGCATCAAGACCTGATGGCCCTGTACCAGGGCTGGATGGACTGCCTCACCGCTGCGGAGGCGGCCCGTTTGACCGGGAACTTCCGCCTGCCCAGCGGCCCCACCGCAGCCGCCGCCCAGCGTGACGCGCTGCGAGCCTGCCAACGACTGGAACAGGAAGCGGCACGCCTGCGAAGCCTGGCCGCCAAGGAACGACAGATCGCCAAACAGGTGGATCTGAACTTGGCGCTGCAGCGCCTGCAGGCCGACCTGAATGCGGCCCGTGCGCGGCTGTGACGCGCGCACCCCAACAAGCAAGAACGATTGAATGAAAGACCCGAAGATGCAGAAGATCGAAGCGGCCAGCCCGGAGGCCCATTCCGCCAACCTGGTGGCCGACAACGTGGCCCAGCTGAAGGCCCTCTTCCCGGAACTGGTGACCGAGGGGCCGAACGGCCCGGCTGTCAACCTGGACGTGCTGAAGGCGCTGGTAGGCGACGCGACGGTGGCTGACGCCGAAGAGAAGTACGGCCTGAACTGGCACGGCAAGCGTGCCGCGCGGCAACTGGCCTTGACGCCCAGCACCGGCACGCTGCGCCCCTGCCCGGACGAAAGCGTGGACTGGGACACCACGAAGAACCTGATGATCGAGGGCGACAACCTCGAAGTGCTGAAGCTGCTGCAGAAGAGCTACGCGGGCAAGGTGAAGCTGGCGTACCTCGACCCGCCGTACAACACTGGGAAGGACTTCGTGTACCCGGACAGCTTTCGGGACAGCATCCAGAACTACCTGGAGCTGACCGGGCAGGTCGAGGGTGGACGCAAGATCAGCAGCAACACCGAGGCCAGCGGACGGTTTCACACCGACTGGCTCAACATGATGCTGCCGCGCTTGAAGCTGACACGAGCGCTGCTGCGGCGGGACGGCGTGGTGTTCATCTCCATTGATGACCGCGAGCTGACCAATCTTCGGATGGTTGCCAACGAGGTCTTCGGCGAGGAGAACTTCGTCGCGACCGTCAGCGTCGTCAACAACATGAAGGGCCGCAATGACAAGAAGCACGTCGCGGCCTGCCACGAGTATGTGGTGATCTATGCGGGGCCGGCCTTCCGCTCCAACGGCTTACCGTTGACCGATGAACAGAAGGCTGCGTTCAAGTACGCGGATGACAAGGGCAACAAGTACGCGCTGCGGGACCTGCGCAAGCGCGGCGGCCCCGACAAACGCGAAGATCGTCCGAACATGTACTTCCCGATCTTCTGGGACGAGAAGACCGGCCGGGTGTCGCTGGAACGATTGGCACCGAGTGACTGCGAGATCCTGCCGATGCGCGGCGACGGCGTTGAAGGTCGCTGGCGGTGGGGCATCGACAAGGTTCGCAAGCACCTTGACTGGATGCACCCGAAGCGCTCAGACCGGACCGGTCGGCTGGACGTGGAGCATCGCGTCTATCTCGATACCTCTATCGCCATTGAAGACGAGCCCGATGACGATGAAGAGGACGAGGGCGCCGTTGAGCGCACGTCCAAGCCGAAGTCCTTCTGGTTGGGGGGAGAGTTCTCCACCGATAGCGGCAAGCGAGCCCTCAAAGAGTTGTTACCTGGAGAAGTGTTCGACTTCCCGAAGTCCATCGACTTCCTGCGCACATGCATCCTCCTTGGCACGAGCGGCGACGACATCGTGATGGATCTGTTTGCGGGATCGGGAGCAACTGCCCAGGCGGTGATGCAGCAGAACACGATCGATTCGCAGGCTCGCCGCTTCATCTGCGTTCAGCTTCCGGAACCCTTGGACCCGTCCGACAAAGCGCAGAAAGCCGGAGCCTCTCTCTGCGACAAGTTGAAGAAGCCACGCAACATTGCCGAGCTGACCAAGGAACGCATCCGTCGCGCTGCCGCGAAGGTGAAGGCCGAGAACCCGCTCTTTGGTGGCGACTTCGGCTTTCGCGTCTTCAAGCTGGACTCGTCCAACATCCGCGCTTGGAACCCAGCCGCAGACGGCATGGCTGACACCCTGCTGGCTCACGCTGAACATCTTCTGCCGGGCCGCACGGACGACGACGTTTTGGCCGAACTTCTGCTGAAGCTCGGTCTTGACCTTTGCGTGCCAACGCAGGCCCGAGCTGTCGCTGGCAAGCAGCTCCGGAGCGTTGCTGGGGGCGTGCTCATCGCTTGCCTGGATCGACAGATTCAGGCAAGCGATGTCGAGCCCCTCGCTCAGGGCATCATTGCCTGGCACAAGGAGCTGACCCCGGCCGGCGACACCACCTGCGTGTTTCGAGACAGCGCCTTCGCCGACGACGTGACCAAGACCAACATGGCCGCGATCCTGGAGCAGAACGGCATCGCCAACGTGCGCAGTCTGTGAGGCCGATGCGATGAAGCTTCACTTCGAGCCCAACCTGGACTATCAGCTCCAAGCCATCGAGTCGGTCTGCGATTTGTTCCGAGGGCAGGAGATCTGCCGCACCGAGTTCACCGTCACCATGAAGCTGCCCGACCAGCAGCTGACGCTGGGCGTGGCCGACACCGACAAGGGCCTGGGCAACCGCCTGACCCTGGTGGATGACCAACTGCTGGACAACCTGCGCAGCGTGCAGTTGCGCAACGGCCTGGCGCCGTCGAGCACGCTGGCGTCGGGCGATTTCACGGTGGAGATGGAGACCGGCACCGGCAAGACCTACGTCTACCTGCGCACGATCTTCGAGCTGAACAAGCGCTACGGCTTCACCAAGTTCGTCATCGTGGTGCCCTCGGTGGCCATCAAGGAAGGCGTCTACAAGTCGCTGCAGATCACCGAGGAGCACTTCAAGAGCATGTATGCCGGCGTGCCGGTGGACTTCTTCCTGTACGACTCCAGCAAGCTGGGCCAGGTGCGCAACTTCGCCACCAGCGCCACCATCCAGATCATGGTGGTGACGGTGGGCGCCATCAACAAGAAGGAGGTGAACAACCTCTACAAGGATAGCGAGAAGACCGGCGGCGAGAAGCCCATCGACCTCATCCGCGCCACTCGGCCCATCGTCATCGTGGACGAGCCGCAGAGCGTGGACGGCGGCCTCAGCGGCGCCGGCAAGGCCGCGCTGGACGCCATGAACCCGCTATGCACCCTGCGCTACTCGGCCACCCACGCCAACAAGCACCACATGGTGTACCGGCTGGACGCCGTGGACGCCTACGAGCGCAAGCTGGTCAAGCAGATCGAGGTGGCAGCGGCCACCATCGAAGACGCCTTCAACAAGCCCTACGTGCGGCTGCTGGAGGTGAGCAACAAGAAGGGCATCTCGGCCAAGGTTGAACTGCACGTGCAGACCGCCACCGGCGCCAAGCCGCAGGTGCTTACCGTCAACGACGGCGACGACCTTGAGCAACTGGCCAAGCGGGCGGTGTACGCCGACTTCCGTGTCGGCGAGATCAACACCACCAAGGGCGAAGAGTTCATGGAACTGCGCTACCCCGGCGGCGAGGTCTACCTGGCCCTGGGGCAAGCCCATGGCGAGGTGGATGCCCTTGCCGTGCAGCGCGAGATGATCCGGCGGACCATCAAGGAGCACCTGGAGAAGGAGAAGCTGCTGCGGCCCAAGGGCATCAAGGTGCTGTCGCTGTTCTTCATCGAGTCGGTGGCGCGCTACCGTCAGTACGACAAGGACGGCAACCCGGTGAAGGGCGACTACGCCCGCATCTTCGAGGAAGAGTATCGGCGCGCGGCCAAGCTGCCGGCGTTCCAGAGCCTGTTCGGCGAGGTGGACCTTGCGCAGGAAGCCGCCGCCGTACACGACGGCTACTTCTCGATCGACAAGAAGGGCCGCTGGGCCGACCCCGAGCTGGACAAGGAAGGCGGACTGAAGAACGAGACCAGCCGTGCCGACGCCGAGCGCGGCTACAACCTCATCATGAAGGAGAAGGAGAAGCTGCTGACCTTCAGCACGCCGCTGAAGTTCATCTTCTCCCACTCGGCCCTGAAGGAAGGCTGGGACAACCCCAACGTCTTCCAGATTTGCGCCCTGCGCGAGATGGGCAGCGAACGCGAGCGCCGCCAGACCCTGGGCCGGGGCCTGCGCCTGTGCGTCAACCAGGATGGGCAGCGCGTCTACGGGCACGACGTGAACCGGCTGACGGTGATTGCCACCGAGTCGTACCAGGAGTTCGCCGACCAGCTGCAGAAGGAGATCGAGGCCGACACGGGCATCCGCTTCGGCATCGTCGAGCAGCACCAGTTCGCCACCATCGCCATCACCACGCCCGACGGCAAGGTGGCCCCGCTAGGCGTGGACCAGTCCAAGGCCCTGTGGGACCACCTGCGCGCTGCCGGACACATCGACGCCAAGGGCAAGGTGCAGGACTCGCTGAAGATCGCGCTGAAGGACGGCAAGCTGGCCTTGCCGGACGCCTTCGAGCCCTACAGGGGCCAGGTGGCCGAGCTGCTGCGCAAGGTGACCGGCCGCGTCGAGGTGAAGAATCGCGATGACCGCGAGACCGTGCCGCTGCGCAAGGGCGCCGACGGCAAGGCGGTGACGCTGAGCGAGGACTTCAAGGCGCTGTGGGATCGCATCAAGCACAAGACCACGTACCGCGTGCAGTTCGACAACGACAAGCTCATCCGCGACTGCACGGCCGCACTGACCCGCGACCTGCACATCGCCCGCGCCCGGCTACAGTGGCGCAAGGCGGATATAGCCATCGGCAAGTCAGGCGTCGAGGCGACCGAGACGGCTGGAGCCGCCACTGTGGTTCTCGACGAGGCCGACATCGAACTGCCCGACCTGCTGACCGACCTGCAGGACCGCACGCAGCTGACGCGGCGCACACTGGTCAAGATCCTGACCGAGTGCGAGCGCCTGGACGACTTCAAGCGCAACCCGCAGCAGTTCATCGAGCAGGCGGCCGAAATCATCAACCGCTGCAAGCGCATGGCCCTGGTAGACGGCATCCGCTATCAGCGCCTGGGCGACGATGCGGTCTGGGCCCAGGAGCTGTTCGAGACCGAGGAGCTGACCGGCTACCTGACCAACATGCTGCGCGACACCAAGCGCTCGATCTACGAGCACGTGGTCTACGACTCGGCCACCGAGCGCGACTTCGCCGACGCCCTGGAGAAGGACGACGACGTGGTGCTGTACGCCAAGCTGCCCGGCTGGTTCAAGGTGCCCACCCCGCTGGGCAACTACAACCCCGACTGGGCCGTGCTGGTGAACAAGGACGGCACCCGGCGCTTGTACTTCGTGGTCGAGACCAAGAGCAGCCTGTTCACCGATGACCTGCGCAACAAGGAAAGCGCCAAGATCGAGTGTGGCAAGGCGCACTTCAAGGCGCTGGCCGTCGGCGAGAACCCAGCGCGCTACCTGGTGGCGAGGACACTGAACGACGTTCTCAGCGCCACTGGAAGGTAGCCACGCCGCCCTTACAGTTCTACAGGCTAGCGGTGTAGCAACTCGTACCTGACCCAGCGATGTGCTGACGCGCTACAACGGCTATGGCCATACCGTGCCGACGTATCGGCCGGTGTACCTCGACCGTCCCGCGGGCTGGCTGTTCGAGATGGACGACGATGCCGGCGCGATGTCGGCGCAGTACGTGTTCCAGGCGCTCGGCCTTTATCCGACCAGCGTCGGTGATGCCTATTACGTGATCGGCTCGCCGATCTTCCCCGAGGTGCACCTGCATCTGCCGGGCGGCAAGCCGTTCACGATCCGCGCGCTGGATACCTCGGACCGCAATCCCTACATCCAGTCGGCGACGCTCAACGGGCAGCCCTACGAACGCCCCTGGATCACGCATGCCGACGTCGTGGCCGGCGGCGAGCTGGTGCTGCAGATGGGTACGGCGCCGAATACCGACTGGGGCAGCGCGGCAGATCTGGCCCCGCCCTCGCTGAGCGACGCGGCGCCGTAGCGGCGCTTTCGACCCTCAGGGCGCCGGCAGCGGCGCGCCGACGATCGGCAGCGAAGCCTCGGCGGCGGCGACCAGATGGTTTCTGCCGCTGGCGACGGTGAAGCTGCGGTGCAGCGACTGCTCGTCGTTGCGCTCGGTGACGCGCGGCACC
>SXGT01758491.1_pt1 | contig 10792 bp, 7 predicted proteins | sample 3176221 | NCBI WGS metagenome assembly SXGT01 (sample SAMN11356862, study PRJNA531348) | freshwater metagenome | isolation source: freshwater sample F1-120 | place: China: Fuxian Lake, Yuxi | collected 2017-12-25
GCAGTCGCACGTACGCCTCCGCAACGTCGCGCGCGGTCACGTGGCGCTCCACATATGTTCTGCCGTTGGCGCCCAAGCGTTCACGGCGTGGTGCATCAACGGCCAGTGATGACAATGCTGCACAGAGTGCCTCCACATCATTGGGGGCGACACTGAGACCGGCCCCCGCCCGCTCGAGCAGTCCGCTGATCTCGGTGCCAGCATCGACCGCGGCCACCACGGGGCGTCCTGCAGCAAGGATGGAATACGTCTTGGACGGCACGCTCACGGTGGCCAGTCCAGTGCGTAACGGCACCACGTGAATGTCGCCCGTGGCGAGTACTTCGGCCAGGCGTGCTTCGGGCTGATAACCACCGAAGCGCACGTTCGCAATATCTGCAGCCAACGCACGAAGCGATTGCAGTGCTGCACCGTCACCATTGATGAGCACCGTCACCGACGGTGACCGTTCGGCGAATTCCAGCAAGTGTTCCAGCGACTGGGAAAATCCGACATTGCCTGCATACATCACCACCACCTCGCTACCGATGCCGAGCTCGGCGCGATATGCAGTCATGCGATCGCGCGGTGTGATGCGTTGCGTGTCGACGAAGTTCTCGATCACGTGAATGCGTGAGGCATAGCGAGACGACAACTTGGCCCGAACATTGCGCTGCAAATCCTTGGACAACACCACCACGGCGTGAGAGCGGCGATACGTGAAACGCTCCAGCCAGGAAGCCAACGCAATCACGGTCGAGTTGGTGATGGCACCAGTGGCAACGACGGCATCGGGAAACACGTCTTGCACGTTGAATATAAGCCGAGTGCGTCGCAACCGAGCCACAATCCAGCCGACGGTGCCCAGGGTGAGCGGCGGCGACATGGCCACCACGGCATCGACGCGTTTGGATGCCGAGCGGCGACCAACCACGACGGCACATGCTCCCACGATCACGCTGAACGCAATGAACGACACCGCGCGGCCAACCAGATTGGACTTCGACTTTGCCGGGAACGGATTGATTCGGGTAATCGAACCCCACGGTGTCACCTCTCTGCGCAGGAGTTTTCCGCCCCAGCCGTTTTCGACGCGGTGCTCGCGATACCACGGCAGCGACGTGACCACGTGAATCTCGTGGCCGAGTGCAGCCCACTGCTCCACGATGTGCGTCATCACCCTGCCGGTCGGTGCAATGTCGGGCGCAAAGTGCGGACAGAGCACGATGAAGCGACGTCGACGTTCGCTCATTCCACACACACCATGAATGCCACGATCACTGCTCCACCCTGCGGTACACCGCCGCGAGATCACGCCCGGAGTCAGCGGCCTGGAAGGCCACCGCGCGTTCACGGCCACGTCGCTGCCACATTTCGCGCCGCGCGATGACATCGGATACTGCGTCGGCCCAGGTTTGCGCGTCAAGTTCGATCGCATAGCCGGCATCCCCCACTACGTCGGGAAGCGCAGTGAGATTGCTGGCAATGACTGGCGCACCCAGCGCCATGGCTTCGATTACCGGCGCCCCGAAACCTTCGTACGAACTTGGAAACACCAGCGCAGCCGCCATAGCCAACAATCCATCGCGGTCGCGATCACCGAGCCGACCCACCAACTTGACGCGATCCGCCAACCCGAGCGCAGCGATGGCGTACTGCACGGTGTCGTGTGCGCGCCCAGCACCGCCGGCAAACACCAGTTGCACGTCGGCGGAGCGCAATGGGCCAGCGAGCAGGTCGAGCAGAAACCGATGATTCTTGTGCGGGTGAGTGACTGCGGGGTACACCAACACATGATCAGCTGAGAGACCGAAGCGATCACGCAACTCGCGCTCCGGAGTGCGGTTCTCGCCGAGCGATGATTCGACACCGTGGCGAACCACGCTCACCTTGTCGAGTGGAACATCCAGCCGCTCCACGACCGTTCGTTGTACGTACGCACTGGGCACCACGATGTGCCGTGCACGACGCACCGACGCGGGCATTCGAGTGGCAAGGTAGCGCAACTTGGTGCGGGAGAAGTACTGCGGATACACCAGGTATTGCAGATCATGAATCGTGAGCACCACCGGTTGCGGACTTCGCGGCGGCACCGTGCCACCACCGTGGTGCACGACCGCTGCGTCGCGTGCGCGAGACGCAAACCACGTTGCTTCGCGCAACACACGCAAAGGACGCACCCGTTCCTGTGATGTCGACTCGTGAATCGTGGCAACGTGCGCCAATTGCGGATGAGCGCGCGAAAAGTCGCGCGGCGCGTAGACGTCGAGCGAGAACTCGTCATTGCTCGCCTCGCGCATTCCCAACAACTGACGAACCAGGTACTGCTCCGAACCACCGACTGCGCCCGGGACACACCACAACATATTGACGGCAATACGCGTCATCTTGGACCCGACCTTGCTCGACGAACGGTCATCGCGCACCCATGCTCACTGCGTCGCGATAGGCGCGCACCACCAGGCTTGCGGTGGCGTCCCATGTTGCACCCTTTGCCCGCTCGATACCGAGTTGCGACAACTCGTGGCGCCGAGCAAGCGCATCTCGAATACCAGCGGCGATGGAACCCACCTCGCGAGGGTCCACCAACACCGCTGCACCGCCAGCGACTTCTTCGGTCGACGTCCCGACACTCGTCACCACCGCGGTGCCATGCGACATTGCTTCAAGAATCGGCAAACCAAAACCTTCCATCAACGACGGATAACACATGACACTGGCCCCTGCGTACATCGCCGGCAAGTCCGCATCCGCAACATGGCCAACGAACACCACGTTCGGAGCGCTCACCAAACGCGTGGCGATTTCGTCGTCGCCCCAACCAGCCGCACCCGCAATCACGAGAGGAGGGGCCAAGGACCCGAGCTGCTCGTGTGCATCGAGCAGCCGAGGCAAGTTCTTTCGTGGCTCCAATGTGCCCACGAAGAGGAGGTACTCGTCTGGCAATGCATACGTGGCACGCACCTGCGCAATGTCGGCAGGTGTCGTCGAACGGAGCCGGACGCCAAGTGTCACCAGCCGTAGTCGCTGCGGATCGAAGCCGTTGGCGGCACAGTCATCCATCGTGGCCCGAGACGAACACAGCACCAACGTGGCACGGCGACGCACGATGTCGAGTGAACGCGCAAACACATTGCGACCTCGAGCGGTGAAAAATTGCGGATGATGGAGAAACGCCAGGTCATGCACGGTGACCACCAATGGCACCTCCGGCGAGGTGGCGAAAGGAATGATGCTCGTTGCATGCACGACATCGATCGCACCCGTTGCACGCTCCACATGCGGCCAACCGAAACGCAGCGACGACTCGATCAACGCCGGACCACCCAGCGGCAAGTACCGCATGTCGATGGTCGGTTCGTAACCGGCAGTGGCCGGGCGACGATGACGACCGGCAACACCAACCACGGTCACATCATCGCGGTCGGCGAGCGCGCGACCCAGTTCCACGGCGGCGACGCCGGTTCCACCAGGTGACTCGCGCCAGCACTGCTCCAAGGTGAGCGCCACGCGCACTCGACTCATTACTTCTATTCTGTCGGCGTACGGGCGTCATCTGTGCCAGCCCGTGCGAATAGCCTGAAAGCACCGTGACCGTGCCGTCGACCAACCCAGCGTTCTGGCGCGACCGTCGGGTCGTGGTCACCGGTGGCGCGGGATTTCTGGGCAGCCATGTGGTGCGGAAACTGCATGGGTCAGGAGCAGAAGTGGTGGTGCCTCGCCACGCCGAGCACGATCTCACGCAACCCGGAGTCGCCGAAGCGCTGTTTGCACATCACCGCCCGAGCCACGTGATTCATCTTGCTGCCCGCGTCGGGGGCATCGGCTACAACCAAGCCGAGCCGGCGCCACTGTTCCTCGACAATTTACAAATGGGGGTGAACGTGATCGAGGCTGCTCGATCCGTGGGTGTGGAAAAAACCACCATTCTTGGCACCGTCTGCAGTTATCCCAAGTTCACGCCCGTGCCATTCCGTGAGGAGTCCATCTGGGACGGCTACCCCGAAGAAACCAATGCCCCCTACGGCATCGCAAAGAAAGCTTTGCTCGTTCATGCGCAGGTGAATCAGCAGCAGTACGGTCAGCGATTTGCCTTCGTCATCCCCACCAACTTGTACGGGCCAGGAGACAAGTTCCACGAGTCGGTGTCGCACGTGATTCCGGCACTCATCAAGAAGTGTGCCGAAGCCAAAGAACACGGCGCCGACAAAGTCCATGTGTGGGGAACGGGTTCGGCGAGTCGCGACTATCTCTTCGTTCGTGATGCTGCCGACGCCATCGTGCTGGCTGCCGAGTTGCACGACGCCACCGAGCCACTGAACTTGGGCAACAATCGCGAGATCACCATCCGTGAAACCGCCGAGACCATCGCTCGGATCGTCGGCTTCAGCGGCGACTTGGTATGGGACTCCACCAAGCCCGATGGTCAACCACGACGCCGTGTCGATGCATCCCGCGCTGAAGCGGCGCTTGGATGGCATGCCCAGACCTCCTTCGAACAAGGTTTGCGTGAAACGGTCGAGTGGTTCCTCGCCAATCGTGCCGTGGCCGAGGCCGCACCACGTTGAACTTTCCCCCGCCACAACTTCCGCCGCCGACTCCGCCCGAGCCGCGTCGCGAGGTTCGGGTGCCGTTCGAGTTTCGTCGCCCCAGCCCCAGGTTCACGTCGACTCCCCCGTTCGTGATGAGCAATGCGCTGATTGCCATCAACGTCGGACTCTTCATCTGGATGACGCTCGGTGCCGTTGGTTCGGATATCTTCGGTACCACGTCCACCGATCGAACGATGGACTTCGTCATTTCGCGCATCTTCCTCGAGCAAGGTGAGTGGTATCGCCTGGTGTCGTGCGGATTCGTGCACTTCGGTGTGATTCACGTCGGCTTCAACATGGTGTTGTTGTACCAACTCGGGCGATTGATCGAACCCGTCATCGGTTCGTTACGTTTCGGTCTGCTGTACTTTGCCGCGCTGTTCGGTGGTTCGCTCGGTGCGCTCCTGCTCTCGCCCGACGCCGCAACAGGCGGCGCATCGGGTGCGGTGTTCGGGTTGATGGCGGCCAGCGTGGTTGGCGTCGGACAACGCGGTGTCAATCCGTTGCGCACGGGTTTGGGTGTCACCTTTGCCATCAACGTCTTGTTCACACTCGCCGTACCCGGTGTGTCGGTGGGTGGGCACTTCGGCGGCGCGGCAATCGGTGCCCTCGTCGGCGGGTTGTCGCTGGCGCCGCGTTCCTGGCGGGTGCCTCCATGGGCCAGTGTCGTCGTGCCGATTGCCGCAAGTGCCGCGTGCATCGCAGTGGCAGTGGCGTTCGTGGTGGGTTGATGGCCGTGCGACTCGACACCCAGACGAGCACACAGCCCGGCGGCGCCACCGAAACACTGGTCGACCGCACGCCGCAAACTGGCGACTCGGAGTGTTCGCACATCGTGAAGACGGACGGCGACGAATCGGCCGCGGCAAAGGTGTTGCGGGCGCGTATCGACGGCACGCCGCTTGAAGCACTGTGTGGTCACCGATGGATTCCGTCGCGTGATCCCAAACAGTTGCCACTGTGCGGCAAGTGCAAGGACATCTACGACACCTACCGGGTGTTCAACGATGGACTGAACGAAACACCGAGCGACTAGCTGCGGCGCAGTTGGCAGCCCGCCAACTAGCGAAAGTCACGGGCCGCCATGCGAATCGGCACACGCAACTCGGTGAATTGCTCACCAATCACGTTCACCACGCCCTCGGCATATTGCACGTGTCCGCGCACCAGCAATGCACTCGCCCGACGCAACACCTCGGCGTGACGAACCCAGCACCCGCGTGAACACAACACGTTGATGAGCCCCGTTTCGTCTTCGAGACTGAAGAACGTGGTGCCCTTGGCGGTCATGGGGCGTTGGCGATGCGTCACCACGCCGGCCACCAGCACTCGTACCCCGGGTTCGCGTGCCGCCACGTCGTTGAGTTCGGTTGCGGTGAGTACGCCCAGTTCGCGCAACGAATCACGGAGGAACACCGTCGGATGACCATCGGGCGAAACCCCCGTCGCCCACAAATCCGCCACTGCTTCCTCCACCGGCTGCATGCCGGGCAAGTGCGGTGCGGACACCGTGGCGGTTCCCGCCAGGCGATCCGCCGACGACTCCGCGAGTGCGCCCGCATTCCACAATGCCGTTCGTCGCGACACATCGAACGACTCGCCGAACACGCCGGCGGTGGCAAGTGCCTCGAGTTGCTTCACCGAAATGCCGGGCACGCGACGCACGAGATCCTCGGTATCGACGAATGGTCGTGCTGCCTCGATACGTGCAGCAAGCTCGGCGCCGACACCGCGCACCGAACCGATGCCGAGGCGAACGGCAAGACCGCCGGTGGAACGCGAGTCGGTTTCCAGCCATGCGCCAGCGCGCGATGCATTGATGTCGGGAGTGCGCACCACCACCCCGTGTCGACGCGCATCCTGCACCAACGTGTGGGGCGACCAAAATCCCATCGGTTGTGAGTTGATCAATGCCGCACAAAAGATTGCTGGCTCATGCAACTTGATCCACGCCGAGGAATACACGAGATAGGCGAAGCTCACCGAATGACTCTCGGGAAAGCCGTAGTTGGCGAAGGCCGCCATCTTGTCGTAGATCTCGTCGGCGATCGCACCGACGATGCCTCGTCGCGCCATTCCCTCGTACAAACGGTCGCGCAGCCGAGCCATCCGCGAGCGCGAACGTTTGGAACCCATCGCTTGACGCAATTCATCGGCCTGCGTGGGGGTGAAACCCGCAACGTCGATCGCCATTTGCATGAGCTGCTCCTGGAACAACGGAACACCGAGCGTTTTGCCGAGGCTGTTCTCCAGCAGCGGGTGCAAGTACGTCACCGGCTCGAGCCCGTTTCGACGACGGATGTACGGGTGCACCGAACCACCCTGGATGGGCCCGGGTCGAATGAGCGCGACCTCCACCACGAGGTCGTAGAACCGACGCGGCTTCAGTCGCGGCAACGTGGACATTTGTGCGCGGGACTCCACCTGGAACACTCCAACACTGTCGGCGCGACACAACATGGCGTACACGTCGTCTTCTTGCGGAATCTCCGCCAAGTCGATGCGCTTGCCACGAAACTCGGCGATGTAGTCGGTTGCGCGGTGCAACGCCGACAACATGCCCAGCCCGAGAAGATCGAACTTCACCAGGTTGATCGCCGCGCAGTCATCCTTGTCCCACTGCAACACGCTGCGACCCGGCATGGTGGCCCACTCCACCGGACACACTTCGCTGACGGGGCGATCACAAATCACCATGCCACCGGAGTGAATACCGAGGTGTCGCGGTGCGTCCTGCACTCGCCCAGCCAACTCCACCACCAGGTCGGGAACCGTGATTTCACGCTGACCCTTGATGGAACTCCACGAGTCGAACCGCCTGCTGAATGCATCCTGCTCGGCGCCCGAGTAGCCGAGTGCGCGTGCCATATCGCGCACGGCCGAACGAGCGCGGTAGGTGATGACGTTGGCCACCTGTGCTGCATGCGACCGCCCGTAACGCTCGTACACGTACTGAATGACCTCCTCCCGACGATCGCTTTCGATGTCGAGATCGATGTCGGGTGGACCATCGCGTTCGGTGGAGAGGAACCGCTCGAACAACAACCCGAGCGACACTGCATCGGCTTTGGTGATGCCGAGCGAAAAACACACCGCGCTGTTGGCCGCACTCCCGCGACCCTGACACAGAATGTCGTTGCGTTCGCAGAACTGCACGATGTCCCACACCACGAGGAAGTAGCCGGCGAATCCCAACCGTTCGATCACCGCCAACTCATGATCGATGGTGTGCCATGCACGCGAACGCAACGACAGGTCCTCGTGCGCACCCAAGGGACGTTCGCCGTAGCGACGCCTGCCACCCGCTTCGGCAAGTTGTCGGAGGAACTGGATTTCGCTCAACCCGCCAGGACACGGATACGGTGGCAACTTCGGCGCAATGAGCGACAAATCGAACGCCGCGTGATTCGCGATGTCGGCGGCACGCGCGACCACACCCGGGTATCGCGCAAATCGTCGTTCTTGTTCCGCTGCACTACGCAAACATGCGGTGGCAGCCGGCGGAAGCTGCGGATCGAGCTCATCCAAACTGCAGCGATGACGCACTGCGGCAAGTGCGCACGCCACCACATGGTCGCCCGGCACGGCATACGACACATCGTTGGTGGCCACCGACTCCACCCCGCACGCTGCCGCAATGCCCACCAACGCATCGTTGCGCCACACATCCAACGGGTCGCCGTGATTCCACACCTCCACCAACACGCGGTCACGACCGAATGCGTCGATCAACAACTCGAGTGATCGTTGTGCGGCACGTGGACCATCGGTGTGCAACGCGCGAACGAGCGGACCATCGGTGGTGCCGGTGAGCACGAAACAGCGATCGCGTACACGTTCGGCCAGCGATGCAACGTCGAATACCGGTTGCGACTTCGCGCCACGCATTTGTCCGTCGGTGAGTGCCTGCGACAATGCGACGTATCCCGCCGGTCCGTCAGCGATGAACACCAGGTCGCCATGTGGTGGAGCAACCGTGCCGCGCACATCCCCGGGATTGCACGACACCTCGGCACCAAACACGGTGCGCACCCCCACCTCGCGTGCAGCCTGGGCGAACCGCACCACGCCGTACAAACCGTGTCGATCCGTGAGTGCCAGTGCACTCAGCCCACGTTCGTGTGCCACCTCAACGAGACGTTCGGGTGATGACGCCCCGTGCAGGAACGAAAACTGCGAACGGCAGTGCAATTCGGCGTATTCATTGCGCAACGACACTCACTCACGATAGCGAACATATGTTCGTAGGGCGACTGTAAGGCCGCCACGAACCCCAGCATCGGCAACGTCATATGCCTCCTCGGGGGTGAACCAGCGCGCGTGCGGGCTCTCGCCCTCGCCGGGTTGTGGATCTTCGTCGCCAGCGAGCAACAGATAGCGCACATCAAAGTGCCGGTGGCCGCGCGGGCCCGGATGCACATCCAGATGAATGAGGAGCGGTCCATCGGACGGATGCGTTACGGACATACCCAACTCCTCGCGTGATTCACGCACTGCGGCGTCGGCGGGATGTTCGCCGTCATCGATGTGCCCGCCTGGTTGCAACCACAACCCCACACGCTTGTGCAGGTGCAACACCACACCGCGACGTCCCACCACCAATGCCGATGCGGTGACATGACGTATGTCTGCGTGCTCGTTGAACGGTGCTTGAAGCCGTGGCACCACCGACAAGAACTCGTCGATGGATTCACGTTCACGTTCATCGATCGGTGTTGCAGCGCGAAAGTGTGCACACAGTGCATCAATCACTTCGGCGTCGCGAGGCGAGGCTGCGGACATCGCACCAACGGTAGTGCTCGCATTCCTTCACGGTGTCGGCAGCGTGAACGTGTCAGGCGTACCATGCTGCAAGTCGCCACACACGGTGTTCGAGCACCGCAATCATCGCACGTGTTTGCTCCGTGCCACGCTCGCGTAACAACAGTTGCAAACGTACGGCGCGACGTGCGCGACGTGCATCCCACCAGCGCTCCTCGACCGGCCACGGACCAGCCCATGCCAACACGTCGTAGGTGGTCGCCCCTATGCGCACGACGGCTGGATCGTCGCTCATTGCGTGACGCGATGTAACGCTTACGCGTTGTCCATCGGCGCCGCATACATCGATGTGCGCGTCGGATGCAACATCGAACACCAACGACGGGGCCGGCGAGGGCAACGAGCCACGCCATGTCACCGGCACGGCCGCATCGCGCGCGACGCGATGCTCAAGATCCACTGCGTCGCTGCGCACGAACTCGAACCACCGTGCCGGATCACGACCACCACGCCACGTTGGGATGGTGACCGACTCGGCCCCGTGCATGTCGGCAACACGACGAATCGCACGCTGCGCATGGCGATCGCCGTCACGCTCCCCGCCCCACAGCGAGGCTTGACGTCCGGCATCGACCACCATCTGCTCAGGCGACAATCGCACACCCACCACCCCACTGGTGGGTGCATCGTGTTGAATCCACGCATCAAGTTGCCAGCGAACACTCTCGACGATCGCACTCGCGCTCCAACCGTCGGCGCGATACCACATGCGTTCACTTCGCTCGCCGTGGTCGGACTCCAACAACACGTGCAGTCGCACCACGGCCAAACCGTGTGCCACCAGATGCTCCACCACACCAGTGGCAAGTTGGTCGACGGTTGCCAGCACCGCATCGCGAGATTCGACGGGTGCATCGAACTGCTGCGAACACACCCGGTCGGGTGGTGGCGCAACCGCAAGTGGTGGATGACGGTCCATTCCGTGTGCCAGCCGGAACAGATCACGGCCAAATGCGCCGAGTCGGGCGATGAGGTCGGCTTCGCTCAGCGTTGCAACATCGCCGAATCGGTACAACCCGAGTCGTTGCAGGAGTGACACCACCTCGCGATACGACGCGACATCGTCGGCACCCGGAACCCCTGCCCCCACTGCACCAATGACCTCCACGCACTGCACCAACGCGTGCACCGGCGTGTCGACAAGAACGTTGTGTGACGCACCGGGAGCAACGACGTGCGGTGCTCCCGTATGCAAGGAATGCTGCGCAGCGATTGCTGCGGTAAGACGGCCGTCGGCGATACCGATGCCGAAGTGCGGCTGCGCCGCGCTCGCATCATTCGCCGCACCCAGCTGTTGCCGGATCGCTGCGTGTACCAACGCCGCCAGCGCGTCGTCTCCGCCGACGTAACGCGACGGGCCGCGCGTGGCAAACACGATGATGCCCGGCGCAGTGACTTCC
>SXGT01928890.1_pt1 | contig 10792 bp, 8 predicted proteins | sample 3176221 | NCBI WGS metagenome assembly SXGT01 (sample SAMN11356862, study PRJNA531348) | freshwater metagenome | isolation source: freshwater sample F1-120 | place: China: Fuxian Lake, Yuxi | collected 2017-12-25
CAGGGCGCAGCAAAGTTGCAACGCTTCATCAACTAATTGTTTATCTATCATGAATGGCGTTGTGCACGGTTTGCTGAGGTAATAGGTAACATATAACGTATGATGGTCGGTAAAGTTAGGCATAAGTAAAGAAATCCATTTGAGTTTCAATTTATCACACTTAACTGGGTAAAAGCTGTGAACTAGTTCACAAGTATTGCAATATTTTTCGGCATTTTGAGCTGTTTAGCCCAGTTAGATATTTGTCAGTGAATACGTAAAGGCAAAAATGGCACTAGTTTTTGACGATAGCCTCTGGCATCAAGCTCGGGGCCGCGTTACTTGGAATGGTGTTTAATCTGTGATCGCCATTTCTAAGCCACGAAAAACAGAGCATCTTTTAAATACCTCAAGTTCGGGTGCTAATTGTTTTTGTTGGCAAAACTTAGCGACCAGTTTGGTTAAGCCTTTAATATCTCGACCTGTTGCCTCTGGGAATAGCTGTACTAAGTCTTCAATCAGTGGCGCAGCAATAGGTAGATTAAATTGTTCGGTCATCACCTGCCAAATTTTTCGGCGATCTTGGGTGGTGGGGTGATGGTATTTGATCATGGCGATGCAACGGGAAATAATAGCCTCGTCGATATCATCCACCCGGTTAGTGGTTAAGAAAAGTAAGCCGTTGAAATATTCCAAAACCCTTAAAAACACTCCAACCACGGCATTCGACGCCAAATTATCATTACGCCGCTTAATATAGACATCGGCCTCATCAATCAACATCACTGCACCCCAGCGTTGAGCGCGGATCAGGGTTTCTTTTAATACTTTTTCCATCTCGGCGACATTTAAGCCTAATTGACCTGAATGCACGCGGTACAACGGACGTTTAATAATTTCAGCATACACTTCCGCAGTTAAGGTTTTGCCAACGCCCGCAGGTCCTGCACATAACACCGTGGTTCCCCCGGATTTACCAGCAACAATATCATCCATTAACATATCCATTTCCGCTGTCAGGATATCGATCAAATCGGTTTGCTCGGGCGGTAAAATTAATTTTTGTTTGAGCTCAGGTTGATATACATAGGGTTGCATATCATCGACATGCACCCAGATGTGATGATGTAGCTCCAAATGAAACATCAGAATGTAGCCATGCACGGGTAATTCCGTAAAGGCACCCGCTGGAATTTCGGCTTGGGTGGCGGCCATTGCATCTTCCGTTTTACTGTCATAGCGCAGACTCTTACCCGCTTTGCGTAGGTATTTGGCGAGAATATCCCCCGTTGCTTCTAGCGTTAGCGCGCGGTCATGCAGGATGTTTTCATCGTTTACTAAACGGCAAGCACCGCCTGCGGAGGATAACACCACCGTATTTTTTCGGGACCAATCGCTACTGCGATGGCTGGCCGTGGGGTCTTCGGCGTATAGCGCAGTACCCCAACCAGAAAATTGTTCACCATAACGACTGCGCCAGTCAAAGTAGCGCGTTGCGGCTTCGTCGTATGTCGCTAAAAGTTCTGGAGTTTCTTTAAGAAAGCCTTTGGCAGCAAAGATTTCGGCAATCGTGTTGCCCATAACATCTTTAGAACGAATAATCAGAGTTTCACTGGTGACTTTACCTCTGGAATTGGCTTTCAGTTCTAGCAAAATGCGTCCTGCTTCTTCTTCACCCGGCGGCGTATAGTCGAGACGGGTAATTAGAAAGGGGTGGGTGCGGCCTTTCGCGTCAACGTGAAACAGCCAGCCGCGTTGCGCGCCAGCAATGAGATAATGCGCCATTTCTGGAAGGAGTTTTTCCAGTTGCTCGGAGTGAAAGCGTTCGCCACTATCATTCATGGCTTGTTGCAGTGTGGCTAATAAGGCGACATGCTGCTGCATGCTTGCCCCGGCATCGGAATACAGGTCTTGTAGGTAGCGCCATTCTTGCGGAGCAAGTTGCGGATACAGAACTTCAGCTTTATTGCCTAAGCGTAATTGCTCTTTAAGGCTCTGCAAATGTGGAAATTTTTCGACCAAATTTTCGACATAGCGGCGTTCGATGTGCAGTTTCATGGGGGCTCCGACAATGTGTATAAGGACCTGTACAGGTAAACACGAAGCAAGAACGACGCCATGTTTGCGCACTTGAATTCGCAGGTGATTGCAGTGCTTGTACATGTCGTAAAGCTCACAAAATAGCAAGCTTAGGGGGCTTTACGACAGCTGTTTTACGATCAACCAACCGTGCTTCAAGGCTTTTAGTCAGGCACAATCTTTGCTGATGATTATGGTAAGCCTCCCTTTTAATCAACGAGCTTGGAAATCTCATGTCTACTGAAGCCTTAGAATGCCGCTATTTTGTCACTTACAGTGGGGTACAGCTTCCACTAAAGTTGACTACGCCGTTACAAGATGCGGATTTGCAGAATCGGAATACTTTTTTTCGTGGGTATTTTGATGCGGACAATAAACTTATTCGCTGTCAAAAATTGGTTTATGCCGCTATTGAGTTGGAGCATAACTATAGCTATGACGCTGAAGGTAAGTTGCTTTGCGCTGAAATTACGGATGCGGATGGTGAAATCCATATTTTGCATTTCGATAGCGCGGGAAAATTGCACGGCTAATTTGTGCTTAATGATTTGACCTTCGGCGATTGTTTATGCGGCACGATGGCGTTTTGTTCGCGCTGCCAAACTTTAACTTTTTCGTGAAGTTAATGTTGGGTGACTAAATAACCGAGGTCTTGAGTGCAGCAGTAACTCGCGAAAAAAACAGCTTGATGCTAGATAGGCTTTCGTTAAAGCAGATCTTAGAAATGGGGAGAGGAAGTGTTCAAATTGCAGGACTTTAAAAAAAGTCCTGCGAGAAGAATTTATTAATTTATTATTTTTGTTATAGCTCACTGTTAAGGAGCATTTAAATTATACCTTAAATAGCCTTCAATACCATACTTTTTTACTGCAAATTTCATTTTAAATGCTTTCGCTTGCTCCTTTAAAGGTGGTTACGAATTTTTAGTCTCTTGGGATGGATGATCGGAAAATATGTAAAATTCTTTTGATCAGACCAGCGCGTATCAGTCATAAACAGACTATTCACTGCTTATTTCTCCCCAAGCTTCTTGATCATCAGTATAATTACAGGTAAGTCTTGGAACAGAGGTTGACTTACTCGCGTTTATGTTTGCACTCTCTCTGCTGGAATACAGAAAAATTCAGCTGATTTTGGATATGCTTTTGTAGCAGTGGGCGGTGAATAACGCGGATAGGTTGAATTTGTTTTGTCTTTCTTAAGTTACCAGTCAGGAATATCCCTTAGTATGACAACACCCGTCTATAGCAAAGAATCGCATTTGTCACTACGTGAAGCCGCACTCGAATATCATCAATTTCCCACACCTGGTAAAATTAGCGTCATCCCTACTAAACATTTATCCAATCAACGCGATTTGGCACTGGCTTATTCCCCTGGGGTCGCTGCAGCGTGTAATGAAATTGTCAGTGATAGTACCCATGTTTTTAAATATACGGCGCGGGGTAATTTGGTGGGTGTCATTACTAATGGTACCGCAGTATTAGGACTAGGAAATATAGGTCCATTAGCTGCAAAACCAGTGATGGAAGGTAAGGCAGTATTATTTAAAAAATTTGCCGGGATCGATGTTTTTGATTTAGAGCTCAACGAGCCTGACCCAGATAAATTATGTGACATTATTGCCGCCTTGGAACCGACGTTTGGCGGGATTAATTTGGAAGATATCAAAGCGCCAGAATGCTTTTATATCGAGCGGCAGTTGAGTGAGCGCCTTAAAATTCCTGTATTTCATGATGATCAACATGGGACTGCTATCATTGTGGCGGCGGGCATTCTCAATGGCATTAAAGTGGTCGGCAAAGATTTACAGCACTGTAAACTGGTCGTTTCTGGCGCGGGTGCTGCCGCATTGGCCTGCTTAAGCTTGTTGTTGGAGTTAGGCTTTCCCTTAAAAAATATCTTTGTCACCGATCTCTGTGGCGTGGTCTATCAGGGGCGATCCGAGTTAATGGACCCCGATAAGGAACGTTTTGCGCAAAATACGGATGCGCGTACGTTGGATGAGGTGATTACCGATGCCGATATTTTTCTAGGGCTTTCAGCGGGTGGCGTATTAAAGCCAGAAATGGTCAAGCGCATGGCGAATCGCCCTTTGATCTTTGCGTTGGCTAATCCTACGCCAGAAATCATGCCGGAGGAGGTTAAAGCGGTTCGCGAAGATGCCATTATAGCGACTGGGCGCTCGGATTATCCAAATCAAGTCAATAATGTGTTGTGCTTTCCGTATATTTTTCGGGGTGCTTTAGATTGCGGTGCAACTAAAGTAAATTTGGCGATGAAAATTGCGGCAGTGCATGCGATCGCGGATTTAGCCCAAGCAGAGCAGTCAGATATAGTTGCGAAAACTTATGGGGTTAGTAATTTATCTTTTGGTCCAGATTATTTGATTCCGATGCCGTTTGATCATCGATTGATGACTAAAATTGCCCCCGCTATTGCACAAGCAGCGCAAGACTCTGGGGTAGCGACCCGTCCAATTCAAGATATGCAAGCCTATGTCGAGCATTTGCAGCAATTTGCGTATCACAGTGGCACGTTTATGCGTCCCATTTTTCAGTTGACCAAACATGTGGCCGCCGAGAAAAAACGCATTGTATTTGCAGAAGGTGAAGATGAGCGTGTGTTGCGTGCCTTACAGATTATCGTGGATGAAAAAATTGCCACGCCAATTTTAATTGGGCGCCCAGCCGTTCTGGAACAGCGCATCAAGCGTTTTGGATTGCGCTTGGTACCGGGGGTGGATTTTGCGATTGTGAATCCGCAGCAGGATGATCGTTATCGCGATTATTGGCATACCTATCTGAATATGACGCTACGTAAAGGCGTGAGCGAAGAGTACGCAAAGCTTGAGATGCGCCGTCGTCACACCTTGATTGGTGCGATGATGATCCATAAAGGCGATGCAGATGGCCTGATTTGTGGGCAGTTCAGTGCAACTAATTTACATTTACATTATATCGAGCAGGTGCTTGGTAAACGTCAGGGTGTAAATGTCTATGCCACCATGAACGTGTTGATTCTTCCTGATCGGCAGTTGGCAGTAGTCGATACGCATATTAATGAAAATCCTAATGCGCAACAATTAGCGGAAATCACCTTGTTAGCGGCTGAGCAAATGCGGCGTTTTGGCTTAGTTCCACGTGTTGCTTTATTGTCACATTCAAATTTTGGTTCAAGCAATTCTTTATCCGCGCAAAAAATGCGCGATACCTTGGCGATTATTCAGGCTCAAGCACCCGATTTGGAAATTGATGGTGAAATGCACGGCGATACTGCTCTAGATTTTGATATTTTGAAGCGTTTGATGCCGGATTCGCCGTTGCAAGGCAGTGCAAATTTGTTGGTGCTGCCCAATATTGATGCTGCCAATATTGCTTATAATCTGTTAAAAGTTGCGGCAGGCAATGGTATTGCTATTGGGCCAGTATTATTAGGCTGCGCTCGTCCGGTACATATTTTAACGCAGTCCGCTACGGTCAGACGTATTGTCAATATGACCGCGTTATGTGTGTTGGATGCTGTTGAAAAGTAGTTTAAGTGGGTAAAGTGCGTAGCCAGGTGAGTTGTAAAACGCGGGCATCGGTACTTGCGCGGTGTCTAGACAGTTGTAATTCATTTAAAACCTGTTGCTTTGTATGATCCCAGATGGCTTCTTGTTCTGGGGTTAGAATTTGGCGCAGGTCTTTGAGTTGGAAAGTTGGAAATTGGTTGGCTACATCGTACAAACGTGCCATCCACACATAATCATGAAACCATGCGTCGGTATACACGATGGCGTTTTTCAGGTGATTGTTTAATTGCGTCGCTACAGAATCAGCTGAGTTGCCATGTTTAAATAAAATATCTCTCGATATTTGGTGGAGTTCGGCGGCATGACAATCCCAGTGCAGCCAGTTGGATTCTGGCTTGATCAAGGTGCACCACATCATGCCTGCGTCGGTGACAAAGCCAACTTCGATGGGATAGCTGTCCTTGCCAAACCCAGAGGCTTCTATGTCAATTACTATAGGTATTTTATTCATGAATTTTGTGAAATTGGTTAAAGAATTTTTACCAATATAGTGTAGACAAGTATTTTTGCTTAGCAAGTTAATGGCTGAAATCCCAGGTAGTTAAACGGGTGCGCTAAATTTTTTCAAAAAAAGTTAAATTTAGTGCTAGTCATACGCGTATTTTTGCCATATAATACATTTTTATTTGAGGCCGGGGTGGCGGAACTGGTAGACGCGCTGGATTCAAAATCCAGTGAGGTAGCCCCTCGTGCCGGTTCGATTCCGGCTCTCGGTACCAAATAAAAATTCTGCCTAGCAGATGTTAAACCCGCAAGTGCTTTAGCTTGGCGGGTTTTTTATTATCTTATTATTATTTTATTGAAATAATTTTAGAGATGGTGCATAATATTCTGCTTTAGTCAGTTAGATTAAATCGTTATGGACTCCATATCGGTCCTCTCGCAACGAAATTCTGCAAACCCCGCCAGGCCCGGAAGGGCGCAACGGTAGTAGAAGTGTCGTGTGCCGAGATGTGGCTGGTATGGGTCCACCCAATCTCCTTACTCACCGTCAGTCATTTATGGCTTATCAGGTTCTTGCCCGAAAATGGCGTCCGCATAATTTTTCCCAACTTGTGGGTCAAGCGCATGTCGTTACTTCATTAAGTAATGCTCTACAAAATCAGCGTCTACATCATGCGTATTTATTTACTGGCACGCGCGGCGTGGGTAAAACTACGGTTGCTAGAATTTTAGCCAAAGCCATGAATTGTGAAGCGCTGCAAGGCGTAAATCCTTGCGGTGTCTGTGATGTTTGTGTGGCGATTGATGACGGTCGATTTCAGGATTTGATCGAAGTCGATGCTGCATCGCGCACGAAAGTGGAAGATACCCGTGATTTGCTGGATAACGCGCAATACGCGCCCAATAGTGGACGCTATAAAGTCTATTTAATTGACGAAGTGCATATGCTTTCGGGGCATAGTTTCAATGCCTTGTTAAAAACTTTAGAAGAACCGCCAGAGCACGTAAAATTTCTATTAGCGACTACAGATCCGCATAAAATCCCGGTCACGGTATTGTCCCGCTGTTTGCAATTTAATCTAAAACGGTTGTCTCCCAGTCAAATTGCTCAGCAAATGGAATTTATTCTGCAGCAAGAAGCGCTTGCCTATGAACTCCCGGCGTTAAAAGTTTTGGCTCAGGCGGCTGATGGCAGTATGCGCGATGGCTTAAGTTTGCTGGATCAAGCTATTATTTTCGGTAATGGTGCCGTGCTGTATACGGCAGTGATTGCGATGCTTGGAACAGTTGCACAACAACCCATAGCGGATATTTTGTATGCTTTAGCGCAGCAAAATGCGGCTAAATTACTGACTATTGTGGCTGAAGTTGCCGAGCTATCTCCAGATTTTAATGCCTTACTGCAGCAAATTTTACAGGTGTTGCATCGTATTGCTGTGTATCAAGTGCATGCTGTTGGGTTAGATGCGATGGAAGCAGCAGTTGATCATGAAGTTATTATCACTTTAGCTCATCAACTCAGTCCGGCAGATGTGCAGTTATATTATCAAATCGCATTAATGGGCTTACGTGATTTTGAATTTGCACCTGATCCGCAGAGTGGTTTTGAGATGGTGATGCTGCGGATGTTGACCTTTAGACCTGTGATACCGTCAGAATCTGCTATAGTTCAAGCTACGTATTCCAAGGAGCTTAAACTGCCCACGGTAAACGTGCAGGCCGCTCCAAAGCCATTAGTGACTGAAACCCGGCAGGGGAGTGCTCAAACGCAGAGCCCTGAAACAGCCGAGGCAAATTGGCCGAACATGATTCAGGCGATGAAAATTGAAGGTCTGACTCGGCAATTAGCTAATAATTGTATTTTGGAAAGCATTGATGCGCAGGTATGTAATTTAGTCGTGGATGTCGGGCATCAACATCTCTGTGGCGGCGTACCTGAAGCTAAGTTGCTGCAAGCACTGCAAAAATTTACGGGTCACCCGCTAAAATTGAATATTAAAATAGCTCAAAGCGCTTTAACCACCCCAGCTGCAGAATTAAGTCAACAACGTGCCGATAAGCAGCAGGCAGCAATCAAAGCGATTGATGAGGATGAGAATATACAGGCTTTAAAAGCGCAATTTGGTGCTCGCGTAATGCCTGGCACGATAGAACCTTTATAACTAATTAGGAGTAAACTCATGAAAAATGCGTTGGGTAATATTATGCAGCAAGCCCAAAAAATGCAGGATGACTTTAAAAAAGCGCAAGAAGAACTGCATGCTTTAGAAGTTGAAGGTGAATCAGGTGGCGGCTTAGTGAAAATCCTGATGACCGGTAAACGCGAAGTACGTAAGGTGTCTATAGATGATAGTTTAGTAGGCGATGATCGCGATATGCTTGAAGATTTAGTCGCTGCGGCGATTAATGATGCCGTGCACAAAGTGGCTAAATTGAAAAAAGAAAAAATGTCCTCTCTCACCGCTGGCATTCCATTACCTCCTGGATTTCAAATGCCGTTTTAATATGCATAAAGGCTTGTTAGGACAATTGATTCAAGATTTATGCTGTTTACCCGGGGTTGGGCCGAAATCTGCGCAACGCATGGCGTTTTACTTATTACAACGTGATCGAAAAGGTGCGCAAATAATTGCCAATTCCTTGCTTAAAGCCTTGGCTGAGATTGGTCATTGCGAATCTTGCCGTACCTTAACCGAGCATCAGTTATGTGAATTATGTGCCGATCTAGCCCGCGATCAAGCATTATTGTGCGTAGTAGAAAGCCCGGCAGATGTTTGGATACTCGAACAAGCAGGATTTTTCAAAGGCATTTATTTTGTGTTACATGGACGCTTGTCACCTTTAGAAGGGGTCGGACCAGAGGACTTAGGCTTGCCTACATTAGAGCAGCGTTTGCAAAGTGGGGCCATTAAAGAAATTATTCTGGCAACCAACTTAACAGTCGAAGGTGAGGCAACGGCATTTTATATTAGTGCACTGGCCAAAAAACATCAGGTTAAAGCGAGTCGGATTGCGCAAGGTGTGCCGATTGGTAGTGAGTTGGAGTTTATCGATAGTGGGACCTTATCTGAAGCCTTTAATAGTCGAAAATTAGTAGTTTAAGGAGTTTAGCGATGTCTGAGTGTATCTTTTGTAAAATGGTGGCCGGAGAGATTCAGCCGGAGGTGGTGTATGAGGATGCGCATACCTTGGCGTTTCGTGATCTACATCCTCAGGCACCTACCCATCTGCTGGTGATTCCTAAAGTCCATGTGGCGACGTTAAATGATTTAGATGATTTGTCGCTATCCGGTAATTTGCTTTCGGCGGTACGTGTGGTCGCGCAACAAGCAGGATTGGCAGAGAGCGGTTATCGCACCGTCATAAACTGTAATCGTGACGGCGGTCAGGAAGTGTACCATTTACATGTACATGTTTTAGGTGGACGTAAGTTGAGTTGGCCGCCGGGCTAATTATCAAAGTTGTAGGTCAACACACGGAATAAGTAATTCTCAAAATGAGCTCTAACGATGAGAAATACATATTTTGATGTTTAGTGTGAAAATTTGTCGGCTACGCTGAAGACAAATACGTTGCGCAAGAATTTTAAGGGCAGTTGAGTGCTCTTAAAGTAAATTTAGGCGTTGATAGGTATGCAAGTATAAATGCCCGCACTTATGACCAATTGTAAAAATGTCAGTAGCCAAAAATATAGGCCAAACGCCAGCCAACGCACTGGCGTTTCACTACGCTGATGCTTGCGATTTACCAGTATCAAGCTGCTGATACTGGAAACCATGATTATCCCTATAGCAAGCGCTGCAAAGTGCATACTTAGTCGTGTTTAGGTGGGGCAGGCGCTAAAACTTCACGAAAACCATTAGATTCTGGCGGGCTGACTACGCCAGCTGCTTCCATATCTTCAATCATGCGCGCTGCGCGGTTATACCCGATTTTAAAACGCCGTTGTACACTGGAAATTGAGGCTTTGCGGGTTTCAGTCACAAACATCACGGCTTGATCATACAAGGCATCCGTTTCGGCATCGTCATTTGGGTTATTCACGCCACTCTCACTAGAGTCAGAGATTTCCTTGGTAATTTCATCCAAATAGTCAGGGGGAGCTGTTTGTTTCAAAAACTCCACCACTCTATGCACTTCATGGTCGTCGACGAATGCCCCGTGGGCGCGAATCGGAATGCTGGTACCGGAGGGTAAAAACAACATATCGCCATTACCTAATAAGGTTTCTGCGCCGCCTTGATCCAGAATCGTGCGCGAATCTATGCGTGATGAGACTTGGAATGAAATACGGGTCGGAACATTGGCTTTAATTAAGCCTGTCAAAACATCGACTGACGGACGTTGGGTAGCCAAAATAAGGTGTATGCCAGCAGCGCGTGCTTTTTGAGCTAAGCGGGCGATTAATTCCTCAACTTTTTTACCCACGATCATCATCATATCGGCTAATTCGTCGATCACGATCACAATGCTGGGTAAAGTAGTCAGTACCGGAAACTCTTGGTCATCGCCTAAAGGCTTATCATACTGAAACATCGGATCACGAATCGCTTCACCTTTAGCGGCAGCATCTTGAATTAATTGGTTGAAACCTGCTAAATTTCTAACGCCCATTTTAGACATCAGTTTATAGCGGCGCTCCATTTCACCCACGGCCCAACGCAGGGCATTTTGCGCTTCCTTCATGTCGGTAACCACAGGGGTTAATAGATGTGG
>SXGT01103817.1_pt1 | contig 10791 bp, 10 predicted proteins | sample 3176221 | NCBI WGS metagenome assembly SXGT01 (sample SAMN11356862, study PRJNA531348) | freshwater metagenome | isolation source: freshwater sample F1-120 | place: China: Fuxian Lake, Yuxi | collected 2017-12-25
CAGCGAACACCTGCGCGCGCAGGCTCTCCTTCAGATCGGGGCGCGACAGGTCGATCATCGCGTCGGCGCCGGCCGCCTTCACGGCCGCGAACTTGTCCGGTGAGCCCACCGCACCCATCACCACCATCGCGCCCATCGCCTTGGCGAGTTGCACCGCCGCATTGCCGACTGCTCCCGTCGCGCCCAGCACCAGCACCGTGTCGCCGGCCGCGATCCGCGCCCGCTCGCGCAATGCCATCCACGACGTGTCGAAGCCAAGCGACATCGCGGCGGCATCGACGAACGACAGCTGATCGGGCAGCTTGTAGACGTCGCTCGCCCCGACCACGATCAGCTCGGCATAGCCCGAGTGCTCGTTCATGCCGATCACGCGATCGCCGACGCCGAGCCCCGCGACGCCGGCCCCCAGCGCACGCACGACGCCCGCAGGCCCCTTGCCCGGCGTGTACGGCAGCTTCGGCGTGAACTGATAGCGGCCCGTGATCTGCACGATGTCGACGTAGTTGACCGGCGCCGCGCGCACCTCGATCAGCACCTCGCCCGGCCCCGGCACGGGATCGGGCACCTCGGCGAGGCGCCCGTTATCGATCGAGCCCAGCTCGTGGACGAGGATGGCTTTCATGGGATCTCCGGTAGGTTGGGTCGAGCCCCGCACCTTCGCGGGGCGAGGCCCAACGCATTAACGGCACGCCGTGGATGTTGGGCCTCTCCCGGATCGCGCCAATCGCGCGTCCGGGGTCGACCCACCCTACGCGTTCACATGGCTCGCCGTCACCAGCGGGTCCGTCTCCATGTCGTCGTCTTTCACCGCGCCGATCAGATCGGTCACCTTGGCGATGCCGCGCTCGTCGCACCAGGCATTGAGGTCGTCGATGATGGTGATCAGCGCCGTCGGGTTGCGGAAGCCGGCGTAGCCGATGCCGACCGCGCTGGCGCCGGCCAGCATGTACTCGACCACGTCCTCGGCCTTGGTGACGCCGCCGATGCCGATGATCGGGATCTTCACTTGCTTGGCGACCTGGTAGACCATGCGCAGCACGATCGGCTTCAGGGCCGGCGAGACGAGACCGCCGAACTTGTTGCCGAGCGCGGGGCGGAAGTTGTCGGTGCGGATCTTGAGCGACAGGAACGTGTTGGCGATGACGAGGCAGTCCGCGCCAGCGGCCTCCGCGGCAAGCGCGATCGATACGATGTCACCAGCGTTCGGCGACAGCTTCACCCACAGCGGTTTGCCGGCGCATTTTTCCTTGATCGCCTTGACGGCATCGCGCGTGTAGTCCTCGTGCATTGCGAAATTCTGGCCCGTCAGGTTGCGCGTCGGGCAGGAGATGTTGGCCTCGATCACGTCGACGTCGGGCACGGCCGCCAGCTCCTCGGTGAGCAGCGCGAACTCCGGGATATTGTCCGAAGAGCACGACACGATCAGCGGCGGCTTGAAGCGCGCATACTCCGGCACGATGTGGTCGATGAAATAGTCGATTCCTTTGCCGGGCAGCCCGATCGACTGGATGATGCCGGCCTCCGTCTCCGCCATGCGCGGCGTCGGATTGCCGAGCCGCGGCTCCCGGCAGATCGTCTTCGCCACCAGACCGCCGAGCCGGTTGAGGTCGATAACGTCGTTGTACTCCCACGAGAACGCGCCGGACGCGGGCGTGACGGGGTTCTGCAACGTGATGTCGCCGATTTTTACGGAGAGGTCTGCCATGTTGTCGTCATCCGCAGGGTCGCCACCGGAATTGCCATTGTAGCAAGTGCCGGCCAGTTGGCCAGCAATGGCCATTTTAATGAGGTTTCAGCAAGGCTCTGCCCGTCGGATCACGGATCTCGTTGATGGGATGGAGATTGCGTCTCGGCCCCTACCGCGAATCGACCTATGTGTCGACTCGAACGCGATGTCCAGATTGCCCGGACGACAAGCGTCCTGAACGCTCGATCGACTGTGAGGCCCCATGAGCGCAACTCTCGTCGTCTCTCGAATGAGTCAATATGCCTCTGCGAGTCCAGCGGGCTCGTCTACCAGAGCCTCGATGCTCGAGCGCTATCGCCGGTTGCGGGCGATCGGCAGAGAACAGCACACCGCGATGATGAAGCTCATCTCCGGGCCCGCCATGCTGAAACAGGCGCGCCGACTGGGACTGGCTCAGGGCAAGACACTGGTTCTCGATAGTTTGGACGACATGAATTTCGTGTGGGACATTCTATTCTACACGTCATCGATCGACCGGTCTCGCGTTGTGGATCGCTACGCGCGATCTGTCCGACTCGAACCGGGAAGCGACGAGGAGATCGTGCGCGAAGCCAAGCGGCAGTCCCGCTTCGCGATCATCAAGTGCAAGGAGAAGCACCCCATCGCCGGGCTCATTGTCACCGATCTAGTGCGCGGCGGCGAGTACCATCTTATCGATGAAGGTCTCGAAGTCTCGCTCCCGGCCGGCGCGTTGATCGCGACACGCCTCATCTTCATCGATGATTGGGCCATGACCGCAGGCGTCATGGTGCCGCTGGATGCCGATTTCCTGAAATGCTTTTTCGCCAGTGCTCCCCTGTTCCAGCGAAAGCCGGCAAAAGCGCTGATCGACGACCGTCGCTTTGCGGAGGCGCTCTATCGTGCCGCAGTGATGGAAGGGATCACGGAACGCATAGCCTATCGCAACCCCGACGAAGATCCTCACGACGCACTCATGCAGAAGGGGAACGGAAGGCGCGGGTTGGCGGCGTGACCCAACGAAAGGAGCACGCGGTGCGCTCATTGTATTTGCCTGCGTGTGAGATCGTACCCGGAAAAGTGAACATGGAGCTTCGCGCTTGTTACTGTCGGGTCGCGCCCCGCGGAAGTAGCGGGGCTTGACCCGACCTACGGGCGATACCTCACCACCCCACCGCCGACTGCATGTCGAACACCGGACCGTCGCGGCACACGCGCTTCAGGGTCTTGACGCCGTCGATCTCGATGGTGCGCATGCACACGTAGCAGGCGCCGAAGCCGCACACCATGATCTGCTCCATGGCGACCTGGCCGGGGATGCCATGCTTCTTGCCCAGCGTCTGCATCAGGTTGAGGAGCCGGCTCGAGCCGCAGGTGAAGAACGCGTCCGCGCGCTGCTTCTTGATCAGGCCCTCGATTAGCGCAGAGACGTTGGCCACGTCGCTAGTCTTGTCCGTATCGAGCACCGTGATCGTCTTCGCGCCGAGGCCTTCAAATAACTCCTTCGACATCACCACATCAGGGTTGCGCGCCGACAGAATGGCCGTGACGCCTACCTTCTTCTCCGCCGCCAATTGCGACAGCGGCGCGAGCGTCGCGAGGCCCACGCCGCGGCCCAGCACGACGATGCTCTTCCATTTCGGATCGAGCTTGAAGCCTTTGCCAAGCGGCCCTGCGATGTTGAACTCGTCGCCCTTCGCCAGCAGCCCCATGCCGCGCGTGCCGCGCCCCTCGCATTTGTACAGGAACTCGAGGTGTCCCTTGGTCTTGTCGACGCGGTAGATGCTCATCGGCCGGCGCATCCACACCTCAGCGCCATCGGGCGTCGGGCACAGCAGGTGGAAGAACTGCCCGGCATAGGCTTGAAGTGCGCGTGCGTGCACCTTCAGCACGAGGTGCTTGTATTCTTTGTTGACCCAGTCGTTGGAGACGACGGCGCCCAGGAACTCGCCCACCAGCCGCGCCGGATAGGGGTCCTTGTCACCTGGACGCAGGGCGGAGTCGGTGTACTTCTCGCAAGGCTCGAGCGACATAGTGGGACGCCGTTTCATTCGGGTTTGGGTTCGCTTGCGATAGCATCCCGCGGCACCCTGTCAATTGGGCCCGTTGCCGTAGGGCGGGTCAGCGATGCTCCTTCAGCATCGCGCATCCCGCCGGGCCGTCCGCGAAGTTGGCGCCAAGAGCCGGCGGGTTGCGCAGCGCAAAGCTGCGCCGCTTACCCGCCCTACATTTGTCGGCGTCATTTGTGTTTGTCCGCTGCGCCCAATTTCGCTCATGGACAACTGCCGGCCGGCGGATAACACTGCTTGACGGGATGCGAGCCGTATCGAGCTCGGGGAAACTTTCCACAACGGGAGGATGTCGTCATGTCCAGTCGTTCAAGGTTGCTCGGGCTCGCGGGAGCGGCCTCGGCCCTCGCGCTCGCCTCCACGGCCGTGCTCGCCCAGGAGATCAAGCTCACCTTCGCCGACCAGAACTCGCCGCAGGGCTGGGGGCCGCGCAACGCGCTGACGCCGTGGGTGAAGCAGGTCGAGGACGCCACCAAGGGCCGCCTCAAGCTGCAGGTCTATCCGTCCCAGACGCTGGTGAGGGGCGTCGACATGTTCAAGGCCGCCTCGGCCGGAACCATCGACATCGGCTGGTGTGTGCAGTCCTACTGGCCGGACAACACCCCGCTGTCGGACGTGATCTCGCTGCCGGGCCTGCCGTTCAAGACGGCGGAGAAGTCGAGCGAGGTGCTGTGGAAGCTCTATGAGAAGTATCCGGCCATGCGGGCCGAGTACAAGCAGGTGTTGCCGCTCGCGCTCTATACCGCGACGCCGTTCTTCATCATCTCGCCCAAGAAGATCTACAAGACGCTCGACGACCTCAAGGGCGCCAAGATCCGCATCGTCGGCGCGCCGTCGACCGAGCACATGAAGGCGTTGGGCGGCGTGCCGACGCCGATGCCGATGCCCGACGTCTACCAGGCGCTCGACAAGGGCGTGATCGACGGCGCAGGCGCGCCATGGGAGGCGGTGCACGCCTTCCGGCTCTACGAGGTCGGTAAGTTCGTGACGATCGCGCCGCTGGCGAGCGTGTATTTCTCGATCTGCGCCAACCGCGCCAAGATCGAGAGCCTGCCCGCCGACGTGCGCCAGCAGCTGATGAGCGTGAGCGGGCTCGCCGGCTCGAAGTTCTGGGGCAAGAGCTTCTTCGACACGGCCGAGGCCGGCGTCTACGAGGACCTGAAGAAGGCCGGTCGCCAGATCGAGCGCTATCAGCTGCCCGCCGACGAGGCCGCCAAGTGGGCCAAGCAGGCCGAGCCCGTGCACGAGGCGTGGATCAAGCGGATGGAGGATCGCGGCCACAAGGAGGCGCGCGAGATCTTCACCACCATGATGGCGATGCTGAAGGAATAGCGGCGCTGCGCGCCTTGGTCAGTGGTGAGTGGCCAGTGGTGAGTGGTGTCCTTACTCGGGCACTGCTTGGCACCAGATGCACCCACCACTGACCACTGACCACTCACCACTGACCCATTCCATGCTCCACCACATCGAACGCGCCCTGATCTGGATCGCCGTGATCGCGACCGCGATCATGATGCTGATGACGAGCGGCGACGCGATCATGCGCTACGCCTTCAACAAGCCGTTCGTGGGCGCCTACGAGGTGACCGAGAAATACCTGATGGTGGCCGCGATCTTCATGGGCTTCCCTTATGCCTATCGCGGCGGTGCCTTCATCCGCGTGACGTTTCTCGTCGACATGATGCCGGCAGCGCTGAAGGTTGCCTGCAACTGGATCGCCTACCTCGTGTCGGTCGGCTGCTGCCTGCTGCTGCTCTACGCCACCGGGCTGCAGGCCTGGGCCGCGCTCGGCGACAACACCACGCTCGCCACGGTGCCGATCCGGGTCGGGCCGTCGCAGGCCTTGGTGCCGCTGGGCTTCCTCGTGCTGCTGATCCTGATGCTGATCGAGGCGCGTCGCGTGGGCTCGGGCAAGGCGCTGCTGTTCGCCCAGGAAAACCCGGCCGAGGCCTCATGAGCACCCCGACATGACCATTGTGCTGCCGCTGATCGCCCTCGTCGTGTGCCTGCTGCTCGGCGTGCCGATCGCGATCGCGCTGGCGGCGTGCGGGATGCTCGGCATCTTCATCGTCACCGGCGACTTCTCGAAGGTGATCGGCATCGCCGGCCTCGCGCCCTACTCGACCGTCGGTGACTACGCGCTCACCACCATCCCGATGTTCATCCTGATGGCATACTTCTCCGCCTCCAGCGGCCTTGCGCGCGATCTCTACCAGGCCGCCGCCAACTCGCTGTCGAACGTGCGCGGCGGGCTTGCCATCGCGACCGTGTTCGCGTGCGGCATCTTCGGTGCGATGTCCGGCGCCAGTGTCGCGGCGGCCTCGGTGATGAGCAAGATCGCGATGCCGGAGATGCGCCGGCACGGCTACTCCGACGAGCTCGCCGCCGGCTCGATTGGCGTCGGCTCGACGCTCGACATCCTGATCCCGCCCTCGATCGCGATGGTGATCTACGGCATCGCCACGCAGACCTCGATCGGCAAGCTGCTGATCGCGGGCATCGTGCCGGGCATCATCGTCGGCGCGCTGCTCGCGCTGATGATCTGGCTGTGGGTGGTGATCAGCCCGCGCCACGCGCCGGCAACGTTCGTGGTGCCGGCGGCGGAGCGGCGTGCAGCGCTGCTCAAGGTGTGGCCGAGCCTGCTGCTGATCGCGATCGTGGTGGTGATGCTCTATACCGGGCTTGCCACGCCGACCGAGATCGGCGCGCTCGGCGCGTTGCTGGCAGCCGTGATCGGCTTCATGTTCGGGCGCCTGACGTTGACGGGCGCGATCGACGCGATCCGCCAGACGATCCGCACCTCGGCGATGATCTTCCTGATCCTGATCGGGGCGACGATCTTCGGCTACTACATGACGCTGTCGCGCATCCCGCACGAGGTCGTCAGCTACGTGACGGAGCTTGGCCTCAACCGCTGGGTCGTGCTGACCGGCATCATCGTCGTCTATTTCATCGTCTCGATGTTCATGGACGAGATCCCGCTGCTGCTACTGACGCTGCAGCTGACGTTCCCGCTGGTGACGTCTCTCGGCTTCGATCCGATCTGGTTCGGTGTCGTGTCGATGATGATGGTGGCGATGGGGCTGGTGTTTCCGCCCGTGGGCATGATCGCGTTCGTGGTGAGCGCGACCGGCGGCGTGGCGCTCACCAAGGTCTACAAGGGCACCAGCGTGCTGATGATGGCGATCGTCGTCACCACGGTGCTGATCATGGTGTTCCCCGAGATCGTGCTGTGGCTGCCCAGGACGATGAAGTAGCCGGTTCACGTGTAGGGGATCGTCCCCAGGCGACGATCGCGCGGCGCGCAGGCTCCTCGAGCCACGTGAAGACGACGGCGGAAAGCGACAGGCTCAAGCCGATGCCGAACAGCACGGATGCCGTCGGCCACATCTGGAACGCGTTCCAGCCGAGCAGCTGGTTGCTTTCGCTGATCGCCAATCCGACCGGGACGTGCAGAAGGTAGAGCGCAAACGAGATGCGCCCCAGGTGCACGAGGAATGGAAGCTGCAGCACGCCGCCGCGCTGGCCCGCCGCCCAGATGATCATCGGCAGCCAGATGATGCTGGTCAGCCCGTTGTGCAGGGCGATCTCGGGAACGAGTGGGATCAACAGCAACGCCGCCGCCAGGGCAAAGCCGATCGCGAGCAGCGCATGGCTTTGCGTGATCCGCGATCGATATCGCGACCACAGTGCATAGCCGACGATGCCGAGGATGAACTCCGGCAGCCGCAGTAGCGGCAGATGCTTCAACAGTTGGGCGACCAGTGCGTGGCTGGTGTCATCGTGGTGCGGGAAGATCGAGCTGGCGCCGGCGACAGCTCGCCACGTGGCAGCCGCAGCGATCGTGACCAGCAGCCAGTACACTGCAACGCCGGCACCCCATGCGATCGGGCGTCGCAATACGTGCGGCAGTATGAATGGCAGCAGCAGGTAGAAGAAAAGCTCGGCGGAGATCGACCAGCTGGGAGGGTTCAACGCGCCGGCAGCGCCCGGCACCCATGCGTGCAAACCGATCGGGGCGAGCAGCATGCTGGATGCCTGCAGCACGTGCATGAGGCCATCAGGCATCCGCGCCAGCTCCAGCATCAGGAACGGCAGCGAGATGGCGAGCGACACCAGATAGACGGGGAAGATCCGGCCGACGCGAGCCCACAGGTAGCGGGTCCGCAGATCGCTGCTGCGAAAATCGGTCTGCGCGTAGGTATGCGCCAGGATGAAACCCGACAGGACAAAGAAGAAGGTCACCCCGGTGAAGCCCAGCGCGATCAGCTGGGATTGAGGCAACGACCACGGAAATATCCCGTGATAGTGGAACAGCACCACGTGCATGGCAGCGAAAAATCGCAAGCTGGTGAGCGCGTCCAATTGCTCGGCCCTGCTGCGACCCTCAGTGGTCAAGCTGGCAGAGGGTAGGGGGCTGGCCATCGCTGTCGACATGCGTACGCTCCCCAGCAGCGGCACGCGGTGCAGCTGCAAGGGCTGCCTCGGGTGCACGGACGGGAGCTTTACATACGAAGGTAAACGGTTCCTGGCGGCGAGCGCGGCGGCTTCTGCGGTGCTCAATGCTCAGGCCTCACCTCACGGGCTTCCGCGCCACACGCCGTCCTTGAGGAACACGCGGAACGGCGTGGTGCCGGTGGCGCCGCCCTCGAATGCGCGCCACTTGCCGTTGTGGCACAGCGTGCCGCCTTGGGCGGGCATGGCCTCGAACTCGATCACGTTGGCGTAGACGTTGGGCGTCGCCCCCGGCTCCACCGCCATGAACGTTGTGATGCACTTGTTGCCGGTGATGACGGGATCGTAGCCCTTGATGACGAAGCCTCCGCCCCCGGTCGAGGGGAAGCTGCTCTTCAGGACGGGCCAGCTCTCGAAGCTCTCCTGCGCCACGGCAGGAGAGGCGGACAGCAGCACGGCGGCGAGGCACAGGCGGGCAGGGGTGCTCATGATCATCCTCTTCATTCGGGATGGGATGAACGAGATACGCGCCGGTGCGTGAATGGTTTCATACCGCCGAGCGGAAAGATTTACCCATGGCCTTGTCCGCTCGGCGAGGCCGCGAAGGCGGCCCGGCGCAAGCGCCGTAACGAAAGTTCTAACCCGCACTGCGGGTGAGAACTTTCACTCATGGCTTTCACATCAGGCCCGCAAGAAGCTCTCGATCGATTGTGCCAGCGCCACCGGCGTCTCGTTCATCGGGTAGTGGCCGGCGTTGGTCATCACCTCGAGCACCGCATTGGGGTAGCTCTTGAGGTAGGTCTCCTTCATGAACTCCGCCGTCAGCGCCATGTCGTGCTCGCCGACGATCACCTTCACCGGATGCGGCTTGCCCTTGATCTTGTCGGTGACCTCCGCGCTCACCCAGGATTCGAGGTAGCCAGAGAACGCTTCCGGCGTTCCCGGCAGCCGCGGCACGCCGGCAATGCGGTCGAGCCAGACCTGCGGCACCGGGCGGCCGCCGATCGAGAAGCCGACGATGCCGCGCCGCGCTTCCGGATTGTTCACCGCCGCGCGGAACTGCGCCATCGTCTCCGGCCCGAACGGCATCGCGCACGATGGCACCGGTGTCACCGCGACGAGTTTCTCGACCCGCTCCGGCGCCGCTGCCAGCACGCACTGGATCGCCTTGCCGCCCATCGAGTGGCCGACGAGGCTGAACGTCTTGATGCCCATCCCGTCCGCCATTGCCAGCACGTCCCCGGCGATCTCCTCCACCGTGTAGGCGCCGGTCAGCCGGCGCGACAGGCCGTAGCCGCGATAGGCCGGGAAGATGTAGGTGAACGCATCCGCCGACAGCGCGTCCCACATCGGGTCGTAGGTGGTCTGGTCGCCGAACCAGCCGTGCAGCGCGATCACCTTGTGCGGGCCGGTGCCGAAGGTCTGGTAGCCGATGCTCATCGTCTCGCTCCCCGATTGTTGTTCGCCGACACGCTATCGGGTCCGGCGCGCTCTGCCAACGCCGCGGCAGTAGTGTCTGGGCCAGACGGCACCCGCGGCGCTCTGGGGCTGACGGCGTCGGGCGCGTGGTGGGCTGATGCCGCCCGTCTTGCCGGCCACTACCACCCCACGTGTCATCCTCGGGCAAGGGCGCGGGCACTGCCCGCGTCCGCTGACCCGAGGACCCATTCTGCAGCAAGCACGGTCGGTGAGACTTGAGCGCGACGACGGTGCGAGCGGCGATTCCTGAAAAGCAGAAATGCGAGCCCAAAGGGCCGCTGTCCGGGATCGGGATTGGCATAGGTCCTCGGGTCGGCGCCGTCGGGCTGCCGCCCGCCGGCTTGCCAGAGAATGACAGGTGAGTTTGAAGCTGCCGTGGCGCCTCGGATCGATGATCGCTTGGGGCGCTTACGACCAGCGCATTTTGCAAAACGACTGCCGCGCTGCGAGAGCGGCTATCGCGGGCACGCGAATTGATTGCAAGACACCGCCCGCGCCGTGCGGCGTTTGACACGAACGACCCGCGTTGCGTCCTCGGAGCCGATCCGTTTCGGCACTTGTTTTCATGCGCAGGCCGCCGAAAAACGCATTAGGCCGATCGCAGTCCATTATCTGATTCGCGCCTTTATGTCAATTAGGCGAAAATGGTTTTGCAGGGTCGTGTGGTGCGGAGGGGGAATATCCATTGCCTTTGCAGGCACTCGATATTGACCGCTGTGCGAATCATGTGCAGGGCAGTCTTTGCCAGCACGATTGTCCGTATTGTGGCTGCTCAACTGGTTTGTTTGGGCATTGAGTTGAGTTCAGAGAAACATAAACTCGCCACAAGGAAAAGCCATGACGAATTTGCAAACGGACAGAGTGTTGGCTTGTGCGCTTTTTGCCGGTGTGATGCTCGTCGGCGCTGCCATGGTGATGGTCGGACGGACGCTGCCAAACAATAAGGCCTCCTCGCTGAACCGAGTGGGTTGCCCCCTGCTCGTGTGATCGATCGGATTGCGGCTTGATCCTGATGGCGGAGGGCGATGTCGACGGGGCGGGCGGTGGTCAAGGACGCGCACTTGCGCGCCCCTTGGGGGCTCG
>SXGT01006585.1_pt1 | contig 10789 bp, 10 predicted proteins | sample 3176221 | NCBI WGS metagenome assembly SXGT01 (sample SAMN11356862, study PRJNA531348) | freshwater metagenome | isolation source: freshwater sample F1-120 | place: China: Fuxian Lake, Yuxi | collected 2017-12-25
CATGTCGCTCTTGCGGTCGCAGAGGAACAAGTACCCGTCGTCGTTGAGGTAACCGACATCGCCGACCGTGAAGTAGCCGTCGGAGTCCTGACTCTTGCGCGTCTTGTCGCGGTCGCCCTTGTACTCGAACGCCGCCGTCCCCATGCGCATCCACACGATCCCCGGTTCACCCGTCGCCACGACGTTGCCGTCGTCGTCGGTGATCTTGAGTTCGCTGGTCGGCCAGGCCCGGCCGACGGTACCGGGGTACTTGATCCACTCGTCGGGCGGCGCGATCGACCCACCGCCTTCGGTCGCGGCGTAGTACTCCCAGATCACCGGGCCCCACCAGTCGAGCATCTTGCGTTTCGTGTCGACGGGACACGGTGCCGCCGCGTGGATCGCCCACTTCATCGCCGAGACGTCGTACTTCGCGCGCACGTCGTCGGGGAGCTGCAACATCCGATGGAACTGGGTCGGAACCATGTGGGTGTGCGTGCAGCCGTATCGCTCGATCAATGCGAGCGCGCGCTCGGGATCCCACTTGTCCATGCAGACGACGGTGTGTTCCATGTGCAGCGAGTTGCCGGCGAACGTCGTGACCGCCGTGTGGTAGTTCGGCGACGTGCACAGGTGGACGTTGCCCTCGCCCTTGGGCACGCCGAACAGGCCGAACAAGAACGTGAAGAGCTCCGCCGTCGTGTCGGGGTCGAGCGGCGACAACGCGCGCTTGACGCCCTTGGGGAATCCGGTCGTTCCCGACGTGTAGTGCATGGCCGCGCCGGCGACTCGGTCCGCTGGTTCGGTGGCGGGGAACCCACCGACGAACGTCTCGTAGGAGACGAAGCCGTCGACGTTGCCGTAGGCGATGCGCGCTGCCGCCGGGATCGCGGCCTCGTCGGCCGCAGCGACGATGGTCGCTGCGTACCGCTCGTGGGTGATGAGCGCCTTGGCATCCGAATCGCGCAGGATGTACGCGACCTCGGGCGGCGCGAGCCGGGAGTTGATCGGCACGTAGTACCAGCCGGCCTGCTGCGCGGCGAGCAGGGCGACGAACGGCGCGCTGCCGTTGGGCAGCACCGCTGCGAAGGTGTCGCCCGCACCGAGGCCGAGCGAGCGGAGCGCGTGCACGAGTTGGTTGGCCCGCGCGAGCAGTTCCCCCGCCGAGACCTCGGTGCCGTCGGGGTCCACGATCGCGAGCGCATCGGGATCCGCTTGTGCGTGCTGCCAGAAACCACCCATGGCGCGGACACTAGAACACGTTCTATCTGTGCGGCCAGGCGGCACACCGGTACGCCGACCCCCGCCCTCCGGTGACACGCTCCCGGCCCGTTGGCGACGACATCGACCGCCACCGCCGCCCCGCGGCAAAGCCACTACATCGCGGCCTCGGAACGGCCGAAACCACTCGCAGCGCGGCGATCCCGGTGATCCCGCGGAAGGCGCCTCGAGGCGGAGATGCGACGGAAACAGCGGACACGACACGCGCACCAGAAGGTGCGGATCCTGGCGGGCATCTTGCTGTCGGTCGTCGCGATCCTCGCGGGCGTGGCCGCAGTGGGTCTCGTCGACACCGAGGGCGTCGTCGAGACGCTCGTCGAAACCGACCTCCCCAGCGTGATCGCCCTCGACGACCTCGATCGCGACCTGCTCGAGGCGGAACTCAGCATCGAACAGGCCTTCCTGCTCACCGATGCCGACGAGCGGTTCAAGGCGACCGAACGGTACGAACGTTCCGTGACGCGGGCACGCACCGAGTGGGGCGCGTTCCGAGCCTCCGCCGGTGGCCTCGACCCCGAACTGCGACGCCTCGTCGTGTCGTACGAGACCTTGAACGTCGCGTGGGTCGACAGCGCGGACGAACTCACCGAAGCGGCCCGCGGCAAGACCCCTCCCGCGGCGGTCGCACTCACGGGCTCGGCGATCTCGGACGACCGAACGCGCGAGTCGCTGGACCTGACTCGTCGTCGGTTCGATGCGATGCGCCAGTTCTCGACCACGCTGAAGGACGACTACTACGAGCCTGCGCTCACTTCTCGGGCCCCGCACGCGCTCGACCGCGTGCGCGCCTCGCTGCTCTGGGTGCTCCTGACCGCCGGCGTCGGCATCTGCATCGCGTTCGTGGTCGCACGGTCGACCGTCCGCGCGACCGTCGCGCAGCAACGCGAGATCGAGGCTCGGGACGGCCTGCGCGAGGTCGACGCTCGCCGCAACGAGCAGGAGAGCCGCCTCCACTACGCGCTCGAGATGGCCCGCGACGAAGAGGCAGCGATCGGCACGATCGGCCTGGCGCTGCGCGAGCTTCGAGCGACGACGCTCGCCGAACTGCTGGTCGCGGATTCGAGCCACGCGCATGTGCGCCGAGCCGTCACGACCGACGACGACGGCCTCGGACCGGGCTGCGGCGTGGGCACGCCGAACGACTGTCCGGCGGTTGCCCGGGGGCAGACGCTCACCTTCGCCGACTCGACCAAGTTCGACACATGCCCGCAACTTCGCGACCGTGGGGTCGCGCCGTGTTCAGCGATCTGTGTGCCCGTGTCGATCATGGGAGCCGCGGCGGGCGTGTTGCACGCGATCGGACCGCTCGACGCGAACGACCGCTCGCTCGTCGACGACCTCGAACAGATCGCCACGAAGGCGGGCGAGCGACTCGGTCTGCTGCGGGCGTTCTCCCGCTCCGAAGCGCAGGCGTCGACGGACTCGCTCACGGGACTCGCGACCCGTCGGAACCTCGAGGAGCAGGTCGCGACGATCGAGCGCAACCGGGTGCCATACGCGGTTGCGTTCGGGGACCTCGATCACTTCAAACAACTCAACGACGTCCACGGTCACGAGACAGGCGACCGCGCGTTGCGCCTGTTCGCGCGCACGCTCCGCGACTCGATTCGGCCCACCGACATCGCCGGACGCTGGGGTGGCGAGGAATTCGTGATCGTGTTGCCGCACACGACTGCGAGCGAGGCGGTCGGCGTGCTCGAGCGGATCCGGGAGTCGCTCGCGCTCACGCTCGCGACCGGCTCGACGCCCGCGTTCACCGTCAGCTTCGGTGTCGGCGATTTCGAGGACGCCGACACCTTCGGCGACCGGGTCGGCTCGGCCGACCAGGCGTTGCTCGCGGCGAAACGAGCGGGGCGGAACCGCGTGGTCGTCGCGAGCGCCGCAACGTCGGCCGCTGTCGACATGTCCGAGGAGGCCTCGGCGTGAAGCCGACGACGAGCCGAGCGATCATGCTCGCGATGGTGTTGGCCGTCGGCGCCGCGTGCGGCGGGACCGCTTCGGACTCCGGACCGGCGTCGGTCGCAGTCGCCAAGCCCGCAGTGGCCGAGGCGCTCGACATCGTCGCCCTCGAGTTCGCGTTCTCCGGAGGCGCGTGGACGATTCCGGTTGGCACCGATGTCGCGGTGCACTTCGCGAACCGCGGCTCCGTCGAACACGAGTGGGCGGTTCTCCACGAGGGCCGCGACATCGGGCGCCAGAGCGAGTTCAGCGAGGACCGGGTCCTGCTCGAGGTCGAGGCCATCCCGTGGGATTCCGCCGTGGACCAAACGATCCGCGTCGACGAGCCCGGTACCTACCAGGTGATCTGCGCGCTGCACGGCCACTTCGACGCCGGGATGACCGGCACCCTCTACGTCGAAGCCGCCTGACGATTCGCTCGCTCCCGCGCCGGAGATGCCCGGGGGCCCGGGGATGCACAGGAACCCGAAGCGCTCAGGATCGCGGGGTCACACGAACCGGGAGGTGCTTGATCCCGCTGATCAGGTTCGAGTGCAGGCGCACCGGCTCGCCGGTCAGCGTGAGGTCGGCCCGACCGAGCAGTTCGTCGTAGATGATCCGGATCTCTTCACGGGCCAGGTTCGCGCCGAGGCAGTGATGCGGACCACGGCCACCGAACGCGACGTGGTCGTTGGGCGACCGGGTGATGTCGAATCGATCCGGGTCCGCGTAGACGGCCTCGTCGCGGTTCGCCGAGCCGTAGAACATCACGACGGTGTCGTTCTCCGTGAGCGGGACCCCGTTCAGCAGTGTGTCGCGCGTGACCGTGCGGCGGAAGGAGATGACGGGTGACACGAACCGGAGCATCTCCTCGACGGCGGAGGGGAGGAGGGCCTCGCGGTTCGCGACCAGCAGGTCGTACTGGTCGGGGAACTCGTGCAGCGCGACCGCACCGCCCGAGATGAGGTTGCGGGTCGTCTCGTTCCCGGCGACCGCGAGGAGCAAGAAGAAGAAGATGAACTCGTCGTGGGTGAGCAGCTCGCCGTCGACATCGCTCGTGAGGAGCTTGCTCACGATGTCGTCGCGCGGTTCCTTGCCGCGTTCTTCGGCGAGCGCCGACGCGTACTCGAAGAGCTCCGCCGCCGCGGTCATGGCGGTGACACTCGCCTCGTCGTCGGTGATCCCGTACTCGGGATCGGCGCGCCCGATCATCCGGTTCGACCAGTGGAACACCTTGCCGCGGTCCTCCTGAGGAATCCCGAGCAGGTCGGCGATCACGATCAACGGGAGTTCGGCGGCGACCTCGGTGACGAAGTCGAACTCGCCGACCTCGATCGCGCGATCGACGAGTGCCGTTGCCGAGGTGCGCATGAGCGGGACGAGCTCACGGATGTACTTCGGGGTGAACATCCGCGCGACGAGGTTGCGCAAACGCGTGTGACGCGGGGCGTCCTGGTTGACGAGCATCAGTTCCGTGCCGCCCTGGGGCGCGTCGAGCAGTACGCCCTGACGCTCCGAGGAATACGTCGCGGCGTCGCGGCTCACGTTGATGAGATCGTGGTACTTCGTGACCACCCAGAAATCGAGCGGCACGTACCGACCGGCGTGGAAGAACACCGGCTCCTCGGCCCGGCGTGCGGCGAAGTAGTCGTGCGGGAAGCCACCGGCGAAGGTGGCGGGATCGGTGAGATCGAGGTCGAGATCGACGGTCGTCATACGGCAGCCTTGGTCACCTAGCGGTCGGGGGGCAACGGGCGGACAGCGGCGGGTATCGCCGACACGGGACTCCGGTGGAAATCCCGGCGTCGGTCGAAATGAGAACTGATTCTCATGCCGCGGTCGGGATCGTAGCCCATGGCGCGGCCCGCCGAAAGGACCACAGTCCTGAAACCTGTTCTAGATTCGCCGCCCGCGACCACCGAGGCGAAGGAGCTGCGATGGCAATCCTCGAGGATCTCTCCACCCAGCACTGCACCGTCGAACGCGACGGTGCCGTCGTGACGATCACGATGAACCGCCCGGAGAAGAAGAACGCGCTCTCGGCCGACATGCTCGCCGGGCTCGTCATGGCGTACGAGTTCATCGACGCGACCCCCGAGATCCGTTGCGCGATCCTCACCGGCGCCGGCGGCAACTTCTGTTCGGGCATGGACCTCGTCGCGATGAACCAGCAGCCCACCGACCCGCGGGTCCAGGCGGTCATGGCCCGCGGCGACAACCCGCACTGGAAGGCCCTGCTCCGCGACTATCGGCTCACCAAGCCGCTCGTCGCCGCAGTCGAGGGCTACGCCGTCGCCGGTGGCACCGAGATCCTCCAGGGCACCGACATTCGCGTCGCGGGCGAGACCGCGATCTTCGGCGTCTGGGAGGCGAAGCGGGGCCTGTTCCCGCTCGGCGGGTCGGCCTGCCGCCTCCCGCGCCAGATCCCCTACACGCTCGCGATGGACATCCTCCTCACCTGCCGCCCGATCACGGCGCTCGAGGCGCAACAGATCGGCCTCATCGGCCGGGTCGCGCCCGCCGGTCATGCACTCGCGGTCGCGCGGATGGTCGCCGAGCAGGTCGCGGCATGCGCCCCGCTGTCGACGATGGCGATCCTGCAGGCGTGGCGCGAGACCGAGCACCTGAGCGACCACGACGCCATGGCGCACCAGGACCCGATCGGTTGGCAGGTGTTCGCCAGCGAGGACGCCCAAGAAGGGCCCAAGGCGTTCGCCGAGAAGCGTCCGCCCGTCTTCAAGGGTCGGTAGCCATGTCGGAGGCCGCGCCCGGGACCGGCGACGACCCGCTCTTCGCGACCGCGGCGCGCGCCGAACTCGCGCAAGAACTGCGCGTGCTGATCGAGGCGACCATGACCACGCCCAACGCCTCCGACGCGTCGTTGCGCGCCGCCGCCGTCGCCGTGCGCGACGTGAGCACTGCGCTGTTCGGCGGTGCCGAACGTTCCTCGCCCGCGGGGTACACCCCGCACACCCACGGCGACTACCTGCCGCGCTCGCCGATCGTCGGCGAGGCCTCGCCCATGTCGCCGCGCATCGACTGGGAGATCGTCGACGGGCATTGCATCGCCACGGGTACCTTCACCGCGCAATACGAAGGTCCGCCGGGATACGTGCACGGCGGCATGATCGCTCTGGCGTTCGACGAGATGCTCGGGATCGTCAACATCGCGAACGGTTGCCCGGGAATGACGGGCACGCTCACCGTGAAGTATCGGCGCCCGACGCCGCTGTATCGCGAGGTGCGATTCGACGCGTGGGTGGAGCGGGTCGAGGGGCGGCGAATCCGTTCGCGCGCCGAGTTGTGGGCGGGCGAGACGCTCTGCGCCGAGTCCGAGGGGCTGTTCGTGCAGCCGCGCCCCGAAGCGGCCATGGAGTACTTCGGCCAACCGATGGAGGGTGACCACGTCGACCCGGCGCCGTGAACCCGGCCGTGGTGCAGAAATCGGTCCGACCGACGAACTGCTCCCCGAAGACCGTGCCTCGCGGGTCCGACGCTGGCGCCGCTTCGGGGGAGGCGCGGCGGTGTTGCTCATCGCGATCGCGACCACCGCTTGGTGGCAGGCACTCGAGTCCGACCCCGGGCCCCGCTGGCGGGGTCGCGGCGAGATCGGCGACGCCGGCGGCGGCGATCGGGCGGCGGGTCGGCCCCTCGCCGGCACCGCGGAACTGACCCTCGGCCGCCTCTGGCAGCACGTCGCGCGGCTGCGCGACACCTGGGACGACTACTCCCAGGTGACCGCGCCCGCGCTCGGCGCGGCCGAACCCACCGTTGGCATCGTGGCCGCCGACCGTGCGTCGATCCGTTCGTCGCAGGTCTCGCTCGCGGTCCCCGACCCGTTCGCCATCGTGCTGGCAGCCTTCGACGACGACGCGGAGGAGTGCGTGTGGTGGCGCGAACAGGGCAGCGGCCCCGAGGTCGCGCGCGCTGCTGGTTCCGACGACTGCACGGCGCTCGCCGCGCCCGGGTACGGGTGGCAAGCGGTCGAACCCTGAACCGAGGGACTCGGTGGCCATCCTGGCCGACCGGTGGTCGGCGCATCGATCTGCCAAGCTCGCGCCCATGGCCCTCCCCGAACACGGCCGCACCCACGACGCGATCCTCGCCGAGCTCGCCGCCAAACGCGCCGGCGACGTTCGCTGGCAGGAGGGTCGCACGTTCGGCATGGTCTACGACGGCGGCGAGTCGGTTCACGCGGTCGCCGAAGCCGCGGCGCTCATGTACCTCCACGAGAACGCGCTGAACACGGTCGCGTTCCCGTCGCTCGGCGAGATCCAGCGCGAGGTGTGCGAAGCGACGGCAGCGCTGCTGCACAGCGAGTCCGCGGCCGGATTCCTGACGAGCGGCGGAACCGAGAGCATCCTCTGCGCGGTCAAGGCGGCACGCGAGCGCGGTCGCGCCGAGCGCGCGATCACCGCACCGGAGATGGTGTTGCCGTCGAGCGCGCACGCCGCGTTCCACAAGGCCGCGCACTACTTCGGTCTCGCGGTGCACAAGGTCGATGTCGGAGCCGACTACCGCGCCGACGTCGACGCCATGGCCGCGCAGGTCAACGACAACACGGTCCTCGTGGTCGGGTCGGCGCCGCAGTACCCGCAGGGCGTCATCGACCCGATTCCCGAACTGGCCGCGCTCGCACAGTCGGTCGGCGCGAGCTTCCACACCGACGCGTGCATGGGTGGGTTCGTACTTCCGTTCATGGAGTTGAACGGCCACGACGTCGCGCCGTGGGACTTCCGGGTCGCAGGTGTCACGACGATCTCGGCCGACATCCACAAGCTCGGGTACGCACCGAAGGGCGCGTCGGTGATCCTGCATCGTGACAAGCAACTGCGTCAGTACCAGACGTTCGTGTTCGACGATTGGCTTGGCGGTTTCTACGCGTCGCCCAACATCCAGGGCACTCGATCGGGGCTGCCGATGGCCACGGCGTGGGCGGTCATGCAACATCTCGGCGTCGACGGCTATCGCCGGCTGACCAGCGCCACCATCGACGCACGCGAGCGACTCGTCGCGGGCGTCCGCGCGATCGAGGGGCTCACGGTTCTCGCAGAACCTGAGGCGCAGTTGCTGGCGATCGCTGCGGCGCCCGGGTACGAGGACCGCGTCGACATCTTCGCGATCGGCGACGCGCTCCTGCGTCGAGGCTGGTTCCACGACCGCCAGACCCCACCCGACGCGCTGCACGCAACGGTGTCGGCCGGGAACGCTCCGGTGGTCGAGGCGTACCTCGGCGATCTGGCCGAATGCGTCGCCGAGGTCGCGACGACCGGCGGCACCGACGACCGCTCGACGAACTACGCGACCCTCGACTGAACGCGAACGCGTCGGTGCACGGCACCGAACCACCTCGACGAACACGTCGGGGTATCAACCCGCCAACGACCCGGCCGATGAGGACCCGTGGGAGATCTCCAAGAACGCCTGGCAGACGGCGAACGCCGAATCGGCCGCTGGCAGGTCGACTATGTGGCCGTCGGCGGACGCCGCTACCGCGGGACACTGACCGTCACCGATGAGCGGATCCTGTTTCGCTCCCCGTTCGACCGGACGCTCGCGAACGGTCTCCAGCTGCTCGGCCTCGCCGGCGCCGAGCTGAGCTCGGCCACGCACGTCCGAGACCACGGTGCCACGAGCCACGGCGCAGCGAGCCACGGGCCGGCCGACGAAGGTTCGGTCGGGGCGGTGCGCGACGGTGCCGACCTCGTGCTCTTCGTGGAGCGCGCCGGTATCGCCGGCGTCGTGCAGACCCGCACCGGCGGGAGCAAGCGCGCCGAGGTCTCGACGACCGCGGGCACGACGTTCGTCTTCGATTCCGCGATCGACCCGATCGAGTCGATCGTCGACGCGGTCAGCAGGCTCCGCGCCGCCTGACGGCCGCCGGGCCCGCGCAGACCTGCAACAGGTTCTAGGTCTGACCTATCCTCCCCCGTCGTGAGCGCCTCCACGCCTCGGCGCACGGGTACCCGCGCCGCCGAGACGGCGGCGCGCAAGGCCCGCCTGATCGATGCCGCGCTCGGACTCGCCGCCGAGGGCGGCTACGACGCGGTACAGATGCGCGATGTCGCGGCTCGCGCCGACGTGGCGCTCGGCACGCTGTACCGCCACTTCTCCTCGAAGGACCAACTGCTCCTCGCGGCGCTGCTCGATCAGGCAGCGACGCTGCGCGACAACCTCGAACGGCGGCCCCCGGCCGGCGCGACGCCGGCGGAGCGCGTCGCCGACGTGTTACGGCGCGCGTCGCGGGCACTCGAACGCGATCCACGCGTCACGGGTGCGCTCGTCACCGCACTGTTCGTGAACGACGCCGCCGCCGCACCGATCAAGGCAGGTGTGCGCGAACATCTCATGGCGATGCTCGGCACCGCCCTCGACGGCGCCGACGTCGACGACCTCGAAGGTGTCGTCGACGTGCTCGGCCACACCTGGATCTCCACGATGGCCTTCTGGTCGAGCGGCCTCGGCGACGGCGTCTCCATGTCGACCCGGCTCGAACGCGCCGCGCACCTGCTGCTCGACTGATCGCGTGCGTCGCCTGCGCGGACCGCGGCGGCCCGAGCCGCGGCGGTCACGACAGGCACGCGCGGACGTCGGCAGCAAGCTCGGCGTTGCGGGGATCCGACGAGTCGACCGGTCCGAGCACGATCCACTGCGCGCCGGCCTCGACGTACCGCGCGAGATGCGCGGCCACCGTCGCGGGGGCCCCGACGAGCGTGCCCGGTCCCGCGGTCAGGCGGTGTGCCTTCGTCCGGGCGGCGTCGTCGCTGGCACCCAGAACGGTGAGACCACCCCACGTGAGCGTCGCCGTCGGGTTCGCGGCACGAACGACCGCCGCGGCCGCGGCGAACCGGTCGGCCGACCCGCCCCACCGGTTCCAGCCGGTGGCCCGACCCGCGAGCGCGAGCACGCGCGGATGCGTGCCGCCGATCCACACCGGGAACGTCGCACCGGCGAGCCGGTCGAGCGCTGCCCCGAGCGCGTCGATCCGCTGATCGAGGGTGCCGAACGCGAGGCCGAACTCCTCGTTCTCGGGCCTGCTCTCCGAGTCGCCCGCGCCGAGTGCCGCGACGAGACGTCCCGCGCTCACACGTTGCACCGTCTCGAACGCGTGCGCGAGGACCGCGGGAGGTCGCAAGGTGACCCGAGCGACCAACGTGCCGACGCGCACATGGCGTGTCTCGGCCGCGACTGCGCCGAGCAGCGCCCAGACGTCGTGCGCGGGTCGCCGGGATCCGTCAAGGGCGACGCGGAACAGGTGCTCGTACGCGAACACGGCATCGAGTTCGACGACATCGGCAGCGAGCGCGACCCCGAGCGCCGTTTCGGGATCGTCGCGGAACGAAGGCAGGGTCAGCGCGACGCGAACCGCCTCAGCCACGCGACGCCACCTCGTCGCCAGCACCCTCGTCGCCAGAAACCTCGTCGCCAGCACCCTCGCGACCGAGCCCCGCGCCGACGGGAGCCGAGAACGTGAGCGCGGCGAGGGCCGCCGCGCCGATGGCCCCCGCGCGTTCGCCGAGCACCGCCGGGAGGAGCGCGATCTCGGGTCGGTGAGTCTCTCCCTCGAGGTGTCCGACGAACGCGCGCCGCA
>SXGT01747953.1_pt1 | contig 10789 bp, 7 predicted proteins | sample 3176221 | NCBI WGS metagenome assembly SXGT01 (sample SAMN11356862, study PRJNA531348) | freshwater metagenome | isolation source: freshwater sample F1-120 | place: China: Fuxian Lake, Yuxi | collected 2017-12-25
GCACGATGAGGCCGGTTTCCTCCGCGAGGGGGATGAAGTCGGCCGGCGAGATCGCGCCGAGAACCTCGTTGCGCCAGCGCAGCAGGGCTTCCACGCCGCAGATGTCTCCATTGGTGACATTGATCTGTGGTTGGTAATGCAGGCTGAGTTCGCCTTGCTCGATGGCTTTGCGCAGGTGGTTTTCCAAGGTCAGCCGCCGCAAGGCCGCCGCGGTCATGTGGGGGCTGAAATAGCGGAACATGTTGCCGCCGCCGCGTTTGGCGTAGTACATGGCCAAGTCGGCGCTTTTCAGTAATTCATCGACGGTCGCGCCATCGTCCGGATAAACGGCGATGCCGATGCTGATCGTGGTAAATAATTCATGATCCCCGAGATGCAGGGACTGGCTCATCGTCGTCCGAATCCGTTCGGCGACGATGGCCGCGTCCTCGGCGCGCTTGATCGTGGACAAGAGTACGGTGAACTCGTCGCCCCCTAAGCGCGAGAGGGTATTGTCTTCATGGGGCGCATCCGACTGGAGCACCATATCGCTGGCGCGTAGGCTACGGCGCAAGCGTTCGGCGGCCGCCTTGAGCACCCGGTCGCCCATGTCGTGTCCGAGGGTATCGTTGATGCGCTTGAAGCCGTCCAGATCGAGAAATAATAACCCCAGTTTTTGGTCTTGCCGCGCCGCCAAGGCCGTCATGTGGCGTAGGTGTTCCTTGAAAAACTGCCGGTTGGGCAACCCGGTCAGGATGTCGAAATAGGCCAAGCGGTGCAGCCGCTGCTCGCTTTCGGCGAAACGCTTGGTGGTTTCGCAGGATCTCAAGGCATACCGGAGCCGGTATCCCAGCAGGGGCAAATTGATCGGTTTGGTGATGAAGTCGGTCGCTCCCGCTTCGAAGGCGCGGGTAATGGATTCCATGTCCTCAAGCCCGGTCATCATGATGACTGGGGTATGCCGGCCTTCCGCCAGTTTCCTGATCTCGGTGCAAACGGTGAAGCCGTCCATACCCGGCATCATCACGTCCAGCAATACCGCGTCGATGTCCCGTTCCACGAATAATTTCAAGCCATCCATGCCATTGTCGGCGTGGACGGTCTGGAAACCCAGCGTTTGGAGTACCTCGACGACCAGCAAGCGCACGAGCGGATCATCGTCGATGATTAATACACGAGTTGGTTCTGGCATGGATACCGCGCCTTGGAGAGTTTGCCCGGCCTGGCCGTCTGGCGGAGCAGCCGGTGATCGAATTCGGAAAAATGAAAATTTATATTACTAACTAATAGATAGTTGAATCGATCCAATTTGCAACTTCGAAATATCCGAGCGGGAATTAGCGGATTTAGCGAATAATAGTTTCTTTTTTGGTGTTGTGATAACAACTTGCGATTGCTGGATTCCGGTCTGTTAGCATCGCCGAGCAGGTTACTTGGATAGTACGCGGATAGGGTTTACGCTCCTGCCACGGCGCTAGAGCATTTCCATTTCGTTTTTATTGCGCTATCGAGTCGGGGTGTACGTGCAAGAGGGTGGAAGATGGCTGAAAGTTTGGTGGGTTTTCGAGCCGAGCCGACCGGATTAAAGCGGAACCGCCGATCGGGCGGTTTGTGTCCGAGGCTTAGGTGTGGCATATGCCGCATCTGCGTGTGTCAAATGCCGCAGTATGGCGTGGATTCTAGCGTCTCCCCTGCCGCCTCTCTCCCGCGACCCGGCTTTCCGCTCGATCCCCGCTTAATCGCCAGGCAGCCGCCCGGCTACAAACAATTATTATGGTACGATAAATGCTTTTATCGGGCCTCCGGTTATCCTCGATTTATGAATCATCCATGCACGTCGCCCGCCCTATTCGGCTGAAACTCGATACCCCAAGGGTATGCCGACATGCTCGCGGGTAGGCTGGTGGCGGTATGCGCGCTGGTGACGAAGTCGGCGTTCTTGCTTGCCGAGGGAGAGGCGGGTGTACGAGTGACGGTTGGCCAGAACTCGCGGTACGCCATCAGGCTAGAGGCGAGGCAAGTTCCCATGGGGCGGGTGATCGAGGAACTCGCCCACGAGACGGGAATCCGCGTCCACTATTCGGTTCTGCCCGAGGAGCCGGTCACGGCCAGCTGCGCGGGAACAACCCTGAGGCCGATCCTGGAATGCCTATTGGGTAACGAGGCCGATCTCATGTTTCGATACCCGGAGGGATTCGCGAAGGACGGTTTATCCAAACAGCCCTCCGATGTTTGGGTATTGGCGTCGAGTTTCGAGGGCGCGGGCGGGCGCGTGGTGGCCGGCGTTCCGGATGATGTGGCGCGGCGGCCGATGGAGGCCGCGCGCGCCGGGGAGGAAGATACCGATGCGCTGCTGGCGCGGGCCGGCGGGAAAAATCCGGTCGAGCGGGTTAAAGCCATCGGCCGGCTCATCGTGGATAAGTCCGTGGACGAGGCCCTGCTGCGGGCGGCCTTGGAGAAGGCGCTCGCCGACGAGGACGCCGAAGTCAGGGCGCAGGCTGTCTACGGCTTGTCCCAGCGCGGCGGCGATGGTTATCCGGACCTGCTGCGTTCGGCACTGAGCGACCGGGATGCTTCCGTGCGGCTGATGGCGGTGGACAGCGCGGGGAGCGATGCCCTAGGGCTCGCCGTGTTGAGGGAAGCGCTGGCCGATCGCGATGAAACCGTGAGGGTCTTGGCTTCGGCGAAATTGGAAGCCGCCGAGGGGGGCTTATCGCCCAGTGACGGAAGTATCGGGCGTGGGGTTTTTCATGAAAGGCGGATTGGTTTGGAGTGATCCGAGCGGGGGACGGTCCAAGGAGAAATGGCAAGTTAATATTTTTGCTTGCCGGTGTAGATGTTCGCGGGACGAGCGCCATCGGCTTGCCGGCGATGGGTTTTCTTCATTGATGGATAGTAGAGGCTCTTATGAAATCAGGATTTTCCAGACACGTCTTGCTGGCTATCGCTACCCTACTCGGCATCGGCAACGCCGGTGTGGCCGCGGCGCATAATCAAGGGGGAGCGTTAGGTAAGTCGTCGACCGCCGCCGATATCTACGAGGTGGCCTGTTCCAATGACAGCAACGGATCCCCCGCGGCGCTTGAAGCGCGGATTAAGGATATCGCTCCGGTAGCGCCTCCACTGGTCACCGTTCAGATTCAAAAAAATTCGGTGACCGTGACCAGCGCGGATTCCGTGGATGGTGACAGAAAATTTAGTCCCCTGGTAGGCAATTCAGGCGGCGAGGGTGTTTACATCGTCACCGTGAGCAAAACCGTCACACCCGGCAAGCCGGTTAAACGGCTCGCTTACAAGGAAATCTACTTGCTCGAATATCACTGCGTGACCGCCAGCGATGCTCATACGGGTACCGAAATTGGCCAGAAGCAGAACCAATAGCGAGTCAAACCTCGGCAAAGCGTCGGCGGGCCGGAAGGAACCGTGCGCCGGGCATTCACGGGCGAAACCAAGATCGCATTCGATAACGGCTGACAAAATGTTGAAATCCGAACGCGCCCCGCTCGGTGCCGTGCTGCTCGCGCTGGGGCTGGGCTTGGCGGGCTGCGCCGGCGTGGCGCCCTGGGAACGCGGCCATCTCGCGAAACCGCAGATGGCCTTGGAACCGCACCCCGTGCAGGGCGCGTTGCGCGAGCATATCTACGGCGCCAGGGAAGCGGCTACCGGCGGCCTGTCCGCCAGCGGGGGTGGATGTGGCTGCAATTAGCCAGCGGCCTTTGGCGCGGATTCTTACCGGAGGGGCCGCGCCTTGTCGATAAACCGAGTTTTCCGGGCATCCGGGATCGTGGCGCGCGGCTGGGGGGCTATTCGAGGATGGCTTTTCAGGCAACCGCGGCGCCCCAATCCGCTACCCGCCGATAACCGCTCCATGGCTACGGAAAGCCCATCCCTGCGCGCCCTGACGGCCGCGGCCTTGGCGCTGCCCGGCTTGGCCCAACCGGCCCACGCCGCCGAGGGGGACGAGGCCAGCTTTCAGTACGGGCACTACAAGGAAACCGCCCGCGAGCTTTATCTGGGAATTCGCAGCGCTTACGATCCGATCCAGGTGGACAACCTCGCCGGCAAGGGAGGCTTCACTCTGTTCGATCGCTGGAAATTCGCCTTCAATTACATCCAGGACACTTGGTCCGGGGCGACGCCGATTACCTCCGCGCCGCTGGCCCTAGGAGGCAACAACTCTCCCAGCAACAACACCAACATCACCGGCGCGACGCCATTGATTCTGGGCAACGGCACCCTGATGTACGACCGCCAGTTCAATCCCTATCGCTTGAACCTCGACACCGGCAACTACGTCAAGGATACCCGGATGGTGCAAACCATCGCCGCGGCCTCGCCCGAGACACGCACGCAGGGGGATTTCAAGCTGGCCTACGAGTGGGATCGGGCAGCGCTGAACGTGAACGGAGGGCTTTCCGAGGAGCCCGATTACCATTCGGCATTCGCGGGGCTGGGCGGGCGCCTGGACTTGAACCAGAAGCTCACCACCCTGAATCTGGGCGTCAACTACACCAACAGCGATATCACGGCCAAGCTCGATTCCAACGCCAGCGCCTACTACGATGCTTCCGCCTACGCGAGCCAGATTCAGGTTGCGGCGGGGCCGAACGGCACGGAGATACGGACCCTGCGCGCTGAGCGGGAGGATTGGACCACGCATTTCAGCGTAACCCAGATACTCGGCAAGGATGCGCTGGTCGAGAGCGGCGTGGGCTATACGCGGAGCACGGGCTATCTCGCGAATCCTTACAAGGTGGTGGATTTCGTGTTCGTGGATCCCAACCAGACGCCCACCGAGATGGGCGGGGGCTTGCCGCCCCTGCTCGCTCCGCAAGTGCAGGCCGTGCTCGAACAGCGGCCCGGCCTGCGCAACCAAATCACCTGGGACGCGCGCTACGTGCAATACATCGAGCCGTTGGATGCCGCCCTGCATTTCGATTACCGCTTCTACCACGATGACTGGGGCATCAACTCCCACACCTTCCAACTGGACTGGGGCCAGCCCTTGGGCGGTGGCTGGACGGTCACGCCCCGGTTCAGGTATTACTCGCAGACCGCCGCCGACTTCTACCAGAACTACTTCCTGTTCAAGCAGGGCGAACCGACGATAGGCAACTCCGGCCAGATCAACCTCGCCCAGCTTCCGCTGAGTGCCTATTCCAGCGATTACCGGCTGTCGGCCTTCGGAGCCCTGAGCGGAGGGGTGACGGTGGCCAAGCAATTGGGCAAGGCGGTGAAGCTGGAGGCGGGGTTCGAGTATTACACCCATGCCGGCGACCTCAAGCTGGGCGGGGGCGGCGAGGGCGCTTATTCCAATTTCGACTACTACCAGTTCAACGCCGGACTGAAGGTAGACCTGTCGGCGCCTTTCCTGAAGGGCGATGACGGCGATGATCCCCATGCCCATCACCATCATGGCGGGCACGTGATGGCCCATCCCCCGGCCGGCGTCATGTTCGCCCATATGATGGACCAGCCCGGCGAGGTCATGGTCGGCTACCGCTATATGTTCAGCCTGCAAAGCGGCGGCATGTTAAACGGCACTCATTCCGTCGGCGACGCCGTCCTGGTGAACCAGGGCTGCGGCCGCGGATCGCAATGCACCTACGCGCCGAGTCGGATGAGCATGAACATGCACATGCTCGACCTGATGTACGCCCCGACCGACTGGCTGAATCTAATGCTCATGCCGCAGTTCGTGGACATGGACATGGATTTCCGGCAACTCGACGGCGCTCCGCCGCCCTCGGGAGAAAGCCACAACCACGGCGGCGCGCTCCGCCACGCCACCGGCGGGGTGGGTGATATCGGCATGTATGCCTTGTTCAAGCTGTTCGACGCGCCGGGCCATCGCCTACACACGACGCTGGGCTTCACCGCGCCCAGCGGAAATGCTGGCCTGAAAATGCCCAGCAGCCAAACCTTTTACGACTACGGGATGCAGCTGGGCAGCGGCACCTGGGATTTCCGTCCCAGCCTGACCTACACGGGACAAAGGGAGGACTGGTTCTGGGGCGGGCAATTGAGCGGCATCAAGCGGCTGGAGACGAGCAACGCCTTCGGTTACGCCCTGGGCGATATGTTCCAATCCACGTTCTGGGGCGGATATAGCGTGCTGGATTGGCTGTCCGCCTCCTTGCGCGGCGTGTACACGGCACAAGGCGCGATCGACGGCCAATATAATGGGCCGCACGGCCAATCGGCCACCTTCGATCTTCCTTCCAACTATGGCGGGCACTACTGGGACATGGGTTTCGGCCTCGCCGCCATGGTTCCCGAAGGCGCCTTCAAGGGCAACCAGTTCGCCGTCGAGTGGCTGCAACCCTTGATGGACGACGCCCATGGCTACCAACAGGAGCGCACCGGCTCGTTGTCCGCTACCTGGAATCTGGCGTTTTAGGGGCGGTATCCTGGTGTGTGTGGATTTGGCGCGCGTGCCGCGGGCTTGCGATTCTCACCTGTTCCTAGACACCCGGCGGGTCGCGGCGGCTTGGGCGGGTGCCGCCTTGCCTGCCGACCATGGCGGCCACGACCAAATCCAGGCCCAAGCGCGCCTTCTAGGTTCCCAGACCGACGTGGCCACCAGTATCAGCGATCCGGCATCCGCCTAGCTGTCGTGTCATCGGGCAAATTGCCGTCGTAAAGCCTTAGCATCCCAATTCCTCCATCATTGTGATTCGGAAAATCGGCGTTGGAGATGGCCGGAAATCAGGGCTGTTTAACGTTCCGATTCGGTTTCCAGGAAAGCCCTTAAGAAGTGTTCGCGGAGCGACCTGTTTTGGAGAATCCCATCGGGGTTGGCCGGCCAGAGAGCAGGGTAGCCATTATGAGCCGATGCGCTTACCCATGAACAAGCCCACCAGCCCGGCAACCAAGATCGCCATATAAAATTGACCGACGATCATTTCCAGATAGGCCAAGGTTCTGATCACCGGATTAATCGGGGTTATATCTCCATAACCGGCGGTCGTTAGGGTGACGAAACTGTAATAGAGGTAATTGTCGAACTGCACGGTATCTTCCCGGAACGTAATACCATTGAACGAAGCTTCCGGCCACGCATAAGCAAATACCCCATAGATCATTGCCCAGATCACCCCTAGCAACAGATAGACGCAAACCGCCCCCATCAAGGTGTTCAGGTCGGCCCTGTTCCAACTGAAAACATGGCGTCCCGCCAGGAAAATGCTTAACAAACAGAACGCGAAGGCGCTTACGATGGCGCAAAATTTAAGCCCCATGCCAGGGTGCAGCAGTTCCGCTACCGCGAGCCCAATTTGCAGCGCGGTCAAGCCTAGGCCCAAGCCGAAAATCCGCCTGTCGGCATGAAAGCCCCAGACCCCGATCAGCATCAGCAGGCTAAACCCGATGGGCAAGAAATCCCTCATCAATTCAGTATCTTGCCGCAAGGAATCGCCAAAATAAACGCGCAGTATTGGAATTAGCAGAAAGGAAGTCAGCAGGCCAACCAGCAGGTAACCGAAATTGTTTTCAACGAATCTTGGATGGCGCATCATGAAATTCCTATAGCGTTTGTTGCTTTCGAGTCGTCATCGCATACCCAGGAAAAAGTAACGGCCGGAAAGCGCCCATTGCCGACGCTGGACGCGGCAATGGGCGCGGAGAGGGGTGTGGCTACACAAGCAATCGGCTATTCGCCCGCTAATAAAGTCCCTCTACAATCAAGTCGTACATCGGATTCAGCGCGGGATAGAAATGCGAGTTGGGGAACGGCCTCGTTCCCGATCGTCCGCGACTTCGAAGGCCGAGTGATCCGGGGCAAGGAGGAACTCTAGGCTCAATCCCATTGAAATACTTGTATTTTAACATCCGAGCGGGACGGGTTTTGCAAACCCGTCCCGAATGTTTGGAATTTGGCCTGGGCCGGAAACGCTCATAAAATCGATCTTGGGGTCGAAACTATCGAGGGCCGCATCGACATGGGCCAATTGCTTCTTGACGAGGTTGGCCTCCGTCCGAGGGTGCTTGATGAGTCCGGCAAGGTCCGCCCGCTTCGCGGACGATCCGGACACGACATGCGATTCCGCCATTGCCCACTACTTCGACCCGGAGACGATCTTGCGAGCCGGAATCAAGCGGCTGTTCCGCTATCCCTTCAACGCGATGGGCTCTCCCTGCGATCTCCAGCTTTACGCCACTAGCGGCGAAGCGGCCCGGCGCGTCGCCGACCTCGTGGTCGCCGAGGTCCAACGCCTGGAAGCGCGTTATTCTCGATACCGCGAAGACAGCTTACTTTCCGCCATTAATCGGGTGGCCGCCACCGGCGGCGGCATCGTCGTGGACGAGGAAACCCAAGGGCTACTGAACTACGCCGACACCTGCCATCGCCAGAGCAACGGCTTGTTCGACATCACTTCCGGCGTTCTGCGCCGAGCCTGGCGCTTCCAACAGGGAAGGCTGCCCGATCGGTCGCGAATCGAGGCGCTGTTGGACAAGGTGGGCTGGTCGCGGCTGCGTTGGGAACCGCCGCGGCTGGAATTTTTGGTGCCGGGCATGGAGATCGATTTCGGCGGGGTGGTCAAGGAATACGCCGTGGACCGGGTGGCCGCGCTGTGCTGGGAAGCCGGCGTAGGCCATGGGCTCGTTAATCTGGGGGGCGACATCAAGATCATCGGGCCGCATCCGGATGGTAGCCCGTGGCGGATCGGCATCCGCCATCCGCGGCGCCAGGGGGAACTCATCAGGACGCTGGACTTGCGCCATGGCGGGGTGGCCAGCAGCGGCGACTACGAACGCTGCGTCGTGGTGGATGGCGTCCGCTACGGCCATGTGTTGAATCCCAAGACCGGCTGGCCTGTTCGCCATCTAGCCTCGGTCAGCGTGGTCGGGGAATTGTGCGTGGTGGCGGGTAGTGCCTCGACCATCGCCATGCTCAAGGAGGAAGAAGGCCCGGCCTGGCTGGCGGGCCTGGGTTTGCCGCATTTCTGGGTGGATACTCGGGGGGACACCGGCGGTTCGCTGGCGGCCCCGCCGTAGGGCGGCCCCCTTGGCGGGCGCCCTACGGTTTGCGTCAGGCCGGTCTGGCCTTAGCGGCCCCAGTAGCCCTTGATGGGCAGGTGGGCATCGATATCCTCGGGAGTCGGGGTAACGATTAAGTCGTAACCGGCAATGGGGAGCTTGGTGGTTTTATCGAGGGGCGCTCCATCGTCGATAGGGCAGCCGGCGGGCAGCGGATTCTTGGTGGTATCCCGGTTAATCGTCAAGGCCGCGGCGGCGCCTACGCCGTCGATCGAGGAATCCGTGAATTTCCCGGTGGTGGAGGGCATCCACAGATTGGCCGTACCGGGCTTGGGGGGGAAGGTCTTTTTGCAGATGTCGGCGACCGCGATTTTGACCACCATGCGTTTGGCGCACGAGGTGGCCTTGAAGAACGGAACCGGGGTGCTGATGCGGAAAGGCACCAGGCCGCGCAGGTTCGTTTGCAGGTTCCCCTGGGTGCCGTTGAAGCCGATCAGGTTGCCGTTGCCGTCATATACCTCGTTCTGGCGCTTGAAGATGTTCTTGTCCTGAACGAGGTCGGCCTTGCCAGCCAAGCCGAGGGGGTCCGTGATCTCGGCGTCCAGCGTGGTCGGAGTTACCTGTGTCGTTGCCGGGCTGGCCTTGGCGTTGGTGACCAGGGATTGGGTGACGGTCGGGCTAGCCGTTGGAAACACCACGCTCTGGGCGATGACCGGAATCTTCCTGCCGTTTTCGAGTTCGCAAGTGTGGCCTATTTGCAGGGCGTTATAGGACGACACTCCTTCTGTGGCTTGATCCTTGACGCTGGTATGGGCGAAGGCGTTTTGCCCCGCGCCGAACAGCGCGGTTGCCAATGAACAAAATGCCAAGTTTCTGATCGTGTGCTTATTCAACATGCGCTCTCCTGATGAAAAATTTCAATCCAACTGGTCGATCCATCGAATGATCCGGGATAGCAGGGTATTCGAGTGGTTGGGTTGGTTTTTTATTTTCCCGTGTGCCCGAAGGCAGGGGTAAGCCGACAATGCACGAACAATGCCAATTTTGTTGGCGTCATTGGTTTTCAAGGGTTGGGGTCCAAAAGTGCTATTCGCCGATTGGTGGTGCGTGAAATCACGCATTCCCATGGGTTATATCCCGTAGGCTGGTTGGCGGTGTGGAATCCGCCTGGATTTCCCGGCACCGCATGGGCTGGCGGGGCCGATTGGGCGCTAGACGGGCAACCGTTCCGCCTGCTTATTGCGGTATTTCCCGCGATACTCCGTTGTGACGGATGCGGAAACACAAGTTAGCCTAGACTTTCCCGTGTTCGCCCCCGCTCGCGCCATCCCCTGCCGCCGTGGCCGTGGCCGCGGGAGTGGGGGGTACACCCACCCGTTCACGGCGCGCGGCGAGAGTATCGGCATCGTGTCCGATCGCGCGGGCCAGCCGTTCGCGGAAACAGGCAAACTCCAATTTCAAGCCGAAAGCTCATGACAGCCACCACTCCCAACGCGAAACAGCCTCCCCGCTCCCGCGATGCCTCGCCGCCCTGGTGGCAAACCCGTGTCATCTACCAGATTTATCCACGTTCTTTCCGTGACGGCGACGGCGACGGCGACGGCGATTTGCGCGGCATTCTCGAAAAGCTCGATTATCTCGCCGGCCTCAATGTCGGCTGCCTTTGGCTATCGCCGGTTTTCCCCTCGCCCATGCGCGATTTCGGTTACGACGTGGCCGATTACACCGATATCGATCCGCTGTTCGGCAACCTAGCGGATTTCGACGCGCTGCTAGCCGCCGCCCAAGCGAGGGACATGAAGCTGATCCTAGACCTCGTGCCCAACCACAC